>JABLTH010089482.1_pt1 | contig 11710 bp, 6 predicted proteins | sample 7875711 | NCBI WGS metagenome assembly JABLTH01 (sample SAMN14941262, study PRJNA633318) | bioreactor metagenome | isolation source: bioreactor | place: China | collected 2019-03-05 | reverse complement strand
GTCCTGCTCACGGCGCGGCGCGCCGGCGCCGTAGACCACCATGCGGCGCTCGGCCGGGAAGCGGTCGAGCGCGGCGACCAGCGCTTCCAGCGCGGGCGCATTGTGCGCGTCGTCGATCACCACGGTGGTGCCGTTGCGCTCGAACAGGGTGAAGCGGCCCGGCACGTCGACCTGGCCGACGTCGAAGGTCACCACGCCGGCGCGGATCAGGTCGTGCGAGATGCCCAGCGCCCAACCGGTGGCCACGGCCGCCAGCACGTTCTCGATCTGGAACGAGACGCGGCCGGCGTAGGTCAGCGGGATGGCCGAGACATCGGCCAGCGGCGCCTCCGCGGCGCCGGTGGCGAGCACCACCTTGCCGTCGCGCACGAACACCGAGCGCTTGCCGGCGGCACGGTGGGCAGCCAGGGCGGGCAGGTCGGGCGAGAGGCCGAAGAAGATCACCTCGCCGTCGCACAGCTCGGCCATTTCCACCACCATCGGGTCGCGCGCGTTGAGCACGGCGGCGCCCTCGGGCAGCACCACGTCGATCTGGGTGCGCAGTACGTTGTACATGCGGTCCGGCTCTTCGATGTAGTACTGGCCCAGGTGGTCGGGCTCGTCGATGTTGGTGACCACGCCGACCTGGCAGCGGTCGTAGGCCAGGCCTTCGGAGAGGATGGTGCCGCTGTCGTTCTCGAACACCGCGGCCTCGACGGCGCGGTTCATCAGGATGCGGTGCGCGGCGTCCCAGTTGGCGCGGTCGCCGCCTTCCACCTGGCGGCGGTCGAGGAACAGACCGTCGCTGCAGGCCAGGCCGGTGTGCTTGCCGGCCAGTTGCAGCAGCCGCGCCACCAGCTTGGCGACGATGGTCTTGCCGTTGGTGCCGGTGATGCCGACCAGCGGGATGCGGCCGTTGTCGCCGCCGGGCTGGCCGGCGCCCTTGAACAGGTGCTCGACGATGGCGCGGCCGACCGGGCGCGGCTGGCCGTCGGCCGGCTTGATGTGCATCAGCAGGCCGGGGCCGGCATTGACTTCGACCACCGCGCCGCCTTGTTCGGCCAGGGGGCGGCTGATGTCGGTCGCGACCAGGTCGACGCCGGCGATGTCCAGGCCGACGATGCGGGCGGCCAGCGAGGCGTGGCGCGCCACGCTGGGGTGGACGCGGTCGGTCACGTAGAAGGCGACGTTGCCGTTGCGCTGGACCAGCACGGTCTTGCCTTCCGGTGGCACCGAGCTGCCTTCCAGGCCCTGGCGCTTGAGCTCCAGGCGGGCTGCGGAGTCGAGCCGCACGCGGTTCAGCGGGTGGTCCTCGGTGCTGCCGCGGCGCGGGTCGGAATTGATCTGCAGTTCGATCAGTTCCTCCACGGTGGACTTGCCGTCGCCGACCACGCTGGCGGTCTCGCCCATGGCCGCCGCGACCAGGCGGCCGCCGACCACCAGCAGGCGGTGCTCGTTGCCGGGCACGAAACGCTCGACAATGACCCCGTTGCCTTCGTCGATGGCGACCGCGTAGGCGGTCTGCACCTCTTCCTGCGTGGTCAGGTTGGTGAACACGCCGCGCCCGTGGTTGCCGTCGTAGGGCTTGACCACCACCGGCACGCCGATGTCCTGGGCGGCTTTCCAGGCGTCGTCCGCATCGTCGACCATGCGGCCTTCGGGCACCGGCACGCCACAGGATTCGAGCAGGCTCTTGGTCAGGTCCTTGTCGCGCGAGATGCTTTCGCCGATGGCGCTGGTACGGTCGGTCTCCGCCGTCCAGATGCGGCGCTGGCGCGCGCCGTAGCCGAGCTGCACCAGGTTGCCGTCCGACAGGCGTACGGACGGGATGTCGAAATCGTCCGCCGCATCGACGATGCAGGCCGTGCTCGGGCCCAGGCAGTGCTCGTCGACCAGGCTGCGCAGGTGTTCGACCGCTGCCCCGACGTCGTAGGGGCGGTCCTCGATCGCCGCCATCACGAGGTCGCGGGCGGCCTGGAGCGCGGCGCGCGTCACTTCCTCATGCCAGGCGCGCACAATGACCTTGTACACCCCGCGTACCGGGGTCTCCCGGGCCTTGCCGAAGCCACCGGGCATGCCCGCGAGGTTCTGCAACTCGAGCGTGACGTGTTCGAGGATGTGTCCGGGCCAGGTGCCTTCCTTCAGGCGCTGCAGGAAGCCGCCGCGCTCGCCGATGCTGCAGCGGTGCTCGACCAGCGACGGCAGCCAGCTGGAGAGTCGTTCGTAGAAGCCCGGAATCGTGTTGGAGGGGTAGTCCTCCAGTTCCCCGATATCGACCCACGCCTCCAGCACGGGCCGATATGTCCACATATTCGGGCCGCGCAGCGACATGACATCGACGATCTCAATGTCCTTCTTTTTCATTGATTTAGCTTGAGGCAGTGCTTGAGGCAGTGGGCGAGCGCCCGAGAATTTGAGGCGTAACCTTTCAATAACGTTACGGCGTGTCGCGGGTTGACCAAGGGAGAGAAAAAGTGTTTGTGCTATGCATCAAAAAACGCTGATGCGCGTGCCTTATGTATACTTGCGGGCGAAATTGCGGACCGCTAGTACGATTCCGCGCTAAATTGTTTCAAGTTATATCCGCATCCGGCGGAAATAACACGCCGCATCCACATGACCCAGCCAGCCTTGCCCGACCCGCAACAACCTGCCGACGATCCCTGGCGCGCCGAACTCGGCGCTTCCCTGCTGCCTGGCGAGGTGCTTGCAGCCGGGGTGGTGCTCGACCTGGATGCGAGGCTGCATTTTACTAAAGGGTGGGCGGTTGTGACGGATCGTCGTTTGCTGGCGCGCGCGCCGGGGCAGACGGCGGTCCAGGCCTGGCGCATCGAACCCGGCATGCGGCTGGTGCACAGCGACCATGCCGGCGTGGGGATGCTGGAGTTGCAGCAGGGCCAGGCGCGCCTGGCCAGCTGGCGCTATACGCTGGGATACAACCCGGCCGCCCTGCGCCTGGTCGACCAGTTCGACGCGGTGCTGGACGCTCCGGGCGGCGCCGCGGCCGGGGAGGAGGGCGAGGAAGAAGGCGAGGCCTGTCCTTCCTGCAGGGCGCCGCTGCCGCCCGGGGCGGAATCCTGCCCGCAGTGCAGCCGCGAGCTGGAGGCGCCGCCCTCCACCTGGGCACTGCTGCGGCTGTGGCGCTTCGCCCGGCCGTACCGCTTCGAACTGCTGACCGGCTTCGTGCTGACACTGTTGTCCACCGGCGCCACCCTGGTACCGCCTTACCTGACCATGCCGTTGATGGACAAGGTGCTGATTCCCTACCAGAACGGCCAGCCGATCGACTACGGCCTGGTGCGGCTGTACCTGGGCGGCCTGCTCGGTGCCACGCTGGTGGCATGGAGCCTGGGCTGGGCGCGGACCTACCTGCTGGCGCGCGTATCCGAGCGTATCGGCGCCGATCTGCGCACCACCACCTATGAACACCTGCTGCGCCTGTCGCTCGAGTACTTCGGCGGCAAGCGCACCGGCGACCTGATGGCACGCATCGGCTCGGAAAGCGACCGCATCTGCGTCTTTCTTTCGCTGCATCTGCTGGACTTTGCCACCGACGTGCTGATGATCGTGATGACGGCGGTCATCCTGATCTCGATCAATCCCTGGCTGGCGCTGGTGACGCTGGTGCCGCTGCCCTTCATCGCCTGGATGATCCACCTGGTGCGCGACCGCCTGCGCCACGGTTTCGAGAAGATCGACCGCATCTGGTCGGAGATCACCAACGTACTCGCCGACACCATTCCGGGCATTCGCGTGGTCAAGGCCTTCGCGCAGGAGAAACGCGAGGTGGAGCGCTTCCGCGAGGCCAACAAGCACAACCTGGCAATCAATGACCGCGTCAACGCGGTGTGGTCGCTGTTCACGCCGACCGTCACCTTGCTGACCGAGGTGGGCCTGCTGGTGGTGTGGATCTTCGGTATCTGGCAGGTGTCGCAGAACGCCATCACGGTGGGGGTGCTGGTGGCCTTCCTCACCTACATCAGCCGCTTCTACACGCGCCTGGATTCGATGAGCCGCATCGTCTCGGTGACGCAGAAGGCGGCCGCCGGCGCCAAGCGCATCTTCGACATCCTCGACCATGTGTCGAGCGTGCCCGAGCCGGCGCGCCCGACTCACCTGGAGCAGGTCAGGGGCGCCATCGAACTGCGCGACCTGGGTTTCCGCTACGGTAATCGCGCGGTGATCCGCGGCCTCGACCTGTCGATCGCCCCCGGCGAGATGATCGGGCTGGTCGGTCACAGCGGTTCCGGCAAGAGCACGCTGGTCAACCTGATCTGCCGCTTCTACGACGTTTCGGAGGGCGGGATCCGTGTCGATGGCATCGACATCCGCTCGCTGCCGGTGTCGGAGTACCGCCGCAATATCGGCCTGGTGCTGCAGGAGCCCTTCCTGTTCTTCGGCACGATCGCCGACAACATCGCCTACGGCAAGCCCGGCGCCACGCGCGAGGAGATCATCGCCGCCGCCCGCGCAGCCCACGCCCATGAGTTCATCCTGCGCCTGCCGCACGGCTACGACTCGCTGGTCGGCGAGCGCGGCCAGGCGCTGTCGGGCGGCGAGCGCCAGCGTATCTCGATCGCCCGGGCCCTGTTGATCGACCCACGCATCCTGATCCTCGACGAAGCCACTTCGTCGGTCGATACCGCGACCGAGAAAGAAATCCAGAAGGCCCTGGACAACCTCGTGCAGGGGCGCACCACGATCGCTATCGCGCACCGCTTGTCGACGCTGCGCAAGGCAGACCGGCTGGTGGTGATGGATCGCGGCCAGGTTGTCGAAGTGGGCAACCATGACGAGTTGATGGCGCGTGAAGGCGCCTATTACAAGCTGTACCAGGCGCAGGCGCGCAATGTCGATGTCGAGGATGCATCCCCGGCCGACGAAGCAAGCGCTGGCGCCGCTGAACCGCTGGGCGCGCAATAGCAACAGGAAAGGAAGAGAGCGATGGTAAGCACCGGATTCACGCTCGTGCGCAACCAGCTGGGCCGCCTGGTCATGACGCTGGCCGACGGCACTGTCCACGAAGGTGTGGTGCCCGTGCGGGCATTCCCGATTTCCGCGCCGGACGACGGTGTCGGCGTGATGAGTACCGATGGCCGCGAACTGGCTTGGATTCCACGGCTGGACGCCCTGCCGGCCAATGAGCGGGCGCTGCTGGCGGAAGAACTGGCCAGCCGCGAGTTCATGCCGGAGATCCGCCGCATCGTCTCGGTATCGACGTTCGCCACGCCGAGCGAATGGACGGTGCAGACCGATCGCGGTGCAACCACGCTGACACTGCGCGGCGAAGAAGACATCCGCCGGCTGTCCGGTGCCACGCTGATGATCTCCGACAGCCATGGTATCCACTATCTGATCCGCGACCTGTCCGGACTCGATCGCGGCAGCCGCAAGATCCTCGACCGCTTCCTCTAATGCCGTGCGGGCGGCGCTTTTGCCGCCGCCGCGTCCGGTCCATCGCTCCGGCGCGCCGATGTGCTGCGTACGCCGCCCCTTTTACTACCGCCTGCTCGCACTGTCCGCTTGCGCGGCTGCCGGCGCGTCCCCCGCTTCCGGCCCGTGGCGCGGAAACATACGCCGACGCACTATCAGCGCCTAAACTGGTTGAGGCGAAGCGCAGTACGCGGAACGCGGCGGCGGGCGGATTCCCGGAAAATGGGCAAGGGCAGGCGACGCCCAGGCGCACATTCCAATGCTGGCGCCTGCCCTGGCGGCGGAAGTTGCCGCGTGCCGGGCTGTCTAGGCAGCACCAACCATTTGATGCAAGGAGATCGCAATGAAGAAGACCAAGGCGTTGCTGAGCTTGCTGCTGGCGGTCGGTGTCCTCGGGCCCGGCACAGGCCTGGCCCAGCCGTCCGGGCATCACAAGGCCATGAAGCAGGAGGCCATGCCGGCCGGCGGCGGTGCGGGTCCCTTCAACTACATGCCTGGGCAGTGGAAGGCGGGCGATCGCCTGCCGGCCGAGTACCGCGACCGTCAGTACGCGATCGACGATTATCGCGAATACCAGTTGCCCGCGCCCAAGCGCGGACATCATTGGGTCGGCGTCGGCTCGGAATTCTTCCTGGTCAACGGTAATGGGGTGATTGCGCAGGTCGGGCCCTGAGCACAGTCCGGGAATACCTGTAAAAAAGCCCGCCTTTCGGCGGGCTTTTTTTGAGCGATGGCATTATCGGGAAAATCACCGCCATTCAGCGGGTGGCTCGGATGGCCAGGCCATTCGATTTCGCTTTCGGTTCGTCGTTTACCGGATATTGCCTGGAAACTGGTGGAGCCGGCGGGAATCGAACCCGCGTCCGCAAGCCCTCCACAGAGAGTTCTACATACTTAGTTCTGTCATTTGATTTAACCGCCGCATCGCGGACGAACACGCTCTACGACGGCGAGTCACTTGGTTTTCGTCCCCGGAGTCGTGACCCTTCCGGGGCTTATCTGACGTAAATGACCTCGCGTGGTCTTGCGACCCTAGCCCGTCAGCGAGCCAGTGCGAGGACGGCCGCAATTAAGCGGCCAGTGCGTAACGTTCGTCGTTAGCAGTTATTACATTCCCATTGATTAACGAGGTGACGGGTCCTCGGTATGCCCTCCACTGCTTCGCAACCCACGTCGAAACCAGGTCGGCCCCAGTGTGAAGAAGAGAGATTGTACCGCGTTGGACGCCCGCTGTGTCAGGGAGTTCCGCCGGGCTTTGCCATGCCGGCCCGGGCGAGCAGCGGCAGCAGTTCCTCGGGGTGCCGGATCAGGTAGTCGGCGCCCCATGCTTCCGGCGGGTCTTCTTCACCGCAGTAGCCATAGGCGGCGGCGACGGTGACCATGCCGGCCGCCTTGCCGGCCTGGATGTCGCGCAGGTCGTCGCCGACGTAGGCGCAGCGTGCCGGCGCGACGCGGCTCAGTTCGGCGGCGAGCAGCAGCGGGGCAGGGTGGGGCTTGGCGTGGGCCGTGGTGTCGCCGCTGACCACGGCGGCCGCGCGCGGTGTCAGGCCGATGGCTTCCACCAGCGGGCGGGTGAAGCGGGTCTGCTTGTTGGTGACGATGCCCCATGGGATGCCGGCGGCCTCGAGCGCGCGCAGCACCGCCTCCATGCCATCAAACAACTGCGTGCGCGCGGCGATGTCGGCCTCGTAGTAGTCGAGGAAGGCATCGCGCAGGGCCGGGAACTCCGGATCGTCCGGCGTCTTGCCGAAGGCCGCGCCGATCAGGCCGCGCGCACCGTGCGAGGCGACCGGGCGCAGGCTTTCGTAGGCCACCGGCGCGCGGCCGTGCTCGACGGCGAGCCGGTTGGCCGCGGCCGCGAGATCGGGCGCGGTGTCGGCCAGCGTGCCGTCGAGGTCGAAGAAGACGGCCTGCAGTTCCGTGATCATGCGGCCTCCCGGCGGAAGGCCATCATGTAGTTGACGTCGGTGTCGCGGCCCAGTTCGTAGGTCTGCGACAGCGGGTGGTAGCTGAGGCCGCGCATCTCCAGCAGGTCGAGCCCCGCCTGGCGGGCGAAGCGCGCCAGTTCGGCCGGCTTGATGAACTTGTCGTAATCGTGCGTGCCCTGCGGGATCATCTTCAGCACGTACTCGGCGCCGACCACGGCAAACAGATAGGCTTTCAGGTTGCGGTTGATGGTCGAGAAGAAGACGTAGCCGCCAGGGCGGACCAGCGCGGCGCAGGCGCGCACGATGGAGGCCGGGTCCGGCACGTGCTCCAGCATCTCCATGCAGGTCACCACGTCGAAAGCGGCAGGCGTGCGTGCCGCCAGGGCTTCGACCGCGATCTCCTCGTAGTCGACGCGGACACCGGATTCCAGGCTGTGCAGGTCGGCCACGCGCAGTGCCTTGCGGGCGAGGTCGATGCCGCGCACCTGGGCGCCGAGCCTGGCCATGCTTTCGGACAGGATGCCGCCGCCGCAGCCTACGTCCAGGACCTGCTTGCCGGCGAGGGGGGCGATGCCATCGATCCAGCCGAGCCGCAGCGGATTGATTTCATGCAGGGGTTTGAATTCGCTGTTCGGATCCCACCAGCGATGCGCCAGCTCGCTGAATTTGTCGATCTCCTTCGGGTCGGCATTGGTGGCGGGCTCTGGCGTGGCGGTGGTGTCGTGGGAGGAGGAAGGGCTGGACATCGGGGAACTGGGGCGCGGCCAGCGGCGGCGCCGGGAGGGAGTCAGGTCTGGGGCAACTGTACCAAAAAAAAAGCCCAGCTTGCGCTGGGCTTCTTCTCATCGGGAGAGATTCCGATTAGCGGGCGCTGCGAGTGCCGACCACTTCCACTTCCACGCGGCGGTTCGGCTGCTGGCAGGCGATCTGGGCCTTGCGGTTGCCCTTGCAGGACTTCGGATCGACCTTCAGCTGGCGCTTGCCCTTGCCTTCGGTGTAGACGCGGTTGGCTTCCACGCCCTTGCTCACCAGGTAGGCCTTGACGGCTTCGGCGCGGCGGATCGACAGGCGATCGTTGTACTTGTCCGAACCGAACGAGTCGGTGTGGCCAACGGCGATGATCACTTCCAGGGTGATACCCGACAGCTTGGAGGTCAGGTCGTCCAGCTTGGCCTTGCCTTCGGGCTTCAGGACAGCCTTGTCGAAGTCGAACAGGGTGTCAGCAGCGAAGGTGACCTTCTCGCTCGAAACGACCGGCGGGGCGACCGGCGGTTGCGGCTGTGCCACGGGGGCGGTTGCCGGAGCCAGCGCGCCGTCGCACTGCGCATTTGCGGTGGCGGGGGTCCAGGAGCTGTCGCGCCAGCAGAGCTCGTTCGTGCCGTTCTTCCACACGTACTCGCTCGTACCGTTGCCCCAGTTATCGTTCACTGCCTTCTTTTCATAGGGCACGGACTGGGCTTGAGCGGATGCAGCCATTACTGCGGTAGCTGCAACGAGCGCGAGCTTGGCAAATTTTTTCATATTTCTCCTCTCAGGATGAGATCACCGCAGGGTTACTGCGAGCAAATGGACGAAAACAAGTCATACATTCTTCGGAGTATAACATTCTCGATGTGGCGGATGCTCCACTTCGAACAATGTCTGGCTCTTCGCTGGGGAATTGTGCCACAAGGCTCGTTTCCTAAGAAGTAAATATATTCGATTCAATCCGGCGCTTTTGGGCCTGTGGTGTTTGTGCAACATGCACCTTGTGGTGCCCGCAAAGCCTTGTGCCATCAGGGTTGCAGCCGGTCGGGAGGGGATTGTCGAGGGTCGCGAAGCGCCGTTCCCGAGGGGGCTGCAGGTGGTGCCGGGGCCGCCGGGAAGGGGTGGCTGGCATGCTAGAATGGCATGTTGGCCGCCTGTCATGGCGGCCGCCCCCGGGAAGGTCATTTCGGGGGGCATCATTTGCCTAAACCCGCCGCATAAACCACGCCGCAATGGATCAATTCGCGAAAGAAACCCTTCCGGTCTCCCTCGAAGAGGAAATGCGCCGCTCCTACCTCGATTACGCCATGAGCGTGATCGTCGGGCGGGCGCTTCCCGATGTGCGGGACGGCCTGAAGCCGGTACACCGGCGCGTGCTCTATGCGATGCACGAGCTCAACAACGACTGGAACCGGGCCTACAAGAAGTCGGCCCGTATCGTCGGCGATGTGATCGGTAAATATCACCCTCACGGCGACACGGCAGTCTACGACACCATCGTCCGCATGGCGCAGGATTTCTCGCTGCGCTACATGCTGGTGGATGGCCAGGGCAACTTCGGCTCCGTTGATGGCGACAACGCTGCAGCGATGCGCTACACGGAAATCCGCCTGTCGAAGATCGCCCACGAGATGCTGCACGATATCGACAAGGAAACGGTCGATTTCGGTCCGAACTACGACGGTTCGGAAAGCGAGCCGCTGATCCTGCCGGCACGCATCCCCAACCTGCTGATCAACGGCTCGTCGGGCATCGCGGTCGGCATGGCGACGAATATCCCGCCGCACAACCTCAACGAGGTGGTAGACGCCTGCCTGCACCTGCTGCGCAATCCCGACGCCACGGTCGATGACCTGATCGAATTGCTGCCGGCACCCGATTTCCCCACGGCCGGCATCATCTACGGTATCCAGGGGGTGCGCGAGGGTTACCGCACCGGCCGCGGCCGGGTCGTCATGCGGGCCAAGACGCACTTCGAGGATATCGACCGCGGGCAGCGCCAGGCGATCATCGTCGATGAGCTGCCCTACCAGGTGAACAAGCGCACGCTGCTCGAGCGCATCGCCGAACTGGTCACCGAGAAGAAGATCGAGGGCATCTCCGACATCCGGGACGAGTCCGACAAGTCGGGCATGCGCGTGGTGATCGAGCTCAAGCGCAACGAAGTGCCCGAGGTGGTGCTCAACAACCTATATAAGAACACCCAGCTGCAGGATACCTTCGGCATGAACATGGTGGCGCTGGTCGACGGCCAGCCGCGCCTGCTGAACCTGCGCCAGATGCTGGAGTGCTTCCTGTCGCACCGGCGCGAAGTGGTTACCCGCCGCACCGTGTTCGAGCTGCGCAAGGCGCGCGAGCGCGGCCACGTGCTGGAAGGCCTGGCCGTGGCGCTGGCCAATATCGACGAGTTCATCGCCATCATCAAGGCAGCGCCCACGCCGCCGGTCGCCAAGCAGGAGCTGATGGCGAAGTCCTGGGACTCGGGCCTGGTGCGCGAGATGCTGGCACGTGCCGAAAGCGACACGCCGGGCGGCCGCGCTTCCTACCGTCCGGATGGCCTGCCTGCCGTGTTCGGCATGCAGGCCGACGGCCTCTATCGCCTGTCGGATTCCCAGGCCCAGGAAATCCTGCAGATGCGCCTGCAGCGCCTTACCGGCCTCGAGCAGGACAAGATTGTCCAGGAATACCGCGAAGTGATGGCGATCATCGCCGATCTGCTCGACATCCTGGCGCGTCCGGAACGGATCACGACCATCATCTCCGACGAACTGGGCGCGATCCGCGCCGAGTTCGGCGACGAGCGACGCTCGCAGATCGAGCTGAACGCCACCGAGCTGGACATGGAGGACCTGATCACCCCGCAGGACATGGTGGTCACGCTGTCGCACAGCGGCTATATGAAGAGCCAGCCGATCTCCGAATACCGCGCGCAGAAGCGCGGCGGACGCGGCAAGCAGGCGGCAGCGACGAAGGAAGACGACTGGATCGATACCCTGTTCGTGGCCAATACCCACGACTACATCCTGTGCTTCTCCAATCGTGGTCGCCTGTACTGGCTGAAGGTCTACGAGGTACCGCAGGGTTCGCGCAATTCGCGCGGCCGCCCCATCGTCAATATGTTCCCGCTGTCCGACGGCGAGAAGATCAACGTGATCCTGCCGGTGCGCCAATTCGACGCCGAGCACTTCATCTTCATGGCGACGGCGCGCGGTACCGTGAAGAAGACCGCGCTGACTGACTTCTCCAACCCGCGCAAGGCCGGCATCATCGCGGTCGACCTCGATGAGGGGGATTTCCTGATCGGTGCGGCGGTAACCGATGGCCAGCACGATGTGATGCTGTTCTCCGACGCGGGCAAGGCCGTGCGCTTCGACGAGAACGATGTGCGTCCGATGGGGCGCCAGGCACGTGGCGTGCGCGGCATGAATCTGGAGGAAGGCCAGAGCGTGATCGCCATGCTGGTGGCGCCGGCGGAATCCGCCGACGCTGTCGACGGCGAGGCTCCGGCAGTGACCGTGGGCAGCGTGCTGACCGCCACTGAGAACGGCTACGGCAAGCGTACCCCCATCTCCGAATACACTCGACATGGCCGCGGTACTAAGGGCATGATTGCGATCCAGACG
>JABLTH010016553.1_pt1 | contig 11711 bp, 7 predicted proteins | sample 7875711 | NCBI WGS metagenome assembly JABLTH01 (sample SAMN14941262, study PRJNA633318) | bioreactor metagenome | isolation source: bioreactor | place: China | collected 2019-03-05 | reverse complement strand
CCCCCGGGCCGCCCCCCCGCGCGCCCCTGCTCATCCCGCGGGGGGGGCCCGGGGGGCGTCCCCCCCCCCCCCCCACCCCTCCTTCGTGCGTGCTGTGCTCAGCCCCGCGCCTCAGGCGCTGTTGGCCTTGGCGCGGCGTTCGGCGAGCCGGATCTCCAGCATGGCGTCCATGGCCTGCTGGATGCCCTCGGAGGCGCCGGCGGACGCGAAGAGCTGCTGGGCCCGGGACAGGTAGGCCATGGCCTCCTGGAGGTCGTCGGTGGCCTTGAGGGCCTTGCCGAGGAGCAGGTGGACCTCGGCCGCGACGTGCATGCCGATCTCGTCCTCCTGCGCCACGACCTCGCGCAGGATCTCGATGGCCGCGGGAAGCTCATCCGTCAAGTAAAGCCACTTGGCACGGATGAACCGCAGTTCGAGCCCGTCGCGCAAGGTGCCGGAGACGATGGTGTGCGCGAGCTCGGCCCGCTCCAGCGCTGCCAGGGTGGACGCCTCCACGATGCCGGAGTTCAGGCGCATGGCGGCGGAGGCCTTGTTGAAGTTGGCCCACTGCTCGATGTCATTGCCGGGGGAGAGGAGCTTGGCGGCACGGTCGTGCTGGGCCACGCCCTCTTCGTAGTCGTGGCGCATGAACGCGACGTTGCCGATCACCCACGCGACGATGCCGGACATGTGATCGACGGACTTGGTGCTGACCTCCTTGGAGAGGATCTTGCACTGCTCCCAGGCCTCGTCCAGGCGCCCGGTCTCCGCCAGGGCGCCGATGTAGATCCGCAACGCGCTGGAGTAGATGGGGGAGTCCTTGGGGAGCTGGGCGCCGAGGGCCACGGCCTGCCGGGCGTGCTCGACGGAGTCCGCGAGGCGGCCCTGTCCATGGCAGACGGCGGCGAGCATCTGGCGGGCCCGCACGCCCAGTCCGGCGCTCTCGATGGCCAGGCGGTGCTCCACGAGCTGCCCCACCACGCCCTGACACTCGGAGTACTTGCCCTGCTTGAGCAGACACTCGGCCTGCATGTACCGCATGTTCCACCAGGCGCTGACGTTCTTGGCGTCCAGGGCGATGCGCGCGGCTTCCGCGGCGTGCTGGGCGGCCAGCTCGTAGTCGCGCAGATCCCAGGCCTGACGGGCGTACAGCGCGGCCAGGACGTAGTCCGCGTCGTTCTGCGTGACCCGGTTGTTCCACTCTTCGAGTGCCTTGGGAGCGAGCTCAAGTCGCCGGGCGAGTTCTTGGATGACGTCGCGTGTCGGTTCACGCCGACCAGTCTCCAACAGGGAGATGTAACTGGGCGAGTACAGGTCCTTACCCAGCTCAGCCTGCGTCATTCCGCGTTCCAGGCGCTCGGCCCGAAGCCGCTCACCAAATCCGCTGCCCATTGCCCCTCCTCAAGTTTAAGAGACCGGGAAGCCACTCAAACCTTGACATTATCGTTTGTGATTACTTTACAATGTATGTCAATGCGGATCATCTTATGTCCGTAGTGATCTCCCGATCCAGTCAGTACCAACGCATCGCTGGCGTTATCTGCCACTGAGGCTCATACTCCCCATAGATCCACACGGAAGAGCAGAACATGTTGAAGAAACTCACAGCTGGCGTGGCCCTGGCTGCGGCCCTGGGCCTCGGTGCGCTGAGCGTCCCCGCCGCGAGTGCCAACGTCGGCAACTGGCCCGATCCTTCGAGCGTACAGGCAGTGGGCAACTGGCCTGACCCGGCGCGCCTGAATGTCGGAAATTGGCCCGATCCCACCACCCTCGCCGCGGCGCCCAAGACCAAGACCACCATCGTCACGGACACGGCTCGCCTCAACGTCGGCAACTGGCCTGATCCCTTCTAAACCGTCGGCCGGCTCTTCGTCCGGAAGGGTCTGAGTCGCCCAGAGCGGGTGCTTCGCAAATGCGCGAGGCACCCGCTTTCTGTTGCCCGGAGATCGATCCGGTATTTCGTTCCGGGCGCGCCGGAACGCCCACGTTTTGCCGGGTGACAGGGAATGTCATAGAGGGCCCCGGACCAGGGGCGGAGCTTGTCAGGCGGGGCGAATTCCGGGGCGCTCAGGAGGCCCTTCCGGAGGCCTCCTGCAGCCCCTCCGTGTGGAGCCGGCAGTCAAGGACTTCACAGGAGACGCCGGGGGCCGGCGCGCGGCCGGCGCCCCGGTCGTCTCCGTGGCCCTCTCAGTGGTGGAAGGCGTTGGCCTCGCCGGGTTCGGGGAGCGGCGTGGGCGCCTTCTCGAGGAACTCGACGGCGGTGCGCAGGTCCTGCAGGAAGCTCTCCGCGAGGTCGCGCGTGAAGCCGTTCCTGACCACGACGCGCTGCACCGTCAGGTCGGTCATCCCGTCCGGCATCGGATAGGCCGGCACCAGCCAGCCCGCCATGCGGAGCCGGTCGGAGAGGTGCTGGAGGGTCCACTCGCCGGCGAAGTCCGGCTTGAGGCGCCACGCGAAGACCGGGATGTCCGAGCCGTCGTTCCAGAGCTGGAAGGGCTCCATGGCCCCGATCTCGTGCGCCAGATAGCGTGCGACGTCCCGGCACGCGGCATGCACGGAGCGGTAGCCTTCACGCCCGAGCCGCAGGAACAGGTAGTACTGCAGGAGCACCTGAGCGCCGGGGCGTGAGAAGTTCAGTGCGAACGTGGGCATGTCACCGCCGAGGTAGCTGACGTGGAAGATCAGGTCCTCCGGCAGATCGGACTCATCCCGCCACACCACCCAGCCCAGGCCGGGGTAGACGAGCCCGTACTTGTGGCCCGAGGTGTTGATGGAGATGACGCGCGGCACGCGGAAGTCCCACTCCAGCTTCGGCTGGAGGAACGGCGCCACCATGGCCCCGGAGGCGCCGTCGACGTGGATCGGGATGTCCAGGCCACTGGCCTTCTGGATCGCGTCGAGTGCCTTGGAGATTTTCTCGACCGGCTCGTACATGCCCGTGTAGGTCACGCCCATGATGGCGACCACGCCGATGGTGTTCTCATCCACGTATTTCTCGAGCTCGTGGCCGTCCAGCACCGGGTGGTCCTCCGAGATCGGCACATACCGGGCCTCCACCTCGAAGTAGTTGCAGAACTTCTCCCAGCAGACCTGGACCGCGGAACTCATGATGATGTTCGGGCGGTCCGTGGGCCGGCCGTCCTTGCGCCGGGCGTGCTGCCAGCGCCGCTTGAGCGCGAGCCCGGCGAGCATGCAGGCCTCCGAGGAACCGATGGTGGACGTGCCCACGGAACGCTCGGGATCGGGCGCGTTCCACAGACCGGCGAGGATGCGCCAGCAGCGGTGCTCGATGTCCGCGGTCTTCGGGTACTCGTCCTTGTCGATCATGTTCTTATCGACGGTCTCGGCGTAGAGTTTCCCGGCTTCGGCCTCCATCCAGGTCCCCACGAAGGTGGCCAGATTGAGACGGGCGTTGCCGTCCAGCATCGCCTCGTCATGGACGATCTGGTACGCCGTGGAGGGGAGCGTCGCCCCGTCCGGAAGCGTGAAGCGAGGGAACTCCGTGGCTTCACCCGGGCGGCTGAACAGCGGATTCAGTTCGATCGACGCGTTCGAGGTGTCGCTGCCGAAGGCGGACGAGTGCTGGGACTTTCTGCGGGGTGCGGTCATGTGCCCAGCCTAGGAGGCCGGGCTGTCACGGTGAACCCCCGTCGGCTGGGAAGGAGCAGGGAATCACCCCGGACAAAGCAAAAGCCCCGCTCGTGAGAGCGGGGCTTTCCGTGGTCGGGATGACAGGATTTGAACCTGCGACCTCTTCGTCCCGAACGAAGCGCGCTACCAAGCTGCGCTACATCCCGATCCGTTGACCCCCGGGTTTCCCCGGCAAGCAACCCTACAAGAATAGCGGATCCGGCCCGAGTTTTGAAATCGGGGATGTCAGCGCCGCTGCGTGCCCCGAACTCCCCGGTGATCAGGCCCGACGGAGCCCGTCACCGGGGAGGGCTCAGACCAGCGAGTCGCGCCAAGCGCCGTGCAGGGCGGCGAAGCGGCCACCGTCCCGGATGAGCTGGTCCGGGGTGCCGTCCTCCACGATTCGGCCGTCATGGACCACCAGGACCCGGTCCGCGATCTCCACCGTGGAGAGCCGGTGCGCGATGATCAGGGCCGTGCGCCGGTGCGCCCCTGCCTCTCCAGTGAGCGCATCCCCGGCCACGGCTTCCTCGGTCCCGCTCTCCGGCGCGACGACGGCGGGCCGGTCCGCGTCGTCGTCCGCGGGACGCCGGGTGGGGGAGTCCGCGCCGCCGCCCAGGAGCCGCGCGAGGCCTTCCTGCACGAGCCGCTCGCTGGGGATGTCCAGGGAGGAGGTGGCTTCGTCCAGGATGAGCACCGCCGGGTCGGCCAGGAACGCGCGGGCGAAGCTGATGAGCTGACGTTGCCCGGCGGAGACGCGCCCGCCGCGCTTGTTCACATCGGTGTCGTAGCCCTCGGGGAGGGCTCGGATGAACGTGTCCGCGCCGACGGCCCGGGCTGCCGCCTCGATCTCTTCACGGCCGGCCCCCGGGCGGCCCAGGGCGATGTTGTCCGCCACGCTGCCGCTGAAAAGGAACGCCTCCTGCGTCACCATGACCACGGCCCGCCGCAGCTCCGGGGTGGAGATCCGGGACAGCTCCACCCCGTCGAGGGTCAGGGAGCCCGCGCTGACGTCGTAGAACCGGGCGATCAGCTTGGCGAGCGTGGACTTGCCCGCCCCCGTCTGGCCGACCAGTGCCACGGTCTGCCCCGCGGGGATGGTGAGGTTCAGTTCCGGGACCACCACGGGACCGTCGCCGTACCGGAATTCGACGTCTTTGAACTCGATCTGGCCCTCGGCTGCGGGCAGCGGCACGGGTTCGCGGGGCGGACGCACGGTCGGGACCTCTTCGAGCAGCCCGGACACCTTCTCCAGGGCGGCCTGAGCGCTCTGGAAAGAGTTGTAGAACATGGCCATCTGGTCGACGGGCTGGAAGAACCGCTTGACCGACAGGACCAGCGCCAGCAGCACGCCGACGGCCAGCTCGCCGTGCAGGACCCGGAACCCGGCCACGGCCAGGACCACCACCACCGTGATGTTGCCGAGCAGCACCAGGGCGGGGAGGAAGATGCCGTTGAGATTGATGGAGCGCACGGTGACCTGGCGGTACTCCTCGGACAGATCCGTGTATTCCCGGGTGTTCTGGGCCTCCTTGCGGAACGCCTTGACGGCGCGGATGCCGGTCATGGTCTCGACGAAGTGGACGATGATCCGGGCGGACACCACGCGTGATTCGCGGTAGGTGATCTCGGAGCGTTTCTGGTACCAGCGGGTCAGGAACGTCGCGGGGATGGCGGCGCCGAGCATGATCAGACCGCTCGGCCAGTCGAGTGCGAACACCGTCAGCGCCGTGAACACCATGAACATGAACCCGGCCGCGAGGGAGCTGACCCCGGAGTCGAGCAGCTCCCGGAGCGCCTCCAGGTCCGACGTCTGCCGGGCGATGATCCTGCCCGAGGTGTACTTCTCGTGGAATTCCAGGCTGAGCCGCTGGGTGTGCCGGAAGACGCGGACCCGCAGGTCCAGCAGCATCGCCTGGCTGAGCTTGGCGGTGCTCGTCACGTACAGCGCGGTCAGCCACGCCGTCACGACGGCGGCGAGGAGATACCCGACGCCGGCCAGCACCAGCGGCGTCGAGTCGCCGTGGGTCAGGGCCGGGAGTGCGCGGTCGATGCCGAAGGCGATGAGCGCAGGCCCCGCGGCGTGGGCCGCCTGCGAGATCACCACCATGGCGACGGTCAGCCAGAACCGGACCCGGATGGGCCGGATCAGCGAGCCGAGGAGGCGAAGGGACCGCTTGCGGACGGCCCGGCTCTCCGCGGAGGCGAGGCGGGAGGAGTCCTCGTTCGACGTCCCGAAGCCGGGCGTGGTCGTCTGTGCCGTGCTCATGCGTTCACCTCGTTATCGAACTCCGCGTCCTCCAGCTCGTCCTCGAGCTCGCTGTCCAGATCGACGGGATCCGGATCGAGGCTTGCGATGACGTAGCGGTAGTGCTCGTTCGTCGCGAGCAGCTCGCTGTGCGTCCCGACGGCGGCGATCCGGCCGTCCTGCAGCAGGGCCACGCGGTCGGCCAGGGCCACGGTGGACGGGCGGTGGGCGACGATCAGCGTCGTGGTGTCCCGCAGGACCTCCCGGAGCCGTGCCTCCACGAGTTCCTCGGTCGCGACGTCGAGGGCGGACAGTGGGTCGTCCAGCACCAGGACCTTCGGCCTGGCCGCGATCGCGCGGGCCAGGGCGATGCGCTGCCGCTGGCCGCCGGACAGGCTCAGCCCCTCCTCGCCGATGCGGGTGTCCACGCCGTCGGGCAGGGCGTATGCGAACGATGCCTGCGCGACGTCGAGCGCCTCGGTGAGCGCCGCCGTCGCGCGCTCCTCGGAAGAGGTCACGTCGGCCGGCGCGCCCAGCAGCACGTTGTCCCGGATGGAGCTGGAGAAGAGCGTGGTGTCCTCGAAGGCGACGGAGACGATGCTGCGCAGTTCGGTCAGGCTGAATTCGCGCAGGTCCTGGCCGTCGATGGTGATCCTGCCGTCCGTGACCTCGTAGAGCCGCGGGACCAATTGCAGGAGCGCGGACTTGCCGGAGCCGGTGACGCCCACGAGGGCCATGGTCTCGCCGGGGGCGAGGTCCAGAGTCACGTCCTCGAGGAGGTACTGCGGGTCGTCCGGGTTGGCCTCGAGGCTGTCCGCGAAGGCGAAACGGACGCCCTCGAAACGGACCGCACCGTCGATCTCGGCCGGCCGGTGCGGAGCGGCGGGATCCGCGATGGTGACCGGGCTGTCCATGACCTCGAAGTGGCGGTCGATGGCGGACTTCGCGGTCAGCGCCATGGAGAGCAGCATGCCGACGGCTTCGACCGGGCCCGCGACCACGGCCGCCGTCGCGAAGAAGGCCACGAGCGCGCCGATGCTGAGCTGTCCGTCCGCGGTGAGGGCGATGCCGAGCACCAGCCCGACGCCGAGGGCCAGTTCCGGCAGGAGCGTCGACACGAGCGAGAAGAAGGCCAGCTGTCTGGCCTTGAGGATCTCGGTCTGCCGGAGTTCCTCGGCCTGGGAGTTGAAGTTCTCGAGGGCTTCGCGGCCGCGGCCGAAGGCCTTGAGCACGCGGATGCCGTGAACGGATTCCTCGACGGCGGTGGCCAGGTCGCCGGCCTGGTCCTGGCTGCGACGGGCGACGCGCAGGAAGTTGCGGCGGAACCGGGTTCCGGTGGCGACGATCGGGATGGCGGCGGCCAGGAAGACGAGCGCCAGCTGCCAGCTCATGCTGAACATGATGCCCACGCCGATGACGACCGTGAGCGACGTGACCACCAGCATGATCGCGCCGAACGCCATCCAGCGCCGGAGGAAATTGAGGTCCGCCATGGCGCGCGAGAGGAGCTGGCCGGAACCCCAGCGGTCATGGAAGTCGACGGCGAGATCCTGCAGGTGCCGGTACAGGGAGACCCGGAGCCCGTTCTCGACAGTCGTGGCCGGGTTGATGACGAACTGGCGGCGCAGGGCGATCAGCCCGGCTTCCAGGACGCCGAGCCCCAGGACGGCAGCGACGGCGATCCACACCTCGGAGGGCTGACCGCCCGGGTGCAGCGAGTCGTTGATGAGGCTGCGGAGGACCTGAGGGATCGCCAGGGCGACCAGGCTGGCGCCGAGCGCGGAGAGAAGACCCATCACGAGCCGCGGCATGATCGGTTTCAGATGGGGGTAAAGGCGTCTGAGTGAGTGGAAGAACGTGGTCTGAGTCTGCGCCATACTGGGTGATCGCTTCGCTTCCCGATGAGCCGTGCCATGAGTGTTCGTTACCTGTGGCAACCAGCCTACGCCGGGGTTTTATGCCCGGTTTGTCACACTGTTTCAGATGAACGCAGGTGGTCGGAATCGGGGTCGGGATACGGGCGGAGGGGATGCAGTCCCGGACGAGGGGTGGTCGAGCATCTCCTTGGAGACCAGGTTTGGAACCGCAGGTCACGGACTGTGGGACTCCAGCTCACGCATGGACTCGGCCCCCGCCGTGCTGGCGGGGGCCGAGGACACCTCAGATCTCTTCAGCAACGAGTACGTTGATGCCAACCGCGCGCTGCGACGTCACGAGCTCCCTGAAGTTCGGGAGAGACGCTACGCAACGGGATTCGTGTTGTCGTAGCCGTAGTAAGCCAAGTGATAGTAGACCCGCACCATGTCGTTCTCCCCCATGCGCGTCATGTACGACCAAGGACCCCATGGATTGCTCACATTGGCGAGGACGGCCGAGTGGTCGGGAAGCCACTGAGTCCCGGTGTTGTTGAGGTAGATGATGTCAGCTCTTGTCTGCCATTGAAGTCCGTTAGGGGACACCCGAACCCATACCGCGCTGCACGCGCGGGACCAGCGTATTTCGCCCCCGTCGGCGACATATCCGATGGTGCGGGCGTCCGCGGCGCACCCGGTTCCTTGAGGGTCCTTCCCCTCGCACGACGAGTAATAGCAACTCGCAGCGTTCGCGGGTGACGCCACCAGCACCGGACTGAGGAGACATGCCAGAGCTGTGGCTATGGCAGATATTCTTCTGATTTTCACGAATTTTCTCCAGGTTTCAACTTGTTTCTATGATTCATGTCGGTATAGACGTGCTTCGTACTCTCGCATCATTATCGAAACTAATGCGGGCGCACTTCGGGGATTGGAAAACCAAGAAAATTAGCGACGGATCTTGGCGGGAGAATGCGATTGCAAACCAATTAGACACCCTTGTGATAGAACGCCATGGTCCGCTCTGGAACCCTAGCTGCAGTTGTTTGTTGTCACATATTCTGCTTGCCTCAGTTTCGCGAGGATACGTCATTCTGAACCGCTATCGAGAGCGCGGATCTTGTCGCGTTCAAGACTCGTCCCTTGCGCAACGCCAAACTCTGTCCATCGATTATATGGACACAAGAAATTCTATAATCAAGACAACTCCGCCAGCGGATACAAGGGTGGCGGCAATTATCATTCCCTTCAAATGCGTCTCATAACGCCTGAGGCGAGATGTGGCGGGTAGTCCCCTCCATGCGTCGAGCGCATTGCTGGCGGCACTCTTTCGAATTCGATAGAGCGTGCCCGCGCACAGTAGGAGAAACGTTCCCGAGAGGGCAAGGTGCCAATGAGTCATCTCGCGGTCCAATCATTGCCGACAATCACAATGGATACGAGAAGGGCGAGGCCGCAGGCGAACATGAGGATACTGAAGGCCGCGCCCATCTTTTCGAAGTGCCCAATTAGGCGGAGATCGTCTTCGGTTAGATTCTCGGGGTCGACAGGCCAGGTGACTCGGAGAATTTTCTTGCTGATCGCAGTCATTGTGAGCGTGGCTGCAAAATACTGGCGGCGGGCGATCCATCGCCTGAATATCCACCAGACGGTCGCCAAGGCCATAAGCATGAAGGCTGTTGACAAGATAGGCTCCTCTCGGCAAGTACTCGACTGAAACGAACTGATTTGGCGGCAGGCTCTACTTGAGCCACCTGAGCACATTGGTCGTTGCGCCGATAGAGCATCCAGCTCCGGCGCCGGGTGCCCACCCGGCTTCAAATGAGCCCGGCCAGAAAGAGACATAACCACCGTAGGGGCCGACTGAGCCAGTGCACTGGATTGACCCACTCAGTGCATCGAAGGTTGAAGTAGTCACTCCTGCCTGAAAAGATATTCCAAAAGCTGCGCCAACCGCCAAACTAACATTGAACGCCGGTCCGCTTGTGTCCTGTCCGATTGCTGCTCCGACACATACCACGTAGCATACGCTGAAGCCGGCTTGCGCCCCGGCTGTTTCGGGCCCCTTATGTTCGTTAAGCCAGTTTTGATAATCCGCAGATGAGCACTGGCTTGTGCTCGGGCTCCAGTTTTCGTGGCATGACTCGCCGGAGTAACCTGATTGGCCTGTGCACCCAACCGATGGGCTGCAATATTGCCCTGCGACGGCGCTCGACTCAAGACTGATGCAATCCAGTCCAGAGGGATCGACGGCATTTAGCGGATTGTTGTTCGCGTAGCCATACCACTGGAGAGTCTTTTGGTATGCAGGGTCGCGAGTGAGGAACTGCGTTGTTTTGGGGTCGTAGTAACGAGCTCGGAAGTAGGTGAATCCGGTCTCCGAGTCGAGGTACCCGTGAACGTATTGCAATGGGGTCGTTGCGGTGCCGGTGTGGCTCGTGGTCGTGCCGTGAGCGTCGTAAGCATAGGTACCGGACAAGTTTCCCGTGCCATCAGTGAGTGCGCGAGTAGACCCGATCTGGTCACCGAAGAAGAAGTTGGTTTGAGGAGAGGGGCCGGCTGTGAGCTGCTCCAGTGGAACGCCTCCGGGTCCATAGATCCAAGTGTTGGCTCCGTCTTCGAGGAGGTTCGGAGTTGATGCGTCGTCCCAGGTGAAAGGTGTTGTCGTGGTGCCGCTGGTTTTGCTGCTCCGCAACCCCGCGCCGTCGTATGAATACGTGGTGGTGCCGGCCGCGGTGACAGCCTTAGTGAGCTCGTCGGCACCGTTGTAGGTGTAGGTGCTGGCGGCCCCGCTGGTGGGCGTGGTGCTCGTTCGGTTGCCGTCCGGGTCGTAGGCGTAGGCCGTGGCGCCGGCTGGCTTCGTGGCGCAATTGGAAGAGCTGATGGTGGTTGTTGAACTCCAGCAGAGCTGGTTGGCGGGGTCGAACGCCTGGCTGCTGTTGCGGACGGTGGTGGCGTTGTTGGCCGCATCGTAGGCATTGGTCGATGGTGTGCCACCTGTCGTGACGGTGCCCAGCTGATTGTTGACGGTGTAGGCGTAGGTTTCGGCCTGACCGGGGAGGCCCGTAGGAGTCTGGCCAGTAAGCTGCCCCGCATTGTCGCGGGTGTAAGTGAGTGAGGCGAGAGACGTGGCCCCCTTGGTAAGGGCTTGCGCGGTGAGCTGTCCTGCATCGTTGAGCGTGTTGGTGACAGCGGTGCCATTAGGGTACGCGAGTTTGTTGATCTGGCCATCGATCGTGTAACCGATGGTGGTGGTGTTGCCGCTCATGTCAGCAACAGTGGAGAGCCGTTCGGAGTCGTCGTAGTTTCGCGTTACGGCCCCATTCCACCCGGGATAGCTTTCGCTGACGAGGTTTCCTGCTTGGTCGTAGCCGTAGCCGATGGTGGAGCCGGCGCCGTTGGTGTGTTTGGTGATCTCTCCGAATTCGTCGAAGGCCCAGGTACTGGTACCGGTGCCGTCCGTGGCTGAGATCTTGCGGTTGTTCTGGTCGTAGACGACTCCGCTGATCCCGGGCGTTCCGTCCGAGTAGCTCAGCGACGCCAACCGTCCGGAGGTGTCATAGCTGTAGCTCGCGGAGACGTTCTTCGGGGTGATGGTCTTGGTGGTGAGCCCGGCGGGATCGTAGGCGGTGGTCGTGATGTGGTTGTCCGCATCGGTGACCGTGATTTGCCGGTCTTGGCCGTCGTAACCGTAACTTGTCTTGTTCTTGAGACCGTCCGTGGTGGAGGCGACCTTGCCGGTGGGGGTGTACGCCGTGGAAGCGACGGTGTTGTCGGGCGCTTTGATGGAGATGGCTTGTCCGACTGCGTCATAGGTGATGACGGTCGTGTGGCTGTTCGCATCGGTGGTGGACGTCTTGCGGCCGTTGGCATCGAAGGCGGCCTTCGATTGGTGACCGAGGGGGTCGGTGACGATGGTGGTGTTGCCCCAGGCATCGTGTCCGTAGGTCGTGCAGCCCTTCGCAGGAGGGGCGCATGTGGTGGTGATTCCGTTCGAGGTG
>JABLTH010030725.1_pt1 | contig 11713 bp, 10 predicted proteins | sample 7875711 | NCBI WGS metagenome assembly JABLTH01 (sample SAMN14941262, study PRJNA633318) | bioreactor metagenome | isolation source: bioreactor | place: China | collected 2019-03-05 | reverse complement strand
GCAGGCGCGCATCACGGAGAACCTGAAGGCGTCGATCAACGGCGGCTTCAGCGGCGGTCAGAAGGTGATCGGCGCCGGCATGCTGTACCAGTGGAAGTAACGCGTCGCGCCGCCAGGCCGCCCGGCTCGCCAGCCGGACGGCCTGCGGCGGCCCCGACGGCCGGACGAGCCCGCCGCGCAACCCGTGGCGGGCTTCAGTCAACCCAAGTTTTGAGGATGTAACCGTGAACAAACTCGCTCTTGCGCTCGCGCTTTCCGCAACGGCCCTCGCCGCGTGCTCGACCGCATCCGGCCCGACCTTCAGCGCCTCCGAACTGCAGCCGCGCGACGGCGTGCGCACCTTCCAGGTGGACTGCCACGGCCTGCTGTCGGGCCCGGAGACCTGCATGAAGGCCGCCCGCAAGATCTGCGGCGAAGAGCCCGTACGCGCTGTCGACTCGGCCCGCGCGCTGCGCGACAAATCCGATCCGGCCACGCTGATCTTCCAGTGCGGCGCGGCACCGGCCGAAGCGGCCCCGGCCGCCACGCCGGCGCCGGCGGCTGCCGTCGTCGAACAGGTCAACCTGTCGGGCGACGCGCTGTTCGCCACCGACCACGCGACGCTCGCCCCGACCGCGCGCGAATCGCTCGACCGTTTGCTGAGCGAGCGCGCCGACCACACGTACTCGCAGGTGAGCGTCACCGGCTTTACGGATTCGGTGGGCAGCGACGACTACAATCTCGCGCTGTCGAAGCGCCGCGCCGAATCCGTCGCGGCATACCTGAAGGCACACGGCCTGAAGACCGATTCGCTGACGGTCTCAGGTCGCGGCAAGGCCGACCCGGTCGCGTCGAACGCGACGCCCGAAGGCCGCGCCAGCAACCGCCGCGTCGAAATCCGCCTGCAGCACTGAGCGGGCCGCCGCCGCGCGCGGCGCCCCGATCCGGCCGGCCGTCAGTGCCGCGCCGGCCCGCACCCGCACCCCCGCCGGACGCCCCGGGCGCCGCTTCGCCGGCGCCCGGTTCGCATGGACCGGCGGCTATGTCAAAGTTCGTCACGTCCCGCCAAAAACGGCGGTTTCCGTGCCACAATCGCCGCAGACAGTCGCCGGGGCAACCTGTCCGAATCACGCGCCGTGCCAGGCGTGCCCGATGACACGCCGGAAACCGGCTGTCGCCCTCGCGAACCAGGTCGCCCGATTCGCCCGCCGCGGCGCACCGGCGCAAATGCAACCATGACAATCCACGGCGCGCCGCTTCCAGGCCAGACGCTCGACGCGATGCCCGGACGCACGACGCCGCAGAGGAAACCAACCGGTGACGGACATCAATGAAGCCGCCTCGGGCGGCACCCGCAAGCAACGGCCGGCGGTCGGCATCTCGCTGTTTGCGCGCGACGGCCAGGCGATCTGGGAAAACGGCATCCACCAGAACATCGCGTTCCTCGCGATGATGCTCAAGCGCTCGGATCGCGTCGGCCCGGTCTACTTCCTGAACGGCGGCGACGCCACCGCGCTGCCGGCCGGCCTCGAACTCGACGGCCTCGACATCCCGCTCGTGAAACCCTCCGACGTCACGCACGAACTCGACGTCGTGATCGAAATGGGCGCGCAGCTGCCGGTGGAGTGGCTCCGGCACATGAAGGCGCTCGGCAAGAAAATCGCCGCGTTCTTCTGCGGGCACGTGTACGCCGGCCTGTGCGAAACCCCGATCTTCGGGAAACCGTCGGGACACGTCTTCAACGGCGCGCCGTTCGACGAGGTCTGGCTGCTGCCGCAATACGACAAGACCGCGGCGCCGATGCTGCGGACCATCCTGCGCGCGCCCGTCCACCTGATGCCGCACATCTGGTCGCCGTACTTCCTCGATCGGCGCATCGCCGCGCTCGCCGCGGAAGGCGCGACGTTCGGCTATCGGCCCGGCCGCCGCCCGTGGTACCTCGCGATGCTCGAGCCGAACATCTCGGTCGCCAAGTCCTGCCACTATCCGATGCTCGCGTGCGACGCGTTCTACCGTGCGCGTCCGGACGCGGTTCAGCACATGTTCGTCGTGAACTCGTTGCACATGAAGGAGCATCCGACCTTCGTGCACTTCGCGAACAGCCTCGATCTCGTGCGCCAGCACAAGGCGACCTTCGAGCCGCGCCTCGACCTGCCGGGCTTCATGGCGCGTCACGCGGATGCGGTCGTGTCGCACCACTGGGAAAACGGGCAGAACTATCTGTATTACGACGTGCTGTACGGCGGTTATCCGCTGATCCACAACTCGACGCTGATCGGCGACGCCGGTTATTACTACCCGGACTTCGATTCCGCCGCGGGCGGCCGTGCACTGCTCGACGCGTGGCTGCATCACGACGAACGCCTCGACGACTACCGCGCGAAGGCCGGCCGGCTGCTGCAGTCGGTCTCGATCGACAACCCCGCGAACCTCGACGCGTTCGTCTCGCGTCTGGTCGCCTGAACCGGAGAATACGCATGTCGGACTCCAATGCCCGTCAAGCGCCCGGCGAGGGCAAGCGTCTCGTCGTCGGCGTGTCGCTGTTCGTGCGCGGCGCCGGCCAGTCGCTGTGGGAAAACGGCATCTTCCAGAACTGCCTGCTGCTGATCCTGCTGCTGCGCCAGTCGCCGCTCGTCTCCGAAGCCGTGATGGTGAACGGCGGCGAACAGGTCGCCGATCCGCAGATGATGCTCGGCGAATGGGACGTGCCGCTCCTGTCGATGGATGAAGCACTGCAGCGCTGCGACGTGCTGATCGAAATGAGCGCGCAGTTCGGCGCGGATTACCTGCGCGCGTTCCGCGAGCGCGGCGGCAAGGTCGTCACGATGCGGGTCGGCAACGACTACGTGATCGACATCGAACGCGCGATGTTCAACAAGCCGTCGGGTTTCCTGTTCTCGGGCGCGCCGTACGACGCCGTGTGGACGATTCCCGAATTCGAGCGCTCGTGCCTGCACTATTACCAGACGGGCCTGCGCGCGCCCGTCACGATCGTTCCGCACATCTGGCACCCGATGCTGTTCGACAAGGCGCGCGCGACACTCGGCGCCGGGCTGTCGTTCGGCTATGAACCCGGCAAGCCGCGCTGGCGCGTGACGATGTTCGAGCCGAACATCTGCATGGTGAAGACGAGCGTCATCCCGATGCTGGTGGCCGAGGAAGCGTATCGCGCGAAGCCCGATTTCCTCGAGTTCGTGCGCGTATGCAACACGCTGCACCTGAAGGAACATGCGACGTTCGTCCATTTCGCGAAGAGCCTCGACATCGTGAACCACGGGATCACGACGTTCGAGAGCCGCTACGCGGTGTACGAGTTCATGGCCGCATTCGGCGACGCGGTGGTGTCGCACACGTGGGAAAACGCGCAGAACTACCTGTACTACGAACTGTTGTACGGCGACTACCCGCTGATCCACAACTCGCCGTTCCTCGGCAAGGCCGGGTATTTCTATCCGGACTTCGACTGTCAGGCCGGTGGCCGCGCGTTGCTGAAGGCGTTCGCCGAGCACGACGCGAACCTGGAAGCGTACCGCGAGCAGTCGAAGCACGTGCTCAGCTCCGTGAGCATCTACAACCCCGAGAACGTCGCCGCCTATACGGACGCGATCGCCACCCTCTATCGCGACGCGTGACGCGCCGCCCTCTTCCGGACTCCGACATGACCGCACGCACGACCCTCATCCGCGCCAAATGGCTGATCGGCTGCGCCGTCGCATCGATCGCGATCGGCGCGCATGCGCAAGCCGACGGCGAATCGGCCGACGCGCTGCTCCGCGACTCGGACGCCGTGTTCAAGCAGCTCGACGCCGGCCAGTACAACGACGTGTGGACCGATGCCGCCGCGTTCGTGAAGGCGCGCATCAAGCAGGACCAGTTCGCGTCGGACATGCAGCGTGCGCGCCAGTCGGTCGGCGCGGTTCGTCATCGCGGCTGGGCGCAAATCACGCGCATCCGCTACACCAACGCGTCGACGACACCCGACGGGCTCTACGCGAACGTCGATTACGCGACCACGCTGACGAGCGGCGCGATCATGTTCGAGAAGCTGAGCTTTCGCCGCGAGGATGACGGCCACTGGCGCCTGACCGGCTATGTGCCGCGCTCGTCGCAAAACTACACGCCGTAACCCGCGCAACGCCCGCACCACGGAGCCGTCATGAAACTCAATGTCGCGATAACGATGAACGTGCAGCGCGACGCGACGCAGTCGATCTGGTACAACGGCGCGAACCAGCACTGCGTGTACCTGTACATGCTGCTGAAGCAGTCGCCGCTGATCGGCGAGGTCTGGCTCGCGCACGACGAAGGTGTGACCGAGTATCCGCAGGCGCTGATGATGGACGCGTTCGGCGACGCGCTGCGGCCGCTGTCCGCCGTCGTCCACCAGACCGACCTGCTGATCGAGATGAACGCGTTCATCGACTCGACGCACACCGACGCCGTGCGCCGGCGCGGCGGCAAGTGCGTGTCGTACCGCTTCGGCAACGACTACGTGATCGCGGTCGAGACGATCAACTTCGAGAAGAACCAGTGGCGGCCGAACCCGCACCGCGTGCAGTTCGACGAGATCTGGACCAACCCGCAGCACATGCACACGTGCGCCGCGTATTTCCAGGCCGTGTACCGCGCGCCGGTGATCGAGCTGCCGCACATCTGGTCGCCGTATTTCATCGAGCGCAGCCTCGACGCCGATCCCGAACTGAAGGCGCGCTTCGGTTATCGGAACCACGGCCCCGCGAAACGCATCGCGTTCTTCGAGCCGAACCTGAACGTCGTGAAAAGCTCGATCGTGCCGATGCTCGCCGCCAACGCGTGTTACGTCGAGCATCCGGAGCTCGTCGAGCACGTGTACATGACCAACACGTTCGACAAGAAGGAAAACGTCGCCTTCAAGCATCTCGCGCTCGGGCTCGAGATGGTGCGCGACGGCAAGGCGACCGCCGACGTGCGCGCGCCGTTCGTCGCGTGGGCCGCGCATCACACCGACATCGTCGTGTCCCACCACTGGGAAAACGGCCTCAACTATCTGCTGTACGACGCGCTGTACGGCAACTACCCGCTCGTGCACAACTCGCCGTTCCTGCGCGACGTCGGTTATTACTATCCGGACTTCGAGATCTTCGACGCCGCGCGTGCGATCGCGACCGCCGCGCAGACGCACGACGCGCGGCTCGACGAATACGCGGCCGCGGCACGCCGCTGCCTGCATCAGGTCGACACGCTCGCCGCGCACAACGTCCACGCGTATTCCGCACAGATCCAGCAGTTGTTCGCCGGCCGCGCACTCGGCTGACCTTACTTCCCCTGCTCCCGCCCATGAATCAGACCGTCCGCAATTTCGTCGTGATCGATTCGATTCACGGTCCGTTCGTCATCAACCGGCACTGCGCGTACCAGGCCGAAGCATTGATCAAGACCGGGCGGCCGCACATCCAGGATGAGCTCGACACGATCCTGAAGGTGATCGACCAGTTGCCGGACGATGCGATCGCCGTGGACGGCGGCGCGAATGCGGGGCTCGTGTGCGTGCCGATCGCCCACCGGTTGCGTGCGCGCGGCGGCCGCGTATACGCGTTCGAGCCGCAGCGCACGCTGTTCCATGCGCTCGGCGGCACCGTCGCGCTCAACCAGCTCGACAACGTCCATCTGCTGAACATGGGGCTTGCGGGCGCCAACGGCACGATGAAGGTGCCCGACGTCGACTACGGACAGGATGCCGACTTTGGCCAGGTGTCGCTCGTCGGCGCGCACGAGGAAGGCGGCACGCCGACGCCGGTCGTCAGGCTCGACGCGCTCGGCTTGCCGCGGCTGGATTTCCTGAAGCTCGACATCGAAGGCATGGAGATCGACGCGCTGCGCGGCGCGCGCCGCCTGATCGAGACGCACCTGCCCTGGTGCTGGGTCGAATACTGGAAAGTCGGCGAGGCGCCGATCATCGCCACCTTTGCCGGCCTCGACTACACGTTCTACCGGATGGACCCGCTGAACCTGCTTTGCGTGCCCAACGCGCGCTGGGACAGGCAGCGGCTGGTCATCTCGATCGAGCCGATCGCCGTCGCGTCGCCGGCCGACGTCGATGCGAACCCCGACGCAGCCGCCGACACCGACGCGCCTGAAACGCACTGGAACCGCGCACTCGATCATGAGTCGCGCTGCGAGTGGGGGCACGCGATCGACCGCTGGCAACGCGCGTGCGGCCGCGGGCTCGACGACGACGCGATCGCGCTGCAACTCGCGTCGTGCTACGGCTTTGCCGGGGCACCCGATGCCGGGCTCGCGGCGCTCGAACGCTTCAGCAATCCGGACGCGTTGCCCGACGCGACGCGCGGCCGCCTCGAGCTGATGCGTTCGATGCTGCTGCTGCGTGCCGGCCGGCGCGACGAAGCGGCCCGCGCCACCATCGCGAGCGAAAACATCCTGACGGCCGCGCAGTTCGGGCTGCCGACGGAGCGGCTCTACCAGGGCCAGCCGCTGCAGGGCAAGCGACTGCTGGTGCTCAGCTATGGCGGTGTCGGCGATCAGCTCCAGTACGCGCGCTACCTGCATGCGCTCGACACGCTCGGCTGCACGAGCGTGACCGTCGTCGTTCCGGACGCGCTGACGGGCCTGATGCGTCACACGTTCCCGCACATCGAATTCATCGGCGCGCACGGCGCGTGGATCGACACGTCCCAGATCGCACACGATTACTGGTGTTCGTTCCTGGTGCTCGCCGCGCAGTTCGGCTACGCGCCGGCACCCAAAGGATCGGCGGGCGCTTACCTGTCCTGCCCGCCCGCGCAGGCGGCCGCGTGGCGCGAGCGCGTGTCGCGCGACGGTCATGCCGCCGGCACGCGCCGCATCGGGCTCAACTGGCGCGGGCGCGACGACAGCGACGCGCGCTTCCATCGCGCGGCCAGCCTGCGCGACCTCGCGCCGCTGACGCGGCTGCACGGTCACGCCGCGTACTGCATCAACCGCGACCTGTCCGAGCAGTCCGAGCAATCGGACCTGCCGGTGACCTTCCCGCATCACGCGATCGGCGATTTCAGCGACCTGGCGGCGCTGATGCTCGCGCTCGACGCGGTGGTGACCACCTGCACCGCGCATGTGCACCTCGCCGGCGCGCTCGGCGTGCCGGCCGTGCTGCTGCTCAGCCCGAAAGCCGACGCGCGCTGGGAAACCGGCTCGCGCACCGCTCTCTATCCGGGCGTCCGGATCGTGCGCGCCGCGCACGTCGGCCGATGGGACGACGCGGTCGACCGCGCGATGGCGTTCGTGCTCGGCGGATTCGGGAAGGATTGACCGGTTTGGCGCGTTCGGGCCGCTACACGAAAAGATGAGATCGACGCGGGCCGCGCGCATCGCGCCGCGCCGGCGCCCGCGACCGGCGTGAACAGGCGCTAGACCAGCACCCGGTCGCCGCTCTGCGCGGCGAACACACGGCCATGCCGCCGGCCCGTTCGCGCGAGCACGGCAAAGCAACGCGCCGCCGGCCGGCTGATGCCGCCGGATAACTTGACGACGCTGTCGGACACACCACGCGCGATCGCCGAATCGTCGCCGCACGCGCCCGCGATGACACCCGCGTAATAGTGCCGCGCGGCCAGTTCGCGGCCGCCGGCGTCGAGCGGCGTCATCCGCTGGATGCGGCGCGCAATGGTTTTCAGTCCGTCGAGATACGGCGCGACGTCGATCGGCACTTCGGTCGATTCGGCGCCTAGCTGCCACAGCATGTCGGCCAGCTCGGCGATCGCGACGAGTTCGCGCGCACCGGCTGCCTGCATGCCCGTTCCGCTTCCGGCCTTCGTCCCCGCCATGCCCATGCCCCTTTGCGATTCGTCCCGGCCACGCGCCGGCCACGCCCGACACCGGCGTGCGTCGTGCACGCCACCCCGCCTGTTTCCGCGCCGTCACGCGGCGGCCGGCGACCGCCATGAAAAACGGATGCCCTGCGCCCAGGCGACGCCGGCATCCACGATGATCTGCCGGTCGATCTCGCTCTCCACGCCTTCGACGACGACGTGCCGCGCACCTTCATGCGCGAACGCGATCAGCCTGCGGAACTGGTAGCGGCCGATCGCGTTGCGCTTGATCATCGACAGGATCGACCGGTCGAGCTTCACGATGTCGGGATTGCCGACCACCAGGTTGTTCAACGCGCTGAAACCCACCCCGAAATCGTCGATCGCGATGCGGCATCCGGTCTGCCGGAAGCGGTTCACGAACGAACGACCCGCGACGGGATTCAGCGGCCCCGTCTCCGTGATCTCGACCACCAGCCGCGCCGCGACCGACGGCTCGCGCTCGAGCCGCCTGAAGATGGCCAGCCACGCATCGTCGACGACCGCGCTCGCCGCCGCCACATTGCAGCCGTAGACGGCAGCGGGATCGGCGCGCAGCGCGTCGATCGTCCGGCCGACCACGAGCCGGTCGAACCATCGCATCAGCCCGAGCGCCTCGAGGCGCGGCAGGAACGCGACCGGCGGCAGCGCATCGCGCTCACCCCACCGCAATCGCGCCAGGCATTCCTGGTACAGCACACCACCCGACAGGTCGGCCCGGCACACGGGCTCTTGCGCGAACGCGAGCCGGCTCTCCACGAAACTGCGTACCGACGCGAGGTCGGGATGATCGTCGGGAGCGCCGAACACGAGATCGATTTCGTCACGATTCGCTTCCCGATTCGCCTCCTGGCGAGCTTCGACCGCATTCATCCGGCGCTCCTGCAAATGGCGAGCCGCCGATCGCGGCTCGACCTCAACAAACATGCGGAGCAAACCGATCATGACGTGCTCCGCCGCCTACCCGGCCCATCCTGTTATGTCGATCTTTTCCGGGGAGCGTACTTTTCGCTTCGGCGCGCCGTCAAATTCGATATTTTCAACGATATTCAGCTACTGGAATACACCACGCATGCGCAACACTGATTGTGCGACAGGTCACACTAACGCAAATTACATAAACACGATTCGGATATTGTTTATTCCAGGCACCTAAACATTCTTGTCCGAATCAATTCCCGCGTAATCTGCATGCCTCGCAAATTCGAAAATCTTCAATTAATCAGATCAATACCGGCCCGCGAGGCCGCGCCCTCGCCCGCGGCCGGACTCGCCGTGAAGGCTGGCGGCCCGGCTTGCGCGTCGCCGCAAATCGGCTGCCGCACGTCATTCGATCATCGCAGCGCTCAATTTTCCCGTTTCAAACGGATTATTAAATTTCCAACCAGAATCAAGCCACTGTTAATCGATAATATCAATTTAAATCATATGACGATTATCGATCAAACCATTTTTAACAATCTTGAATTCTTGTTAACCTATAAAATGATTTCCGACGGACTTCCCTCGGAGCCGTCAAATTCGTGCCTTCAAAAACCGTCGAACCGATCGGGTTCGGCGGTTTCTTTTTTAACGGCATTATTTCGTCAGACATTAGGGCGGGACAATCCCGATGGCGGGCCGCGGCGCAACGTGTGCGCCGCGAGAAAAACCGGGCCTTATGCGGCCGATGCGCCGACCAGGTTCGCGAGCAGGGCGTCGTATTCGGCGATGAGCGCGGGATTCGCCGACGTATAGCGGCTCAGGATGTCGCGCTGGCGCCGCGTGTACGCTTCCCAGTCGTCATCGTGCGTATGCAGCGCGCGCAACAGCGCATCGGCGCCCTGCTGCACGTCGTTGTCCGGATAGTAGTAGCCGAGTTCGGGCGCAAGGCTCGCGTTGTGCACGAGCGGATAGCCCTGCCAGCACACGTCGAAATAGAAATAGTTGAGCGGGTTCGACCATTGGTGCGACACGACGATATCGGTCAGGTCGGCCAGGAACAACGGCGTATCGAAGCGCCCGACGAAACTCGCCTTGCCCGCGCGCACGATGTCCAGGTAGTTCATCAGCATCACGAACTCGGGGCTGTCGTGCGCGAGGCGATCGGCGTTCGTCACGTGCGTGAAGCAGATCGCATCCGGATCGCGGCGATACGCTTCGTCGATGATCAGCATCGGATACACGCAGAACTTCACGACGTCGTGGTTCGGCTCCATCACCGTCAGCCGCTTGCCCGGCTCGCTGCGCGGCCGGTATTCGCCGCGGTCCGGCAACGACTGCGCGCGCGCGCTCAGGAACATCGGGTCCCACACGAACGGCACGACGCGCCCGGGGCAGCGGCGCAGCGACTGCAGGAACGGCAGCGACGACGGCGCGATCTGCGGAATCGCCCACACCTCGTCGTAGCCGCGGTTGATGAACAGCGAATCCCACAGCCGGCGGCCGAACAGAATCGATTCCATCGCGTTGACGTACTCGACGCCGCAGCAGTAACTGACGAGTTTCGCGCCGCGCGCCTTCAGGTAGGCCGTCTGCTCGCCGTCGATCTGCCCGCCGAGCTCGATCACCACGTCGAGCGCATCCTTCATCTCGGCGAATGCACGCGTGTCGTACACGCTGCGATCCCACGGCAATGCATCGGTGAGCGGTACGTCGGTGGTGTTGACCAGCGTCACGCGGTAGCCATGCGGCGACGCCATCAGCAGCTTCGCGAGAAACAGCGCGTTCTGCTTGATGCCGTTGATCCACATGCTTTCGTCAGGGGCACGCAGTCCGATCGTGATACCGATGCGCAGGCCGTTCAGGACAGGGGATGTCATCGTCGGCGGGATGGGAAGTTGGGTGGGGATGGAATGGATGCAGTGTAGCGCGCGAAGCGCCGCCCGCGTCAAGCGGCGCACGCCGCCGGCCACCCGGCATTCTAGCGGAGTGCCCGCCGCATACTGTCAGGGATGGTCAGCGCCCGGCCGGCAAGCGCAGATCCGCGAGACGGTTGTGCGATACTCGTGCGACCCGCCGCGCCACCGGGTTGCCGGGCGGTATCGGCATCCAGGGTGGGCAGAAAACGACTTCGCAGCAACACTGCGACATCGCTACGATCAATTTTACAAACCAGCGTTGACGGGAGGTCAAAGTGGAGCAGATCGGGTATTCGTGGCCAACCTTCGATCAACTCACGCAGCATCTGGTCAAGTCGATCAACCCGGGCAAGATTCTGGATATCGGTGCCGGGGGCGGGAAATACGGGCGCCTGCTCAGGAAGGTCGTGCCGGATTGCCGTATCACGGCGCTGGAATGTGACGAGGAGACCCATTCGTTCCTGATCGAGAACGGCTACGACGACATCATTTCCGGCGTCAGCGACACGCTGTACGAACGGTCCGGCGACTCGTACGACACGATCATCCTGGGCGATGTCATCGAGCACATGCGCCACTCCCACGGTCGCGATCTACTGGAGTTTCTCAACTATCGATCGCGATACATCATCATCTCGACCCCCGAGTGCATGCCGATGAGCAGCGCATCGTACTTCGAGAGCCACAACTCCGTGTGGCGGCCCGATTCATTCATGTGGCATGACTTCTGGGCCCATCAGCAATGCGGGATCATGCACTTCTACCTGCTCAGGGGGCACCTCGACTGGAACGCACCGCGCCTCGATTCTCTCGTGAACTCCGCCAATGCGTCGAGCCTGTTCAATACGCGCGCCAGCAACGAACGCGAGGCCGCCGACGAGAAATTGCTCCAGCCGGTCAACCTGACGCTCCATGATTCCCGGTACCTGGAAAAACTCGACGGCGATCAATACGCAGTTTTTCGCCCGATCTGATTTCGTGTACCTGTCAAGTCCTGGAATAGGTTGACAGTATCCAGGCGCTAAAACGCCCGATGCATCGCATCGGGCGTTTTGTATTTCAGGGCGGCAT
>JABLTH010027292.1_pt1 | contig 11715 bp, 8 predicted proteins | sample 7875711 | NCBI WGS metagenome assembly JABLTH01 (sample SAMN14941262, study PRJNA633318) | bioreactor metagenome | isolation source: bioreactor | place: China | collected 2019-03-05 | reverse complement strand
CTTCAGGCGATGGTGGGAACGGGAAGCTGGCCGGGCGGCGTGGGCGTGAACACCGGCTGCGCGTTGAGCGGGAAGTTGCGCGGCTTGATGCCGGTGGCGCGCGCGTAGGCGTTCGCGATCGCGCCCGAGGGGGCCGACATCGCGACCTCGCCCATGCCCGAAGCCGCGACGCCCGGCGCCGCCGGCATGACGATGATCTGCACGTCCTTGGGGAAGTCGCGCATCTTCGCGAACGCGTACTGGCTGTAGCTGCCCTCGAGGGCGAGCCCGTTGACGTAGTTCAGGCCGGTCTTCAGCACCAGCGAGATCGCCTCGCAGATGCCGCCCAGGCACTGCTGCTCGATGCCCGAGGGGTTGATCGGGTTGCCGGTGTCGATCGCCAGCGTCACCCGGGTGACCTTGCAGTTGGAGCGGTCGCGCGCGTCGAGTTCGACGATGCACGCCGAGAACGAACGCGACTCCATGTGCACGGCCACGCCCTGCGCGAAGCCGGCGGGCATCGCCTTGCCCCACTGCGCGGCGCCGGCCACGCGCTGCAGCACCGCCTTGGCACGCTCGAGCCGCAGGAACTCCATGCGGAAGGCCACCGGGTCACGGCCGAGCGTGCGTGCGATCTCGTCGACGATGATCTCCTCGACCGTGCGCGCCGGCATGATGTGCACCGATCGGTACGAGACGGTGTTCATCTCCAGCGCCACCGGGAACAACTGCTTGGCGCTGACGCCGAAGTTGTAGGGCGACGACACCATCGTCTTGAAGAAGAACTGCTCGTAGCCCAGGTTGCCGACGGTCTCCACCACCGCCGGCGGCAGCGAGCCGGCGGTGGCCGTGCCGATCTCGCCATAACCGTGGCGCGCGTCGAGCCGCACGGCGCCGATGCTTTGCTGGTAGCTGGCGACCGAGCCCGGCGTCAGCAGCGTCGAGGGCAGCACCGCGGCACGCACCCGGTGCACCTGCGGCGGGCGCTGGCGCGTGTGGCGGATGTCGTCGCTGCGGTGGTACATCAGCTTGCAGATGAGGCCGGTCTTCTTCGAGATTTGCGCCGCCACCTGCACCGGGTCCCAGAACAGGCGGCGGCCGAACGCGCCGCCGCTCGGGATCACGTGCGCGGTCACCTGCTCGGGCAGCAGGCCGAGGTCGAGCGCCACCGCCTGCAGGGCGACGATCGGCGTCTGCATGCCGGCCCAGATCTCGGCGCGATCAGGTCTGGTGGCGTCGACGATGGCGCACTCGACTTCCAGCGGACAGGCGGTCGCCGCCTTCCAGGTGAACTCCGCGTCGATGGCGATCGTGCCCAGCGGCGCGGGCAGCAGCGGCGGAATCGCGGCGCGGCACTTGTCCCAGATCGTCGCGTTCGACTCGCCGGCCAGCGTGCCCGGGCCCCAGGTGATGTCGAGTGCATTGCAGGCGGCCCAGGCCTGACCGAAGGTCTGCGCCATGACCGCGACGCCGGGCGGGATGCCGACGATCGTGCCGCCGCCGGGGATCACCTCGACCGCGAGCACGCCGGGCATCGCCAGCACGGTGGCGCGGTTGTTGACGCTGGCCACGCTGCCGCGCACGGTGCTGGGCATGCGGCACATCGTCGGCACCGCGCCCGGCACGTTCTGATCCATCGTGAACTTCTTCCTGCCGGTCACGATGTCGAGCGCGTCGAGCTTGCCGGTGCGCTTGCCGATGACCTGGTAGTTCGCCGGGTCCGCCGGCCGGCCCGCCTGCGGCGGCAGGCCGGCCTTCAGGCGGGCGGCCAGCACCATCGCCGGCAGCACAGGCTCGAAGGCCCGCAGCGTGCACGAGCCGCCGGTGATCTGGTTGTACATGAGCTCGGGCTGCGCGTCGGCCGAAGTCACCTTCACCTTCGACAGCGGCACGTTCGCTTCCTCGGCGACCATCATCGCCAGTGCCGTCGCAATGCCGGTGCCCTGCTCGAGCCGGGGCAGCGCGAGCGTGTAGACGCCGGCGCCGTCGATGTCGAGCTTCACCAGCGGCATGGTCGGCGCGCTGACCTGCACGATCGAGTCGCCGACGTCGTAGTTGTCGACGGTGTCGGGCGGCGTCAGCGGCAGCGGCAGCGCCTGCGCCGTTTCCGGCGCGACGGCGAGCGTGCCCGCCAGCGGGGTGCCCGCGGCGAAGGCGAGCAGCCCGCGACGGGTCATCGCGGGACCGGCGGTCGCATGGGCAGGCGCGTCAGGCGGTGAGCCTTCAGGCGACGGCTGATCGACATCCGGGGCATCGGCGGGGGTGTTGGGCATCGACGTCTCCTTGTGGGGCCCACACGCGGGGCCGCTGGGAGTGGAGCGTGCCTCCGCGTCGGCAGCGTGGTTGTCGTCGCGACGACAAGTCCGGCCGCCACAATACGAGCGCGGGTACCGGAATGGGCGCATCCGGGCCGCCCGGCGCCGCGTAGAAGCTCGCTCGACCAAGGCGCCTGTGCAGGCAGGAACGGCGCTTGTCCCGGGGCTGATCTCATGCCGCTTGCCGCAACCCACGAATTGCCGCTGCTTCCCTCGACGCCGCCGGCCAAGACCGATCTGCAGGCGATGTTGCGCGCCAGCGTCTGGGCCGCCACGCTGGAAGCCGGCGAGCTCGAGCGTGTCGTCGGCGAGTCGCGCGAGCGACTGTTGCCGGTCGGCGGCCACGCGGCATGCTGCGGCGAGAGCGCCGACTGCTGGTTCGGCGTCATCGAAGGACTGCTGAAGATGTCGGTCTCGCTGCCCGACGGCCGGCACTCCACCTTCACCGGCGTCACCGCCGGCGGCTGGGCCGGTGAAGGCACGCTGCTCAAGGGCGGGCGCTGGCGCTACGACGCCATCGCGGTGCGCGAAACCCGCCTGGCCTGCGTGCCGCGCGCGACCTTCGACCGGCTGGTGTCGAGCAGCCTGCCGTTCAACCGCTTCCTGCTCTCGCAGCTGAACGCGCGCCTGAGCCTGTTCATCGGCCTGATGGAGTTCGACCGCCTGTTCGGCCCGGACGCGAGGGTCGCGCGCTGCCTGGCGAGCCTGTTCGACCCCGACCTCTATCCGAGCGCAGGCCCGTTCGTCGCACTCAGCCAGGAGGAGATCGGGCTCCTGGCCGGCGTCTCGCGCCAGCGCGCCAACACCTCGCTGCACCAGCTCGAAAGCGCCGGGCTGCTGAAGATCGCGTTCGGCGGCGTGCTCGTGCTCGACCTCGCGGGCCTGCGCTCGTACACCGGCGCGCCGACGCAGCCCTTCACGCCCTCGGGCCACACGCCGCCGTTGCCGGCCGCCCCGACAGCCTGAGCGGGCCGGAAGCGGTTGCCGCAACGCCGACTGGCCTGGAGCGGGGAAGCGCGAAGAACGACGGCGCCGCGCCGACCTGTCCGGTGGACCCCTTCGGGGTCGAAAATGCCTCGCCGCTGGCGGGCCCGTTGCCCGCAGGAGAATGACCATGTCCTATGTCGATGGGTTCGTCGCCGCCGTGCCGACGGCGAACAAGGAACGCTATGTCGCGTTCGCCCGCACGCTGGGCCCGCTGTTCAAGGAATGCGGCGCGCTCTCGGTGGTGGATTGCTGGGGCGACGACGTGCCGCCCGGCAAGATCACCTCGTTCCCGCTCGCGGTGAAGTGCGAGCCCGACGAGACGGTGGTCTTCGGCTGGATCACATGGCCTTCGAAGGAGGTCCGCAACACGGGCTTCGAGAAGGCGATGGCCGACCCGCGCATGAAGCCGGAGAACCTGCCCATGCCCTTCGACGGCAAGCGCATGATCTTCGGTGGCTTCGAACTGATCGCCCAGAGCTAGAGGCGCCGGCGGCGCCCTCCCCCTAGCTTTCCGGGAAGCCGCCCGGGGTCGGCGTGATCGGACCCCCGAGAATCGGCGCCATGGCCCGCATGCGCTACGCCAATGTCGCCGAAGTGGCAGCCCCGCTGCCGCTGCGCCGGCCTGTCGCCGCGGCACGCCTGGCGCCGCCCCTTCCCGCCGACGAACGGCCGGGGGATTTCGGCGAGCGCGAGCGGCGGCGGGTCGCGCTGGCGGTCGGGGTCTCGCTGGCGCTGCATGGCCTGCTGCTGGGGCTGACCTTTTCAGGCCACGGGCTCGGGCTGCCGGGCTTCCATTTCCCGTGGAGCGAACGGCGCGTCGAGGTGCCCGACCTGCAGATCGTGCTGGCGGCGCCTCCGGTCGCCGCGCCGGTACCGAAGGAGGCCACGCGTCCGCCGGCCGAAACGCGGGTGCCGGCGCCGAAGGCGGTGCCGGCGCCGATCGCGACGCCGAAGGTCGAGAGCGAAGCACCTGCCGCGGAGCCTGCGCCGGCCCCCTTGGAGGCGACGGCCGAAACCCCAGCGGCCCCTGTCGAGCGCAGCCTGGAGGCGTTGCCGCCCTGGTCGCCGCCGGCGGCCATCGACAGCGCGCCGCTGTCGTCGGTGGCGCCTCTGGGCGCCGTCGAACCGCTGGTGGCGGCGGCCGTGGTGCCGAGCGCTTCGAGCCCGCTGCCCACGGCGGCGTTTCGCGACGGCGCCGACGCCGGCGACCTGGCGCGCGAGACGGCGCGCTTCCAGGCGGCGCAGCGTCTCGAAGCCGAGCGCGTGGCGATGGCGGCGCTGGAAGCGCAACGCCTGGAAGCGCTGCGGCTCGAGACGGCGGCGCGAGAAGCCGCACAACGCGAAGCCGCACTGCGCGAAGCGGCGCAGCGCGAAGTCGCGCGGCTGGAGGCCGAGCGCCTGGATGCGCTGCGGGTTCAGCAGGCCCGGCTGGAGGCCGAGCGCGAGGAAGCGTCGCGCCGGGCCGCGGCGCAGGCCGCCGCCCAGGAAGCCGCGCAACGCGAGGCCGCAAGGCTGGAGGTTGCGCGGCTGGAGGCCGAGCGCCAGCAGGCGGCTCGTGCGCAGCAGGCCCGCCTGGAGGCGGAACGCCAGGAGGCGGCGCGTCTCGCTGCGGCACGCCTGGAAGCCGAGCGCCTGGAAGCCGATCGGCTCGAAGCGGCGCGCGTTCTGCAGGCGCGGCTGGAGTCTGAACGCCAGGAGGCGGCGCGCGTCGCGGCCGCCCGCCAGGACGCCGAGCGCGAGGAAGCCGCCCGTCGGGCCGCCGCTTTGCTCGAAGCCCAGCGGCAGGAGGCGGCACGGCGCGCGGCGGCGCAGCTGGAAGCGCAGCGCCAGGAAGCCGCCCGGCTCGAAGCGGCGCGGGCCGAGGCCGCCCGCGCCCAGGCGGCCGCGCGCGACGAAGCGGCGGCGAAACGCGAAGCGGTGCTGCGGGCCATCGGTCGTGAACTGGACGAAGCGGCGGCGCGGCGCGAAGCCGCGGCGGCGGCACGCAACGCCACGCGCCAGCTGCCCGAGTCGCTGAGCACGGCGCGCCGCGTGCGGCTCTGGGGTCGAACGGACGCCAACCTCGACCTCGTGCAGTACGGCGAGGCCTGGGCGCGCAAGATCCAGTTCGACACCCTGCCCGAGGTGGTGCGCGAAGTGGCGAAACGGCCGCACGTCAGCCCCGTGGTCACGGTCGCCGTGCGCAGCGACGGCTCGGTCGAGAAGGTGACCTTCGAGGTCTCCAGCGGCGTGCCCGAAGTCGACGAGGCGGTGCGCCGCATCGTCGAAAGCCACGCGCACTACCCGGCGTTCCCGCCGGCATTGGCCGGCGAATACGACATCGTCGAGATCCGCCGGACCTGGAACTTCCAGGACGCCGTGCGCCTGTACTGAGCTATTCCTCGACACCGGCGGGCGCGAACGCCGGCCGCCGCATCACCAGCACCACCCAGGCCGCGCCGATGACGGCGGTGAGCCCCAGCACGCCGGCCAGCGCCAGGAACACCGGCCGCTCCAGTTCCGGCGCCGGCGCCGCGTTGGCGATGACGTAGGCCATGCCCGCCACCGCCAGCGCCTGCGGCAGCGGCGCGAAAGGCACGCGCCAGGGCCGCGCCGCGTTCGGCAGCCGCCGGCGCAGCACCAGCAGCGAGCCGTGCGCCACCATGTACGACACGAGCCAGGCCCCGGCCGCGGCCACCAGCAGCGGCAGGATGCGCGCCACGTCGCCGCCCGACCAGCCCAGGCCGATGAGCGGCAGCGCGGCGACGAACAGCGTCGCCACCCAGGGCGCGCCGTGGCGGTTCACGCGCTTGAACACCGGGAAGGCCTCGCCCGCGTGCGCCATTTCCATCAGCATGCGCGGCACCGCGGCGAGCACCGTGTTCAGCAGGCTGGCGGTGGCGGTGATGGCGATGGCGGCGAACACGAGCCTGAAGCCGCCGCCGAACACCGCGTTCACCAGGTCCAGGTGCGGCAGCGGGCTTTCGGCCAGCTTCGGCCGGCCCACGACCCAGGCCGCGCCGAGGCAGAACAGCAGGTTGACCAGCGCCACCACCGTGAGGCCGACGAACATGGCACGCGGCACGTTCCGCGCGGGGTCGCGCGCCATGCCGGTGAGCGGGGTCACGAACTCGGTGCCGATGAGCGAGTACATCACCAGCGCGACGACGCCGAAGACGGTGACGTTCTCGCCCATCGCGCCGAAGCCGGGCTTCGGCGCCGCGCCGCCGCCGGCGAAGGCCGCCAGCCCGGTGAGCAGCAGGAACACCAGCATCGTGAAGGTGAGCGCGGTCTGCACGCGCGCGAAGACGTCGGTGCCGCGCAGGTTCAGCACCACCAGCACCGCCAGCAGCAGCGCGGCCCAGCCGAACGCCGGCAGCGTGCCGGGCAGCACCTGGCCCAGCACCGCGTCGACCAGCAGCAGCTCGGCCGCGGGGCCGAAGAGCGCCGGCACCACGTAGCCGGCGAAGACCGCGAAGATGGCCGGCAGCGGCCCCAGCCCGGCCGCCACGTAGGTGCCGATGCCGGTGGCGCGCGGCATCATCAGCGCCAGCTCGGCATAGGTGGCCGAGTTGCAGAGCATCAGGACATAGCCCACCGCGAGCGCGCCGACGAAGCCCCAGCCGGCGATGCCCACCGCCTGCAGCAGGCTGACGATGGTGCTCTGGGCGACGATGACGCCGATGGCGACCGAGAACAGCGCCGCGAAGCCCAGCGTGGGCGTGGTGTGGGTGTTCATGAGGTTCCCTCCTCCAGCGCGCGCGGCAGCGCCACGCCCAGCAACTGCAAGGCCTGGCGGTACGAAGCCGCCGGCCGCATGACGTCGAAGTGCACGGTCGGGATGCCGGCCTTCACCGCACCGGCCACGTTGCGCGCCTGGTCGTCGACGAAGACGGCGTCGCGCGCCGGCACGCCGGCCACTTCCAGCGCGGCCTCGTAGGCGCGTGGGTCGGGCTTCAGGATGCCGGTGTAGGTGGCGTCGACGACGGCGTCGAACAGGTCCAGCAGCGGCAGCTTGCGGCGGAAGTCGGCGCCGTAGAAGAGGTCGAGTTCGTTCGACAGCACGACCAGCCGGCAACCTGCGGACTTCGCCGCCTCGATGGCGGCCACCGCCTCCGGGCGGATCACCGCGGCCGGGTCGGCGCCGCGCGCGCGCTGCACGAAGGTCTCCATCTTCGTCCACGTTTCGCCGAGCAGGCGACCGGTTTCCTGCGTGCGCTGCCCCCAGTAGTCGCGTTCGCTGATCTCGTCGGCCTGCATGCGGCGCCAGAGTTCGTCGCCGGCGGGGTCGAAAGGCCCGCGCCACTGCAACGTGCCCGGCGGCAGCCCGAGCGCGCGCTCGGTGATCTCGTGGGTCTCGAACAGCGTGCGGCTGATGACGCCGCCGAAGTCCAGGATCAGCGCCCGCATCATGGCCGGCCGGGCTTCACGAGGCCTTGCGCGACCCAGTCGTCGAAGACGCGCAGCGCGGCTTCGCCGAACGCGTCGTCGTTGATGTGCGCGTCGAGCTCCACGCAGCGCGTGCCCGGCCGCACCGCACCGCGCATGGCCTGCAGGAACGACGCGAGCCCTTCGGCGTCGTGCAGCGGCTCGTCCGGGCGGTCCCACTGCTCCACGCCCTGCAGCGGCAGCAGCAGGCAGGTGGGACCCTTGGCACCTGCGAGCCGCGAACCGATCTCGTGCGCGATGCGCCGCCGCAGGTCGGGCGCCGAGGTGGCGCTGGCGATGAGCCGGTTGTGCACGTGCACCGGCCGCCCTTCCAGCAGCCTCGGCACCGGCGCCCAGGCCGGGAAGTCCACCATGTCGACAGCGCCCGGCGCCACGATCTGCGGCGTGCCGCTGGCGCCGGCGCCGGTGAGCCGCCCCTCGCCCGAGGTGACGACCGAGCCGCCCAGGTGATTCGCCAGTTCCTGCAGGCAGAAGTCCATCACCGCGCAGAAGCGGCCGGCGGCGGCCATGGCCTCGAAGGCGCGGCCGCCCATGCCGGAGCTGTGGAACACCGCCACTTCGTAGCCGCGCGCTTCGAGCGCGGGCTTGAGCGTGACCATGTAGCGCAGGCAGCTCTTGCCCAGCGAGGTCATGCCCACCAGCGGGCGGTCGCTGCGCGGCGGCATCGCGGCGCGCGCGGCGCCGACCACGGCGCCGGCGCCCTGCGCCAATGCGCTCATGCACAGGCTGTTCAGCCCGTACAGGCCGCCGGCCCACAGCACCATGATGAGGTCGGGCGTGATGCGCTCGGGCGGGATCAGGTGCGAGTAGGCCACCGTGCTCACCACCACCTTCGGAAAGCCCAGCGGCAGCGCGGCGGCGACGTCGAACGCGAGGTCGGTGCCCATCGACCCGCCCAGCGCCAGCAGGCCGTGGATGCGGCCTTCGGCGTGCAGCTTCATCGCCAGGGCCGATGCGCCCTGCGCCATCAGCGTCATCGCGGTGTTCTCGTCGCCGCTGTCGATCACGGCCTGCAGCGTGGTGTCGGCCGCGGCCGCGACTTCGGCGTTGCTCACGTCCACCGGTGCGTGCCCGGCCGCGAGCACACCCACGTCCATCACCAGCGCCTGCGCGCCCTGTGCCTGCACCTGCTGGCGCAGGAAGGCGATCTCGTCGCTCTTGGTGTCGGCGGTGCCGATCACCAGGATGGTCTTGCCGCCGCTCACGCGCGCGCCGCCTCGTCGAACGCCGCTTCCAGCGTGCTGCAGAGGAAGTCGAGCTCGCCCTCGCTGATGACCAGCGGCGGCGAGAGGATGAGGTTGGCACCCGACACGCGCACCATCAGCCCGCGCCGGTAGGCCGCGCGTGCGACGCGCGCGGGCAGGTCGTTGGTCTTCGGCAGCGTCGCCTTGGTGCCCTTGTCGCCCACCATCTCGATGCCCAGCATCAGTCCGCGGCCACGCACGTCGCCCACGAACGAATGGCGCTGCACCAGCCCGCGCAGCCGCTGCTGGAACGCCGGGCTCACCTTCGCCACGTGGCCCGGCACGTCTTCCTCGACCAGGATCTTCAGCGACGCCAATGCCGCCGCCGCCGCCACCGGGTGCGCGCTGTAGGTGTAGCCGTGTGCGATCTGCGCCGCGCCGGACTCGTCGCCTTCGAACACCGCCGCCACCTTCTGGCCCACCGCGGTGGCGCCCAGCGGCACGTAGCCCGAGCTGATGCCCTTGGCCAGGCACCAGAGGTCGGCCTTCACGTTCCACAGCCGGGTGCCGAACATCGCGCCGCCGCGGCCGAAGCCGGTGACCACCTCGTCGGCGATGAGCAGCACGCCGTGGCGGTCGCAGACCTCGCGCACCAGCGGCCAGAAGTTGGCCGGCGGCACGATCACGCCGCCGGCGCCCTGGATCGGCTCGGCGATGAAGGCGGCCACCGTGTCCGGGCCCTGGAACACGATCTCGCGCTCCAGCTGCGCGGCGACGATGCGGCCGAGCTCGGCCTCGTCCTGCGTGTAGGCGTTGCGGTAGAGCCAGGGGCTGTCGATGTGGAAGCAGCCCGGCAGCAGCGGCTCGTAGGCGCGGCGGAAGTTGGTGTTGCCGTTGACGCTCATGCCGCCGAAGTGCACGCCGTGGTAGCCCTGGCGCATCGCGATGAACTTGGTGCGGTCCTTCTCACCGCGGACCTTGTGGTACTGGCGCGCCAGCTTGAGCGCGCCTTCCACCGCGTCGCTGCCGCCGTTGCTGAACATCACCGCCGCCACGCCGTCGGGCCGCATCAGGTCCACCAGTGCGGCCGAGAGCTCGATCGCGCGCGGGTGCGTGGTGCCGCGGAAGGTGTTGAAGAAGGGCAGCTCGTCCAGTTGCGCCACGATGGCGTCGCGCACCTCGCGCCGGCTGTGGCCCAGGTTGCTGCTCCACAGGCCGGCCACGCCGTCCAGCAGCTTGTGGCCGTCGACGTCCCAGACCCAGCAGCCTTCGCCGCGGGCGATGATGTCCGGCCGCTGCGCCTTCATCGCGCGCGGGTGCGCCATCGGGTGCCAGAGGAACTGCGCGTTGTCGCGCTTCAGGGCTTCGGTGTTGCTCATGGAGTGCCGATCGTCACGGTCTTCAGGGTGGTGTAGGCGAGGATCCCTTCGGCGCCCATCTCGACGCCGTCGCCGCTGGCCTTGCGGCCGCCGAAGGGCAGTTCGGGCTGGCTGACGCCGAAGTGGTTGATGCCCACCATGCCGGCGTCCAGTTCCTCGCCGAGGCGGTGCGCCACGCCGAGGTCGCGCGTGAACGCGTAGGCACCCAGCGCGTAGGGCAAGGCGTTGGCCTGTGCAAGGGCGTGATCCAGGGTGTCGAAGGGTGCGATCACGGCGATGGGACCGAAGGGTTCGACCTGCATCACGCGGCTTTCAGGCGGCGCGTCGGTGATGACGGTGGGCTCGAAAAAGAAGCCGGGGCGCGAAGCACGCTTGCCGCCGCAGGCGATGGTGGCGCCATGGTCGGCGGCGTCGTCGACGAAGTCCTGCATGTCGTTGTTTCGCCGCGCGTGCGTGAGCGGGCCCATCTGCGTGGCGGCGTCGGCACCCGGCCCCAGCCGCAGCGCCTGCGCGCCGGCGACGAAGCCTTCGACGAAACGCTCGTACAGCGGGCGGGCGACGAAGAAGCGGATCGGCGACGCGCACACCTGCCCCGCATTGCGGAACTTGGCCGGCACCGCGAGTTTCAGCACCGAATTGACGTCCGCGTCGGCGCAGACGACCACCGGCGCGTGGCCGCCCAGTTCGCCGGTGAAGCGCTTGTCGTGGCGCGCGCACTGCTCGGCCAGCAGGCGGCCCACCGCCACCGACCCGGTGAGCGAGACCTTGGCGATGGCCGGGTGCGCGATCAGGCGCGACGAGACCTCGTGCGGGTCGCCGCACAACAGTTGCACGGCTTCCGCCGGCAGGCCGGCGTCCAGCAGGCACTGCACCAGCAGCACCGCGCTGCCCGGTGTTTCCTCGGCCGGTTTCAGCACCACGCTGCAGCCGGCGGCCAAGGCCGCGGCCAGCTTGCGCGAAGGCAGGTTGACCGGGAAGTTCCAGGCCGTGAACGCGGCCACCGGGCCCACCGGCTGGCGCAGCACGGCGTGCGAGAGGATGCCTTCCACGCGCGGCGGCACCAGGCGGCCGTACAGGCGCCTGGCCTCTTCGGCCTGGAAGTCGACGATGTCGGCCGACAGCAGCACCTCGCGCTTCGCTTCCGCCGTGGGCTTGCCCTGCTCGGCGGTCAGCACGGCGGCGATGGCGCCGGCGCGTTCGCGCATCAGCGCCGCCGCCTTCTGCAGCACCGCGCAGCGCTCGAGCGCCGACTTCTTCTTCCAGACCGCGAAGCCGCGCGCGGCCGATTCGGCGGCGGCGTCGATCTGCTCCGCGGCGGCCAGCGGCATCTGCGCGATCGGCTCGGCGGTCGAAGGGTCGAGCACCGGCTTCGTGCCTCGGCCGCCTTCGCGCCGCCATTGGCCGCCGACGTGGAGGGCGAGTTCAGGGTAGGAAAGGCTCATG
>JABLTH010077344.1_pt1 | contig 11723 bp, 17 predicted proteins | sample 7875711 | NCBI WGS metagenome assembly JABLTH01 (sample SAMN14941262, study PRJNA633318) | bioreactor metagenome | isolation source: bioreactor | place: China | collected 2019-03-05 | reverse complement strand
GGCAATCGCTCGTAAAATGGCGGCCAAATTGGCGATGCGGACCAAGGATTACAGCGGCCGGTTTCCGAGTATTGTGATTCAGAATACTTGATGCTGTTTCAGTCAATCCCATGCATTCCATGACGCCCGCATTTCACAAGGGATTGCGGGCTTTTTTATACCTGGACTGTCCCAAGAAAAACCATTGAATCCCGCGCAAATGTCCCTTATTATGTCCCCTGTTTCCAAATTCAGGGGACTCGGCGATGCTAACTGATACCGAAATAAAGAAGCTAAAGGCTACGGGCAAGGACTATCAACGGTCTGATGGCGACGCGCTGTCGCTGGTTGTACGGGGTGGTGGTGAGAAATCTTGGCGGTATGAGTTCCGGCTGGGAGGGAAAAAGCAAAAATTCAATTATGGGAACTATCCAGAGATTGGGCTGGGCGACGCCAGAGACCTTCACAAGATAGCGCGAAAATTGGTTGAGCTTGGTAAGCATCCGGCGTCGCTGCTTGATGATCCTGAAGCCAAAAAGATGATTCTTGATGGTTATGGCATCAGAGAAGTTGAAGCTGCAGTTCTGGCGCGGCAGCAGCAGGCGACAATCGATAGCATTCCGACGTTTGGCGAATTAGCGGAGCTGTACTGGTCGGAAGTTGAGCGCACTTGGAAAAATCCGGAGAAACAGTTCAGCCTTGCAAGGCGGCATCTAATACCGGCCTTGGCGAATTTTAAGGTAACCCAAATCGATGTTGCGACTGTCAGAGAGCTTATCTATGACATTCGGGACCGAATCGGCACTCCGACGGCGCATAGTGCTAGAGACTGGGCCAGCCGGATATTTGATTTTGGCGTGGAGCATAACTATTGCCAGACCAACCCGGCAAAACTGATCCGGCCTTTTCGTATCGGTGAAAAAGTTGCGCGGAACCGGTGGCTAAAAATACAGGAAATTCGCCGTTATCTAAACGAACTTTACCGAATTGATTGTTACAGGGGGCATAAACTAGGGCTGCATTTGTTATTGCTGACTGGCGTCAGGATTGGTGAATTGGTTGGTGCTAAGTGGAGCGAGATAGACCTGGACAATGCGGAGTGGTTGATTAGATCGGAGCGGATGAAAACCGGCAACGATCACTATGTGCCGTTATCAAAACAAGCGGTTGAGATGCTCCGAGAATTACAACAGTTAGGCGATGGTGGAGACTACGTTTTCCCCTCGGAGCGAACTTCCGCTGGACATATCCAAAAAGAAACGTTGCGCTATTGGCATGCGCGAGTTTGCAAAATGGCCGAACTTGACGACGTGTTGCCTCACGACCATCGGCACACCATATCGACTATGCTCCGCGAGCGAGGTTACAGCCCGGAGGTCATCGAGGCGACATTAGCACATAAGCTGCCGGGAATAGCCGGAGTATATTCTCATGCCCAATACCGCGAGCAACGCCGCGCCATGCTGCAGGATTGGGCGGATTTGTTAGATTAGTTACTCTCAGGCCAGGTTGTAATCCAAGCCAGCTTTAAAAAGGCCGTATAACCCAATTTAACCGGATAGCCCGGCCAGGCGACAAGCGGGATTCGTCCCCCGCTTCCGGTTAATCCGCTCCGACGGCTAACACTTTGACGGAGTGTATATGGTTTTGCAGGAAATCTTAAGTCAGGTTCAACTTGGAAAGTTATCAATCAGCGAGGCTGAGCAGTTGATCAACGAATTGAGGCCTCCCTCCCTTAGAAAACCAGGAAGACCACGAAAGACCAAATGCGTCCCCAAGAAAATTGGACGACCCAGGAAACTCTCAACATACGAAAAAAAAATTTCGATAATGACAACCATGTGTGTTTTAGACCTATTCTGTAAAAATTGGAGTTCGTCAGAGAAAAAGCAATACATAGTTGAACACTTCAGAATATCTGAAAAACAAGCCGAAGCGCATCGTACAGAACTGAATAAGCGAATAAAAAACAAAGAAGTCTGGCTTGACCAAATAACAGGTCAGATAGGTTTTTTCCCGGAAGTACACCTACCCCTAATGCAGACTGCAAGGATCGGTGATGAAGCGTCTGTTCGAATCAGAGAATGTCATATTGGAAAATATTTAAAGCATACTCCTAAATAACCCCAAGAAAAATTATTGCTTACTTTTCTAGGGTGACCACTTAAAAAATATTCCCATAATGCCATATCCAAGCCGCACCGATACCAGAGCGGCGAAACCAATTCATTATTGGAGGCTTGGAAAATGGCATTACAGCAAACCCCACAAAATCAACCATCCTTGACGGCGCTTTATCGTCGTCCATTGGTTTGCGATTTAACCGGCAAAAGTAGGTCGGCACTCTATCGAGATATTTCTAAAGGCTTATTTACCGCGCCGGTAAACATTGGCGGTGGTCGTGTAGGCTGGCCCGGTTACGAAGTCGAGCAAATCAATAAAGCCCGCGTTGCTGGCAAATCAGACGAAGAAATTAAGGCCCTTGTCTCAGAGTTAGAGGCTGCGCGTTCCCTGGCGGCGTAAGGAGCTTTGAGATGGAAAAATTGAGAAAGGTTGCCGCCCTGGCCGGCGGCAACCCCAAAAAACATTTGGCGACACAAGCCGACAGCTATTCTACAGATACCGCCAGTCAGCGCAACCGAATCTTGGCGCGCCTGCAACTTGCTCCGATGACCACAGCGGATGCCAGATCGGAGCTGGATATTTTCCACCCTGCTGCAAGAATCCAGGAACTGCGCGAAGACGGTCACAACATCTTCACCTACTGGAAAACCATTGACACTGGCAAAGCAAAGCATCGCGTTGCGTCCTATGTGTTACTGGTAGGAGGTGATGATGTCTAAGTCGTTCAAATTGCCACCATTCGGCAAAGCTCTGCTGGATCGTCAACGCTTCAACAATCTACCGTTTCTGGTAGCTATCTGTGTTGGCGGTGATGCCTGGGGTCAGGCTAAGCAATGGAATCAGCGCGGCGCTAATGTCGGATTGGTGTTGCCGCCTGATATTTCGCCGAGTTCACTGACTTGGCCGGTTAAAGGCTGCCTGTGTGTGATTGAGTGGGGTATTGGCCCTGCCTCGTCGTTGATCGTTGAATTGGTTAAATGTTTGCTGATTGCTGGCGCCGAGTCCGTGACGGTGCGCCCGTTATGGGTAGATTTCAATCAGCCACACCTTGAATGGACGGCTGATCAGGAGCGCATCCGCACCTATCGCGCGCCACAGCAGGAGGTGGCCAATGCTGCCTGATGTAATTGAACTAGATTTGCCGAAGCACCAATCAACGCCTTTTCCGTTTATATCGGCCCGTGAGTTGACCTTAAAGCCGATTCGCATTGATTGGCTGTTGGATGGCTTTATCGAACGCGAAAGCCTGAATCTGTTGTTTGGCGAGCCTGGTGCCGGCAAATCCTTATTCGCGTTGGATTGGGCCTTTTGTATCGCTGCCGGCATCGATTGGCATGGTTACAGTACCAAGCGGGCGGATGTCGTCATTGTCGCCGGGGAAGGGTTTGCCGGACTGTCACGAAGAGTCAAGGCGCTAGAGCAAAAATACAAAATGCAGGCGCCGGAATCGTTGCATATCAGCCAGCGCCCGGCGCAACTGATGGACGAGAACAATGCGCAATGGGTAGCCGATACTATCAAGGCAATTTGTTCAAATCCCGGGTTAATCATCATTGACACACTGCACCGCAATATCGAAGGTGATGAGAACAGTAGTCAGGATATTGCCAAGTTCATCAGTAACCTGGACAACTACCTAAAACCTTTAGGCGCCGCAGTTCTGGTTGTTCATCACTCCGGGCACGGAGACAAGCAACGTAGTCGCGGCAGCAGTTCAATTCGGGCGGCGATGGATGGCGAATTTTCAGCCACGACGGGCGAAGGCGGAATAGTTCTTACCTGCCACAAGGCTAAGGATTTTGAGGCCTTTAAGCCGCTGCAATTCGGTCTAAAGCCCGTTGATTTGGATTGGCTGGACGATGACGGCGAACCGCTGACCAGCGTTTATTTGGAGCACGTCGGCGAGGCGAGGCCAATTACGAAGAAGCCAAAGCTGTCGGCGCGAGAATCGGTAATTCTTCACGCTCTGTCGGAAGCGATCAATGCGCATGGAATACCGCCATCGGCGGAACTTCGCGATAAGTTTTCTGGTTTTGGCAGGTGGTCAAACGCAAAGGTGGTTCACCTCGATCATTGGCGAAGCAAAGCGCTTCCGATAATTGACGCCGAAACCCCAGAGGCCAAGCAAAAAGCCTTTAAGCGGGCTAGAGCCAAGTTATTTGAACTTGCCAAGGTTGCCGATTATGACGGCTATTGGTGGCTCACCAATGACTAGCCCAAATAACCGGACAGACACGGACAAAAGTAGACATTTGTCCGGCGACATAAATTTGTCCGCAACCGGACAGACACGGACACACTTCTATAAGAAGTGTCCGTTGTCCGGCGGTAAATGTCCGGCATGTCTGGAGTCAAAAGACAAGGATTTAATAGTATGAAAGCAGTAGCATCAGACAAAACCTATTTAACCGACCTGGACGGCTTCCAACAGATGGAAATCGAAAAGGCTCTTACCTATCCAAACCCGAAGTATCAAGAAGCCTTAAAACTAGGTCGTTCGGTTCGTGGCATTGACAAACACATCCACCTATTCGAGCACATCAGCAACGGCTTCGCGATTCCACGCGGCGTGGCGCTGGCGTCGCTTGGAGTGGTCGCGGAAACCATGCAGGATGATAGACGCAGCCACCCTCTAATGATTGAAACCATTATCGAGCCGCGAACTTATCAAGAGCGCGCCTTAAAGCTGGCTGTCGTTGCCGGCGGAGGTGTGATTGTCGCCCCAACTGGCGCGGGCAAAACCACGATGGGTATCGAATTGGCGGCCAGATTGGGCCAGCGTTGCTTGATTCTGGTCAAATCCAAAGACTTGGCCGAACAGTGGCAACAGGCCGTCAAGCGCTTTACGGGTTTGGATTGCGGCATGATTGGCGTCGGCAAATGGAACGAGGGCGAGCATTTCACAGTCGCCACGGTTCAAACCTTGATCAAACACGAAGGCGGTTTGGATTACGGCTTAGTCATCGTCGACGAGTGCCACAACCTACCGGCCGAGCAGGCTTTCAGTGTGATCAACCGGCAAGCCGCCAAGTACCGATTTGGTTTATCAGCCACCCCGCAGCGCCGTGATAGTCTCGAGTTTATGATTCATGCCGCCCTTGGTCCTGTCGTGGCTGAAATCGAAGCCAGCGAGGTACAAGGCGCGGTTCTACCGGTCAGCGTGTCCACGATTCAAGTCCCGTTCAAGGGTGCGCCAAAAAGCTGGAGTGACTTTCTCGCCAAGCTCGCCGACGACCCGGAACGGAATCGAATCATTGTGGCCAGCGCCATCAAATCTAGTCGCACGGTCGGAACGGCTGTCCTCACCGGCACGATTGAGCACGCAGAAAAGTTGCAGGCCTTAGTTTCGGAGCATGGTATCGATGCCCTACTGTTGCATGGACAACTACCGAGAAAGATTCGCGTTGAACGGATGGCGGCAGCACCAGATTACAGGTTGATTGTCGGCACGCTGTCACTCCTGTCGGAAGGTATTGATTGGCCGCATGTGGGCGCGGTTATCTTCGCCAGTCCGGTATCGGCCGCAGTGAATAAGGAGACACCCGCAGCCACTCAGTTAATTCAAAGCATTGGGCGGGCGCGCCGTCCATTCCCCGGCAAGTTGAAAGCTTTTGTGCTGGACATCGTTGATGGCTGTCCTTTCGGTAAGGCCGCATTCAAAAAGCGTTCGCTGATCTATCGCCAACAAGGTTTTGAGGTTCGAAACATGGGGCGTTCGGCATGAGTATCAATAGCAGAGCCAAAGGCGCATCGGCGGAAAGGGAGTTTGCGAGCTTAGTCTATGACTGGTCCGGCGTGCGACTGATACGCAACCTGGAACAAACCCGCTCAGGTGGTCATGATCTTATCGTTCATCCGGATGAAGTCGGCCCGGTTGCTGATGCCTTCCGCCGCCTTGCTATCGAGTGCAAGCGCTATCAGGCGGCAACGGAATCCAGTATTCAAAAATGGTGGAATCAGGCGCTTGTTCAGGCCAATCAAGCCCAATTGATACCAATATTGGCCTACAGGGGCAATCGCGAGTCCTGGCGCGTTGTCGTTCCGATTTCGTATATCGGGCATCATCTGTGTCAGTCAAACCAGATCAATTACACTGCAACGCTCAGTATTGAGGGCTTTTGCCATGTGATTTGCAGCATGGAAGTAGAAAACGGTTGCGCAATTTAATTAAACGATGTTTAATTTTGTTAAAACAGAACCATAACAGCAACAGAACGTTAAATAACAGTATGCCGACGCCAAAATTCAAGCCCGGCCAAAGTGGCAATCCCAACGGTCGTCCTAAAGGCAAAACACCGGGCGCGCAAATCAGAAAAGCGATAGAGGATCGCAAAGACGACATTTTGAACGCCGTCATCGATGCCGCCGTTAAAGGAGATATGCAGGCCTGCAAAATGTTGTTGGATCGAATCACGCCGCCACTCAAGCCCGTTGTGGCAAATGTGGCGTTAAGCGTGGGCAAAGGCGCCAGCCTGCCCGAACAAGGTGCTGCGATTGTTGACGCGGCATTATCGGGAAATATTGCGCCCGATATCGCCTCGTTGTTGACATCGACCCTGTCTAATCAAGTGAAAATCGTTGAATTCGGCGATTTATTGAAACGAATTGAAGCGTTGGAGATGCGTCAATGAACTTGAAGCTGAGGCTCGACAAATTGGAGTCTAATCAACCGATAAACCAGCCGACAATGCCGGAGGGATTAAGCGCCATGGAAGCTTATTTATGGCTGGTTCGGCAACCGGTGATTGTATCGAGAAAGCCGGTTGACCAATCAAGCAGAATGCTCCCGGAAGAGGCCTATGCCTGGATGGTTGCAGGATGAATTTAGATAAGCGAATCCGGCAAATCGAGCAGCATCAGAATGTAAAGTCACTGATTTTTCGTGTGGCTAGATTCGTCATTGACATGGATGTTCAAATCATTGGCTATGAATGCGACGGGGTAACAATTCGACGCGAGCCGAATGAATCACTACAAGCCTTGCATTCAAGGGCTGTAAATACCGTTTCTTGGCCGCCCTATACGGTTGTCAAAGCCTTTTATCCCCTTTAAAGGCTGAATTGATGGCGTTACAAAACAGATTGCGCAAGCTAGAGCGAAAACGGCAAGCCGGCCCGGCTTTAATCTTTATGAACCCTGGCGAAACCGAAAAGGCCGCCCTACAGCGTTGTTATCTGAACAAGAAGCCGGAACGAATTATGTTTTTCGATGAATATGATCTTTTGGCGTAAAGCCAGCCTTCCTTAACCTGAAAATCTAAAACTTGGAGAAATTCAATGAGTCCAACTCTAGCAGCAGCTATCCACGCCGAACTAATTCCTTACGACCCGTTTGGTGGTCCGGCTTACGGCAAGAAGGAAATGCCGTTCATCATTGGCCCAGCAGTAGCAACCGCCGCCACCGCTATCGGAACAGCAGCCGCAGTAGGCACGGCCGCAGCAATAGGATCTGCCGCTGTTGCCACCGTTGGCGCCATTGCAGCCGTAGCAACTGTAGCAGGCTTGGCAATGACGGTTGTAGGCGCACTTACCGGCAACTCTGACCTGATGAAAATCGGCGGTATTGTCGGATTGGCGGGCGGTGTAACCAGTCTGGCAACCGGAGTTATCGGGGCTGCGACCAGTGCGGCATCGACTTCGCTGTCGAGTGCAGCAACGCCAGCGGCAAACATGTCGGCACCGGCCGGCGCTTCCGGTGGTATTAGTGCTGGCGCTACCAATGCCGCAGCCAATGCCATCACTCCGGCGTTTTCCAGCGGCGTATCGGTGGCAGCTCCCGTTACCGGCACAGGCATGAATGCCGCGACCGCGTCGCTATCAGCCCCAACCGGTTTGCTAGGCTCGGCAGGCAGTACCGCTTTGCAATCTGTCGCCCCTGCAATGCAAAGCGCGTCTACCGGGCTTGGCTCTTCTGTGGGCAGCGGTGTTGGTGCGGGTTTAAGCGCTTCGGCCCCGGTTACTCAATCGGCGTCGTTCTTTGATGCATTAATGACGCCGCAGAGCATTATTGAAATAGGCAAAGTTGGTGCTGGTATGCTGCAAGGATCGGCGGAAGAGGATCAGCTTTCTGAATTAGTCGACAAGAAATATTCTGTGGAAAACGCAAAGCTGGATTTTGAGAAGCAGAAATACAATACGCAGCAAACCAACGCCAATACTCAAGCTCGGATGAATATCAGCGCCAGACCGCTAACACAGGCTGAACTCGACGCCGCCGCTCAACGCAAAGCTGAATCCGCCAAGAAAACCGCGCAAATATTGACCGCACCGGCAGGAACGGGGCTGTTATCAACTACAAAAAATTAATAAACGATTATAGAAATATCTCTCAATTGTTCTTATTTGATGTTTTGGCGATAAAAAGCAGTATTCCACCTACAATAAGAACACCTATCCACTGTGTTAGGAGCATTCCTATATTAACGGTCGCAGTTATATTTTCTTTTTTTGGTGGGGTAATTAGCCAGTTATAGCCCATATTATAAACAACGCCATTCGATGCTATCAGTTGATACGGTGGGAAAAACAGCATGAGCGTTATAACTAATGAGATTGAGAGCATTATTGTTTTCTGACTTCTATTTATATGCGCATGTTTGGCTGCGTTATTAAAATCGTTAATCAATTCAGGCGAATCATCAATACCAATACTTATTTTCCTTGAGTTGGCTTGATAGGCTTTTAGTCTGGACCAAGCATAACCAATCATGTAGCCCATTAGCCACAAGCTAAAAGCCTTCAGCACGAAGAAACCAAAAAAGTCTGCATAACTGCCCTTATCAAGTTCTGTTAGATCGGCCATAACGACACTTCCAACAACAAACCAACTTCCCATTCGACGCCCCTGTTGATGCGATGATGAGATATGACTATTAACTCCAATATTTAGAATTTGGAAAATTCCGGCTGCAAAAAGCACTTTAAAAAACATATGAGCAACAAAAATTTTTAGAAACTCATGTAAATTAAATTCGGTTTTTCCTAATGGCTTGTCTTTATTTTGTGGGTTTTCAGGGGTTTCGACTTGAGTGATTTTGCTGGCTTCTGGTGGCAACGATTGATTGGCCTGCGTGTCTTGTACCTTGATAGCGCGACTTGAAATATCAGTTTCTTCGTAGCTTATAGTTTTAGAAAACTCATCGAATGACTCGGTTGGCGCATATTTTTTGTGAAGATAATGTGCGAGCGACGCGTCATCAATGTCAGCATAGTTCGGATTAAGTTTGCGTATTTCATCAAGAGTAAGCGCCGAAACATTTATTTCGATACAAAGCCCGTAAATTAAGAATATAGTAGAAACTACTGATTTTAATTTATTAGACATGGCGACTTCCTCCGCTATCAGTCAATGACCTGTGAATCATGCCACACACCTTCAGCAAACGGCAAAGCTAGCTATTTCGGTTGACAGTGCGTTAAAAATGAGCAAAATAAGTCTGTCGGCTACATTGCCGGTCGGGCGTGGAAACCCGTTTTGAAGTGGCGATAAAGACGCCGCAACCCTTGCGGCTTTTTTGTGCCTGTCGTTCTGCACGGCGGCTATTGCTGTGCTTTCGTTATGGCGTGGTTATTTGGGCAGCCTAGCGCTGGCCGCACCACTTCGCGGTATTTCCACCCCACTTAACCACGTCGCCTTTGTTGTGGAAATCAAGGCGGCGGTTTAATCATTCAGAAGAAGTGGAGTAACCGCAATGACAAACGAAACCACCAGTGGCGATATCCGCCTAGATACAACCAATCTATTCAGGCATCGCCTACAATCCACCGACATGTCAAGCGCCATCGGCTTAGCGGACACGGTAGGCATGATGGCTTTTCGTGCAAAGGGTGTTTTGTCCGCTTTAGCTATGGTCTTGGATGGTGGCGCTATTATTTCCGGTCCAGATTCAGCAGGTGCTATTTATGCCGCTATCGCCGAGCTAGACGATATTCAGAGCATTGTTAATGCTCACCACGAAGCGATGAAAGACGGAGGTCCAGTATGAGCGAATTTAATTTTGCAGGGGCCCCTCAAATTAGCACGGCCCTTGAAATACTATTCCAACGCCATGCCCACACGCTCAACCAAGAAGAACTTCGTTGGTTCGCTGGTCTTTCCGATGTTGCCGAGTTTAATGTCCAACAATTGAAGGACATTTGCGAATCAATCGGCTGTGCTGTTCAATCCGAAAACAAAAGCGGCACGTTTGAGAGTAAAGACGGGGTCACAGCTCTAGCTTGGATGGTAAAAAATCAACTGGATGCCGTTCAGGGGTTGATTGTGGTATCGAGCGCGGCAACAGACCGATTACTTCATCCAGAGCATTACGAGCGAATAGATCGTGCCAGAATCTCAAAATGAGTGGTAAAAAATGATCAGATCAAAGCCGGTAGCCTTCGCGGGGTGCCGGCTTTTTTAGGCCTCAAGGTTGTCCGACTTACCGATAATGAAACCGCCATTCCTGCTCTGTGACAATGCTTTGAGGTTCTCGATCCCTTTACGCGATTACATCTCCGTGATCAATAAAGGCTTCGGCGATGAGTGCGAACCGTTCCATTAAGTCGCGATCTTGTTGGGTTTCCATTCTGGCTATTTGGTGCGAGCCTGGTTCCGGGAGAATGGTGATCAGTAGGTAATTGCCGCGATTGTCTTGAACATAGACCAAAACGCGGTCGCTTGTTTTTCGGCTTCTATGTCGCCAATTGTTTTTCCAGGCATTCAGTTTAGTCTGGTCGACAATTGGGACTAAGTGAACATGGCGCAGCACGTAAGTAACGCCGCCAACAGAGGGGGTAAAGTATTTGCCATCTTTGCCAAAGTAAAAACTTCCGTACTCTTCCCCGGATTTCCAGTCTTTGAAGGATTTAACGAAAAGGCGGCTATCTAAACCACCAGACTTTAACTTGTTCTCGAGGACGGTTGTTATCCTTACAACCATCTAGCTCAACGTTGGCGGATTGGCTTTTTAGTGGAATGTGGGCGAAGTCTTTATAGGCTTGTTCGAGCGTAAATTGTTCGCTCTTGTAGATACCCGCGAACAACTCGGCTTTGGCTGTATCTTTTTTGGCTATTTTCCATTTCAAGAATAGCGCGCATGCACGTCTATTCCTGTTTCTCATGTAGGTAACTGGCAGTGTGCGGTGGCTTGAAAGGTGCAGCGTTTTCATTTATAGATGTGCCATTGGGGTGCTGTGCGAGGATAGCAAAAAAATCAAGTCGTGCAAATGTAGTTTATATCCGCATGTTCCTTAAATAACTCGACCGAGCGGACATAATTTCATAGCCGTGCACCGCTTGCCTTTTCAGATAAAGCCTAAATTTAGGCGCACTAGTTAAACAATGTCCCCTGTTTTGCCCTCTGTTTTTGGCTTTAAGCCTCATATGTCTTGTAAATAAAGGCGTCGAGTATTGTGATTCGGAATACCTGACCATGCTTCAGGCCGGCTTGGCGGTTTTGCCAAGCCGGGTCCGGTTAAACCAAGACCAGATTATCGCGGTGGATCAGTTCGGCGTCGTCGGCGTAGCCGAGGAGCGCTTCGAATTCGCTACTGGCTTTGCCGGCGATTATGGCGGCGTCTTCGGCGCCGTAATTGATCAGGCCGCGGGCTATTTCATTGCCCCGCAGGTCCAGGCAGGACACT
>JABLTH010096142.1_pt1 | contig 11737 bp, 11 predicted proteins | sample 7875711 | NCBI WGS metagenome assembly JABLTH01 (sample SAMN14941262, study PRJNA633318) | bioreactor metagenome | isolation source: bioreactor | place: China | collected 2019-03-05 | reverse complement strand
GTCGACAAGGGCACGATCATGGCGGAGGGCACGCCGGCCTCGCTCATCCGCGAGTACTCGACCCGCGAAGTGCTGGAGGTGCGGTTCGGCTCCGATCGCAACGCCGAGGTGGCCCCGCGTCTCGACGGCATCGGCGAGCGGGTCGAGGTGCTGCCCGACCGCATCCTGGTCTACAGCGACGACGGGGAGGCCGAGCTCGCGCGGCTGACCGAGCGCGGACTCCACCCCATCACCAGCCTCGTGCGCCGGTCGAGCCTCGAAGACGTGTTCCTGCGGCTCACCGGGCGGAGCCTGATCGAATGAGCGCGACCGCAGCCGTTGAGGAGGGTGCACGCGCGGCCATCGCCGGTGCCGGCAGGCCGCGCCGGTTCGGCGCCTGGTACGTTGCGGAGCACCGCTTCCGGGTGATGCGCGCGTACCTGCAGACGCTGTTGGTCACGGGCTTCGGCAACCCGTTCCTCTACCTGTTCGCCATGGGCGTCGGTCTCGGCAGCCTGGTCAGCGCCAACCTCGGCCCGTCCGCGGTCGACGGCGTCAGCTACCTGGCCTTCGTCGCGCCTGCGTTGCTCTGCACCGCGGCCGTCACGGTCGCGAGCGAGGAGTTCACGTACCCGGTGATGCTGGGGTTCAAGTGGAACCCGACGTTCCTCGGGATCAGTGCCTCCCCGATCTCGGCCGGCCAGATCATCGACGGTGTCGTCATCTCCGTGGTGGCGCGGTTGCTCGGCACGAGCATCGTCTATTACGCGTTCATGCTGCTGTTCGGGGCCGTGCCCAGCCCGTGGGGCTGGCTCGCGATCCTGGTCGCGACCCTCGGCGGCCTGGCGTTCGGCGCCCCGGTCATGGCGTACGTCGCCACGCTGGAGCAGGACACCGGCCAGATCGCGATGCTGATGCGGTTCGTGCTGCTGCCGATGACGCTGTTCTCCGGCACGTTCTTCCCGCTGTCGTCGATGCCGCAGTACCTGCAGTGGATCGGGTGGATCTCGCCGCTCTGGCACTCCACCGAGCTGTCGCGCGTGTTCGCCTACGGGTACGCCGAACCGCTGTGGCTGACGCTCGTCCACGTCGTCTACCTGGCCGCGCTCTTCGTCGTCTTCTGGCTGTGGGCCAGGCGCATCGCCGCGAGGAGGCTGAACAAGTGACCGCCACGCGCGATCCCTTCGTCGCCGCCGTGACGCGGGCGCGTCCGCTGCGCGCCCTCTACGCCGGCAACGCCCGCTCGGTGATGCAGCGCGGCTGGTCGGCCACCCGCAGCACGAACTGGCTGGTGATCGTCTCCGGCTTCTTCGAGCCGATCTTCTATCTGCTGTCGCTCGGCGTCGGCTTCGGCGCCCTGGTCGGAACCGTCACGACGGCCGGCGGTGAGCAGGTGCCGTACGCCGCGTTCATCGCCCCGGCCCTGCTGGCCACCGCGGCGATGAACGGAGCGGTCTACGACTCCACCTGGAACGTCTTCTTCAAGATGCACTTCGCCAAGCTGTACGAGGGGATGCTGTCGACCTCCCTCGGTCCGCTCGACGTCGCGCTCGGGGAGATCCTGCTCGCCCTGCTGCGCGGCGCCCTGTACGCGACCGGGTTCATGGTCGTGATGCAGGTGCTCGGGCTGAACCTGTCATGGTGGGCGCTGCTCGCCCTCCCGGCGGTCCTGCTGATCGCGTTCGGCTTCGCCAGCTTCGGCATGGGCGTCACCAGTTACATGAAGACGTTCCAGCAGATGGACTGGATCAACTTCATCCTGCTGCCGATGTTCCTGCTGTCGGCGACGTTCTACCCGATCACGGTCTACCCGGACTGGATCCAGAAGATCATCATGGCGCTGCCGCTCTGGCACGGCGTCGAGCTGGTCCGCGGTCTGACGACGGGCGCGGTCGACCTCGGGATGCTCTGGCACGTGCTGTACTTCGCGGTCATGATCGCGCTCGGCCTGGTGCTCACCACGCGTCGGCTGCGCGCGCTCTTCCTCGACTGAGGGAGCGCCCCTCAGCTGACGTTGTCGGCGAAGTCGACATCCTTGGTCTCCTTCGAGAGCAGGAGGGCGACGAGCGTGAGCACGCCGGCGAGGGACAGGTAGACGCCCACCCAGAGCGTGCTGCCGCCGCCGATCGTCCACAGCCAGACCGCGATCGTGGGCGCGACCGCCGCGCCGAGCACGCTCGACAGGTTGTACGCGACGGCGGATCCGGTGTAGCGCACGTTGGTCGGGAACAGCTCCGGCAGCTCCGCACCCATCGGCCCGAACGTCAGCCCCATCAGCGTGAAGCCGACGATGAGGAGCGCCATCGTGCCGACCGTTCCACCGGCGAAGAGCGGCACGAACAGGAGGCCGAACACGATGATCCCGATGGTCACCCAGATCAGCGTCTTGCGGCGCCCGAACCGCTCGGCCAACGGGCCGGCGACGAGCGTGAAGACGCCGAAGAACACGACGCCGACGATGAGCATCACAAGGAACGCATTGCGCGAGTAGCCGAGGCCGGCGACGAACGAGCCGGGGTCGAACGTCTTTCCCGCCCTCTCTGCTGCCGCCCTGGCGGCCTCCGGAGTCGCGGCTGCGGTGCCGTACGTGAGCGTGAACGCGGTCATCAGGTAGAACAGCACGTACGTCGCCAGCATGATGAACGTGCCGAGGACGATCTGGCGCCAGCTGGTCCGGAACACCCGGGCGATCGGCAGCTTGGCCACCTCTCCGGTGTCGACGACCTTCTGGAAAGCGGGCGTCTCCACCAGTTTGAGGCGTACGTAGAGACCCACGATGACGAGCACGGCGCTCAGCAGGAACGGGATACGCCAGCCCCAGGCGGCGAACTGATCGGCGCTGATGGTGAGGCTCAGCACCAGGAACAGCACGTTCGCGACGATGAAGCCGATCGGAGCGCCGAGCTGCGGGAACGTGCCGTAGATCGCACGCTTGCCTTTCGGGGCGTTCTCGGTGGCGAGCAGCGCAGCACCGCTCCACTCACCGCCCAGACCGAGGCCCTGGCAGAACCGCATGACCACGAGCAGGAACGGCGCCCAGAACTCCCAGCCCGGCACCTGCGCGGTGGGCAGGCAGCCGATCAGGACCGTGGCGATGCCCATGGTGAGCAGCGAGCCGACGAGCGTGCCCTTGCGACCGAGGCGGTCGCCGAAGTGGCCGAACAGGATGGAGCCGACCGGCCGGGCGATGAACGCGACGCCGAACACGGCGAACGACGACAGCAGGGCGGTGGTGGGGTCCTCGTTGGTGAAGAACAGTGCGGGGAACACCAGCACCGCGGCGGTCGCGTAGACGTAGAAGTCGTAGAACTCGATGGACGTGCCGATGAGGCTGGCGAGGATGACACGGCCGCGCGTGTTAGCGGGTGCGGCGGAGGGGGTGACGGAGGCCGTCGTGGACATGCGTTGAGAACTTCCGGTGACGTGACGAACAGCCGCGGAGCGTGGGCGTCGGTCGGGCGTCGGGCGGCGGCGAAAGAGTGGCAGAAGCGCTTGTGGCGCCCTTCCACCCTATGCGGCCTCGGTGTGCCGGCCGAATCGCGCCGGTCGGTAGGCTGAGGGCATGGAAACCCTTTTCGCCGTGCTGCATGTCGTGTCCGCCGTCTTCATCGTCGGACCGATGGCCATCCTCCCGATGACGGCCATGCGCGCTGTCCGAGCGGGCAACGCCGGGCAGGTGGAGGTGCTCGCCAAGTCGACGAACCTGATCTCGCTGCTGTCGCTGCTGGTGGTCTTCTTCGGCTTCGGGGTGATGGGGCTGGCCGACAAGAAGTACGACCTGAGCGTCGGAACGCCGTGGATCCTGTGGTCGATCATCCTGTACGTGATCGCGCTCGGGCTGACGCTCTTCCTCGTGGTGCCGACCATGCGCCGGGCGGCGGAGACGATCCGTGGTGCGGAGTCCGCCACGGCAGAGTCCTCCACGGCAGAGTCCTCCAAGTACCCGGCCATCGCCGCGGGCTCCGGCGTCGCCAGCCTGCTCCTGGTCGCCGTCGTGGTGCTGATGGTCTGGAAGCCGTAGCCTCCAGACCACCCGACACCACCCCTAGCGGCGCAGCTCCCGCAGCGCGACCGCCGTCGCGAGCGCCGCGTGCGCGGCCTCCTCGCCCTTGTCTTCGCGCGAGCCCGGGAGGCCGGCCCGATCGATGCCCTGGGCCTCGTCGTCGAGCGTGAGCACCCCGAAGCCGACCGGCTTGCCGGTGTCGAGGGCGACCCGGGTCAGACCGTCGGTCGCCGCGGACGACACGTACTCGAAGTGCGGTGTCCCGCCGCGGATGATCACGCCGAGGGCGACCACCGCGTCGGCGCCCGCGTCGAGCGCCGCCTTGCTGACGACGGGGAGCTCGAAGCTGCCGGGCACGCGCACGAGGGAGTGGTCCGCGCCCGCGGCCTCCAGCGTCCTGGTCGCCCCGGCGATGAGGCCGTCGGTGATCAGCTCGTGCCAGGTGCCCGCGACGATCACGACCTTCAGCCCGCTGCCGTCCACGGCCTCCGTCGTCTTCGGGGCTCCCGCTCCGCTCATCGTGCTGTCCTCTCCGCCGCCACGGCGGCCGTTCCGTCGGACCCGTCCTCCGGGTCGATCTCGTCGATCACGTGACCCATGCGGTCGCGCTTGGTCTCCAGGTACCCCTCGTTGAAGACGCCGACGCCCACGACGAGCGGGACGCGCTCCTCGACGGCGATGCCGTGCTCCTCCAGCTGGCGCACCTTCTCGGGGTTGTTGGTCAGCAGCCGCACCGACTCGATCCCCAGGTCGTTCAGGATGGCCGTCGCCGCGCCGTAGTCGCGCGCGTCGATCGGCAGGCCCAGCGCCAGGTTGGCGTCGAGCGTGTCGAGGCCGTCCTCCTGCAGCTTGTAGGCGCGCAGCTTGTTGATCAGGCCGATGCCGCGCCCTTCGTGGCCGCGCAGGTAGACGACGACCCCGCCCTCCCGCTGGATGGTGGCGAGCGCCGCGTCGAGCTGCGGCCCGCACTCGCACTTCAGCGAGCCGAACGCCTCGCCGGTCAGGCACTCCGAGTGCACGCGCACCAGGGTCCCCTCTGCACTCGGGTGGCCGGAGACGATCGCCACGTGGTCGGCGCCGGTCATCCGGTCGCGGTAGGCACGCATCCGGAACGACCCGTTGACGGTCGGCACCGTCGTCTCCACCTCGAAGATGACGCGCGACGACTCGGGGATCGGGGTGGGGGAGGCCAGCTGCTGGTCGCAGTGGAACTCCTGCAGGTACGCGATGAGCGCCTCGATCGTGATCACCAGCACGCCCTCGCGCTCGCCGAGCTCGAGGAGGCCGGGGAGTCGCATCATCTCGCCGTCGTCGGCGACGATCTCGGCGATCGCGGCGACCGGGGTGAGACCGGCGAGCTTCAGGAGGTCGACCGACGCCTCGGTGTGGCCGTCGCGCTCGCGCACGCCGCCGTCCACCGCGCGCAGCGGCAGGATGTGGCCGGGGCGGTGCAGGCTCGCCGGGGTCGAGTCGGCGTCGGCGAGCACTCGCAGGGTGTGCGAGCGGTCGGCCGCGCTGATCCCGGTCGACAGCCGGTCGGCGGCGTCGACGCTCACCGTGTAGTTGGTGCCGCGGGCGTCCTCGTTGTTCGCGACCATCACGGGGAGCTCGAGGCGGTCGGCGATCTCGTTCGTCATCGGGGCGCAGATGAAGCCGGACGAGTTCTTGACCGTCCAGGCGATCCACTCCTGGCTGGCGAGCTCGGCGGCGATCACCACGTCGCCCTCGTTCTCGCGGCTCTCGTTGTCGACCACGATCACGGGTCGTCCGGCTCGCAGCTCCGTGAGGGCCTCTGGGATGGTGGCGAGGGTCATGACGCACTCCGTTCTGTCAGCGTCTGCCGTTCGGTCAGCGACGGCTCCAGGGCGAGCATCCGCTCGACGTGCCGTGCCAGGATGTCGGTCTCGATGTTCACACGGTCGCCGGGCACGCGGTCGCCCAGCGTCGTGGCGGTCAGGGTCTCCGGGATCAGCGACACCTCGAACCAGCCGTCCTCGAGCCCGCCGCCGACGTCGCTCACGGTGAGCGAGACGCCGTCGATCGCGATGGAGCCCTTGCGTGCGACCAGCGGAGCGTGCTCCGGGTCGAGGCTCAACCGGACGACGCGCCACGCGCTGCCGTCCTCGACGGACAGCACCGTGGCGGTGCCGTCGATGTGGCCCTGGACGATGTGCCCGCCGAGCCGGTCGCCGACCTGTGCTGCGCGTTCGAGGTTGACCCTGCGTCCCGGCTGCACGTCGTCGAGCGTGCTCATCGCGAGCGTCTCCGCCATCACGTCGGCGGTGAAGGACTCGGCGTCCTGGCCGATCACCGTGAGGCAGACTCCGCTGACCGAGATGGAGTCGCCGTGGGCGGCGTCGCTGACCGCGAGCGGCCCGCGGACCGTGATCCTTGCCGCGTCGGCGACCCGCTCGACAGCGGTGATCTCGCCTAGCTCTTCGATGATTCCGGTGAACACGCTCAGCCCTCCTGGTGGGTGGTGCCGCCCTGGGGGGCGGTCGTGGGTGTGGGGACGGGCACGGCCCGCAGGTAGAGGTCGCCGCCGAGACGCTCGACGTCGAGGATGCGCAGCCTCCGCTGGTCCGCGATGGTGGCGACGCCGATGTCGCCCAGCGCGAACCGCGGTCCGCCGAGGAGCGACGGCGCCAGGTAGATCGCGTACTCGTCGACCAGGTCGGCCTCCACGAACGCGCTGGCCAGGGTCGGGCCGCCCTCGACGTACACGCGGCGGAAGCCGCGCTGGCGGAGGTCGGCGACGACCTGGTGGAGGTCGTGGGTGCCCTCGAAGATCACCGGGTTCGGGTGGCGGAAGACGGCCGCGTCGTTGGGCACTGCGCGTGTGCCGACCACGACGGGGGTCGGCTGCCTGGCGAGCAGTTCGCCGGCGTCGCCGCGGGCGGTGAGGCTCGGGTCGTCGGCGAGGACGGTGCCCGTCCCGACCACGATCGCGTCGGAGGCCTCCCGCTGCTCGTGCACGCGCTGGCGGGCGGCGGCGCCGGTGATCCACTTGCTGGTGCCGTCGGTCGCCGCGGCGCGGCCGTCGAGCGTGCTGGCCCACTTCACCGTTATGTACGGGCGGCCCAGCCGTGCGGCCGTCAGCCAGTCGTCGAGGAACGCCTCCGCCTCGTCGGCGAGAACGCCTCCCGTCACGGCCACGCCGGCCTCCCTGAGCCGCTCGGCGCCTCCGCTCGAGTGGCGGCCGGGGTCTGCGACCGCGTAGACGACGCGGGAGACGCCCGCAGCGATGAGCGCTTCGGAGCAGGGGCCGGTGAGTCCCCAATGGTTGCACGGTTCGAGCGTCACCACGGCGGTCGCGCCGCGGGCGCCGCCCTCGGGCAGCGAGCCGAGCGCGTCGACCTCGGCGTGAGCCGTGCCGGCCCCGCGGTGGAAGCCCTCGGCGATGGTGCGCCCCTCGGCGTCGAGGATGACACAGCCGACGCGCGGGTTCACGCCGGTGGCGGGGCCGCCTTCGGCGAGCCGCAGCGCGGTGCGCATCGCCGCATCCCATTCTCCACTCGGGGTCATCCGGGCGTCGTCCTGTCTCTCGTACCGTCGAGACGTGATGCCGGGGTCGCTGGAGCGGAATGCTCGCGTTCGCCCGCGATCGTCGCCGACCGCGGGACGTGCGCCTCCCATCCGGACTGAGCGCCCAGGCTCTCGCCTGCACGCATTACCGTCGGTGCCGGAATTCCACCGGCTCAGCAGGGGGCTCGCACCTCCCGCTCGCGGACTGTCACCGCCGGTTCGGACTCTCACCGACCCCGGAGCACGTTCTTCTGTTGTCGAGTCTAGATCAACGCGCTCGCCGGCGGTCTATTCCCGACGCTCCGTGACGCCCTTCGGCGGTCAGGCGGTCAGGCGGCGTCGGCCACCGGCTCGCGCGGCTCCGCCAGGTCGACCAGCGCGCGGGCCGTGCCCTCGTCGACGATCAGGTCGGTGATGAGCCCGGCGGCCAGTGCTCCGCGGAGGCTGTGCACCTTCGACGGGCCCGACACGATGCAGACGCGGCGCGGCACGCGCTTGATCAGATCGATGTCCGGCCCGCTGGCCCGCTCGTTCAGCGGGATGCCGTGGTGGCTGCCGTCCTCGCGGAAGAACACGGTCGCGACGTCGCCGACCACCCCCGACTCGTCGAGGGACGCGTAGTCGGCGGTGTCGAGGTAGCCGCCGGCGTAGACGTGCGACCGCACCTCCGAGAACGGCGAACCGAGGCCGAAGATGGCGACGTCCATGCGCTCTTGGATGTCGAGGATGCGGCGGGTGCTGCGCTCGCGCCACATCGCGACCTTGGTCTGCGGGTCGTCGAAGAGGGCGGGCACGGGGAACTCCTGGATGGTGCCGGAGTAGGTGTCGCCGAATCGGCGCAGGATCTCGGAGGCGTAGAGCACACCGGTCGTGTAGGTGTTGCCCGCCCCGTTGAGCTGCACGAACTCGACGTTGTGGAGGTCCTTGGGGATGAGGTGGCGGCTCAGCGCGCTCATGGTCGACCCCCACGCGATGCCGACGGTGGTGTTGGAGTCGACGAAGCGGTCGAGAATCCGTGCAGCCGAGATGGCGACGCGCTCCAGGCGGTCGACGTCGCTGATGGCGCTGGGCATCGGCACGATGTGCGCTCCGATGCCGTAGCGGGAGTGCAGCTCCTGCTGCACGCGGGTGGCGCCCTCGTGGGGCTGGGCGATCTGGATCGTGACCAGTCCGGAGGCGCGGGCGTACGAGAGCAGGCGGGAGACGCTGGATCGCGAGGTGTGCATCTCGTGGGCGATGGCCTCCATCGTCAGGTCCTGCATGTAGTACAGGTGCCCGGCCTTGAGCGCGTCGCGGACCTTCTCTGGGAGGTTCTGGGTGTCTGGTTCGGCCATCTCGGGTGCTCGCCTTCTCGGGGACTCCGCCGTCTGGGATGAGCGGGGCGTTGCACGTATGTGCATCCGGCTTGATCGAAGTTGTGCCGGCATCGAAGACTATAGCTGCACCCACAGCCGTACAGAAGAAATCCAGGAGTCCGAAGTGACGACGAAGTCGAATACCCGCGCCGAGATCCAGCTGCTGCGCGAGCGCCCCAACGCCCAGGTCGTCATCGTCGGTGGCGGCATCAACGGGCTCGGAACCTTCCGCGACCTCGCCCTGCAAGGCGTCGACGTCGTGCTCGTCGAGCGCAACGACTTCGTCTCCGGTGCGTCGGCCGCCTCCAGCCACATGATCCACGGCGGCATCCGCTACCTCGAGAACGGCGAGTTCCGTCTGGTGAATGAGTCGGTGACCGAGCGCAACAGACTGCTGAAGATCGCGCCGCACTACGTCAAGCCGCTGCAGACCACCATTCCGATCTACTCGACGTTCTCCGGCATCCTCGCCGCGCCGCTGCGCTTCCTCACCCACAAGCAGGGCAAGCCGAAGGAGCGCGGCGCCTTCCTCATCAAGACCGGCCTCACCATCTACGACGCGTTCTCGCGCGACGGGGGCACGGTCCCTCGGCACAGCTTCCACGGCCGCACGCGCTCCCTCCAGGAGCTGCCGAAGCTCAACCCCGGCCTCAAGTACACCGCGACCTACTTCGACGCCTCGGTGCACGACCCCGAGCGGCTCGCGCTCGACGTGCTCGCCGACGGCCTGGCGGCAGGACCGCACGCCCGCGCGGCCAACTACCTCGAGGCCGTCGGCACGCGCGACGGCGGGGTCCTGGTGCGCGACAGGGAGACCGGCGAGGAGTTCGCGATCGCCGCGGACGTCGTCGTCAACGCGTCGGGGCCGTGGACCGACCTCACCAACGCAGCGCTCGGCACGGCGAGCAGCTACATGGGCGGCACCAAGGGCTCGCACATCGTGCTCGACAACCCGGAGCTGCTGGAGGCCTGCCGCGGCCGCGAGATGTTCTTCGAGAACAACGACGGCCGCATCGTCCTCATCTACCCGCTCAAGGGCCGCGTCATGGTCGGCACGACGGACCTCGAGGCCGACATGTCGGTGCCCGCCGTGTGCACCGAGGACGAGATCGACTACTTCATCGAACTGGTCTCGCACGTTTTCCCAACGATCCCCGTCACCCGCGAGCAGATCGTCTACAGCTTCTCGGGAGTGCGCCCGCTGCCGCACCACGACGACACCGCTCCGGGCTTCGTCTCCCGCGACTACCGCATCGTGCCCGGCACGGTTCCCGGCCTCGGCAGCACGACCGTGCTCAGCCTGGTCGGCGGCAAGTGGACGACGTTCCGCGCGCTGAGCGAGCACCTCGCGAACGAGGCCCTGGCGGCGCTCGGGATGACCCGCACGGTGCAGACGCTCGGCCTCCCGATCGGCGGCGGCGCGGGCTTCCCGACCACGCAGCAGGCCGAGCGCGACTGGACCGCCCGCTACGGCGCAGACGTCGGCGCCGAGCGCGCGGAGGTGCTGCTGGGCCGCTACGGCACCAAGGCGACATTCGTGATCGACGCCATCGCCGGCTGGGACGGCGACGACGCACCGCTGGCCGCCGCGCCCTCATACTCCCGCGCCGAGATCGACCACCTCGTGCGCACCGAGCACGTGGCCCACCTGTCCGACGTCTTCCTGCGCCGCACGAGCCTCGCGTTCACCGGTTCGATCTCCGTCGCCCTGATCCACGAGATCGGCGAAATCGTCGCAAACGCGCTCGGGTGGTCGCCAAACCGCCGGTCGGAGGAGGAAGATGCGTTCCAAGCGGAACTGGCGACCGCCCACCGGGTGAACCTGGAGTCGGGGGACGGGAGCGAAGCCGCGGCGCTCCGATAATGCACGAACGTGCATAAGACGGTCCTTGCCCGGGTCGACCTGACGGCAATAGCGTTCAAAGGCCCACCCTGCGAGGACACTCAACGCACAACAGGGTGCGGGTCAACTGAACAATTGGAAGGTCAACGTGGACAATATCGGTATTGATTTCCTGTCAGAGTTGTGCGGAACCGCAATGCTGGTGCTACTCGGTACCGGTGTGGTCGCGAACGTCGCTCTCGCCAAGAACAAGGGCTTCAACGGCGGGTTCCTGATGGTGAACATCGGCTGGGGCATCGCGGTGTTCTCCGGCGTCGTTGTCGCCTACAACTCGGGCGCGCACCTGAACCCGGCGGTGACGCTCGGACTCTGGGCCAACGGCGCCAAGGCGTTCGGAAGCGCGGCGGCGCACACGCTCGTGCCCGTCAACTTCGTCACGATAATCCTGTACATCCTGGCTCAGCTGATCGGTGCCATCATCGGTGCCGTGCTGACGTTCCTGGCGTACAAGAAGCACTTCGACGAGGAGCCGGACCCGGGCAGCAAGCTCGGCGTCTTCTCGACCGGTCCCGCCATCCGCAGCTACGGCTGGAACCTCGTCACCGAGATCATCGGCACGTTCGTGCTGGTCTTCGTGGTGATCGCCTTCGGCCACCAGCCGGGGGCCGCCGCCGGCCTCGCCGCCCTCGGCGCACTGCCCGTCGCCCTCCTGGTGATCGGCATCGGCGCCAGCCTCGGTGGTCCGACCGGATACGCCATCAACCCTGCCCGTGACCTCGGCCCGCGCATCGCGCACGCGTTCCTGCCCATCAAGGGCAAGGGCTCGAGCGACTGGTCCTACTCATGGGTCCCCGTGGTCGGCCCGATCCTCGGCGGTGTCATCGCCGGCGTCGTCGCCACCTGGCTGCTCCCCATCCTCACCAAGTAACACCGGGGGCCGGCCGGGGGAGACCCCGACCGGCCCTCTTCAGTCCCACCCCCAAAGAACAAAGGAGTCACCTTATGGCCGACTACGTCGTCGCTATCGACCAG
>JABLTH010091473.1_pt1 | contig 11738 bp, 9 predicted proteins | sample 7875711 | NCBI WGS metagenome assembly JABLTH01 (sample SAMN14941262, study PRJNA633318) | bioreactor metagenome | isolation source: bioreactor | place: China | collected 2019-03-05 | reverse complement strand
TGCTCGAGTACGAGATACCGAAGTACGACGGCGACCTCGCACAGCCCAACGTCTACGCGCCGCTTACTGCGGACGCGATGGACCGCAAGTGCAGCGTGCTGATGAACTGCTTCCCGAGCCAGCACGCCAAGACCTGGTTCACCGCCGAAACCTTCCGCGCCCTGGCGCGCCTGCGTGGCATCGAGTGCGCCGCCCCCGGCGGTTACGCCGAGGCCTTCCACGGCCGCAAGATCTGCCTCAACCCCTGAATTCCAACTTCGACATCGGAACAAGCATGGCCCGTCCCCCGCTACCTTCGCTGCAGGATCTGCTGCGAACGGATCTTGACTACATCTGCGGCAACCTCCGCGAGGAGTTCGGCCGCATGGCCGGAAAACGGCTGCTCATCACCGGTGGTGCCGGCTTCCTGGGCTACTACCTGGTGAAGGCCGCGCTGAACTTCAACGCATACGAGGGACGCGACCAGCCGATCCGGTTGACGGTCTGGGACAGTTTCATCCGCGGCACACCGGAGTGGCTGACTGCGCTCGAGGGCACGCCCCACTTCAGGCTCGAGGCACGCAACCTGATCGAGCCCCTGCCAGTTCCGATGCCCGACTTCGATTGGATCATCCACGCGGCAGGCATCGCGTCGCCGCCGTTCTACCGCAAGCACCCGATCAAGACAATCGACGCGAACATTAATGGCCTGCGCAACCTGCTGGACCATGCGGTCGGACAGGCCGAGCGCGGCACACCGGTGGAGGGTTTTCTCTTCTACTCGTCAAGCGAGATCTACGGCGACCCCACTCCGGACTGGATCCCGACACCCGAGCACTACCGCGGCCTCGTCTCCTGCACCGGACCACGTGCCTGTTACGACGAGTCGAAGCGCTTCGGCGAGACCTTGTGCGTGGTGTTCGCGCAGCAGCACGGCGTACCGACCAAGATGGCACGCCCCTTCAACAACTACGGCCCCGGACTGAAGATCAGCGACAAGCGCGTGATCCCTGACTTCGTGCGCGAGGTGCTGGCAGGGCGCGACATCGTGATGTACTCCGACGGCAAGCCGACACGCACGTTCTGCTACTCGGCCGACGCGATCACCGGCTACTACAAGGTGTTGGTCAAGGGCCACAGCGGCGAACCCTACAACGTGGGCACCGAGACTCCGGAAATCTCGATGGCCGACCTCGCGCAACGCATCATCAACACCGCTGGCGACCTGTTCGGCTACCAGGGCCGCCTAGTGCGCAAGCCCAACCCCGAGGCCGACTACCTGGTCGACAACCCGAACCGCCGCTGCCCCAACATCGACAAGGGTCGGGCCCACTTGGGATACGACCCCACGATCGGCATTGACGAGGGACTGCGCCGTTCGCTGATCTGGTACCACCACAACCCCGCCGCCGAGGAACTGTGATGCGAATCTCCGTCATCGGCACCGGCTATGTCGGCCTGGTTTCGGGCGTGTGTTTCGCCGAGATCGGCCACGACTGCCTATGCGTCGACGTCGACGCTGGGAAGGTCGAGCGCATCAACCGGGGAGAACCGCCGATCCACGAGAACGGCCTCGAGGCCATGCTGCGACGCAATGTCGGTGGCCGGCTGATCGCCACAACCGACTTGCGCGCGGCGGTGCACGACTCGGAAATCACCTTCATCGCCGTCGGCACCCCTTTCGACGGTACCAGGATCGACCTGGGCTTCGTGCGCGAGGTGTCGCGTCAGATCGGCGCCGCGCTGCGCGACAAGGCGACCTTTCACGTGGTGGTGGTCAAGAGCACGGTCGTGCCCGGCACCACCGACGAGGTGGTGCGCGCCGAACTGGAGGCTGCCAGCGGCAAGTTGGCCGGAGTCGACTTCGGGGTCGGCATGAACCCCGAGTTCCTGACCGAGGGCGTTGCGGTAGACGACTTCATGCGCCCAGACCGGATCGTGATCGGCGGAAGCGACGAGCGCACGATCGAAGTGCAGCGCCGTGTATACGCCAGCTTCTCCGGCACGCCGACCCTTGCGACCAACAACAAGACGGCCGAGATGATCAAGTACACGTCAAACTCGGTGCTCGCGACGATGATCTCGTTCTCCAACGAGATCGGCAACCTGTGCAGCGCGCTCGGCGGAGTCGATGTCGCCGACGTGATGACGGGCGTGCACATGGCTCGCTACTTCACCAGTACGCTACCCGATGGGCGCATCGTCAAGGCACCGATCACTTCGTTCCTGTGGGCCGGTTGCGGCTATGGCGGCAGTTGCCTGCCCAAGGACACCAAGGCGCTTACTGCCCACGGCCAGGCGCACGGCGCGCCGATGCCGCTGCTGGACGCGGTGATCGCCACCAATCTGGGCCAGAGCGAGCGAATGCTCGCACTGGCACGACGGCACCATCCCTCGCTGGCCGGGCTGAAGGTAACGCTGCTCGGACTGGCCTTCAAGGAGGACACCGACGACATGCGCGAATCGCCCGCGATCACGCTGGCGCGCTCGCTGGTCGCCGAGGGCGCGCGGGTTGTCGGCTACGACCCTGTGGCGCGCGAAACGGCGCGGGCAGCACTCCCCTCCGAAGTGACGCTGGCGCCAACGCTCGAAGCCGCCCTCGAGGATGCCGAGGTTGCGATGGTGGTCACCCGCTGGAGCGAGTTCCAGCGCGTACCCGACCTGCTGCGCGGTCGCCCGCGGCAGCCGCTGGTGGTGGACGGGCGCCGAGTCATCGACCCCGGCCGCGTCGCACGCTACGAGGGCATCGGCCGCTAGGGCGCCGATGGCCGACTTGCTTCTCGGCGCGCTGCAGGAACCCGAGGGCGCGAGCGCGTTCGCCTCGCGTGCGTTCGGCCTGATGGAAGAGCTGTTCCCGATCTGCCGCAGCATTACCGGGAACGGTGTGCGGCAGACGCTTGACATTGTCGGCCGCGAGATTCCACTGCTTCGCACCGAGGTGCCGACCGGCACGCCGGTGTTCGACTGGGAAGTGCCACGCGAATGGAACATCCGCGACGCCTGGATCGCCGACGCCACCGGCAGGCGTGTGGTCGACTTCCAGCGCTGCAACCTCCACGTGGTGGGCTACTCGTCGCCGGTGCGGGAGCGCCTGCCGCTGGCAGCGCTGCGTGCGCATCTTCACACGCTGCCGGACCAACCCGACCTGATTCCATACCGTACAAGCTACTGGCGCGAACAGTGGGGCTTCTGCCTTTCGCAGCGCCAACTCGACACGATGCCCGAAGGCGAGTACGAGGCTGTGATCGATGCCACTCTGGCTGACGGTTCGCTGACCTATGCGCAATGCCTCGTGCCGGGCGAGAGCCGTGAGGAGTTCCTCGTCCTCACACACGTGTGCCATCCTTCGCTTGCCAACGACAACAGCATAGGCATCGCTGTCGCGACGCTGCTGGCACGAGCGCTTCTCGACGCCCGCCCGCGCCTGAGCTACCGGTTCGCATTCGTTCCGGCCACGATTGGCTCGATCTCCTGGCTGGCCGGCAACGAGTCGGCGGCTCGCGCACTGCGCGGCGGACTCGTGATCGGCCTGCTTGGTGACCCCGCCCCTCTGACCTTCAAACGCAGCCGCCGCGGCCGCACCGAAGTCGACCTGATCGCCGCCGATGTGCTGCGCAACCTGGACCCGGCATCGAGAGTCGTCGACTACTCGCCCTACGGCTACGACGAACGGCAACTGTGTTCACCAGGCTTCGACCTGCCGGTTGGCAGACTCACCCGCTCGTCCAATGGCGAGTACGCCCAGTACCACACGTCGGGCGACGCACCCGCGCTGATGGACCACCGCGCCATCGCGCAATCGGTTCAGGCGCTGGCAACCATCCTGGCGCGCGTCGACGCCAACGAGCGACTGCGAAGCCTCTCACCGCTGGGGGAGCCTCGGCTGGGCAAGCGTGGCCTGTTCCGCAGCACTGGCGGCAGCGCACCGCGCGAGTTCGAGCACGCGCTGCTGTGGCTGCTGAACATGGCCGACGGCACCCATGGCGTCGAGGACATCGCCGCCGCCTCCGGAATTGCGCGCGGGCTGATTGCCGACGCCGCCCAGGTGCTGAAGATGGCAGGGCTGCTGGAGGCAGCGGACGGCCCGGTGGCACGCAAAGCTGAAGAGAGAACCTGAGGGAAACGAAGATGAAGGTCGTGCTTTTCTGTGGTGGTCTGGGAACGCGCTTGCGCGAGCATTCCGACACCATCCCCAAGCCGCTGGTCAACGTGGGCTACCGCCCCATCATCTGGCACCTGATGCGGTACTACGCTCACTTTGGGCACAAGGACTTTGTGCTCTGTCTGGGCTACCGCGGAGACCTGATCCGGGAGTACTTCCTGAACTACCAGGAGGGCATGTCGAACGACTTCGTGCTCTCCGAGGGGGGCCGCAAGATTGAGTTGCTGACCAGCGACATCCAGGACTGGCGCATCACCTTCGTCGACACCGGCATGCATGCCAATCTGGGCCAGCGCCTGCTGCGCGTGCGACGCTTCGTCGAGAACGAGGAAATGTTCCTCGCCAACTACAGCGACGGCCTGAGCGACCTGCGACTTGACGCCTTCATCGACAACTTCAGGCGCCAGAACGCGACTGCCGGCTTCCTATCGGTACGACCCTCGCAGAGCTTTCATGCCGTGAAGACCGATGCCGCCGGCACCGTGACCGGGCTGGAGGCGATGGGAAGCACCGACTATTGGATCAACGGCGGGTTCTTCTGCCTGCGAGGCAACGTCTTCGACCACATCCGGGACGGCGAGGAACTCGTGGAGCACCCGTTCCAGCGCCTGATCGCGCAGAAGCTACTTTGGTCGCAGCGGCACGAAGGCTTCTGGGCTGCCATGGACACCTTCAAGGACAAGATCACCTTTGACCGCCTGGAGGCGCGCGGCGACTGCCCCTGGAAGGTCTGGACCCGCTGAGCGCGCGGCCCACGGAGGTGACGGAACCTGTGCCCACCGCCCCCGCTCCGACGCCCGCCGGCGGCGGCCGGCAGATCGCGATCGGCACCGCCTGGATGGTGGGACTTCGCCTGCTCGACCGAGGCATCGGCATCCTCAGCACGCTGGTACTGGCGCGGCTGCTGTACCCCACCGACTTCGGACTCGTCAGTCTGGCCACCGGGGCGGCGGCGATGGTGGAACTCTTCCTCGCCTTCAGTCTGGACGTCGCCCTCATCCAGCATCCCGCGCCGACACGCGACCACTATGACAGCGCATGGACGCTGAACCTGATCTTCGCCGCCACCATCGCGGCCTGCCTGCTCGCCTTCGGCCCGCAGGTGTCGGGGTTCTACGGCGACCCGCGCGTCGGCGAGCTGATGCGCTGGCTGGCCCTGGGGACACTGCTGGAAGGCCTGAACAACATCCGGTTGATCGAACTGCGCCGCCAGATGCTGTTCCAGAAGGAGTTCCTGATCACGGCGACGCGGCGCATCGTCGTCTTCTTTGTCACCATCGGCTTCGCGCTGGCGCTGCGCAACTACTGGGCGCTTGTGATCGGCATCCTCACCGGCAAGACGGTGTATCTGGTGATGAGCTACGTGATGCGCCCATACCTGCCGCGTCTGACGCTGGTGGAGAAGGGCGGGCTCATCCGATTCTCGCGATGGCTGCTGGTGCACAACATCCTGTCCTACGCGGTTGCCCGCGGCGGCGAGATCTCGCTCGGCCGCTATGTCAGCCAGACCGCGACCGGCCTGTTCTCCCTCGCCCACGATCTGGCCTCGCTGGCGACCGTCGAACTTGTCGGTCCGGTGAACCGCGCCTCGATGCCGGTCTATGCGAGGCTGTCCGACGATCTGGCGCAGCTGCGGCAGACCTATCTCAACGTCGTGGGGGTGACGGCCATCGTCGTCCTGCCGGCAGCCGGCATCCTGACCGCGAACGCCGGTCTGCTGGTGCCGGTGCTCTTCGGTCCCGCATGGGCCGAGGCGGCGCCTACGATCCAGGTGCTGTGCATCTACACCTCGCTCCTTGCGCTGCAGTCCAACACCGGCGGCGTGTACACCGCGCTGGGCAAGTCGCACGTGATCGCGACGCTCTCGTTCATGAAGACCGCGGCCCTGGTGCCACTGCTGGTGGTGCTGGTTCCGCGCCACGGCCTGGCCGGCGCCGCCTGGTCATACGCGATCTCGACCGCGCTGTACACACCGTACAGCTTCTGGGTGCTGCACCGGACTTTGGACCTCAACCATCGCCGCTTCGTTGGCGCCATCTGGCGGCCCATGTTCGCCGGACTGGTGGCGGCATTCGCGACACTGTCCGTGCTGCAGTTCCTGGGCATGCCTTCACCCGGCGCGACGCTGGGCACGGTCGCAGCCGGTCTGGCGGTATCCATACTGCTTTGCGCCGGTACCGTGCTCGCGTTGTGGACGCTCTCGGGCCGCCCCGAAGGCGCAGAAGCCACGGTGCTCAAGTTCATGGCCGCGACCGGTCGCAAGGCACTGGCCCACATCGGTCTCAAATCCTGAAAACGATCCATGCGATGAGAATTCTTCCCTCAATGCTCGGAGGTCCTCGGCACGCCGCCGGTGACTGGGTGGTGGTCCGCTCCGAGTCGGAGATCCTGGCCACGCTGGACGAGAACGGCTGCATCGACGGCCTGCCGTTCCAACCCGAGATGCTGCGCCACTGCGGTCAGCGCCTGCAGGTCTTCCGCGCGGCCCACAAGAGCTGTGACTACAGCACCGGCGGCGCCGACGGGCGCCTGATGGGCCCCGTGGTCCACCTCGAGGGCACGCGCTGCGACGGAAGCGCGCATGACGGCTGCCAGGCGCACTGCCACCTGTTCTGGCACGACCGCTGGCTGCGTCGCGCCGACGAACCGGCCGCGCCAGCCGGCGCTGCGCACGCGCCGGCGCTGGACGTGACGGCGCTGCACCGCCTCACCCGCCACCCCGGTGGCGACGGCACCCCGGCCGGCACCGTGTACCGCTGCCAGACTACCGAACTGCGACGCGCCAGCCGCCACCTGGCCTGGTGGGATCCGCGCCAGTACATCGACGACATCACCAGCCGCAACCTGGGCATGCGCGACGTTGTCTGGCTGCTGGCTGGCGGCGTCTTGCGACGCCTGATGCGTCTGGGCTTCGGTTACCGCGTCATTCGCGGCCTGCACGACCGCGTGCAGGCAATGCGCCAACGCCCGCCTGCCGAAGACTATGCCGGCCCCATTGCGGACGGCAAGCCCACCCCCACGGCGCGACTGGACCTGCAGGCAGGTGAAGAAGTGGAGTTGCTCACCTGGCCCGAGGTGCGCCCTACTCTGAACACACGTGCGCGCAATCGCGGCATGAAGTTCGACTACGAGATGGTCAAGTTTCTCGGCAAGCGCTACCGGGTCGAGGCCCGCGTCGACCGCATCATTGACGAGAAGTCATCCAAGATGGTGACGATGAAGGAGCCCTGCATCCAGCTCGAAGGCGTGTACTGCATGGGCGAATGCACTGCCGACCGACTGGGGTGCCCTCGCCGCGGGCGCATCTTCTGGCGCGAGATCTGGCTCAAGCGCGCCGGCTCCTGAGAGGCTTGTCCGCCATGCAGCCGCGCATCAGTGTCGTCACCCCGTTCTACAACACCGGCGAATACCTGGCCGAGTGCATCGAGAGCGTGCTCGCGCAGAGCTATGGCGACTTCGAGTATCTGCTGGTCAACAACCGCAGCACCGACGACGGACGGGAGATCGCGGCCCGCTACGCGGCGCAGGACCGGCGCATACGCTTGATCGACAACGAACAGTTCCTGCCCCAGCTGGCGAACTACAACAAGGCGCTGTCGCACATTGCCGACGACACCCAATGGGTCAAGATCGTGCAGGCCGACGACTGGGCCTACCGGCACTGCCTGCAAGACCTGATGGCGACCGTCGCAGGCCGGCCCGAGGTCGTTGGTGCGAGCGGCTACACCAAGATCGGGCGCCGGGTCTACCTGCAGGGACTTGAGGACCGCGAGAGCATCCTGCCCGGGCGCGAGATCTGCCGCCGCTTCCTCTTGCACGGCACCTACGTTTGGGGCAGCCAGACAGCTCACATGGTGCGGGCCGACGTCGTGCGTGCACGCCAGCCGTTCTACTACGAGAACAGCCCTTGCCCCGACGTCGACTTCTGGTTCGAGATTCTGGACGGCCGCGACTTCGCCTTCGTGCCGCAGGTGCTGACCTATACGCGGCGGCAGAACGACTCGGTGATGTCCAAGCTTCGCGTCTTCGACGTCGGCGCGGTCAGCGAGATGGTCTGCATCGAGAAGTACGGCGCGCGCTACCTCGGCCCGGAGGAACTGGCACGGCGCCGTCGTGAGGTGCTGGGCGAATACCACCGCGTGATGGGCACGCGCTGGCTGCGCGGCGCCCCCCCTGGCTACTGGAGCTTCCAGAGGAGTTCGCAGGCCTACGCCGGACGCGAGTTCAGCCGGCTCGAACTGGCTCGGGGCGTGGCCGGGGCCGCGCTCGACCTGCTGCTCAATCCGAAGACCACGCTGCAGGCGGTCGGGCGCGCGCTGCGTCAGCGTCGGCAGGGGCCGCCACCGGACTTCGTCTCCGCCCAGCCACTCGCACCCGACCGCGTCTCGCGCGACTGACCCACCGGATGTCCGCCGGGTCGCGCATCACGGCCATCGATGCCCTGCGAGGCCTCGTGATGCTGCTGCTGCTTCCCGACCTGGCCGGGGGCTTCTCTCTCTTCCGCGTTTCCGCCAACCTGCCAGACAGCGCTGGCTGGCGGGCAGCGGCCTCACTGTTCACCCATGCCGAATGGGTCGGCCTGACCGTGTGGGACATGGTGATGCCAGTCTTCGTGCTGCTGATCGGCGCCTCGCTGCCTCTGTCCTGCGAAGCACGGTCCGCGCGCGGCGAGTCAGACCGCCAAATCGCGTTCCACACGCTGCTGCGCAGCGCAGCGCTGGTTGAGCTGGGGGTGCTGCTGACGCTGGATCTGAGGGGCACGGCGGGCTGGCTGATGCCGTACCTGCTGGTCCTTGGCATCGGGTTGCCTTTCCCCGCCTGGCTGGGCCGGCTGTTCCGGATCGACCCGAGGCAGACGGGCAGAGGGCTGGCGATCGCATGGCCACTGGCAGTGCTGTGCGTCCCCCTGGCATGGCTGAGCCTGCACGTGCACGAGTTCGGCACCTACCACCTGGCTCACATCTTCCTGCTCGTCGGGCTGGCCTACCCGTTGGCGTTCCTGTTCGTTCGTGCCTCTGCGCGCATGCAGTGGACCGTGGCGTTCATCGTCATCGCCGCATACGGCCTGGCCTTCGCGGCCTACACGCCGGCACCGGGCCTGGAGCCCCGCGGAATCGGCTTCACCGGGCTCTGGTCACCCTGGAACAACGGCACCAACCTGGGCGCGGCCATCGACCGCTGGTTGCTTTCGGTCCTGCCGCACCAGGGCGCCGTGATCGACGAGCCGCACGGCCACCACCTGCTGCACGCGCTGCCGCTGGTGGCGACAATGCTTTTCGGTATGCTGTGCACGCGCGAGCTGCAGCGCGACGACGGTCGCGGCTGCACCTGGCGACGGCTTACCATCTGGGCCATCGTGATGATTGCCGTCGGCGCCCTGCTCGCGGTCAGCCTGACGCCACTGGTCAAGAGCCTGTGGACGCCCTCATGGGCGCTGGTCAGCGGCGGCCTGGCGATCTGGCTGCTGGCGCTGCTGCATGCCGCGTCGGGGCAGCTGGCAATGGCACGTGCTCTGGCTGCCCTTTCGTTGCTGGGCAGCAACTCGGTCCTGCTGTACACCATCGCGGCCCACGACCGCTGGCGGCTGGTGGCTCCGTGGCGCACTCTCACGCAGGCGGCCGGAGCACTGGCACCGCTGGCAGAGTCGCTGGTGGTACTGGCCAGCCTGTGGGGGCTGGCCTGGCTCTTGAGGCGCGTCGGCGTGCTGGTGCGCCTCTAGGCGGGGCAGGTGCCCTTCAGAGCACCCGGACTTCCGGGATCGGCACGACGAAACGGCCACCCCATTCGGCGATGTAGGCCGCAGTCTTTGTGATCTCGTCCTTCAGGTTCCAGGGCAGGATGAGGACGTAGTCGGGACGGGCTTCGCGGATCGCAGCCGGTGGCAGGATTGGAATGTGCGTCCCTGGCGTCATCTTGCCTTGCTTGTACGGGTTCGCATCGACCGTGAAGTCGAGGAAGTCGGTGCGGATGCCGCAGTAGTTCAGCAAGGTGTTGCCCTTGCCCGGTGCGCCGTAGCCCACCACCTTCTTGCCCCGCGACTTCGCATCGATCAGGAAGCCGAGAAGCTTGCGCTTGGTGTCCTTCACCTGTTCCGTGAAGCCCTGGTAGCGGTCGAGCGACAGGAACCCGTCGGCGATCTCGCGCTGCCGAAGTTCGACCACCCGGGGACCGACCGGCAGGTCGGCATTCTCGGCATGACGCGCAAAGATCCGGAGTGAGCCGCCATGGGTCGGCAATTCCTCGACGTCGAACATCGTCAATCCGTGGTGGGCGAATATCCGCTCGACGGTGACGAACGAAAAATAGCTGAAGTGCTCGTGGTAGATCGTGTCGAACTGGTTTTCCGCCATCAGGCGCATCAGGTGAGGGAATTCCATCGTGATCACGCCGCCTGGGGCCAGAAGCCGCTTCATGCCACCCACGAAGTCGTTCAGGTCCGGCACGTGCGCGAGCACGTTGTTGCCCAGCAGGAGGTCGGGCCGGCCATGCTCTCGTGCGATTGCGTCCGCGCTCTCGCAACCGAAGAAACGCACCGTCGACGGAACGCCCTTGTCGATGGCCACCTTGGCCACGTTGGCCGCCGGTTCGATGCCGAGCACGGGAATCTTGGCGGCGACAAAGTGTTGCAGAAGGTAGCCGTCGTTGCTGGCGATTTCCATCACTTTGCTATTCGGCCCAAGCCCGAATCGCGAAATCGCCATTTCCGAATAGCGGCGGGCATGCTCGACCCAACTCGTCGAATACGACGAGAAATAGGCATACTCCCCAAAAATGTGCTGCGGGGTCACGAATTCCTGCAACTGCACAAGGAAGCACTGGTCGCAGACGTAAGCATGAAGCGGGTAGAACGGCTCCATCTCGTGCAGTTGTTCATGGGTGATGTGGGTCTGGCACAGCGGCGACATGCCCAGGTCCACCAGCGTCGTGCGCAGCGGCGCGGCACAGAAGCGGCAGTTGAACCGGGTCACGGCGGCGCCTGGGCGATCAACCCCCGAGTCAGGGGACGAAGCGGATCTAGTCATCGACTAACCTGTTGTGGTTGCTGAAGAAATTGCGTTCGCACTCTGCAACGATTATCGCGGCTGCCGACTCCTGCGCCCGTGCAAAATGACCGCCGAAACGAAAGGCCCGTGGCGGCAATTCGGGCGGACCGCGGAACAAAACGCTCTTCGCACGAGCCCGATCGCGTCCACGGGCATCCGACCCTGCCGCGCGGTGAACGGATCCGCCGGCCGAATCACCACCGGGAACCTGCATGGCAACTTCTTCGCGTCGCATCCGACTTGACATGACGAGGCGGCGGATGCTCGTGCTGGCCTCTTCGGCCGGAAGCGGGCTGGGGTTGCTGGCGTGCGGAGGTGGTAGCGACACGGCTGTGACCGCGAGCACGCCCACGCCGGATCCGTCACCGTCACCGTCGCCCAGCACCTCGCCCTCGCCGAGCCCTTCGCCCACGCCGGTCCCGAGCCCGTCCCCGAGTCCTTCGCCCACGCCGGTCCCGAGCCCGTCTCCGAGTCCTTCGCCCACGCCGGTCCCGAGCCCGTCTCCCAGCCCTTCGCCCGCGCCGGTGCCCAGCCCGTCACCCAGCCCGAGTCCG
>JABLTH010038777.1_pt1 | contig 11743 bp, 13 predicted proteins | sample 7875711 | NCBI WGS metagenome assembly JABLTH01 (sample SAMN14941262, study PRJNA633318) | bioreactor metagenome | isolation source: bioreactor | place: China | collected 2019-03-05 | reverse complement strand
GCCAGCAGGTCATCGAGCTGGAGGCCCCGCTCGTCGACCTGGTGCGCGAGCACCTGCCGCTGCCGCGCGGCGCCGCGATCCGGATCCGCATCGGCGACGCCCGCGAGGGCGTGCGGCGGCTGCCTCCGGCGCTCGCCGGCGCGGTCGACCTGGTCGTCGCCGACGTGTACTCCGGTGCGCAGACGCCGGCCCATCTCACGAGCGTCGAGTTCTACGCGGAGCTGGCCGCCCTGCTCGCGCCGACCGGCGTGCTGCTCGTGAACGTCGCGGACGGCCCCGGGCTCGCCTTCGCCCGACGCCAGGTGGCCACGATCCGGACGGTGCTGCCCGAGGTCGCGATCCTCGCCGACGCGCAGATCCTGAAGGGCCGCCGGTTCGGCAACCTGGTGCTCGCCGCATCGGCCGCGCCGCTGCCGTCCGACGCGCTGCCGCGCATCCTCGCCGCGGGCCCGCATCCGGCCAAGCTCGCGCACGGCGCCGAGGTGACGGCGTTCGCGAAGGACGCGGCGATCGTCACCGATGCGACCGCGGTCGCCTCCCCCCGGCCCGACGCCGGCCTGTTCCTGCGCTGACGCGCGCGCCCCTCCGCCGTCTCATCGCACTCACCGGTCGGGTCGGAGCCCCCTCCCGCGGTCGGATCCACGGCACGCCTGGGGACCTTCGCGGATGCTCGGGATCCGCAGGCAGACTGGAGGACACGGCGAGCGGTACAGGAGGGCGGCGCGTGGGCTACATCAAGGGATACGACCCGGACTCTCTGCGTGAGCTCGTGGATCCCTCCGAGTGCGAGGCCCGTCTCGAGGAGATCGGCGACCAGCGCAGCCTCCCGTCGATGCTCGAGCGCGTGTGGCTGCTGAAGGTGCTCGGCCGCCTCGACGACGCGCTCGTGCTGGCCGACGAGGCGGTGCGCCAGGCGCGCATGGCCGGCACCCGCAAGGATCTGATCCGCGCGCGCGTGCTGCACGCGACCGTGCTGCAGTACCGGCGCGCGCACGCCGCCGCCGATCACGAGCTCGCCACCTGCGTGGCAGAGGCCGAGGGCCAGGGCTGGATCCCGATCGCCGCGTTCGCGCACCAGCACCGGGGCCGCAACGCCTTCGAGGCCGGCGATTACGAGCAGGCCAGGGAGAGCTTCAAGCGCACGCTGTTCCTGCGGCGGGAGGCCGGGGCCGCCGACAGCGAGCTCGAGGCGGCGCTGCTCGCCATCGAGACCGTGGAGCGCCACCGCGACCCGGTCGCCGTCAACGGCTGACCCTTCGCCGGCGCTCGCTGCAGAACGGCGCGGCTCCCTGCGGGCCGGCGTGCCGCGGAGTGCGCCCGGATGTCCGGGGCATCCCCTAACGTGAGTGCATGGCCGAGTTGGAACGGGTCCGGGTCTGGGGCGAGGCGCTGATCCGGCTGCATCTGGATCCGACGTGGTCGTTCGGCTTCGACAACGCCAAGCGCCGGGCGGGAGCCTGCAACTACCGCGACAAGCGGATCACGGTCTCGCGCTATCTCGCCGCGCGCTTCGACGACGACGAGATCCACCAGGTGCTGCTGCACGAGGTGGCCCACGCGCTGGCCGGCCACGACGCCGCGCACGGCACGGCATGGAAGCGCGTCGCCCGCTCGCTCGGCTACGTCGGCGGCACCACGCACCGCGGCGAGACCGCCGTCGAGCTCGCCCCCTGGGTGGGCCGCTGCCCTACCGGCCACGTGACCTACCGTCATCGCCGCCCGACGCGCGCGTCGTCGTGCGCGCGCTGCTCGCGCCGCTACGACGAGCGCTTCCTGCTGGTGTGGACGCGGCGCGAGATCACCGCGGCCGACCGCCGCGCGGCGGTGATGCCCCGATGACGCCGCGACCGCGACGGCACCAGGTGCAGCTGCGATTCCGCATCCGCGCGAGCGCCGACGCGGCGTGGGCGGCGCTGCACTCGCCCGCCGTGCTGACCTCGCTCTACGCCCCGGTGCTCGTGGTCGAGCCGCTCACGCACGCGGACGAGGGCTCGCTGCTGCACTCCGCCGTGCGGTTGCGCCTGTTCGGGCGGATCACGGTCGGCACGCAGCTCATCGGCGCCTACGACGAGACGCGCGAGCACCACGGCGAGACGGTGCGGATCCTCCGCGACAGCGGCATCCCGTTGACCGGGCCGCTCGCCTCGCTCGACATCTGGGACCACCGCATGGCCGTCTCGCCGCTGCCGGACGGGCGGGCGCTCTGGAGGGACCGCCTCGTGTTCGGCGGACCCGGATCCGCGCTGCTCCTGCCCGTGCTGTGGGTGGCGTGGCAGTGGCGCGGCCTGCGGATCCGCCGTCTCGCCCGCGGCTGGGACAGGGCCGCCGCCGAGGACGACGGCCCCGCGTCCGCAGGTCGTGCGCCGGTCAGTCGGCGGCGAGCGCCTCGACCGGGGCGACCCGGGTCGCCAGGCGCGTCGGGGCGACCGACGCCACGAGAGTGAGCACCGCCGTGGCCACGACGATCGCGACCACGGGCACCCAGGGGACGACCGGGGCGATGAGCCCCGCGGGCTGGAAGTCGGGCATCGACGGCACGGATCCCAGCAGCGACTGTGCCGCGATCCACCCGTAGGCGACACCCAGCACGAGGCCCGTCGCTGTGGCGGCGATCGTCACGTGCGCCGCCTCGAGGAGCACCATCCGGCGCACCTGCCGGTTGGTCAGGCCGATGGCGCGCAGCAGGCCCAGCTCGCGCCGGCGCTGCACGACCCCGATCGTGAGCAGGTTGACCAGCCCGACCGCCGCGATCACGGCGGAGACGGCGACGAGCACCATCATCACGGTGCCGAACACGTCGAAGGGGGCGAAGTACTCGGGCGGCAGCTGCTCCGCGCTCGTGCGCACCACGAGCGCCTTGGCCGACTCCATCGCCACCGCGAACATCGTCACCAGGGTGACGCCCATGACCACGCCGATCGCCATGCGGCTCGACCGCTCCGGGTGCCGCAGCGCGTTCTCGGCCGCGAGCCGGGCGGTGGCGCTGCGCCCGAACAGGCCCCCGACCATCCGCAGCACCGGCGGCATGATCAGCGCGGCGCCGATCGCGAGGCCCGTGAACGAGAAGACCCCGCCGAAGAACGCCACCACCACGCCGAGCGGCGAGGTCAGCCCGTAGACGACGCCGCCGGCGAGCAGCGCTCCGCCCAGCACGAACATCGTGATCGCGCCGAGGTGCCGCGAGGAGATGCTGCCGATCTCGGCGGCGCTGCGCTCGGCCGACCCGGCGAGCGCCTGCAGCGGCGTGACGGTCAGGACCCGTCGGGATCCGGCCCACGCAGCGAGCCACGTGGTGAGCGCGACCCCGACGGCCGGGATCAGCACAGCGGGCTGCAGCGGCGAGAAGCCGAGCGGTGCGTGCGCGAACGCGGCGGATCCGATAGCGATCCCGGCCCAGCTCAGCAGCACGCCCGCGACGAGCCCCAGGGCGGACCCGAGGACGCCGACGGCGAGCCCCTGTCCGGCCACCTCCGTGCGCTGGGCCTTCGCCGAGGCGCCGATGAGCCGCAGGAGCGCGATCCTGCGCGTGCGACCCGCGACGATCGTGGAGAACGTGTTCGCGGTGACGATCGCGGCGACGTACATCGCGACGGCGGTGAGCAGCACCGAGAGGATCTGCACGACGTACGCGAGGGTCTTGCTGTCGCCGATCGTCGGATCGCTCTGCAGAAGCGCGCCCAGGAAGGCGGTGGTGTCGACGAGGATCACGCCGAATGCGGCGGTGAGCGCGGCGACGAACACGCTCGAGCCCATTCCGCGCTCGCGGAGGAACGCGAGCCGCGACGGGGTCAGCGGCGTCTCCAGGAGCGTCGGCGCGACCGCGGTCATGCCGTCACCCCCACCGGGGCCGCCGCGGCGGGCGTGCCGCCCGACAGCATGAGGGCTGCGATCTCGTCGGCGCTGCGGCGCGGATGGTCGGCGACGATGCGGCCGTCGCCGAGGAACAGCACGCGATCGGCGTAGCTGGCGGCGATCGCGTCGTGCGTGACCATCGCGATCGACTGCCCCTGCTCGCGGCTCGCGGTCGAGAGCAGCTGCAGCACCTCACGGCCGGACGCGGAGTCCAGGTTTCCGGTGGGCTCGTCGGCGAACACGAGATCGGGCGCGGTGGCGAGGGCGCGGGCGATTGCCACGCGCTGCTGCTGCCCGCCGGAGAGCTGGTGCGGACGATGACGCAGCCGCGGGCCGATGCCGAGGATCTCGACGAGCGAGTCGATCCTCGCCCGCTCGATCGCCGAAGGGCGACGCCCGTCGAGCTCGAACGGCAGCAGGATGTTGCCGAGCGCGTCGAGGGTCGGCACCAGGTTGAACGCCTGGAAGATGAAGCCGACCCGGCGGCGGCGCAGGATCGTGAGGTCGAGGTCGCCGAGGCCGGTGATCTCGGTGTCGCCGATCCACGCGCGGCCGCGCGTCGGGGTGTCCAGGCCCGCCATGATGTGCATCAGGGTCGACTTGCCCGACCCGGATGCCCCCATGATCGCCGTGAACTGACCGCGACGGATCCCGACGCTGACGTCGTCGAGAGCACGCACCGCGCCCTCTCCGGATCCGTAGGTCTTGGTGAGGTGCTGGACGCGGGCTGCGAGTCCCAGGTCGCTCGTCGTGATCTCCATGGCTTCGACGCTACGGATCCGCCTCCGACCGGCGCGTCGGCCTCCGGGATCATCCGCGTATATCTGCAGGATGATCCCGGTGGTCCGGATCCCTCGACGAGGATCAGGCGGCGGGGCGCGCCGCAACGCCGCGTCGGGCGAAGCGCACGACGAGGATGACGGCGACGACGCCCGCGACCAGGGCGATCGCGCCGTCGCTGAGCCGCACGCCCACGCCCGCGACCGCCAGACCGCGCGCGAGGTCGAGGAGCACCGAGAGCACACCCGATCCGAAGCCCGCCATGCCCACGCCGAGATAGGCGACCGCGCTCGCGATGAGCAGCAGGCGGCGGTCCTCGCGGGCGATCGGCACGGCGCCGCGGATGCTGCGCACCAGAAGCCAGACCAGCAGCAGGAGCAGGCCGAGCACCCCGGTCGCGAGGCGCTCGGACACGATCTCCTCGGAGTGGTGCATCGCCGCGGCCGCGGCGCAGCTGCCGGCGTCCGGGAAGAACCCGAGGAAGTCCGCACACCGCGCAGCGGTGTACGTCACCCCGTTCACGTCCCCGGCGAGGAACGCGGGGCCGAGGAGCGCTTCGAGCGCCCACGAGACCAGCCCGCTGACGCCGATCACGACCAGCCCGAGCGCCACGACGAGCCATGCCCCGCTGAAGAGGCCGAGAGCGCGGCGGCGCGGCGACGGCGCCTTCGCGACCACGGCCGGGTCGCCGAACCGTGCGACGGCCGAATCGGCCGCGGCGTCGGCGGCCATCCCCTGCGCCTGCAGCGCCGCCTGCGCGTCGCGCAGGTGCGCGTCGGTCTCGGCCAGAAGGCGCCATGTGTCACGGCCCGCGCCCAGGCGGTCGGCGAGGCCGGCGACATAGCGGTCGATCGCGTCGCTCATCTCACACCCCCTGCCCGACCGCGGGTCGGATCGCACCCGCGGCGAGCGTCGAGGCCACGCCGTCCGCGAAGCGCCGCCACGCGCGTGTCTCGCGGGCGAGCTGCGTCGCACCGTCGGCGGTGATCGCGTAGACGCGCCGCCGGCGACCGTCGTGCACCCACTCGCTCGCGACGGCGCCGCTGCGCTCCAGCCGGTGCAGCGCGGGATAGAGCGAGCCCTCCGGCACGTCGAACTCGCCGCCGCTGGTCGCGCGCAGGGCTTCGGCGAGCGCGTAGCCGTGGGCGGATCCGCGCGCGAGCGTCGCCAGGATCAGCATCTCGAGGTTTCCTCGGAGTCGGTCGTCAGCCATGCGTCGACTTTACCCAGACTGTCGATGCATCGACAGTCTGGGTTCCTGAGAGTTCACCCTCAACGACGGCCGCGCTCGTGCCGATCCGGAGCGGCGCGAGCGCGGCACCGGATCACATCGACCCGGTCCAGGCGTGCGTCGAGACGCCCACAGCGTTCCAAGCATTGATCACGACGATCAGCGAGACGAGGGCACCCAGCTCCTCCGGCGAGAACCGCGTCGCCGCAGCCGCCCAGTCCGCATCGGGCACGTGGGTCTCCGACAGGCGCGTGATGCTCTCTGTCAGCTGGAACGCCGCCCGCTCGCGGGCGGTGAAGAAGGGCGACTCCTGCCACACGGCGACCGCCGCGATCCGGCGCGCCGCCTCCCCCGCCTTCGCCGCGTCGCCCGAGTGCAGGTCCACGCAGTAGCTGCAGCCGTTGATCTGCGAGGCGCGCAGGCGCACCAGCTCCCGCAGTCCGGCGTCGATGCCGGCCGCGTCGAGCTCGCGGACCATCGCGGCGTCGAGCCCGGCGAGCGCGCGCGAGAAGCGCGGGGCCACCGTGTCGATGTCCAGACGCACCGGCACCGGGACGAGGTCCTCGTGCACGGCGGTGTTCTCGATCGTGTTCATGGCGTTCCTTTCGTCCCGTTCAGGATCCCGCCGGGGCGCACCATCCGTCCAACAGCTGGATCCGATGGCTATCATCTGTCGGAGAGATGGAACTGCATCAGCTGAGATACGTCCTCGCCGTCGTGGAGACCGGGTCCTTCACCGCGGCGGCCGAGGTCGTGCACGTGAGCCAGTCCGGCGTGAGCACGCAGGTGCAGAAGCTGGAGCGCGAGCTCGGCGTCGCCCTGTTCGACCGCAGCGGACGCCGGGTGACTCTCACCGACGACGGCCAGCGCCTGCTCCCCGTCCTCCGCGCCGCGCTCGAGGCGATCGGCGAGATCAGTGCGACCGCTGCGGATCTGCGCGGGCTCCTGCTCGGCTCCCTGCGCGTCGGCACGGTCTTCGGCCTCACCTGGCCCGCCTTCTACGACGCGCTCGCGGAGATCGGCGCCGCCCATCCCGGACTCGACCTGCGGCTGCGCGAGGACACCTCGAGCCGCCTGGCCCAGGCGGTGCGCCGCGGCGAGCTCGACGTCGCCCTCGTGGCCTGGGCGGAGCAGCCGCCGGACGGCCTCTAGGCCTTCGCGATCTTCGACGATCCGCTCGTCGCGGTGATCTCCCCCGATCACCCCTGGGCGGCGCGACGCAGGATCCGCCCGGCAGAGCTGGCCGGGATGGATCTCATCGCCCTTCCCGAGGGCACCGGCGATCGCGCGGCTCTGAACGCCCTCCTCGCCGGACTGCACGGGGCGACGGCGCCGCGCTGGGAGGTGTCCACTCCGGCGGTCGTGCAGAAGCTCGCCGTGCGCGGGCTCGGCGTCGGGGTCGTGAGCGCCGCGACCTGCCGGCGCTGGGACGACATCCGCGCCGTCCCGATCGACGCCCCCTCTGTGCGCTCCCGCCTCGGCGCCGTGTGGCGGCCGGGCCCGACGCGGGCCGCGCGCGCCCTCCTCGCCCTGTTGCGCGATCCGAGCGCACTCGCGGGAGCGCGTCGGGACGGATCCTGAGCCGGGGCCCGTCCCGCCGGGCTCAGTTGAGGCCGTGCTCGAAAGCGAACACCACCAGCTGCACGCGATCGCGCAGAGCGAGCTTGGTGAGGATGCGGCTGATATGCGTCTTCACGGTCGCCTCGGAGAGGAACTCGCGGGCCGCGATCTCGGCATTGGACAGGCCGCGCGCCGCGAGCGCGAAGATCTCCTTCTCGCGCTCGGTGAGGTCGAGGTAGCTCGGCGGCACCGGCACCTGCTCGGGAGCGGCGAAGTGCGCGAAGAGCTCCCGGGTTGCCGAGGCCGCGATCACGCTGGAGCCGGAGTGCACGGTGCGGATCGCCGCGAGCAGGAACTCCGGATCCGCGTCCTTCAGCAGGAAGCCGCTGGCCCCCTGACGGATCGCCCGTGCGGCGGCCTCGTCGAGGTCGAACGTCGTGAGCATGACGATGCGGGGCGGATCCGGCTCCTCCAGGATGAGGGCGGTCGCGGTCAGGCCATCCATGACGGGCATCCGGATGTCCATCATCACGACGTCGGGGCGCGTGGCCCGCACGACCTGGAGAGCCTCCTGGCCGTCACCCGCCTCGCCGACGACCTCGAGGTCGGGCTGGGAGGCGACGAGCATGCGGATGCCGGCGCGGAACAGCGCCTGGTCGTCGACCAGCACGACCCGGATCATCCCGCCTCCTCGTCCCGCGCGGATCCCCCGCACCTCTCAGAAGAGTCTGTCATCCTTCCGGCGCCGGTCTCGTCCGTCCCCGTCGCGGCCTCCGCGCAGACGGCGGGCGCCGCGGTCACGCGGGAGCCGGTCCGACGGGCAGGGCGGCGCTCACCACGAAGTCGGATCCCTCGTGCTCGGCCACCAGCGTGCCGCCCACGAGCTGCGCGCGCTCGCGCATCCCGATCAGGCCGTGCCCGCGCTCGGCCGACGTCTGGCGCGGCGTCGCCGGCACCCCGTTGCGCACCACGAGGTGCACCGCATCGGCGTACCAGCTCAGCCGCACGTCCACGTCGCCCGTCCCGTGCCGGATCGCGTTGGTCAGTGCCTCCTGCAGGATCCGGTACACGGCCAGCTGGATCGAAGCGGGGGGCTCCCCCGGCGGCGTGGGATCGACGGTCACCCGCGGCTCGACGCCGGCGGCGCGCACCTGCGCGTAGAGCGTCTCCAGGTCGGCGAGGGTCGGCTGCGGCCCCTCGCCCTCGCTGTGGCGCAGCTGCGCCAGCAGCAGCCGCACATCGGACAGCGCAGCGCGCGCGGTCTGCCCGATCGTGACGAGGGCGGCCGTCGCCTGGGCCGGATCCGCGGCCGCCGCGTATCGGGCCCCGTCGGACTGCGCGATCACGACCGCGAGCGAATGCGCGACGACGTCGTGCATGTCGCGCGCGATCCGCACGCGCTCTTGCTCCGCGACCGCCACCGCCTCCGCCCGCACCTGCGCCTCGCGGGTCCTCCGCCCGCGCAGCACGACCCGCCAGAGCAGTCCGCCGCCCCAGGCCATCACCAGGGTGAGCACCGACACGGTGCCGAGCAGCACCGCGACCAGCGCGACGCGCAGCCCCGTCTCGGCATCCTGGATCAGGGCCTGCTCGTTGATCAGGGACATGTAGATGCCGGCGAGGAGGCCACCGCCCAGCGCAGAGGCGCCGCCGATCCAGAGCAGTCTCACCGACCCCCACGCCGACGTCGCGAAGACCACCGCGAGGATCGCCAGGTCGTAGGCGCCCGGCGAGAAGCCGCACGCCATCTGCACCACGGCGCCGAACCACGCCACGCCGAGGGCGAGCACCGGGGAGAGCCGGCTGATCGCAGCCGCGCCCCACAGGATCACCGCGACCAGCAGCACGAGCAGGTACGACGCGGTGCCGTCGGGGATCCACCGGCTCATGGTGCCGGCCTCGAAGGTGAACGTCAGCGGCAGCGTGAGGAGCAGGCCGACGGCGCTGCCCACGATGTCGAAGACGAGCCAGAAGCGCGGGACGGAGCGGAACACCCCCTCACGGTACGCGACGGGGTCCGCCCCGGTCATCCGCCCGGAGATGTATCCCCGGGCGCGCCGCTCACTGGTCGAAGATGGCGGTCATCCTTCGCGGATACCCGCAGAACGCGACCAGCGAACGGGATGAGGGCGGCCCGGGGGCGGGGCGGGGGCCCGGGGCGGCTCAGCGGGCGTTCGCCAGGGCGGCGATCGCGCGGCGGTCGGGCTTGCCCGAGGCGAGCAGCGGGACCTCGGCGAGCATCAGGATGCGTGAGGGGCGCGCCACTGTGCCCACTTCGGCCGCGACCCTGTCGCGCGCAGCGGCGAGGAGCGCCTCCCCCTCTGTCTCCGGGCCGGCGGCGACGATCGCGGAGCCCTGGCCCCAGCGCTCGTCGTCCACCGCGACCACCACCGCGCCCTCCAGCCCCGGGACCGACCGCACGGCGCGTTCGACCCGGTCCAGGGAGACGTTGATCCCGCCCGACACGATGACGTTGTCGAGGCGGCCGATCACCGCGACGCGGCCGTCCGCGACCGTGCCTGCGTCGCCCGTGCGGTACCAGCGCACCCCGTCCGCGTCGACGGCGAAGGCGCGCGCGGTCAGGCCGGGATCGCCCAGGTAGCCGTCGGCGAGCATCCGCCCGGTCAGACGGATCTCACCATCGACGGCCTCCGCCCGCACACCGTCGAGCGGCGCGCCGTCGTACACGCACCCGCCCGCGGTCTCGCTGGAGCCGTAGGTGCGCACGATCCGCGCACCCACCTCCGCGGCCCGCTCCCGCAGGACGGGCGGGAGCGCCTGCCCTCCGATGAGCACCGCGTCGTACGAGGCCAGCGCGGCGCGCACCTCCCGCTCATCGGCCGCGTCGACCAGCGTCGCCAGCTGCGCCGGCACGAGCGAGGTGTATCGGGGTCCCGCGCCGAGGCCGCGGGTCGCCGCGACGAACGCCCCCGGTGCGAACCGCCCCTCCAGCAGCGCCGGCTCGGTGCCGGCGAGGTGCGCGCGCACGAGCACCTGCAGCCCCGCGACGTAGCCCGCCGAGAGCGCGAGGGTCCAGCGCCCGGATCCGATCCGCTCCGCCGTGGCCGCGGCGCTCGCCCGCAGCGCGGCGGCGGAGAGCACGACCCGCTTCGGCACGCCCGTGGATCCGGAGGTCGCGATGACCGCCGCGGTGCCCTCGGGCACGACGTCGTCGGGCCCCGGCTCGAAGCCGAGCGCGAGCGGCGCCGTGCCGTCGAGCGCGGCAGGAAGTCCCGCCTGCACCGCGATCGGATCCGCCCCGTCGGTCCCCCGCAGCCTCACGCCCGGCCGCCTGCGAGACTCGCGTTCAGAGCGCGCGAATGGCTCCACCCGGGGCGCGGATCCAGCCACGTGCGCGCTTTCAACCCCTGGGGCATGGCGTCAGAAGTGCCAGGGGTAGGGAGACCAGTCGGGCTCCCGCTTCTCGAGGAAGGAGTCGCGGCCCTCGACGGCCTCGTCCGTGCCGTACGCCAGGCGCGTCGCCTCGCCCGCGAACACCTGCTGGCCGACCAGCCCGTCGTCGACGGCGTTGAAGGCGAACTTGAGCATGCGGATCGCCGTGGGCGACTTGGTGAGGATCGTGCGCGCCATCGCGACCGCCTCGCGCTCGAGGTCGGCGTGCGGCACGACGCGGTTCACCGCACCCGCCTGCATCGCACGCTCGGCCGAGTACTCCTCCGCGAGGAAGAACACCTCGCGGGCGAACTTCTGCCCGGTCTGGCGCGCCATGTACGCGGATCCGTATCCGGCGTCGAAGGATCCGACATCCGCATCGGTCTGCTTGAACCGACCGTGCTCGGCGCTCGCGATCGTCAGGTCGCAGACGACGTGGAGCGAGTGACCGCCGCCGGCCGCCCATCCGGGCACCACGGCGATGACGACCTTCGGCATGAAGCGGATGAGCCGCTGCACCTCGAGGATGTGCAGGCGTCCCGCCCTGGCCTGCGCGTCGGCAGGCACCGCGCTCTCGTCGTCGGAGTACTTGTAGCCGTCGCGGCCGCGGATCCGCTGATCACCGCCCGAGCAGAACGCCCAGCCGCCGTCCTTCGGGCTCGGGCCGTTGCCGGTGAGCAGCACCACGCCGATGCGCGGATCCTGCCGCGCCGCGTCCAGAGCCCGGTACAGCTCGTCGACGGTGTGCGGCCGGAAGGCGTTGCGCACCTCCGGCCGGTCGAACGCGATCCTTGCGATCCGGCCGTCGTTCGAGACGTGCGCGGTGATGTCGGTGTACTCCCCGGCACCGGGCGCGAGCGTCCACTCGGCGGGATCGAACAGGTCGGAGACGTGCGTGTCGGTCACAGGATCAGCCTATTCCGCGCG
>JABLTH010118011.1_pt1 | contig 11744 bp, 7 predicted proteins | sample 7875711 | NCBI WGS metagenome assembly JABLTH01 (sample SAMN14941262, study PRJNA633318) | bioreactor metagenome | isolation source: bioreactor | place: China | collected 2019-03-05 | reverse complement strand
GGCGGCGGCACCTTCGACATCTCCATCCTCGAGGTTAGCGAGGGCGTGGTGGAGGTGAAGTCCACCAACGGCGACACCCATCTGGGCGGCGACAACGTGGACCAGCTGATCATCGACTGGCTGGTGGAGGAGTTCCAGAAGGAGCACGGCATCGACCTGCGCAAGCAGGCGGACGCCATGCAGCGCCTGAAGAACGCCGCCGAGAAGGCCAAGATCGAGCTCAGCAGCACCACCCAGACCGACATCACCGAGGCCTACATCACCGCCGACGCCTCCGGCCCCAAGCACGTCAACGCGACGCTGACCCGCGCCCGCTTCGAGGCCATGCTCCAGCCCATCCTCGACAAGCTCCGGGTGCCCTGCGAGAACGCGGTGAAGGACGCCAAGCTGGCCCACCACGAGATCGACGAGGTGGTGCTGGTGGGCGGCTCCACGCGCATCCCCAAGGTGCAGGAACTGGTGAAGTCCATCTTCGGCAAGGAGCCCAACAAGAGCGTGAACCCCGACGAGGTGGTGGCGGTGGGCGCCGCGGTGCAGGGCGGCGTGCTGGCGGGCGACGTGAAGGGCGTGCTGCTCCTGGACGTGACGCCGCTGTCCCTGGGCATCAACGCCAACGGCGGCCAGATGAGCGTCATCATCCCCCGCAACACCACCATCCCCACCCGGAAGTCGGAGATCTACACCACGGCGGTGGACAACCAGCCCGGGGTGGACATCGAGGTCTTCCAGGGCGAGCGCCAGATCGTGGACGGCAACAAGCTGCTGGGCAAGTTCCACCTGGGCGACATCCCGCCGGCCCCCCGCGGCATCCCGCAGATCGAGGTGGTCTTCGACATCGACGCCAACGGCATCGTGCACGTCACCGCCAAGGACAAGGGCACCGGCAAGGACGCCAGCATCACGCTGACGGGCAGCACCGGCCTCTCCAAGGACGACATCGACGCCAAGATCAAGGATGCGGAGAGCCACAAGGCCGAGGACGAGAAGCGCAAAGCGCTCCTGGAGGACAAGAACCACCTGGACCAGACCATCTACCAGGTGGAGAAGCTCCTGAAAGAGAACGGCGACAAGCTCGCCGCCGAGGACAAGAAGGCCCTGGAGGACGCCGTGGCCGAGGGCAAGGCCGCCCTGGGGAGCCTGGAGGGGGACCGCATCAAGAAGGCCCTCGAGAATCTCAACGCCGTCTCCCACAAGATGGCCGAGAAGATGTACCAGCAGGCCCCGCCCGCGGACGGGCAGGCCGCGCCCGCCCCCGGCGCGGGGGACAAGAAGAAGGAGGACGACGTCATCGACGCCGAAGTGGTGAGCTGACGCCGCCCCAGGACAAGGCCGGGCCCCGGGCCCGGCCTTTTTTCCGTCCCCACGCGATCTGAGTCATTCCCGCGCAAGTTTGCTAGAGTGCCCTCATGGCCCACCCCGACTACTACAAGATCCTGGGGGTTTCCCGGAGCGCCTCCGCCGAGGACATCAAGAAGGCCTACAAGAAGCTCGCCCGCAAGTTCCACCCGGACCTCAACCCCGGGGACGCGGCCGCGGAGGCGCGCTTCAAGGACATCACCGCCGCCAACGAGGTCCTCTCGGACCCCGAGAAGAAGCGCAACTACGACCAGTTCGGCGACCCCGCGGGTCCCCAGGCCCAGCCCATGCCCGAGGGCTTCCAGGGCTTCGACCTGGGGGACCTCTTCGGAAACTTCATGGGCGGGGGCGGCGGGCCCCGCCGCCGCGGCCCCGAGCGGGGGGAGGACCTCCAGCGGCTGGTGCGCATCGCCTTCCAGGACGCCTTCAAGGGCACGCGCCTCTCCTTCACGGTGCACCGCACCGAGACCTGCCTCACCTGCCACGGCAATGGCGAGGGCCCCGGCGAGAAGGCGGCCTGCCGGGCCTGCGGCGGGAAGGGCCAGGTCGAGCGGGGCTCGGGCTTCTTCCGCCAGAAGGAACCCTGCGAGGCCTGCGGCGGCAGCGGGCGCAAGGGCCCGGCCTGCCCCACCTGCCAGGGGCGGGGACGGAACCCCAAGCAGGACACCCTCACCGTCAACATCCCGCCGGGCATCGAGGAGGGCCAGAAGCTCCGCATCCCCGGAAAGGGGGAGGCTGGGCGCCGGGGAGGCGGCCCCGGGGACCTCTACCTCCAGATCGAGGTGGAAAGGGACCCCCGCTTCGAGCGCCGGGGCGCGAACCTCTACCTCACGCTGCCGGTGAGCTTCACCGAGGCGGCCCTCGGCGCGAAGGTCGAGGTCCCCACCCCGGAGGGCAGTTCGACCATCAAGGTCCCGCCGGGCACCCAGAGCGGCGCGAAGCTCAGGCTCAAGGAGAAGGGCATGCCCCTGCCGAAGTCGGAGCACCGCGGGGACCTCTTCGCCGAGGTGAAGGTGGTGACGCCCCAGGTGCAGGACGAGCGCAGCAAGGAGCTGCTCCGGGAGCTGGGGGACCTGAACGACCGCGGCATCCGTGAGGGGGCGTGGACATGAGCGTGCGGCGCGATCCCAAGGCAGGGCTCTACATGATCGGCGTGGTGGCCTCCCGCTACGAGATCCACCCCCAGACCCTGCGCATGTACGAGCGGGAAGGCCTGCTGCGGCCCAGCCGCACCGAGGGGAAGACCCGGCTCTACAGCGACGAGGACCTGGAGCGCCTGGAGTTCATCCTCAACCTCACCCGGGACCTGGGGGTGAACATCGCCGGCGTGGAGGTGGTGCTGAACCTCCGGGACCGCATGCACGAGATGCAGCGGGAGATGGAGATCCTCCTGGAGCGCTACCGCACGCGGCTGCGGGCCGCGGGGGTGGATCCGGAGGAGCCCGCCGCCCATCCCACGGGCCTGGTGAAGCTCGGACCCCAGGGGCTGGTCCGCAAGGGCTGAGGCCGCCCCCTTTCCCCCCGCGCGGGTCAGGGTCATCCTGGTGCCACATCTCCAGGGGGGTCCTTGCAGGAATGTCCCAGGTGCGGGCGCTGCGCCGAGGATGGGGCGGAAGCCTGCCCGGCGGAAGGCGCGCGGCTGGCGCCGTCCCTGGGCGGCTCCCCCGTGCTGGACGGGAAGTACCGGCTGGACCAGTGCCTGGGGCGGGGCGGCATGGGGGCGGTCTACCGGGCCCGGCACCTCGGCCTCGAGCGCGACTTCGCCCTGAAGCTCGTGCTGCCCGACCACGCCGGGGACGCGGGCTTCCAGGCCTTCTTCCGCACGGAGGCCCTGGCCCTGGGGCGCCTGCGGCACCCCGGCGTGGTGGGGGTGACTGACTCCGGCGTGGACCCCCGCGGCCGGGGCGTGCCCTACCTGGTGATGGACTACCTCGAGGGCCGGAGCCTCGCCGCCCTGCTCCGGGAGCGCGGCGCCCTGGATCCGGAGGCGGCCCTGGGCCTCCTGGACCCGGTGGCCAGGGCCGTGGACGCGGCCCACGCCATCGGCGTCCTGCACCGCGACCTCAAGCCCGCCAACGTGCTGGTGCAGTCCGGACCGGAGGGCGAAGGCGCCGTCAAGGTCCTCGACTTCGGGCTCGCGCTGCTCGTGGAGGGACCCTCCGGCCTGCCGGCGCCCGGCCACGCCCAGGGCGGGGCCGCAATTCCCGACGGTTCCGCGGAAGCCTACGGAACCGTCCCGCTCCCCTCCCGGGCCACACCCTCCGTTCCCCTGGCGGAGGCGGCCACGTGGCCGATCCCGCTGCGGGCCGAGTCCGGCCCCTCCCTGGGCGAGTGGCCCTCCGTCCACGAGGTGGTGGGCACGCCCGGCTACCTCGCCCCCGAGATCCTCGCGGGCGGCAAGCCCACGCCGGCGGTGGACGTCTACGCCTTCGGGATGATGGCCTACGAGATGCTCGCGGGGCGGCTCCCCTTCAAGGGAAGCGTGGATGAGATCCTCGTGGCCCAGGCGCGGGAGACCCCGCCGGACCCCCAGCGCTTCAACCCGGGCCTCCCCGAGGTGTTCAACGCCCCCCTGCGCGCCGCACTCGCCAAGGACCCGGCCGGGCGCCCCCCCAGCCTCGGCGCGGTGATGGCCGCGTTGCGGCGCGCCCAGGCCCGGAGCCGCGCCCTGGATTGGCGGAAGCGCGAGATCCCGAGGCGCCTGCGCCTCGCGGCGGGGCTGGCGGTGCTCGGCCTTGGCCTGGCCGCCGCCCTGCCCAGGCTGCCCTTCGTCCAAGCCCTCGAATGGAAGCTGGAGGATGTCCGGACCTCCCTCCTCCCGCCCCGTGCCGCGGACCCGCGCCTCGTCCTGGTCAACCTGGACGAGGCCACCCTGGATGACGGCTCGGAGAATTTCTTCGAGCGCGCGGACCGGCTGGCGCAGGGCATCGAGGCCATGTACCGGAGCGGTGCCCGGGGCGTCGGAGTCGACCTGCTGCTGCCCCGGCGCTACGGGGAATCCGAGGCCCTGTCCCGGCTGGTGCTGGCGCACCGGGAACGGCTGGCGCTGGGCCTCTACGCGGGCCCCAGGGGGCGCCTGCTGGGCTGGGAGTGCGTGCCGGAGCTCGCCCGCGCGGCCCTCGGCACCCCGGCGGCCTTCGAGGCCCTCTTCGGGCTGGTGAACCTGGAGCCCGACCGGGACGGGCGCATCCGGCGCTTCCGGCCCCGCGTGCCCGGGGGGAACGGGAGCGTGTACGTGCCCATGGCGGTCCGGGCGGCCCGCTGGCTCGGCGCATCGGACCCCGGCGCCGGGACCCTTCGCATCGACCACGCCGTGGACCCCGGCACCTTCCGCCGCCTGGGGTGGAAGGAGCTCGAGGCGCGGCTGCAACGGGAGCCGCGCCTGCTGGAGGGCCAAGTGGTGCTCCTCGGCGTGGAGACTTCCGCCCAGGAGGATGTCCACAGCATCCCCGCGATCCGCGGCCGGTCCGGGGATCTAACGGGATCCGCCGTCCATGCCCTGATGCTGCAGAGCCTCCTGGGAGGCCACCCCCTGCGGGACGCCCCCGGCTGGCTGATGGCCCTCCTCTCCGGGGCCGTGATGCTCCTGGCCTCCGGGATCCTGCTCCTGGTCCGCCGCCCCCTCGCGGCAGTCTCGGGAACGGCCGCGATCCTGGCGCTGGGGGCTGCGGCGGGGCTCGCCTCGGGGGGGCTGGGCTGGATGCTCCCCCTCGCCGGCCCCACCGTGGCTACCCTGGTGATCCTTCCCGCCGCCCTCCTGCTTCGAAGCCGCCTGCCCGCCTTCCCCGAACCCACCCCTGATCCGGAGCCGACCCATGCTTCCTAGGCTGCTGATCCCCGTCCTCCTCGCGTCCCTGGGCGCGGGCGCCCTCCCCGCCGCCCCGGGCGCCCGAACCGCCATCGTCTGCCGGATCCAGGGCAAGGCCACCCTGGCGGCCCCAGGCCAGCCTCCCCGGGAGCTCGCGCTCTTCGACTGGCTGCCCGCCGGGAGCAAGCTCGAGACCGGGCCCGATTCGAAGCTTTCGGTGGTCTTCGCCGGCGGCGAGCGGTTCGAGGTGGAAGCCGGGACCGTGGCCGTGGTGGAAGGCCGCGCCCTCCGCGCCACGCGGGGCAGGGTGGCGCGCCTGGCCTCCCTGCCGATGATCCCCGGCATGGCCCGCAGCGCCGCCGCCGAAGTCCGGGGCCGCCCCGGCAGCGTCACCATCCGCCGCCCCGGCCCGCCCCAGCCCTGGTGGACCTCCTTCCGCCCCGCCGCGGACGGCGCCGTGCTCGCGTCCGCCGCCGAACTCGCCTTCGAGCCCCGGGAGGCCGGCGGCCGGCATGCCGTGGAGGTCTTCGACGCCAAGGGCGCCGTCATCCACCGCGCCGCCGCCGAAGGAGGACGGTTCCCCCTGCCGACGGACCTGCTCCGCCCCGGCGCCTGGTACGCCTGGCGGGCCGTGCCCGAGGGCGCGCCGGACGCGCGGCCCCTCGAGGCGAGGTTCCACACCATCGAGGCTCGGCATGCCGCCGTGCGGGCCCGGCTGGCGGAGGCCGCGGCGGCGGATCCGGGGGGTGAGGCTGCGGCCCTGCTGCAGGCCATGGACCGGTGGCTGGGCCTGGAACCCTGACGCCAGAACGGGAGCATCTGGTTCATCCACCACCCGTCCACCCTTCCCAGGAGGTAGCCCGATGAGATCCTTTCGGGCCCGCTATCTTCCTCTGGCTCTGGCCTGCCTCGCCTGCACACCAGCGCAGGCGCAAAGGGCTGGCAAGGCCTGGCTGGGATTCAAACGCACGACGGACAGCCTCTACGAGAAGGGACAGTACGAACTCGCGCTGGAATCTGCCCGGAAAGCCCTGGAACTCGCCGAGCGGAAGGCTGGCAGTCTCCACACCGAGACGGCGACGAGCCTGGAAGACCTTGCGCGGATCCTCGGGGAGCTGGGCAGATACGCCGAGGCTGCGCCCCTGCATCTGAGAGCCCTGGAGATCCGCGAGAAGGCGCTCGGTCCAGAGCATCCCGATGTGGCCGCGAGTCTTGGCAGCCTGGGAGACCTGTACCGGGCCCAGGGTGAGTATGGGAAGGCCTCCTCGCTGCTTGAACGCTCGCTCGCGATCCGCGAGAAGGCCCTCGGCCCCGACGCCACCGTCGCACTCACCACCGCCACCCTCCGGGAGTACCAGGCCCATCCGGAGCGCGGCAAGGCCGAGGCCCACCGTCGGGCCATGTTGCGCCTGATGCGCGCTCCAGGCCATCCGGAGTGGGCCCATCCGTTCTACTGGGCGCCCTTCGTGGTGGTGGGCGAAGGCGGACCGGGGGCTGCGAAGCGCTAGTTTTCCAGCGACAAGTAGCGCAGGAGCGCCTGAATCGACAAGAGGTCCATCAACCGAAATTTCTCATGGCTTCTGGGAGCGCATCCCATCTCACTGCTCGACGGAGGGCAGGTCGTGGATAAGATCTGCCGGGTCTGGTAGTTCTTTTGCGCGCTCCCATTGGACTGTTGACCTTGACTCGCAGTTGATGTGGAGGAAGTGGTGCTGGTCTCCGAAGACTGCGCCCGGGCTGGCATGAATGCACCTAGCATCACCAACACGGCGATAAAGAATCGACGGTTCATAAATGGCTCCTGGAGAGTCTAAAAGTTGTGCGTGAACGTTGAAGGGTCCTGCAGGGTAACAGACCTGCTGAACCGCATCAAAGTCCCTCCGTGGTGACCGGGCGTGCCGAACCGACAGGTGATGCGAGAAGGGCCTCAATGCGCTGGTTCCTTTGTCCACATCATTGGAAGTTCCGAGGTTCCCTGTTCCTTGGAAGATCGAGTTCCTGGGGTGGGCCCATGGATGGACCGCGCAACCTGTGCTGAATCAGCAGTTTCGATGCATCTTCCTCTATCGCCCACCACCAGAAGCCGGTACCCAGCCCATGGACGCCAGCCCGTCCAGCATCTCCGCCACCGCCACCCGGGACTTGGGCCCGTGGAGGGGCATCACCAGCACGTCCCCGGGGCGGGCCCAGGCCAGCAGGGCGCCCACGGCGTCGGATTCCTCCAGCACGGTGCGCATCCGGTCGGGGCCGAACCCGTGATGGGCCAGCTCCTCCCCGAGGATCTCCGGGATCTCCCCGTGCTCCCGGCCGCGGAGGTACTCCGCCATGTCCTTCAGGATCACCAGGTCGGGATGGAAGGCCGCCGCGGCGGCGGCCAGGGCCCGGATGGCGCTGTCCTCGCGGTTCCCCGCCTGGCTCAGCAGCAGGCCCAGGCGCCCGCCGCCCTGGCAGGCCCGGGCCACCCGGAGCAGTCCCGCCAGCCCCTCGGGGTTGTGGGCGTAGTCCACCAGGATCGTGAGGCCCCCGAAGCGCCAGGTCTCCAGGCGGCCCGGATTGTCCCGGCGGTCCCGGCCGAAGGCGGCGAGGACGGCGGGGAACCCTTCGGGGTCGAGGCCCAGGGCGGCGGCGGCCAGGACGGCGGCGGCGAGGTTGGCCACGTTGTAGCGCGCCGCGCCCTCCGCGCTGAGGGGCATGGCCCGCACCTCCCCCAGGTCGTGCTCCCGGCCCCGCCAGCGCAGGCGCAGCCGCCCCTCCCGCGGGCCGCAGGCCGCCGGGGCCTCCGCGAGCCTCGCATGATCGAAGTCCAGGGCGAACCAGCCCACGGGGCAGGGCAGGCCTTCGGCCCGTCCCGCCAGGACAGGGTCCTCCGCGTTCAGCACCAGCAGGCCCGTCCGGCCCAAGGCTCGCGCCACCACCAGCTTGGCGTCGGCCAGGTCCTCCAGGCTGTGAATGCCGTACTCCCCGAAGTGGTCGGCGCTGATGTTCGTCACCACCGCCACGTCGGCGCGGTCCACCGCCAGGCCCCGCCGGAGGATCCCGCCCCGGGCGGTCTCGAGGACGGCCACCTCGACCTTGGGATGGCGCAGGACCGCGCGGGCGCCGCCGGGCCCGCTGTAGTCCCCGGCCTCCACCTGGCTCCCCCCCACCACCACGCCCTCCGTGCAGCAGTGGCCCGGGACCCTGCCCTGGGCCGCGGCGAGGGCCGCCAGCAGGCGCACGGTGGTGGTCTTGCCGTTGGACCCGGTGACCAGGGCCGTGGGGATCGCCCCAAGGTCGTGCCAGGGCACATCCACCACCGCCGGGAGCTGCGCCAGGGGCCAGGCCCGGCCCCGCGCGCCGAATCCCAGGGAGAGCCGGTGGTCGTCCAGGAGCACCGGCACGTTGCGGGCGACGGCCTCGCGGACCAGTGCCATCCGCGTTGGTTCCCGCTCCGCGGCGGCGAGGGCCCGCAGGGTCGCGAAGGCCGAGGCCGTGTCCCCGACCGTGGGATGGCCGGGCGCGTAGGGCCCCGGAAGGTCCTGGCCCGCCAGGGCCAGGGCCCGCTGCCAGGCCCACTCGTTCACCTCCGTGGCCGAAAAAAGCTGGTCCAGGGGCGCAGGAAGGGCGAGCTCGGCGCCTGTGGCGTGGACCCTCGCAACCGCCTCCGGTCTAGGCCAGCCGAGGGCCGCGCAGGCCTCCGCCACGAGGGGCTTCCAGCGGTCCAGGGCCTCCGCGAGCCCACCCCAGGGGAGGGGCGCCTCGAGGACGGCCCCGCAGGTCCCGAAGAAGCGGTTCGGGCCGGTGAGGCGGCGGCTGTCCTCGAAGGGGGCGGGCCCGCCGCTCAGTCCTCACTCTCCCGGGCGAAACGCACGCCCCGCTCGTCCCGCACCAGGCCCTCCAGGTCCTGGGGCGCCTCGTCCCGGGGCTTCGGGGGCGCCAGGATCGGCTCGGGCCTGGCGGCGGGGGCAGGCCGCGGCGCGGCGGCCCCGTCGGGCCGGAACTTGATGACCTGCTTCCAGGAGCGGGTGAGGGCGTCGGCGAAGATCAAGAGCAGGTCCCCGGCCTGGCCCATGCGCAGGGCGGCGTCGATGGCCTCCTGCTCGTCGGGGATGAGGCTGATGGCCGGTTCGGGGACGCCCTTCGCCTGGAGGGCCGCGGAGAGGATGCGGGGCACCTCGTCGCTGGCGCGGCCCCGGAGGCTGTCGTCCCGGCGGCAGATGTAGTGGTCGAAACGGCCCGCCACGGCGTCGGCGATGGCCACCAGGTCCTCGTCCCGGCGGTCGCCGGGCCCCGCCATCACCACGATGCGCCGTCCCGCCACGTCCAGGGCCGTGGCCAGGTCCGCCATAACGCTCACGGCATGGGCGTTGTGGCCGTAGTCGAAGACCACCTTGAAGGGGTGCTCGTCGTAGACGTTCATGCGCCCCGGGGCCTGGAAGAAGGTGGTGTCGAAGGTGCGCAGGCCCATGCGGATCGCGTCGAGCTTGAGGCCGAGGCTGAAGGCCATGGCCGCCGCGAACATGGCGTTCTGCACGTTGTGGAGGGCCCGGCCCTCCAGGGTCGCGGGCACGAGGTGGGTCCAGAGCAGCGGGATGTGGCCGCCCTTGTCGTAGAGGGTGATCATCTGGCCGTTGACGCCGGCCTCCAGGGCGCAGGCCCGGCCCCCGGCTCGGATGTGCTCGCGCACCAGGGCGTGCTGGGGGTTCAGGGTCACGTAGCACAGGGTCTTCGCCTCGGTGTAGCCCGACATCTTCACCACGTGGGGATCGTCGGCGTTGAGCACCGCGCAGTCCCGGGCCACCTCCACGAGGATCCGCTTCACCTCGGCGAGCTGCTCCAGGGTCTCGATCCCCTTCATCCCGAGGTGGTCCGACTGCACGTTGAGCACCGCGCCCACGTTCACGAAGGGCACGCCCATGCCCGCCCGCAGCAGGCCGCCCCGGGCGATCTCCAGCACGGCGATGTCGATGGCGGGGTCGGAGAGCACCATGCGTGTGGCCACCGGGCCCGTCATGTCCCCCTCCACCGTGCGCTGGCCGTCGATGTAGACGCCGTCGGTGGTGGTGAGCCCGGGCGTGTAGCCCGCCATTTTCGTGATGTGCGCCAGCATCCGCGCGGTGGTGGTCTTGCCGTTGGTGCCCGTGAGGGCCGCGATGGGCACCCGGGAGGGCGCGCCGGGCGGGAAGAGCATGTCGATGACAGGGCCCGCCACGTCCCGGGGCGTGCCCTCGCTGGGGGCCACGTGCATGCGGAAGCCCGGGGCGGCGTTCACCTCGCAGATGGCGCCGCCGTGGGTCTTGTAGCTCTCGGTGATGTCGGGGCAGAGGAAGTCCACGCCGCCGACATCCAGGCCGATGGCCTTGATGGCCCGCACGGCCATGTCCCGGTTGTCGGGGTGGATCACGTCGGTGACGTCGGTGGCGGTGCCGCCGGTGCTGAGGTTCGCCGTGGCCCGCAGGGGCACGATCTGGCCCGCCGGAGGGATGGACTCCGCGGTGAAGCCCTGGCGGGCCAGCATCATGTCCGCCTGGGCGTCCAGCACCAGGCGCGTGAGCACCTTCTCGTGGCCCACGCCGCGGCGGGGATCCTTGTTCACCTCCTCCACCAGCTCCTTGACCGTGCGGGCGCCATCGCCCACCACGCCGCCGGGGGTGCGCCGGGTGGCGGCCACCAGCTCGCCGTTCACCACCAGGAGGCGGTGGTCGTCGCCCTCCACGAAGGTCTCCACGATCACCGAGCGGCTGTGCTCCCGGGCGGCGAGGAAGCCCTTGCGCACCTCCTCCTCGGTGGTGAGCCGGATGGAGATGCCCCGGCCGTGGTTGCCGTTGTAGGGCTTGGTGACCACGGGGAAGCCGATGCGCCGGGCCGCGCGCACGGCGCCGTCCTCGGTGGAGACCAGCTCCTGGCGGGGCACCGGCAGGCCGAGGCTGCCCAGGATCTTGTTGGTCTCCTCCTTGTCGCTGGCCAGCTCCACGGCGATGTGGGAGGTCCGTCCCGTCACGGTGGCCTGGATGCGCTGCTGGTACTCGCCGTGGCCCAGCTGCACCAGGGACTGCTCGTTCAGGCGCATCCAGGGGATGTCCCGGGCCTCGGCGGCCTTCACCAGGCTGGCGGTGCTGGGGCCCAGGGCCCGGCGCTGGGCGTAGCGGATGAACTCGTCCCGGGCGGAATCCCAGTCCCAGCCCTCGGGCACGCTGCCTTCCGGCCGCAGCTCCGGGGGCAGCAGCGAGCAGAGGAGCTTGAGGGCCAGCTCCCCGGCCTCGATGCCCTCCTCCCGCTGGGCGTACTCGTAGACCACGGTGTAGACGCCCTCGCGGCCCGCGCTGCGGGTCTTGCCGAAGGTGACGTCCTCGCCGGCGACGTTCTGAAGCTCGATGGCGACGTGCTCCAGGACGTGGCCCAGCCAAGTGCCCTCGTCCTCCCGCATGCGCCGCACGAAGCCCCCCGCCTCGCCGTAGCTGCACCCGTGCTCCTGCAGCCCCGGCAGCGCCCACAGCAGCGCCTCGATGAAGCCGCTCCCCAGCTTCGCCGTCGGCCAGGCCTCCAGGGCCCCCAGGTCCAGCTCCAGGCGGATCACCGGGAAGTGGGCGTAGAGCGAGGG
>JABLTH010008688.1_pt1 | contig 11744 bp, 10 predicted proteins | sample 7875711 | NCBI WGS metagenome assembly JABLTH01 (sample SAMN14941262, study PRJNA633318) | bioreactor metagenome | isolation source: bioreactor | place: China | collected 2019-03-05 | reverse complement strand
GCGAAGCAGAGCCGGCCCGCACGCTCGGCGGTGTAGAGCGGGCGGACGCCGAGCCGGTCGCGCGCGAGCAGCAGGCGCCGCCGTCTCCGGTCCCAGAGCGCGAGCGCGAACTGCCCGTTGAAGCGCTCGATCGCGTCGTCGCCCCATTCTTCGAACGCGTGCAGCAGGACCTCGGTGTCCGTCGCGGTCGTGAAGCGATGGCCGCGCGCCTCGAGCTCGGGGCGCATCTCGAGGTAGTTGTAGACTTCACCGTTGAAGCTGATCCACAGCGTGCCGTCCTCGTTCGAGAGCGGCTGCCGCCCGAGCGCGAGGTCGATCACCGAGAGCCGCGCGTGCGCGAGGCCGACCTCGGCGTCGCGGTAGATGCCGAACTCGTCGGGGCCGCGGTGGCGAACCGAGCACGCCATGCGACGCAGCAGCGCCGGGTCGGGCGGAGGGCCGGGACGCAGGTTCACGATTCCCGCGATGCCGCACATGGCCGCGCTAGCCGCCCTCGCCGCCCGGCCGCCGCGCACCAGCGCGCGGAGGGGGCGGCTTCACGCTCTCGATCAGCGCCCGGCGATCGACCTTACCGCTCGGCCGCAGCGGCAGCTCGCCGAGCAGCTCGACGTGGCCGGGAACCTTGAACTCCTCGAGGCTGTGCGCGCAGTGCGCGCGCACGCGGGCCGGCGTCACGCCGGCGCCGTCGCGCGCGACGACGAACGCCGCGACCTTCTCGCCGAGGACCGGGTCGGGAACGCCGACGACGATCGCCTGCGCGACGCCGTCGAGGCCGTAGATCGCAGTCTCGACCTCGCGCGGGCTCACCTTCTCGCCGCGCGACTTGATCATCTCGTCGCGGCGTCCGACGAAGTACAGATATCCCTCGTCGTCGGTGCGGAACAGATCGCCCGTGTGCAGCACGCGCTGGCCGGCGATCGGCCCCGGACGGAGTACCTTCTCCGTCTCTTCGGGCATCCCCCAGTAGCCCTGCATCACGTTCGAGCCGCGAACGACGAGCTCGCCCACCTGCCCGGGCCCGAGCCGGCGCCCGTCCTCGTCGACGACGTACGCCTCGACGTTCGGCATCGCCCTTCCGACCGAGCCCGGCCGCGCGTCGATCTGCTCGGGCGGCAGGTACGCCACGCGCTTGCACTCCGTGAGGCCGTACATCGAGTAGAGCCGAGCCCCCGGCAGCGCGCGCCGCAGGCGGGCGATGTGGTCGGCCGGCAGCGCAGCGGCGGTGTTCGTGACGTAGCGGAGCCTCGAGAGGTCGTAGGCCGACAGGTCGCGTTCGAGGAGGACCGCGGACATCGTCGGGACGATCGGAAGGCCCGTCGCACCCTCGCGGACGATCCGCTGGAGAACGGCGTGCGGATACGCGAACGACGGCTCGAGGACGAGCGTCGCTCCCATCCGGCAGGCCATGAGAAGCTGGTACAGGCCGTAGTCGAACGAGAGGGGCAGGCACGAGAAGATGACGTCGTCTTCCGTGTTCTCGAGATAGGTGGTGATCGACGTCGCCGCGGCGACCATGTTGAGGTGCGTCAGCATCACGCCCTTGGGCAGCCCCGTCGAGCCGGAGGTGTAGACGAGCGCGGCGAGGTCGATGTCGATGCAGCGCTTCGCCGGCGGCGCGGGCGCGCCCGCCGGCAGCTCGGCGAGCCGCAGCACGCGAAGGCCGGGGGCTTCGACCGGCGCGGCGTCGCTGCCGGCGTCGACCACGAGCCGCAGCGCGTCGGCTCCGTGCGTCATCTCGCGGACCGCGGCCGGCGGGTCGCCCGCGCAGATCAGCGCGCGGGCTCCGCAGTCGCGCAGCAGATGGGCGATCTGCGCCGGCTTCGTCGTCGGATGCACGACCGAGAACACCGCGCCGGACTTCAGAACGGCGAAGATCGCGACCGCCGCCTCTTCACGGCTCCCGAGACGAACGAGGACGCGGTCGCCGCGCGCGACGCCGCCGGCGACGAGCGCGTGTGCGAGCGCGTTCGCCCGGCGATCGAGCTCGGCGTAGGTCGCCCGCCGCTCGCCGCAGACGAGGGCGACCTTCTCGGGGAGGCGCTCCGCGCTGCGCTCGAGGAAGCTCTCCAGCAGCATCAGCCCTCCGCGGACCGAAGCCCCTGCTTGCGCTCGACGAAGCTCGCGAGGCTCCGGATCGAATCGAGGTTCTCGGGAACGAGCTCGTCGTCGAGGACGCGGATCCCGTACGCCGCCTCGAGATGCGCGATCAGCTCGAGAACGCCCGTCGAGTCGATGACGCCGCTCTCGAGCAGCGAGACGTCCGCGCGCAGCGCGTCGCCTCCCTCTCCGTAGAGGAAGTTCTCCTCGATGAATCGCCGCAGGTCCGCTTCGATGCCGGCCATCCGTCCTCTCTCCGCCGCGTGAGCTCCGCCGCGCGCGGCGCTCGCGCCGATCAGTGCGTGTCGATCTCGTCGACGGGCTCGACCAGCAGCGCAGCGAGATGCAGCGAGCGCGTGGCGCGGCGCTTCGATTCGATGTCCCGGTACACGCCTTCGACCCGGCTCGCCGTGAGACCGATCGCGTCCGCCGCCTTCTCCGCGGGAACGCCGTGGTTGTGGGCCCAGAGGCACAGGTCGAGCTGCCCGTAGGGGAGGCCGAAGTAGAACTCCTCCTCGGTCTGCTGCAGCGACCAGGTGTCTGTCGTCGGCGGACGGCTGCGAACTTCGTCGGGAACGCCCAGCGCCGCCGCGAGCGCGTAGACCTGCGTCTTGTACAGGTGCGCGATCGGCTTGAGGTCCGCGAGGCCGTCTCCGCCCTTCACGAAGAAGCCCTGGTCGTACTCGAGGCGGTTCGGCGTCCCTGCGACGGCGTAGTGGCGGCGCTCGGCATGGTGATACGCGACGAGCGTTCGAGTTCGCTGCTTCATGTTCGATGCGGCGACGATCTCGAGGTACGCGTCGAGCGGCAGGCGCACGCGGCGCTCGTCGCCGCCCGGAGACCGCGCGACGACGCTGAACACGTTCATACGCCCGTGCTCGCCGAGCGGCGGCAGGACGAGCTTCGCGCGCCAGCCCGCGCCGAACTCGGGAACGGCGCGCCGAATCGCATCGTCGCGTTGCCGGTAGCAGCCGAGGGCGTCGAGCGCGGGCGTGAGCTCGACGACGTGCGCTTCGATCCCGAGCGATTCGGCGACGCGCCGGCCGAGCGCGAGGCTCTCGGGCGACGACTCCTGCTCGGGAAGGAAGAGTCCGACGACCCGCTGCGGCCCGAGCGCCCGCGCGCAGAGCGCGGCGACGACCGCGCTGTCGATGCCGCCCGAGATCGCCACCACGGCGCCGCGGCGCCGCAGCTCATCGAGGACGATGCGCCGGATCGCCGCGGCGATGCGATCGATCGCCGGCTCGGGGTCGAGGTCGAGGACGCGCTTCGAGATCATGGGGCCCGCGTCGCACGCCGGGGGATTCCGTGCGCAGCAAGGCACACTCTATGCGCCGGGGCGAGCACGCGCCATCGGAGTTTCCCGGGAAGCGGAGGCGAGGTGCACGGGTCGTGCCCGAGCCGGCACCTGCGTAGAATCGCGCGAGGCGAGACGCCGGGGAGGGCCGGCGATGCACCGGGGTGAGACATGCGTGCGGTGCGAATCGGGGCCGCGGTCGCGGCGGCCGTGCTGAGCGCGGGCTCACCCGCGCGCTCGCAGGCGTCCGAGCCTTCTCGCCCCGCGCACTTTGTGCTCGTCGGCGCATCGATCGGAAAGGCGTGGGATCTCCCCGCGTTCCCGGCGCGGATGCATCTTTCCGGCGTCTCCTTCGAGTACGAAGGCGTCTTCGATTTCGACAAGTCGCCGGCGGTCGAAGCGCTGCTCGCACGGGAGGCCGGGCGGCCGGATGCGATCGTGCTCAAGGAGTGCGCGAGCTATTTCCCCGGCGATCTCGCGCGCTACGAAACGCTGCTGCGCTCCTGGATCGCCGCCTCGCGCGCCGCGGGCGTCGTGCCGATCGTCGCGACCGTGTCGCCCGTCGTGCGCCCGCGCGGGATCGCCGAGCGGCTCCGGGCGATGGTGAAGACCCGCCTGCTCCGCCGGCCCGACCCGGCCCAGCAGATCCGCGAGTACAACGACCGGCTGCGGCGGATCGCCGCGGACGAGGCGCTTCCGCTGCTCGACCTCGAGGCGGCGCTGCGCGTGAGCGAATCCGACCGCTCGCTTCGGCCCGACCTCACGAGCGGCGATGGCCTGCACCTCAATGCGAAGGCCTACGAGCGGCTCGACGCCGCGCTCGCAGCGCTGGTCAGCTCGCGTCGCTGACCCGCGCGGGGTTGCCGAGGGCCGTGCAGCCCGGCGGCAGCGAACGCGTGACGACCGATCCCGGGCACACGGTCGCTCCGTCGCCGATCGTGACGCCGCGGCCGACGAGGCTTCGCGCACCGATCGACACCCGGCTGCCGACGGCGATGCGGCACCGCTCGCGCGACTCGTCCTCCGGCGCTCCGCGTCCGCGGCCGATCGAGTGGAAGGCGGTGTCGAAGATGCCGGACTCCTCGACCAGCACGTCGTCGCCGAGCTCGATCGCCCAGCGGCTCGCGATCCTCGCGGCGTACAGGCGAGCGCCGTCGCCGATCACGATCGTGGCGCCGGGCGCGTGCGTGTCGAGGACGACGTGCTGGCTCGGGTCTCCGGCGATCCCGGCCACGACGCAGTCGCGGCCGATGCGCACGCTCCCCGGACCGCGAACGCGGAGCCGTGCGTGCAGCCGCAGCCCCGGCCCGATCGCAACCCGGCCGCCCGAGACGGCGGCGCGCAGTCGGTAGATCGCGCCGCGAATCCGCGCGATGCGATCGCTCACGACGAAGACCTCGCCGCGAGGAGCATCGAGATCGGAAGCGGCCGGCCCGCGGGATTCCCCGACAGCAGCGTGTAGGGCGCGGCGGTGACGCCGCGACACACGGCCCCCGCCGAGACCACGACGTCGTCGCCGAGGCTCGCGGCGCACAGGACCGCGCTCGAGAGGCCGATCCACGCGTTCGCGCCCACGTCGATCGGCGCGGCTTCGAGCGCGCGAGGGCCCGTCCGAGCGGCCGCTTCGGCGTCGCAGAAGAGCGTGTCCTGCACCAGTGCGGCGGCCGTCCGCACGCCGTCGCCGAGCCGCACGCGCTCGCGACAGCGGATCGCGAGACCGCCCAGCGCGCAGCGCGCGCCGATCTCGACCTGCGCCTGCGGCGAGAAGGTGACGATCGAGAGCCCGCGAAAGACGCTCGTCATGACGAAGCACCCGGGGCCGATTCGCACGCGTCCCGGCCCGCGGATCGAGACGCGGCCGAAGGCGAACAGCGGCAGCGCGATCCGCACGTCGCGGCGGAAGACGCGAAAGTACGCTGCGTACCCCGTGCCGCGCAGCAGCGCCGATGCGTAGCGCCACGCCCTCGCGGGCCGCTCGCGGAGCAGCGCCCCGAACCGCGTCAGCCTGCCCGTCGCCGGTTTGAGGCCTTCCCGCACATGAGGGCGACGGTACTGCCGGAGGCCGCGGGGGCAAGGGACGGCGCGTGACACGCCAGGGCCGGACGCCCGGGCGAAGTGTCTCGCCGGCGGCTGCCTTCGGCGGCGCGGCCGCCCTGATCGCCGTCATAGCCCGGCGCCCGACACCGGCGCCATTCTCGCGCGCGAGGAGAACGCCATGCCGACCGAATCCGCGCAGCGAGCCCTTTCGATTTTGCGGGATCCCGGGCAATTCCAATGGCACGTGATCCCGCTGCTCCTCCTCGTCCTCTACGTCTACGCGAACGAGATCGAGCGCCGCAACTGGAACGTCGTCTTCGCGGGCCTCGCGCTCTGGGGCATGGACTGGTTCAACGAGATCTGGAACGCGCTCGTGTTCCACTTCACGCAGTTCGCGCCGGTCTGGGGCGCCCCGGCGGACACGGCCTTCCTCCTTCTCGTCGGCCTCAACATCGAGATCAGCTTCAACTTCGCGATCATGGGAATCGTCGTCGCGAAGACGCTGCCGGCCGATCCCGCGACGAAGATCCTCGGCGTCCCGAATCGCTGGTTCGTCGCCGTGGCCGCGTCGCTGTTCTGCGTGATCGTCGAGCTGTTCCTGAACGCCGCCGGCGCGCTCACCTGGGACTACTGGTGGTGGAACGTGCGGATGCCGTGGCTCATCCTGGCCTTCGGCTATCTCACCTTCTTCATCGTCGCGTTCTGGGTGCACGACATGCCCACGGTGCGCGCGAAGGCGCGGACGGTCGCCGCGATCTACGCCTTCGACGCCGCGTGTCTCGTCGTCTTCGGCGCCGCTCTCGGGTGGATCTGAGCCGCGGCCCGGCAGCCGCGAGCTCCGCCGGCGGTCACCGAATCGGCTCTCCCGGTGCGCGCGCGGCCGTCGCTTCGATGTCGAGAACGCGGCGGCCGGCCACGCCCAGCGCCGCCGGCGTCAGCAGGTTGGCGCTGCCGGGACAGGGCTCCCGGACGCAGAGCTCGAGCGCGATCCTGCCGCCCTTGCCCTCGATCGCGTGTGCGACCTCGCAGTGCGGCGGAACGAGCGCAGACGGCTCGATCGGCTCGCCAAGGCGCGCACGACGGATCTGCGCAGCGCAGTGATCCTCGAAGCTCGCGCCGAGCGGGAGGAACGGCGCGGCACGGCCGTAGATGCGCTCGACGCCCCGGAGCACCTCGTCGTACGCCTTGCGGCTCCACTGATCGAGGTCGCGCAGCACGAGACGAATGCGAACCGCGCGGCCCGTCGCTTGCGCGAAGTGGATCTCGGCGTCGAAGGGCAGGTACCCGACGTGCCCCGGCCCTTCGACGCGCTCGCAGCGTTCGCCGACCCGGACGAGCTCTCGCACTCGCGGATCGCAGAGCTCGGCGTCGGTGCGACCGCCCGGCAGAGCGCGGAGCACCTCCGCCGGTCGCAGGCCGAAATGGAGGTCCTCCCAGCCGTCGATTGCGTGCTGCGGCTCCGCGGAGGCCGGCGTAGCCAGCGTCGCGATCAGGACGAGCGCGCGAGCCCTACGAGCGATGGCCGAAGAACGCCGCGAGCGCGGCCGGGTCGAGCGGCAGGGTCCAGATCTCCGCGGCGCGGCCGCCCTTCACGCGCGCGAGGAGCAGGTAGTCGATCTCGATCGTTCGTGAGGCCACCTGCACGCGGACGTGGAAGACCATCGCGACGCGGTCCGCGCTCACGAGGACGTCGTCGAGGCGCGCATCGAAGACCTGCATCAGCTCGCCGATCCGCGCGAGGAAGTCGGAGATGGCCTGCGGGCCCGCGTGATCGCCCTGCCACGGCGCGCGCGCGGTCGCGTGCCAGACGACGTCGGGAGCGAGGATGCGCTCGAGCGCATCGACGTCTCCGCCGGAGACCGCCCGCCAGGCGGCCCGCGCGAGCTGCGCGTTGGGATGCTCGGACACGGGAGACCCTCCGCTCCTGCTCACGGCGTCGCCGCGGTGCCGCGCCCATCATACTCGCCGGCGGGCACGCGTACGACCGCGCCCGATTCGACGTCGGCGTCGGTCACCGCGACGCTGCGCTCCGGTCCGCCCCCGGCGCGCACGCGCCACGGGCCCTCCGGGCGTGCGGGCGCCGTCGTCTCGCTCGCGTACGGAACGCGCAGGCGCGCCACGCCGCGCTCGTCCGCGACGGCCTGCGCGCGGTACGGAAAGCGCCTCCCCGCCGGCGTCTCGACGACGACCTCGGCCTCGACCGCCGATCCGGGCGCGGCGCGCGCTTCGAGCACCGCGCCGGGAACGACCTCGAAGAGCTTGTACGGCTGCACGCCGGGCGGGAGCCGAACGCCGTACGGCGAGAGCAGCGGAACGCCGCCGCGCGGCCCTTCGGTCACGAGCCGCAGGCGTTCGATCCGCGGCCGGCCGCCCGCGGCGCGGCCGTCGTCCGCGTGCAGCCGCTGGCCGAGCGACGTGGCCGGCATCTGCATCGGCATCGTCACCACGTAGCGCGCACGCAGCGCCTTCGCGCGCTCGGCCGCCTCGTCCTCGCTCGTGAGCAGCAGCAGGCCGCTCGCGAGGTCCCACGTCGGGAACTTGTCCCAGAAGTTGTCGGCCGCGACCGGGCGGCGGGCGTACCAGCGCAGCGAGTGTCCGATGCTCGGGTCGCTCACGATTCCGTACTCGGGCTGCCCCGCCCCGTCGAAGCCCGCCGTCTCGGGCGTCGCCGCACGCACCTGCTGCGAGAACCTCGCGAGCGACCCCTTCGCGTCGGCGAGCATCGCATCGTCGCCGGGAGCTCCGCGCCGCAGGTACGCGATCGACGGCCCTGCGTGCGACACGAAATCGCGTAGAGACGGGACGAGGAGCGCGACGGCGAGCGCGAAGACCGCGAGAAGAGCGGCGCGCGCCCCGAGTCGCGCCCGCAGTGCGCGCTCGATCTCGCCGAGGCCCGCCGCGAAGCACACGGCGACGGCGGCGCCGGCGTCGTTTCCGTAGCGCGTCTGCGTGATGGCGAGCAGCGTGAGCGGCGCCGCCCACAGCGCGAGGACGAGCGCCGGAAGCGATCGCTCGCGATCTCGCGCGGCGAGCAGGGCGAAGACCGGCGCGAACGGCAGCGCGTAGGCCCACGCACCGTAGTAGACCGTCGCCGGGAAGAGCGGCTTTCGGCCGAGGAGCGGAAAGAGCGGGAGCTGCTCGACCGTGCCCGCACCGGCGGCGTCGTTCATCGTCATGAAGCGAAGCGCCGGGACGAGCTGCTCGCGAATCGCGCCGACGCACGCGAGCGCGGCGACGGTCGCGAGACCCGCCGCAGCGAGCACCGCGAGCCGTCGCAGGACAGACGCCGCCGGACGCCACTGCGCGTGCAGCGACGCCGCGAGAGCGAGAACGCCGAGCGAAGCGACGATCGCGAGGTGCAGGTTCGAGAGCATGATCGTCGAGAAGGCCCCGCCCGAGATCTCGCCGAGGCTCCAGACGACGGGCGCGACCAGCGCGGCAGACCCGAGTGCGCCGGCGCCGAGCAGGCGAAGCCGCCTCGAATCGCCGGATCCCGCGCACACGAGCAGCAGCGGGCCGTCGGCGATCGCGACGTAGAGCAGGCTTCCGCTCCAGCTCAGCAGCATGAGCGCGCGAACGACCGCGAGGCCGACCGCGGCGCCGAGGAGAAGCCGGCGCGACGCGCGCGACGCACAGAACCAGAGCGCGAGCGCGAGCCACGCGGCGCCGAGCAGACCGACCCAGCAGTGGTGATCGCCGCCGCCGATCACGCTGTACGCGATGGTGACGCCGAAGCCTGCGTAGAGAAGCGGCGCCACGAGCGCGAGCGGCGCCGCCAGCAGCGCCCGCGCCGCGGCGTATGCAGCGAAGACCGCGAGCATCCCGAGGACCGGCCCCGACCACGCGAGCACGCGATCGATGCCCGGCTCTGCGGCGGCGTGCGCCGCTGCGGCGATCAGGAGGTCGAAGCCGGGAGGCCACGGAACCGCGCCGCCGAGCGGCCCCGCGAGATACGGATCGAAGGTGAGAAAGCCCGGGAAGCTCGAGAACGCGTACTGCGCGAGCCGCGCGTGATACGGGCCGTCGCCGTTCTCGAACACGACCGCGCCGGGAGCGGGGAAGACGCGTTCGATGCCGACGGTACGCAGCGCGAGGCCGCACGCCGCAATCGCAACGAGCGCGACGGCGACGCATGCCGCCGATCTCGCCCGGCCCCGGGAGCGCGTCATGGCGCGCGACCATACCACGGCCCGCGAAGGCCGAGGCGGCCTCGTGTGGCGGCTACGGAAGGCGCGGCGCCGCGGGCCCGGGAGGCCGGAACATACGGCGCTTGAGGAGCGCGAGATCGCGCAGCGAGACGCGGCCGTCGCCGTCCAGGTCGGCGTTCGGATCGCGCGTGAACATCCGAACCTTCAGGAGCGCGAGGTCGCGCAGACCCACACGCCCGTCGTTGTCGAGGTCGGCGTCGCAGCGGTTGCCGATGCCGTCACCGTCCGTGTCGCGCTGCGACGGGTCGGCGTCGAGGGTGCAGACGTCGCAGGCGTCTCCCACACGGTCGCCGTCGGCATCCTCCTGCATGGGATTCGCGCGCGCGGGGCAGCGGTCCTTGGGCTCGCGAACGCCGTCGCCGTCGGCGTCGGCGACGGGCGGCGGCGTCGCGAAGAACCCGACCAGCGCCGCGACACCGGGGATCTCGCTCCGCGCCGGACCCACGACGTGGAGGTGTCCGCCCGCGAGAGCGGCGAACTCGCCCGTGGCCTCGGTGATGCGGTAGCTGGCGCCGGCCTGCCCGAGCCATCGCAGCAGCGAAGCGCCCGCGCCCGGATCGTCGGGGAGCGCTTCGATCGCGAGGCTTCGAAACGCACGCACCGCCTTGCACGGGCCGGGGAGAAGGTACGAGCAGCCGTCGGTGCGGTACGCCTGCGCGGGATCGAAGAGCGCCGCGGGATCGCCCTCGGCCGAGTCTACGCCGGTCGAGAGCCCGACCAGCAGCATCTGCAGGTTCCACGACGTGGCGGCCGCTTCGCTCCGCCACGCCTGGCCCGTGAAGGGATGGCCGATCAGGACGCCCGGAATCGTCGTAGAGCCGAGTGCTGGAACCCCGGGGATCCCTGCCGGAAACCCGATCCCTGCCGCGGTCGGGTCCAGGCCAGCGATCGCGGGGTCGTATCCCGGGTCGCCCGGGCCGCGGCAGCCCGGGAGGATCACTTGCTGGCCATTCGAGAGGTCTCGGACGCAGACGGGGCCGCCCTGGTAGCCGACCGTCCCGGACTGCGGGGCAGGATTGGTGGCAACCGGCGGCACGCCGCCGAAGCCCAGCGGGAAGCCGATCACGACCTGCGTGGGGGCCGGGCCATCGATCGCAGGGTCGTATCCGGGATCGCCGGGCCCGCGGCAGCCCGGAAGAACGACGATCTCGCCGTTCGAGAGGACCCGCGTGCAGATCGGTCCGGCCTGGTACCCGACGGTGCCGGGCTGCGGGCGCGGATCGGTGGCGAGCGGCGGCGCGCCGCCGAGGCCCGTCCAGCTCTGGAGCAGCACCGCCGGCTCGCTGGTCGCCGCGTCGGCGCCGAACACGCCCGGGATCAAGCCGCACAACGCCGGGCCGAGCCCCGCGATGCCGGCGCTGGCCGCGCACCCGGCGGGGGCAGGCAGCGATTCCGCGACGCCGCGCAGCCGGCCGCGCGGCGTCTCGATCTCAGCCGTACCGGGCGAGACGCGGACGTCGCGCTCGTCGGCGGACACCAGCGAGAACGTGCCGCCGTCGACACCGATCGGTGTCTCCTGCCGGAGCGGGGAGCGTGGTCCCCCATCTCCTTTCGGGCTCCACGGCATCACCTGAGTTCCGACAAGTGTCACCGGCTCCGACGGGAGGAGCGATCGAAGAGCTTCCCTCGCGTCCCACGGCATCGACGGGTGTTCGGCGAGCGCTTCCGGCCGCGACGGGAAGCGCTGCCGCGAGAGCGTACCTTCGAGTCGTACGATTGCGCCGCTCGCGCCGCGCGTGATGCCTTCTTCCGTCGCGAGGCCCGTGTAATCGACCCAGTGCGTGCCGAACCGCAGCGGCGCTCGCGCGAGGAGGCCCGGGAACCGGGCGCCCGGACCGAGCGCGATGCCCGCAGCGGGAGCGGGCACGCGCCAGGCGCTCGCGTCGACGAACGAAGCGCCGCCACCGAGCCGGTACGATGCGCGAACCAGCGGGCTCGCGGCGAGCGCTTCGACGCGGAGCTCGATCGCCGCACCCTCCGACCCGGCCGGAAGCTCCGCGCACGCCGCCGCGGCGCCGCCGACGAGCGCGACGATCTCTTCGCCACCCGCGCCGCAAACGGGCGCCGGCGGGGGGATGGGAACCTGCGTGCAAACGGTGGGGAGG
>JABLTH010061894.1_pt1 | contig 11750 bp, 12 predicted proteins | sample 7875711 | NCBI WGS metagenome assembly JABLTH01 (sample SAMN14941262, study PRJNA633318) | bioreactor metagenome | isolation source: bioreactor | place: China | collected 2019-03-05 | reverse complement strand
GGGGGCGGCGGCGCCCACTTGGCCCTGCAGTTGCGAATCATTTCCACCGTCAGCGAACTGGACGCGGTCTTCCCTTCGACTTGCACGAAGTCGAGGATGTCCTTGCTCGGCACATTCAGTTCTTTGGCTAGTTCGAATACTCTCATGTCGTTTCCGGCGTTCAGGCCCGCTTAAGCTTGGCCCGCGCCCTCCTGTGATTCAAAGGCTTTTTCCGCCGCTGCGCGAACCGCCTTGGCCTGTTCTTCGTCAAATCCTTCGATCGCCTGGAGGTCATCCACGTCGGCGGCAAGAATGCCTTCGACGGTGAGGAATCCGGCGTGAACCAGCTTTTCCGCCAGTGCGGGGCCGATGCCTTCGATGCCGGCCAAACCGGCGATGGCCAGCGAGACCTTTTCTTCGAAGCCGATGTCGGCTTCATCTTTGCGAATGTCCACTTTCCATCCGGTCAGTTTTGAGGTGAGTCGCGCATTCTGGCCCTTCTTGCCGATGGCGAGGGAGAGCTGGTCGGCCGCGACGATGATGTTGACGGTCTTGGCGGCTTCGTCCACTTCCACCTTGAGCAGGTTGGCGGGTTTGAGCGCTTCGGTGACGAAGGTGCGGATGTCGGCGTTCCAGCGGACGATGTCAATCTTTTCGCCCGAGAGCTCGCGCACAATACTTTTCACGCGGATACCGCGCATGCCGACGCACGCGCCGACGGGGTCCACTTTGGAATCGTTCGAGTGCACGGCGACTTTGCTGCGGAATCCCGCCTCGCGCGCGATCCCTTTAATAACGACGGTGCCGTCGGCGATTTCGGACACTTCGAGTTCAAATAGGCGGCGAATGAACTCGGGGTGGCTCCGCGAAAGAAGCAGCACGGCGCCTTGCTGCGTGTTCTCCACGCTCATCAGCAGCGCGCGAATGCGGTCGCCCGCCTGATACTCTTCCGTCGGAACCCGCTCGCGCGAGGGCAGAACAGCCTCGGCGCGACCCAAATCCACAATCACATCGCTGCGGTCGAATCGCCGAACGGTGCCGCTGACGATATCGCCCGGCTTGTCCTTATATTCCTCATAGACCTTGTCTTTTTCGGCCTGCCGGATGCGGTGCAGAATGGCCTGTTTGGCCGTCTGCGCGGCGATGCGTCCGAAGTCGCGCGTAGTGACTTCCTTTTCAACGAAATCACCCAGCTTCGCGCCGGGATTGATCTTGAGCGCATCGGCCAGAAGAATCTGGTCGTGCGGCGCGACAACGCGGTCCACAACCTGTAATCGGGCCCGCGCGCGGATGTCATAGGTCTTGCGGTCAATTTCAACGCGAACTTCCTTGGCCGGGCCGACGCTCTTCTTCGACGCGGTTAAAAGCGCGCCTTCGACAGCCTTAATCAGGGTTTCGCGGTCAATTCCGCGTTCCCGTTCCATATAATCCAACACCGCCTGAAGTTCTGCATTCATCGTTCTCTATCTCCCGCCGCAGCCTCGTCGCCACCACATTCCCTGACCTTCCCGCATGGTGTCCTAACAAAAAAAAGTGGGACGAACCCACTTTTGACCGCGGCCAAAATTTCAGGCTGTCAGTTTAGACCGGAAAAGGGGGCGGTCAAGCCGGTTTTTTCCAACGATTGGAAATCAGTCAAAAAAAAGTTCCAACGATTGGAAAATGAAGGACTTGCGGCGATCTTTAGAAATGCTGCGCGCGCGAAGAATCTGCCCCAAGTGCCGATAAACCTTGGGTTGACGGCGGGGGGGCGATGGATTATTCCTTATAGCGGTGGAATTGTGTTTTGCCCGCGTGATGGCCTGGTTGCAATCCGAATGATAAACAAGCCGTCGGGCGTGGCGTAAGGTTTGAATGAACGGCCGGGACGTGTGCCCTGCCGTGTCGTGGGGAATTGGGATGGACAGGAGAAAACAGACTAAGTTGCGCATTTTCTGGACCGGGGCGTGTCTCGTCCTGACCGGAATGCTCGCGGCGTATGCGGTCAACATGGTGACCCTGTACGCTTATGTCACGTACTCCATCTACGACAGCCTCAACAACCCGCTGTCCAACGGATCCTATGTTTACATTATCGGAAGCGGCGACAATGTGGTGGATCCAATGCCGACCTGGGGAGCGCCCGCCACCAACTACATCGCCGAAGGCACGACTGGAGACGATGTGTTTCTCGGCTCCGTTACGATCGGCACCGGCACCGGAAGCAACGGCACATTCTTCGTCTCTATCGAGTACGACTCCGACCTCATCAACTACGTGTATCTCCGCTTCTTCGACTATCAGGGACCCGGCAACGTCACCGGAATGGTCTATTGGGGCAACTCGTCAAATTTCTATGTGGGCGACCCGGAATTCGGCGTGAAGATTCAAGACTTTAACGATGGCGCGCCAAACTCTCTGGTGGCGTCCAACTACAATAACTTCGTGGTGATTCCGGAACCTGGCACGGCCAATCTCATCGTGCTGGTTGCGGGCATGGCCTGGGTCATGAGGACCAGCTTGAGAAAATCAAACGCGAAGAAGACCACTGGGAAAGGCACGGAGGACAGCCGCGCATGAAAACGATAACACAACTCGCGTTGGCCCTGCTCGTCGCGGGACTGTGTGCGACCAGCGCGCACGCGCAGCGATTCACCACGGCATTGCACATCGGAATGACCAATGGAGTGCTCGATGAATTCGGTCAGCCGCTCAAAGGCGTCACGCCCGGAGCGGAAGAATTCGGCTTCACCCCCGCGCAGGGCGAACTGGTCCAGATCCTGTCCACCACCAACGGAATCTTTCCGCCCGATGTGGACGGCAACCCCGATCCGCGCAACACGGTCATCTGGGAAACCGCCATCGGCCTCGGACTCGATCCCTCCGAAGGGCCGCGCTCTCGCTTCGCCGCCTCCGTTCCGCCCCGGCCCGGCCCCGGCACCTCCGTCTTCGTTCGCGTGTTCAACAAATCCACCCTTCCGGCCTCTTCCTTTTATGGAGACTCCGAAATCTTCCCCGTGGATAGCCAATTCAACTACACCTTCGTGCCCAACATTCTCCAAACCAGCATCCCGACGGACACCAACGATCCCGATCACGATGGATTGATCAATTCCTGGGAAAAAAGCTACGGGTCAAATCCGAACAACCCCGACACGGACGGCGACGGCATGCCCGACGGGCCCGAAATTCGCGCCGGCACCGGTGTGACGGACGAAAACTCCCTCCTCCAAATGGTCGAATTGATTCCCGCGCCGCCGCACAACCTCAACGTCATTTGGGATTCCGTCGTCGGCAAAAACTATCAGGTGGAATTCAAAGACGGCGACCTGACCGACACCAACACGTCTTTCGCGGCGGTGAGCGGCGTTATTCTGGCCTCGGGGCTTTCTTCGCAAACGACCATTACAAACGCGCTGAATTATCCCGGCGGCCACTATCGCGTCAAACTGGTTGAGCCTTGACGCGCCCGGGCATGGCCCGATGCGTGAGCGAAAACCTGTGAGCGAAATGAACGGCGAACACGATCGCGTAATCCTCCTCTGCATTTGCGGCGGCGTCGCGGCCTACAAGGCCGTTGAAGTCGCCAGCGGCCTCCGCAAATTGGGCAAGGAGGTTCGCGTGGCCATGACCGACGCGGCGCAAAAATTTGTCACCCCGCTCACCTTCGCCGCCGTTACCGGAAACCCCGTGCTGCAAACGCAATTTCCCGACGCCGCGCAGGCCGGCGGCGAGTCGCTCTATCCGCACCTCTATCCGGCGACGCGCGCCGGAGTGTGCGTCATTCTCCCCGCCACCGCGAATATGATCGCCCAAATTGCAAACGGTCTGGCGCGCGATGTTGTTTCCACCGCCGCCCTTTCGCTCCCGCGCGAATGCCGGCGCTATTTCTGTCCCGCCATGAACGTGGAAATGTGGGACCAACCGATGGTGCAGGAAAACGTCGCGCGAATGGAGAAACACGGCTGGATCCGCATCGGTCCGAATAGCGGGTCGCTCGCGTGCGGAATGGAAGGCGTGGGCCGCATGGCCGAGCCGGCGGAGATCATCGCGCAAATCGCGCGCACGGAATCGCGTGAAAGCTCGCGCTCAAAACCCCGCATCCTCATCCTCTCCGGCCCGACGCATGAGTATCTTGACCCTGTGCGATTTATTGGAAATGCCAGCAGCGGCAGGATGGGACGCGCGCTCGCCGAAATCGCCGCCGAAGCCGGATCGAAAATTGATTTTGTCACCGGCCCGGTGCCGGAGAGCCACTTGCCTCGCACCGCGAAAATTACAATCCATTCCGTCACCACCGCGGATGAAATGCTGAAAAAAGCGAAGACGCTCTACGCCAAAGCCGATCTCATCCTCTATGCCGCCGCCGTCGCGGACTATCGCCCCGCAAACCCATCGCGCCAAAAATTGCCCAAAGAGAAAGGCGGAGTCGCGCTCGAATTGGTCCCGACGCCGGACCTCGCCGCCACGCTCAACGCCGGGAAGCGCGCGAATCAAGTCGCCGTCGGATTTGCGCTTCAAACAAACGACGGCCTCGCCAAGGCCAAAGAGAAACTCGCGCAGAAGCGCTTGGACGGCATTGTTCTCAACGGGCTTGACGCGCTCGGCGGCGATTCGGGAACTTACACCTTCATCGCGGCTTCCGGTCGCGGTGCGCCGCGCGTAGAGGAGTGGGGCGCGCTGACGAAGCAAAATTGCGCCCAAAGAATCCTGGCCGAAGGCGTCGCCCGGCTCGCCGCCGTCAGCGGTTGACGCTTTCGATCGCGCTGACCTTGCCGTCCATAAATTCCACGCGGAGTTTTTCAAACTCCTCGGCCTTCTGGACATCCACCCAGATGAACTCGCGGCGAACGCGCCTCCGGCCATCCATGTCGTAACCCGGGACATCCGCCGCCACATGCTGGCGGTCGGTTGAATACCTTCGGTCCACATACGACCAGACCGTGGATTCTCCCGCCGCGGTCTTTCGCACATAGATGCGCGCCGGCTCGCCCAGCGCGAGCATCACGGCATCCTGCGAATAACCGATGTCAATTTTGCCCTCGCGAACATTCGCCTGAACGTCCGGTGACAGCGCATTAAAAATTTCCGGATGCTTTTCAATCCGCGACTGCGGAGTCGAACAACCCGCCACTAACGCCGCCAACGACAACATGGCCAACCAGTTTCTCATCGCCACCTCGAATCAGTCGCCCATCATAGCCGCTCTCTTGCGCGAGAAAAGCCCTTTTGAAAACGCATTGTTCAAGGCCGGCGGCTTGACGCTGAAGCCCGTGGACGGAATAATCCGGCAAATTCAGGAGACCCCCGTGAGATTCCAACTCTGGCTTGTTGCCTTGCTGATGCTGGTCCAATTCGCCGCGCGCGCGACCACAAAAACGGACCTTTCCCCGGCGGCGCAGGCGCTCCTGCCCGAGTCGAGCGAAGTCACGCTCAAATTGAAAAACGGCGCGGTCATCCGCGGAGAGTTGCTCGCCGAAGATGCGCAAAAAGTCACCGTCCGCCAAGGGCGCGGGTCCATCGTCACGCAAAACAGCTATGCCCGCGCCGATATCGCGAGCATGGAGGGTGTGGATGCGTGCGAACAATTTGCCAAAGCGCTGGAAGCCGTCCGCTTCGACCCCGCGCAGGAATTGTCGGAGGAGAACTACACCAAATTCATCGCGCTGCTTAAAGAACTGAGCGGGAAATGCCCCGCGCGTCCCGAAGCCGCCGCGGCGAAAGAGAAAGTCAAATTTCTCGAAGGCGAACTCGATCAGCTCCGGCTGGGCATGAAAAAAATCGGCGGTCAATGGCTGCCGCCCGTCGCGGCGGCGATCAAAAAATTCGACGCCTTCACCGAGCAGATGAAGAAGCTCGAACCGCAAAACAACCCATCCAACCCTCGCGCCCAACAGGCCTATGAACAGATGCAGCAGTCGCGCCGCGAAGTCGCGCGCGCCTTGCCTGAATTGGTCACGACGCGCCTGCCGAGCCTCATCAAAGAAAAGCGTTTCGATGAAGCCGCGGATGAAATGAATGCGTTCCTCGTCTTTTGGCTCTCGCGCGTGCTTCGTGCGGAGGCCGGCCAGCCCGACGGCGAAAAAATTCGACAGGTTTTTTCCGGAATGGATTTCAACTATCTGACGCGCCTCCAGAAACAGATTATGGATGCCTACCGCGCGGAGCCGCTCGCAAAAAGCGCCGTGAAACTCGCGGAAAGCGAAGTCTATATTCCCGGCGGATATTTCCTGATGGGCAACGAGACCGCCGGCGTCAATGACGACACCTTCCCGTTTCACATCGTCTTTGTCGCGCCGTTCATCATGGACAAGTTCGAAGTTTCAAACGCGGAATACCGCAAGTTTGTTGAGTATGTCCAAAGCACCGGCAACTCGAGTATGGAGCACCCCGACAGCCCGCCGCTCAAAGATCACACACCCGACGGTTGGTCCCACGATGAGTTGAAAGGCGACGACCAGCCCGTCGTCGGCGTGGACTGGTTCGACGCCTACGCCTTTGCCAAATGGGCCAACAAGCGGCTGCCAACCGAAGCCGAATGGGAAATGGCCGCGCGCGGAGTTGACGGGCGCAAATTCGTGTGGGGCAACGACCCCATCCTTCAGCAAATCGCCAACTTCCCCGCAGGGCGCGATTTCGTCGCCGCCGAAGTGAATCGCCTTCGCCCGCCGCCCGCCGCGCCCGCGAAAAAAGAAGGACTCTTCACCAAAGGCGACGAAGCTCCGCCTGCACAGCCGCCGTTCACGCTTCCCGCCGCCACTTGGCCGGTGAATCGCCGCTTGCCGCCCACCGCGCCCGAATCCTATTTCGAACTCACCAACGCGCCAAGTGTGTACGGCGTGTTTCATCTCGATGGCAATGCCTCCGAGTGGGTCCAGGATTTCTACAGCGTGGACTACTACAAAGTCGGCGACCTTCGCAATCCATCCGGTCTTCAGACCGGAACCGTGCACGTCATTCGCGGCGCGTCGTACTTGAGCGGAGATGGCGAGTTGCCCGTCTACGCGCGGACACGCCCGCAAAACGAAAACCAGATCAACGGCTCGACCTCCGATGGCAAGCCCGTGGTCGGAATTCGCTGCGTCCGCTCGCTGCCCGTCGCCGCTCCGTGACGTCAGAAATCATCGCCGGCGCTCCCCATCGCGTTCGCCTTTCCTTGCGCGCGCGAACTTGCCGGATTCACGTCGGCCCGGACGGCGTTGTGCTGGTCGTGCCTCGGGGATTTCCTCTCCGCTCGGCCGAAAAGTTCCTGCGGGAAAAAGAAATGTGGGTTCGGGCAAAACTTGAGCAGGCCCGCCGGCCTGCCTCTGAACACAAACCGAATCAGATCATGCTTCGAGGCAAGCTCACGCGCGTTTCGGTCGAGGATATCCCTGCGGGAAAAGCCGCCGTCATGGAAAGCGAAGACAGCCTTCGCGTGCTGTGTCCGGTGGGGGGCGATAGCGATCCCGGATGGACGTTGTGCCGCTGGCTGCGCGACGTCGCCCTGCGCGAATTGGACGTGGAGGTTCGCCGTCAATCGGAAGCCATGCGGCTTATTCCGCGCCGCGTGACGTTGCGCGATCCGCGAACGCGATGGGGCAGTTGCTCAAGCAAGGGCGCTATTTCGTTGAGCTGGCGCTTGATCATGGCCCCGCCCGAAGTTCAGCGCTATGTCATCGTCCACGAACTCGTCCACTTGCGGGAGATGAATCACGGCTCGAACTTCTGGCGGCTGGTGGAGCAGTATGCGCCCGGCCGACCAGCGCATCAGGCATGGCTGCGCGCGCACGCCTCGCTGCTGCACGCCCCCATGAAAATTGTCCGTGTAGCGCCGCCCTGAATTTGCTAACCCTATTGGAAAAGGAGATCGCATGGCCCAAGCATCCGCCCGTCATATTCTTGTCAGCACCGAGGCCGAGTGCCTCAGCATCAAAAAGCAAATCGCCGAAGGCGCCGATTTTGCGGAGCTGGCACGCAAACACTCGTCGTGCCCGTCCGGTCGTCGCGGCGGCGAACTGGGCACGTTCCGGAAAGGACAGATGGTTCCGGAATTCGACCGCGTGGTGTTCAATGAAGCCGTCGGCCAGGTGCACGGTCCGATCAAAACCCAGTTCGGCTATCACCTCGTGGAAATCACCAACCGCACGGCCTGAAAAAAGTGGAGGCGCGGGTCGGAATCGAACCGACGAATAAGGGTTTTGCAGACCCTCGCCTTACCACTTGGCTACCGCGCCGAATAAACGAACGAGTAAGATAATCGCCTGTTTGAATAGCGCAAGACTGCGTTTATACTCTTTGACATGCCGCTGCTGGTCGTCCATGTGCATGTGCGGGTGAAGCCGGAGAGCATTGACGCCTTCAAAATTGCAACGCTCGAAAACGCGCGCAACAGCATCCAAGAACCCGGAGTCGCGCGCTTCGATGTTGTTCAACAGGCCGACGATCCCACGCGCTTCGTGCTGATCGAAGTTTATCGAACGCCCGACGCGCCCGCGAATCACAAGGAAACCGCGCACTATGCCAAGTGGCGCGACGCCGTGGCCGACCTGATGGCCGAGCCGCGGTCGAGCGTGAAGTTTTCCAACGTTTTCCCCTCCGACGGCGACTGGTGAACACGTTCGAATTTGCCACGGCGACTCGCGTCATCTTCGGCACCGGCCGGTTCAAAGAACTGCCCGCTCTTTCCTCTTCGCTTGGATGCGCGCCACTGCTCATTGTTGGACGCACCGACCGCTTCGCCCTCGCCGCGACCCACAAAATTTTCGTCGCCGGCGAACCGACCTTTGATGCCGTGCGACAGGCCGCCGTCGAAGCGAAGGCCGCGGGGTGCGATCACGTTGTCGCTATCGGCGGCGGCAGCGTGCTCGACACGGGAAAAGCGATTGCGATGCTTCTTGCGAATGGCGGCGATCCTCTGGACTACGCCGAAATCATCGGCGCGGGACGCGCGATCTCGCGACCCTCGCAGCCCCTCATTGCCGTGCCCACAACGGCGGGCACGGGGTCGGAAGTCACGCGCAACGCTGTCCTCGCGTCGCCCGAAAGCCGCGTGAAAGTCAGCCTTCGCAGCCCTCACATGCTGCCCGCTGTCGCGCTCGTGGACCCTGACCTCGCGGCAAATCTCCCGCCGAACGTGACGGCTGCGACGGGCATGGATGCGCTCTCGCAGCTCATCGAGCCGTTCGTTTGCGCCAGATCGAATCCCCTGGTGGATGCCCTATGCCGCGACGGCATGGCCCGCGCAATGCGCGCGCTGCCGCGCGCCTTCGCGAATGGCGGAGACCTCGCGGCCAGAAGCGATATGGCGCTGGCCGCGCTCTTCAGCGGCATGGCGCTCGCCAATGCGGGACTTGGCGCGGTTCACGGATTTGCGGGAGTCATCGGCGGAATTTTTGGCGCGCCGCACGGCGCAGTTTGCGCCGCGCTCCTCGGACCGGTCATTCGCGTCAATCGGCGCGCCGCGCGCGACCGGAATCACGTTGCCGCGATGCGATTCGGCGAGTTGGAGCAACTCGCGCCCGTCGGCCAGATCGAGCGCATGGCCGAGTCGTTCGCGATTCCGCGGCTTGGCCACTATGGCGTGAAGGCGGAAATGTTCGACGGTGTGATCGAACAGGCGCTCGCAGCGAGCAGCATGAAGGCCAATCCCATCGCGTTAACGCGCGATGAGTTGCGCGAAATTTTGCAGATCGCGTTGTGATGCGTTAGAGCGAGTACTGCAACCGGAGCAGCGCGACGTCTTCGTCATCCGCCTTCCGACCGTTCGCGATGATCGTGTCGCTGTATTTTACATGCACCACGTTGCCCATCACCCGGACATTCGCGTTCGGATACCAGTTCAGGCCGACCGTTGCCGCCTGCGCGCGATCCGCGCCCGTGGCCAGGCCGGTGTCGAACAAACTGCTGTTCGCGTTGAACTCATCGAAGCGCAACACCGCCTCCCAGGCGCCGAACGTTCCATTACGCGTCGAAACATCGGTCATCGCCCGATTGCGGAGTTTGTCCTCGCCCGTCAACATGTAGGATCCCATCACGTAGTAGCCATCGAACGAAGCCGTGTCGTTCGTCGTTCCGATGAACACATTCTCCTGGCGGGACTTGAGCCATTCCGCCTTCACGCTGGCCGGTCCGCAATACCACTCCACGTCCGCGCCGTAGCGATCGCGGTTGCCGTCGGTTTTCGCCTCAGGCGCGTATTTGAAAAACGGCACGCGCCCGGCTGACCGATAGGAGATGTCCTTCAGGTCCTCATCCTGCTCGCCGTGCGTGATGCTTGCGCCAATGAAAACATGTTCCAACGCTTGGAAAACCAGTCGGCCCGCGACATCCATGTCATCGTTATTATTCTCGATGTTGGCCCCGCGGCCGTTGAATACTCCCACCTGCGAGGAGAGGCGACCGTCGAGGAGATTTGCCGATAGGGCGGCGCCCGTATCAAATAGGGGAGCGAACGCGGTCACGATCATCGAGCGCTCAAGAAAATCGAGGTTCCCGACAATCTGCATCGCCTCCAGGCTGAACGGCTCCTTGAACTGTCCGAAGCGGAGCGACGACCACTTGCAACTCTGCCAATCCAGCCAACCCTCGACGAGCTTTGCGTTGCTCCCCGCGAAATCGCCTTGAACGCGATACGTCAGGTTATTCGGCAACTGCCCGTGAATATCCGGGCGCACCCGCCGCCAGGTGAATCCGGAATCACCAGGGCTGCCGTGGCTGAAAACGCGCGTATCGAATTGCGCGACCACGCCGAACTTCATCGTCACATCGCCCGACTTCAACTCCCACGCATCGGCTTTGCGCGCCGGCTCGGGCGCGGGTCTGGATTGTTGCTCGACTTCGATCATGCGCGCAAGCACTTCAGTCAGTTGGCGAACTTCACCGCGAAGCTGATCCACCTTGGACTCCAACGCTGAGGCATCTTCTTGCGCGCGAGAGAGCGGCATCGCGATCAGGAATACAAACAAAACCCCTGCAATTTTTTTCATCTTTATCCTCTTCAGGTTTGGCGATCCCCCGCCGTTCCGCTATCATATACGCGAAATGATTCGTTTGTCATACGGTTTTTGGCCCCTTCGGGCGTTCTTCGGTTTGGCGGCTTTTCTCGTGGCGCACCCGCTAATCTCCCTCACAGTCGGATTGACCACCGCCGCGGCCGTCATCGCCTCCGCCAAAACGACGCCGCGTCACCCGTCGCCACCGCCCGCCTACAAAACTTCCACAAACGCTGTTGAGCGTTGGGCTCGCGTCAAGGCCACCGGCTACTGTCCCTGCCAGATTTGCTGCAACTGGCGGCACAGTTTATTCGGTCTTGGCATGCCGGTGGTCGCCTCCGGACCCAACGCCGGACGCCCCAAAGCCGTCGGCGTCACCGCGAGCGGAACCCGCGCTCGCCCTGGCGTTATCGCCGCCGACACCAACCTCTTCGCCATCGGCACCACCATGTACGTCCCCGGCTACGGCTGGGGCCGCGTCGAAGATGTGGGCGGCGCCATCAAAGGCTACCACATTGACCTGTTTTTTGAAAAACACGACGAAGCTCGCCGATGGGGAAAACAAAAAAGAGAGATAAAATTCTGGCGTCCGCCCGGCCAGAAGCCCACCGGCGTCCGCATCATCGCCGACCAGTAGACCCGGGAATTCCACTTGGTCGAATCCGCTTCTCCCACTCTTGGATATTCTGGTCGCGACTGGAGTTCCCCCGATTTGGTGGACACCGGGGGGGGTGAGTGCCTTCAGTTCCTCATCATTTCAAAGTTCACAGGTGACTGACCCCGAGCGAACTTTGGAGCCTCACCCGGTTACAAAACACT
>JABLTH010082347.1_pt1 | contig 11763 bp, 7 predicted proteins | sample 7875711 | NCBI WGS metagenome assembly JABLTH01 (sample SAMN14941262, study PRJNA633318) | bioreactor metagenome | isolation source: bioreactor | place: China | collected 2019-03-05 | reverse complement strand
CTCGCCGTCCAGCGCCAGGTCGTGCACGAAGCTGCGGTCGATCTTCAGCGTGTCGAACGGGAAGCGGCGCAGGTAGCCCAGCGCCGAGTAGCCGGTGCCGAAGTCGTCGAGCGCGATGCGGAAGCCGCGTTCGCGCAAGGCGCCCAGCGTGGCCACCGCGGCCTCGACGTCGTCGATCAGCGCCGACTCGGTGATCTCCAGTTCCACCCGCGCCGGGTCCAGCGCCGAGGCGGCGGTCTCCACGCGCGCCACGAAGTCGGCCGCGCCCAGCTGGGTGGCCGAGACGTTGATCGAGACCTGCGCCGTCCCGGGCCAGGCCGCGGCGTCGCGGCAGGCCTGCTGCAGCACCCACAGGCCGATGGCGGGCATCAGGCCGGCGTCCTCGGCGATGGGCACGAACTCGGCCGGCGGCACCGCGCCGTGCACCGGGTGCTGCCAGCGCAGCAGCGCCTCGAAGCCGTGCACGCCCCAGTCGTGGGTGGACACCTGGGGCTGGTACTCGAGCCTGAACTCGCCGAGCTCCACCGCGCCCTGCAGCGCCTCTTCCAGCGCGTGGCGGCGGCGCCCGGCTTCGGCGAGCGCCGAGTCGAAGAAGCACCAGCGGTGGCCGCCCGCGCGCTTGGCGGCGTAGAGCGCGATGTCGGCGTGGTGCATCAGCGTGTCCACGTCGTGGCCGTCGGCGGGTGCGATGGCGACGCCGATGCTGGCCTTCATCGGCGGCGCGTCGTCGCCGCCGGCCACCTGCAGCAGCGCGCCCTGCAGGCGGTCGAGCAGGCTTTCCAGCTCGTGCCGCTTCACCGGGCCGCGCACGAGCAGCGCGAATTCGTCGCCGCCCAGGCGGGCCACCGTGTCGCTGCGCCGCGCCACCGAGAGCAGGCGTTCGCCGAAGCGCTTCAGGCAGCGGTCGCCGGCGGCGTGGCCGCGGGTGTCGTTGATCTGCTTGAAGCCGTCCAGGTCCAGCGTCACCACCGCCAGCGGCGCCGGCGCGGGGCCGCGCAGCAGCGCCTGCAGCAGTTCCAGGAACTGGGTGCGGTTGACGAGGCCGGTGAGGGCGTCGTTGTGCGCCATCCAGCTCAGGCGGCGGTGCGCCAGGTGCTTCTCGGTCACGTCGGCGGCCACGCCGCGCCAGCCGGCGGCGCGGCCGGCCTCGTCGAACAGCGGGCGCGCGCTCACCGACCACCAGCTCGGGCCGGCGGGCCCGCCGAAGGCCACCACCTGGTCGCGGAACGCGGTGCCGCGCTGCAGCAGGCCGCGCAGCGCGCGCCAGTGCGCGCGCGCGTCCTCCTTGTCGGGCACGCGGCGGCCCAGCAGGCGCACCGCGTGCAGGCGGCGCAGCGACTCGGCCGGCAGCCCCAGCAGCGCGGCCAGGCGCTGCGAGACGTGGGTGAAGCGGCCGCGCGAGTCCAGCTCCCACAGGAGGTCGCTCGCATGGTCCTCGAAGTCGCGCAGCAGCAGGCCGATGACCTCGTGCTGGCGGTCGGCGCGCGCCTCGGCCACCAGGCGCGCGCCCAGCGTGCGCGCCGAGGTCCAGACGCTGGCCACCACCGTCAGGCAATAGGCGCCCAGCATCAGCATCACGCCGCCGCGGTGCTGCAGCTCGGCCTGCAGCAGCGCGGCCATGGCGCCGCTGCCCATCACCGCCACCCAGGCGGTGGCGGCCGCGGGCACGCCGGAGAGCGCGAAGCCGCCGGCGCAGATCATCCCGGTGGTCACCATGCCGACGAAGAACTGCAGCTCGGGGTCCAGCCCGGCGAACTGCAGCGCCGGCAGCGCGCCCCAGGCGCTGGCCAGCAGCGCGCCCTGCCAGGTGGCGTGGCGCAGCGCGCGCCGCGAAGCGCGCGGCCGGCGCTGCCGCCGGCGCGCGACCCACCAGCCGCGGAAGCCGGCACCGGCCAGCGACAGCACCGAGGCCGACCACAGCAGCAGGAACAGGTTCGAGACGTGGCCGTGCAGCACGCCGCAGACCACGACGACGTTGAACAGGTTGACCGCCATCGCCACCGGCGTGAGCCGCAGCACCGACTGCAGTTGGCGCGCGCGGAAGGCGGCGGCGTCGTTCTCGTCGGCCTCGTAGGCGCTGAAGTAGCCGCGCAGGCGCTGCCACCACGGCGCGGCGCGGGCGCCTGGGGCGGCGGCTTCTCTTGCTTGCGGCATGGCGGGGGGAGGGCCCGATTTTCGGCAGCCCGCCCCCCGCCGGGGGGTTCAAATGACCGCGCCGCTCAGTTGCAGCGGTTGGCGACCGTGAAGTCGGTCACTTTCAGCTTGCCGCCGATGATGTCGGCCTTCGCCGCTTCCACCTTCTTGCGCATCTCGGCCGTGACCAGCTTGTCGTTGTGCTGGTCCATCGCGTAGTCGAGCGCGCCTTCCTTCAGGCCGAGCGCGGTGACGCCCGGCTTCACGCCCTTGAAGGCGGTGTAGACCGCGAGGTCCACGCGCTTGACCATGCTGGTGAGCATGGTGCCGGGGTGCAGGTGGTTCTGGTTGCTGTCGACGCCGATGGCGAGGATGCCACCGTCCTTCGCCGCCTGCATGATGCCCACGCCGGTGGTGCCGGCGGCGGAGAACACCACGTCCACGCCCTGCGCGATCTGCGCCTTCGTGAGCTCGGCGCCGCGGGGCGGGTCGGTCCAGGCGGCGTTGGTGGTGCCGGTCATGGCCGAGAAGGTCTGCACCTTCGGGTTGGCGTATTTCGCGCCCTGTTCGTAGCCGCAGAGGAACTTGCGCACCAGCGGGATGTCCTGCCCGCCGACGAAGCCCACCTTGCCGCTCCTGCTGGCCATCGCGGCCAGCATGCCGACGAGGAAGCTGCCTTCGTGTTCGCGGTAGACGAAGCTCTGCACGTTGGGCAGGTCGACCACCGCGTCGACGATGGCGAACTGCAGCTTCGGAAACTCCTTCGCGATCTTCTCGATGCTGGACGCCTGCGGGAAGCCGACGCCCACGATGGGGCTGGCGCCGCGCTCGGCGAAGCGGCGCGCCGCCTGCTCGCGCTGGGCGGCGTTGGCGATCTCGAACTCGAGGTAACCCTTGCCGCTTTCCTTCTTCCAGCGCTCGGCGCCCTCCCAGGCGGCCTGGCCGAAGCTCTTGTCGAACTTGCCGCCGAGCTCGAAGATGATCGCCGGCTCGGCGCGCGCCACGGCGGCCGCCAGGAGGGCGGCCGCGAACAGCAGGGACTGCTTCAACTGCATCAGAAGGCCGCCTTGAACTGGACGCCGAAGGTGCGCGGCTCGTTGATGAAGCCGGTGCGGTTGTTGAAGTCGATGCCGCCCACCACGCGGATCTGGTTCGTGATGTTGCGCCCGAACGCCGCCACGTCGTACTTGCCGTTGCCCCAGGTGTAGCCCACGCGCAGGCCGCCTTCGAGCAGCGACTTGCCGGTGAATTCGACGCTCTCGTAGAGGAAGAAGTTGACCTTGCTGCGGTAGACCCAGTCGGTCAGCGCGTACACGTCGCCGGCGCCCACCGGCTGGGTGTACTTGAGGCTGGCGCTCACCGTCATCTTGGGCGCCTGCGGCAACGGGTTGCCGTCGATCAGCGCCTTGCCGTTGGCGTCCAGCGGGTCGGTCACGGTGCACACGCCGGCGCCGCAGGGCGAGACGGCCAGGGTCGGGTCCTGGATCTTCGTCTTGTTGTAGCCCACGCCCAGGCCGGCCAGGAAGTTGTCGCCCAGGTAGCTCTGGAAGTCGAGCTCGAAGCCCTGGCCGGTGGCCTTCTTCGCGTTGAGCAGGATGTTCGAGTTGGCGGCGCCGCCCACCGCGGTGACCTGCAGGTCCTTCACGCGGTAGCTGAAGAGGCTGAAGTTCAGGCGCGCCTTGCGGTCCATCAGGTCGGCCTTGACGCCCGCCTCGACCGAGGTGTTGTTCTCGGGCTTGGCGACCGACTGGCCGTTGAACGCGCCCGCGCCCTGCACGCTGGAAGCGCGGAAGCCGGTGGCGACGCGCGCATAGACGTTGAGGTCCTTGCTGGCCGTCCAGGTGCCCGAAAGATCCCAGCTGACCTTGCTGTCCGAAGGCGCCGCGCTGGTGGGGCCGGCGGCCTGCAGGTCGGCGAAGGTGGGCAGGGTGCCGAAGACGGCGCTGTTGTAGTCCTCGACCGAGAAGGTCTTCTTGTCGTGCGTGTAGCGCAGGCCGGCGCGCAGCTTGAGCGCGGGCAGCACGGCCCAGTTCACGGCGCCGAACAGCGCGTAGGCGTCGTTCTTCTGGCGCACGCGCTCGTAGCCGTTCTGCGGGTTGCCGGCCGACAGCGAGTCGTAGCTGAAGCTCTCGATCCGGTAGTCTTCATGGAAGAGGTACAGGCCGGCCTGCCAGCTGAACGGGCCGCCGGCGGTGGACTCGACGCGGAACTCCTGCGACCACTGGTTGTGCTCGGGCAGGCCGTCGGCGGTTTCCGACGAGAACGGGATGTTGCCCGGCCCGCCGCCCGAAGGCAGGAACGCCGCGCCGTAGCCGCCGTCGATGTCGCCGCGGCTGTAGGTGTGCACCATCTCCCAGCCGGTGACCGAATGGAGCGCCACCGGGCCCAGGCCCAGGCGCACGCGCAGGTTGGCGCCGTAGTTCTGCAGCTCGCTGTGGTTGGCGCCGTCGATGGTGATGCGCTTCTCGTCGAAGCCGTCGACCAGGTCGTTGGTGCCGGCCTTGATGATGTTGGCGCGGAACAGGCGCGCCGAGCCCTTGAAGTCGCGCGCGTGCACGCTGCCCAGCACGCTGAGGTCGGCGTTCGGCTCGAACAGCACCTGGCCGCGCAGCGCGCTGTCGCGGTAGCCTTCGAGGTCGCGCGTCGGGCCGGCGTCGTAGTCGTTGTGCACCCAGTCGTCGCGCGTCTGGTTCAGCACCGACAGGCGGGCCGAGAAGCTCTCGCCGATGGGCATGTTGGCCGCGCCCTCGGCGTTGATGGTCTTGAAGGTGCCGAAGGACAGGCTGCCGTAGCCTTCCACCTTGCGCGTCGGCCGTGCCGATTCGAACTTCACCACGCCGGCCGGCGTGTTGCGGCCGAACAGGGTGCCCTGCGGGCCGCGCAGCACCTCGATGCGGTCGAGGTCGAACGCCGGGAAGCCCTTCAGGATGGGGTTCTCCTGCACCACGTCGTCGTAGACCAGCGAGACCGGCTGCGAAGCGTTGAGCCGGAAGTCGGTGTTGCCGTAGCCGCGGATGTAGAAGCGCGGGAAGGCGCGCCCGAAGCTGGACTCGATGTTCAGGCTGGGCACGCGGCCGCTGATGCCGCGGATGTCCTGGCCGCCGGTGTTCACCACGTCCAGCAGTTCACTGGACATCACGCTCACCGAGCTGGGCACTTCCTGCGCGTTCTCGACCCGCCGTTCGGCGGTGACGGTGACGACGCTGAGCTTGCCGGCTTCGACGTTCTGCGCCTGCGCACCGGCCTGGAGCGCAAACAGCGCGGCGGCGGCGGCCAGGGCGTGCCGCGGGAAGCGGCGGCGGGTCTCGTGCATGGGGGTCCTCCTGCTGAAATGACCAAAGCGCCCGTGGTGCAAGCGGCATGCCACGGGCGACGGCGTTCGATTCGGGACGCTACGATGATCGCGCCAGCCGCCGCGCTTGTGCGCGACAGCCATTCAGACGCGCAAGGTCTTGATGCCGATACGCAACACCGCCATGCCCAGCCCCGACCAGCGCCGCCGCTACGAAGAAGACGGCTTCCTCGTGCTGCCCGGCTTCAAGACCGCGGCCGACTGCGCCGTGTTGCGTGCGCGCGCGCAGGCCCTGGTCGACGACTGGCAGCCCGGCGCCGGCGCCGGCGTGTTCTCCACCCGCGACCGCGCGCGGCTGGCCGACGCCGCGCTCATCGCCTCGGCCGACGCGGTGCACTGCTTCTTCGAGGAGGAAGCCTTCGACGCCGCGGGCCGCCAGGTGGTGCCGAAGGCGCAGGCGGTGAACAAGATCGGCCACGCGCTGCACGACCGCGACCCCGTCTTCGACGCCTTCTCGCACGGCCCCGAACTGGCCGCGCTGGCCGCCGGCCTGGGCCTGGCCGAGCCGCGGCTGTGGCAGTCGATGCTGATCTTCAAGCAGCCGCGCATCGGCGGCGAGGTGCGCTGGCACCAGGACGCCAGCTTCTTCGTCACCGAGCCGATCAGCGTCACCACCTTCTGGTTCGCGCTCGAAGACGCGAGCCTCGACAACGGCTGCCTGTGGGTGCTGCCCGGCGGCCACCGCGGCCCGCTGCGCGAACGCTTCGTGCGCGAAGGCGACGCGCTGCGCATGGAAACGCCCGACACCACGCCCTGGCCGGCGCCTGAACAGGCGCTGGCGCTGCCCTGCGAAGCGGGCACGCTGGTGGTCTTCCACGGCCTGCTGCCGCACTGGAGCGCGCCCAACCGCAGCGCGCGTTCGCGCATGGCCTACACGCTGCACGTGACCGACGGGCGCTGCGCCTACGCGGCGACGAACTGGCTGCAGCGCGCGGGCTTGCGCGGCTTCGCCTGACGCCGGCCGTCAATTCGTCACGGCACCCGGCCCCGGTGCCGGCGGCGACAGGCCGGCAGGGTCAATATGGTCAGTGCGGGTTCGAAAACGCAGAAATCGATGATCCGGATCGTGCGCTTTTCGACACCCCATGCCCTTCCCGACCGAAGTCCTGCCGGCCCGCTACGACCCTGTGGTCGTCGCCCTGTCGATCCTGGTCGCCGTCCTGGCGTCCTACACCGCGCTCGACCTGGCGCGCCGCCTGCACGGGCAGGACCGCAGCGCCGCCGCCGTGTGGACGCTGGGCGGGGCCTTCGTCATGGGGTCGGGCATCTGGTCGATGCACTTCATCGGCATGCTGGCGATGTCGCTGCCGATCCGGATCGGCTTCGTGCCCTGGACCACCTTCCTGTCCTGGCTCGCGGCGGTGGGCGTCTCGCTGCTGGCGCTGGCCCTCGCCGGCCGCGAACGGCTGGGCTGGCGCACGCTGGTGGCGGGGGCGCTGGCGATGGGCGGCGGCATCTGCGCGATGCACTACATCGGCATGGCGGCGATCGACGTCGCACCCGGCATCCGCTGGAGCCTGCCCTGGGTCGCGGCATCGGCGCTGGTCGCCTGCGTCGCCGCCGCGGTGGCGCTGCTGATCTTCTTCGGCATGCGCCGGCTCACGGGCCTGAAGGCGAAGGCGGCACAGGGGCTGGCCGCGCTCGTGATGGGCCTGGCGATCAGCGGCATGCACTACACCGGCATGGCCGCGGCCTCGTTCCCCGCGGACAGCGTCTGCCTGTCGGTTTCCGGGCTCGGCGCCCACAACCTGGTGCTGGTGATCCTGGTGGCCGTGCTCGTGCTGCTGTCGATCGCGCTCTTCACCACCGCGCTCGACGCCCGGCTGCAGGCGCGCGCCGCGGGCCTGGCGCAGTCGCTGTCGGCGGCCAACGCCGAACTGCAGCGCCTGGCGTTCCGCGACCCGCTGACCGGGGTGCCCAACCGCATGCTGTTCGAGGAGCGGCTGCAGCAGGCGGTGGCGCGCGCCGAGCGCGGCGGCGCCGACCGGCTGGCGCTGCTGTTCATCGACCTCGACGGCTTCAAGCCGGTCAATGACGGCTACGGGCACGCGGTGGGCGACGCCGTGCTGCGCCAGGTGGCGGAACGCCTGCGCTCGCAGGCGCGCGGGTGCGAGACCTTGGCGCGCCTGGGCGGCGACGAATTCGTGCTGCTGATCGAAGGGATCGGCGAGGTCGCCGACGCGGTCGCCGCCGCGGAGCGCGTGCTGCAGGCGATGGCGGCGCCCTTCGCGATGGCCGGGCGCGAGATCACCTTGTCGGCCTCGGTCGGCGTCGTCGTCCACCCGGGCCACACGGCGTCGGTCCACCTGCTGGCCAGTGCCGACGCCGCGATGTACGCCGCCAAGCGCGCCGGCGGCGCCAGCTACGCCGTCTTCGCACCGCACATGGACGAACACGCGGCGATGCAGCTGGAGCTGGTGCAGGATCTGCGCCATGCGATCGGCACCGACCAGCTGCACCTGCTCTACCAGCCCAAGGTGGACGCGCGCAGCGGGCAGGTGCGCGGCGTCGAGGCGCTGCTGCGCTGGCGCCACCCCGGGCGCGGGCCGATCGGCCCGGGTGTCTTCGTGCCGCTGGCCGAACGCTTCGGCCTCATCGTGCCGCTGGGGGCCTGGGTGATCGACGAGGCCTGCCGCCAGATGGCCGAGTGGGGCGCCCGCGGGCGCCGCCTGCGCGTGTCGGTCAACCTCTCGGCCTACCAGCTGCGCCAGGCCGACATCGCGCAACGCATCGGCGAGGCGATCGCCCGCCACCGCCTGGCGCCCGACCAGCTGGTGTGCGAGATCACCGAATCGGCGGCGATGGAGGACACCGACACCACGCGCCACGTGCTGCGGGTGCTGGCGGCGCTGGGGGTGAAGGTCTCGATCGACGACTTCGGGACCGGCTACTCCAGCCTGGCCAAGCTGCGCGGCATGCGCGCGCACGAGCTGAAGATCGACCGCGAGTTCGTCGCCGACGTCGCGCACGACGCCGACGCGCGCGCCGTCGTCGACGCCATCGTGCACCTGGGCCGGGCGCTCGACCTGCGCATCGTCGCCGAGGGGGTCGAGACGGCGGCCCAGCGCGACGTGCTGTGCGCGCTGGGTTGCGACGAGCTGCAGGGCTTCCTGTACGCGAGGCCGCTGCCGCCGCAGGCGCTGTTGGCCGAGCGCCTGCCGGGGCCGGCCGCCGAGCGCCCGCTCGGCTTCTCGCCTTCGGTGCTGATGGCCGACGAGGCCCCGATCGGGGCGGTCGCCTAGGAGCCTAGCGGTACACCAGGTCGCGCAGCGTCAGCGTCAGCGCCGGCACGTAGGTGATCACCATCAGGCAGGCCAACACCACGCAGACGAAGGGCAGCAGCTGGGTGACGATGCGGTCGAGCGAGATCTTGGCCACCGTGCAGGCGGCGAACAGGTTGACGCCGAACGGCGGCGTGATCATGCCCAGCGCCAGGTTCACCACCATCACGGTGCCGAAGTGCACCGGGTCGACGCCGAAGTGCTGCGCCACCGGCGCCAGGATGGGCGCCAGCACGATGATCGACGCGCTCGTCTCGATGAACATGCCGATGATGAACAGCGCCGCGTTGACGCCCAGCAGGAAGGTGGTGGAGTCGTGCAGCACCGACTGCAGCCACAGGCCGATCGCTTCCGGCACGCCGGCGCGCGTGATCAGGTAGGCGAAGAGGCCGGCGTTGGCGATGATGAACATGATCACCGACGACGAGACGACCGACTTCCTCAGGATCGCCACGATGTCGGCGAAGCGCAGCTCGCGGTGGATGAAGATGCCCACCACCAGCGCGTAGAACACCGCCACCGCCGAAGCCTCGGTGGGCGTGAAGATGCCGCCGTAGATGCCGCCCAGGATGATGACCGGCATCATCAGCGCCCAGCTCGCCTGCAGCGTGGCCTTGCCCACCGGCAGGCGGCCGTCGCCGTCGTTCTGGCCCCAGCCCTTGAGGCGGCACCAGACCCAGACGAAGGCCATCAGCGCGCCGCCGATCAGCAGCCCGGGGCCGAAGCCGCTGATGAACAGCTCGCCGATCGAGACCTCGGCCGAGACGCCGTACAGGATCATCGGGATCGAAGGCGGGATGATCACGCCCAGCTCGGCGCTGGTGGCCTGCAGCGCGGCGGCGAAGTTGGTCGGGTAGCCGTGCTTGATGAGCGCCGGGATGAGGATGGCGCCGATCGCGAAGGTGGTCGCCACGCTGGAGCCCGAGACGGCGGCGAAGATCATGCAGGTCAGCACGCAGGTCATCGGCAGCCCGCCCTGCACGCCGCCGACCAGGCTCTTGGCGAACTCCACCAGCCGCCGGCTGATGCCGCCGGTCTCCATCAGGTTGCCGGCGAGGATGAAGAAGGGAATCGCGGCGAGCGGGAACTTGTTGATCGAGGAGAACATCTCCTTCACCGCGACCAGCGTGTTCACCTGGCTGACCTGGATGCCGACGATGGCCGACAGCCCGATCGACACCGCCACCGAGATGGTGAGTGCGAAGCACAGCACCATCGTCACGATCATCGCGGTGCTCACTGCGCGGTCTCCAGTTCCATGCGCTGCGGGTCGAGCCAGTTGCCGACGATGGCGATCACCGAGAAGAGCCCGCCCACCGGCATCGACAGATAGGCCCAGAACATCGAGACGTCCTCCAGCCCGATGACGCTCTGCACGCGGCCGCGCATCGAATAGTCCCAGCCGACGACGATGATCACGCCCACCAGCCCCAGCGCCGCCAGCGCGACCAGCGTGTCCAGCGCGCGCCGCAGGCGCCGCCCGCTCCAGCGGTAGAGCACGTCCACGCTCACCATGGCGCCGATGCGGAAGGCCATCGGGATGCCCAGGAACACCATCCAGATCAGGCTGAAGCGGATCAGCACCTCGGTCCACTCGGCCGGCCGCTCGATGATGAAGCGGGTGACGATCTGCCACAGCCCCAGCACCGCGGCGGTGGCCAGCATCACGCAGGCGAGCGCGGTGGCGAGCGCGGTGGTGGCGCGCTCGGTGCGCAGCAGCAGCTCGCGCATCAGCGGAAGTTTCGGATCTTGTCGATGTTGGCCTTGCCGAACTGCTTCTCGAACTCGGCGTACACCGGCGTCAGCGCGGCCTGGAACTTGGCCTTGTCGGGGCTTTCGACGACCTGCATGCCCTTGCTGCGCAGCTCGGCCACGCCCTTGGTGTCGTCCTCGTCGACGCGCGCGCGGTTCGCCTTCACGGCTTCGGCGGCGGCGGCCAGGAAGGCCTGCTGGTCGGCGGCGGCCAGCTTGTCGAAGCTGGCCTTGCTCATCAGGAAGATGGCCGGGCTGTAGACGTGGCCGGTGAGCGTGAGGTACTTCTGCACCTGGTCGAACTTGGCGGCCATGATCACCGACAGCGGGTTCTCCTGCCCGTCCACCGTGCCCTGCTGCAGCGCCGTGAAGACCTCGGGGAAGGCCATCGGCGTGGTGATGATGCCGAAGCCCTTGTAGGCGGCCACGTGCACCGGGTTCTCCATCGTGCGCATCTTCAGGCCCTTCAGGTCGTCGGGGCCGTTCACCGGGCGCTTGCTGTTGGTCATGTGGCGGATGCCGTTCTCGCCCCAGGCCAGCGCCTTGAAGCCCTTGGACTCGAAGGGCTTGAGCATGTCCTGGCCGATGGGGCCGTCGAGCACGGCGCGCGCATGCGCCTTGTCGCGGAACAGGAAGGGGATGTCCAGGATGCGTGCCTCGGGCACGAAGTTGGGCACCGGGCCGGTGGAGGTGAAGGTCAGCTCCTGGGTGCCCAGCTGCACCGCTTCGATGCTCTCGCGCTCGCCGCCGAGCGAGCCCGAGTAGAAGGTCTGGATCTTGTAGCGGCCGCCGGTGCGCTTCTCGACTTCCTTCGCGAAGGTGTCGATGGCCACGCCCTGGTGCGAGTTCTGCGCCACCGAGATGCTGATCTTCATGGTGGTCTGGGCCAGGGCGGGGGCGGCGAGCGCGAAGGCCAGGCCGAGGGCGGCGGTGAGGCGGGTGAGGGTCTTCATGGCAGGTCTCCGGGATTCGGTGCAGCGCAGTTGCAGGGGATCCTCGTTTCTAGCGTATCTTCGGCACTTTCCGTCCCCGGACATCCCCCCGATGGCCAGCGAAACCGCCCCCCGCCACATCCGCCTGACCTCGCACCCTGGCCAGGGCGCCACCGGCGCGCCGGCGATCCGCTGGGGCGCGGCCGACCCGCTGGAGCGCGGCCCCGTGGTGGGCACCACCACCAACCGCAGCCAGCGCAACGTGGTGGGCACGCACAGCGGCAGCTACGGCGTCTACCGCGCGCTGGCGGTG
>JABLTH010077445.1_pt1 | contig 11765 bp, 7 predicted proteins | sample 7875711 | NCBI WGS metagenome assembly JABLTH01 (sample SAMN14941262, study PRJNA633318) | bioreactor metagenome | isolation source: bioreactor | place: China | collected 2019-03-05 | reverse complement strand
GAGCGCAGCGAGCCGATGCGGCTCAGGCCGGCCGCGAAGCGGCCGCGCAGCGAGCGCAGCGAGCGAAGGCCGCTGCCGGCGAGCGCAAGCGAGCCGTGCGGCTCTGGTTCAGCGCGGAGCTGCGCGCGGGCTGCGCGCGGCGGCTTCCGACCCCGTGGAAAACCCTTTGTCCGCGCCGTGCGAACGTGTCAGGATGGTCCGCCGTGGCGGCGCTACCCCCTCCCTCGGCCGGCCCGACCGAAGGCCCGGTGATCCGGACGACGCGCACCGTGTGCCCGGTGTGCGTGCGACCGCTCGACGGGACCGTCCGCGAGGTGGGCGGCGAGATCCGGCTTTGCCGCACGTGCCCGGAGCACGGGCCGCACGACTTCGCGCTGTCGAGCAACGCCGCCCTCTACCGGGATCTCGAGCGCTTCTTCTTCGGTGTGCTCGGCAAGGGCGAAGCGCCGAAGGGACGGATCACCAACTACTGGGTCCTGTCGACGCCGCGCTGCCAGATGAACTGCGCCTTCTGTCAGACCGAGGTCGAGTCTCCCGTCTTCGAGCCGATGTCGATGGACGATCTGCGCGTCGTCTTCGACCGCTACGGCGCCGACAAGCTGACGCTCTCGGGAGGCGAGGCGACGCTCCACCCGCACGCCGCCGACTTCTTCCGGGAGGCTCATGCGCGAGGCCTCAGCACCCAGCTCGCGACCAACGGCGTCATGTTCGCCCGCCGCTCGTACTGCGAGAAGATGGCCGCGGCGCACCTCACGGAAGCGCGCGTCTCGATCGAGTCGTTCCGCCCGAACCCGAGGCTCGGCGCGTACGACGACGCGTTCTACGCGCGAAAGCTCGAGGCGCTCGAGAACCTCGAGAAGACGGGGATCACGACGATCCTGTCGCCGACGATCTTTCGAGGCGTGAACGAAGAGCTGCTCGTCGAGGCGCTCGAGTTCGCGAAGGACAAGCCGTTCATCAAGGAGCTGTCCGTCAACGGATTCTCGTGGGTCGGCGAGGGCCGGCAGATGGACGCCGCGATGATGATCATGCCCGACCAGATGATGGACGTTCTCTACCGCCGGTACGGATCGGGCGACCGCGAGGACTGGTTCGCGCTGCAGAAGATGCTGCTGGCTGCGCTCCAGATCATGGGCGTTCGCCTTTGCCTGTACACGCAGATCATGATCTTCGTGCGTACGAAGACGGGCCTTGCGCCGATCACCGAATACCTCGACATGAAACGCCTCGCGGCGGCACTGAGGGTATGGGAGCGCTTCGCGCGCGCGCCGTACCCGATCCAGGCGGCGGCGTTCCTCGCGGCGTGCGGATTCTCCGCGCGCCTGCGGTCGGTGAGGCTCGTGCTCCCGATGCTGCGGCTCGCCGCAGCGACGTTCTTCGCGGTCAAGATCGACCGCTACCCGTCGGCCCTGCTCCCCGTCGTCCTCAACACGAACTGCTCGACGCTCACGCTCGACGACTCGGTGTCGCTCCAGTGCATGAGCGGGCTCGTCTTCCGGCGGGACGGCGAGCTGCACGACGGTGCCAGCACGGACTTCCTGCTGCGCAAGGAGCGCGAATCCCGCAAGACCGCCGCTGCGTGAGAAGCGGCGAGCCCTACGGCGCCGCCGCGGCCTCGTCGCGGGTCGCTCCGAACGGCGCGGAGAGCGACGCCCGCAGGGGTTTCAGTCGAACCACTTGTGCAGCGTGTAGTAGAGGTAGCGCGGCGTCCAGCCGAGCTTCATGGGCGTTCTCTGGACGGCGACGTTCGTCGCCTGCACCAGCCCGGTGATCCGCTTCGCGCCGCGCGCCGCGGCCCAGTGCATGCTGTGCACGACGAGCGCCTCGTAGACGCCCGTTCCGCGGTGGTCCGGGATGACGGCGGCGACCGCGACGTCGGATTCTTCGGCGGTGTTGCTCTTCAGAATGAAGTAGCCCGCGAGCGAGCCCTCGCACTCGGCGACGAGCACTTCGTCGGCGACGTCCCGCGACGCGCACGCGCGGCGCGCCCAGTCGACCTGGATCTCGTCGCACTTCGCGCGATCGAGCCGGTCGTCGGCGTGGTAGTGGCTCTCGTAGCCGCGGAAGCAGGCCTCGGCGAGGCGCAGGACCTCCTCCTCGTCGCCCGGACGGAAGGGCCGTACGGCGACGCCCGCGGGCTTCTCGGGAAGGCCCCGCGTGAGATCGCTCGCGAGGCAGAGCATCGCCTCCATCAGCAGGAATCCCGATCGCTCCATCGCATGAATCGTCCGACGCTCGGTTCCCATGCACTTCGACATGAGGAGAGACACGCCGCTTTCGCGGCAGTAGGCGAGCGCGGTCGGGAGCAGATCGAGCGTCATCCACCCGACCCGTGCGATGCCGATTCCGAAGCGCGCTTCGTCGAGCTCCGACCGGTAGACCCCGACGGGTTCGGGTCTCACGACGAACCCTCCGGCGACCGCATCGGCGGCGTCGGCTCGGCGCCGATCGACTGACGAACGACGCTCGACGGCCGGCCCATGCTGCGGAAGTGCACGCGCGCGAGATACTCGCCCATGATGCCGAGCGCGAAGAGCTGCGCCCCGGCGAAGAGCGCGATCGACGAGCCGAGGAAGGCGAAGCCGGGCAGGGCGTAGCCGAAGAGGAAGTACCGAACCACGGTGACGACGAGGACGAGGCCGCCGAACGCGGTGAACGCGAAGCCCACGAAGCTCGCGAAGCGCAGCGGGAGCGTGCTGAAGCTCGTCAGCATGTCGATGCCCAGCCCGAGGAGCTTCGGGAACCCGTAGTTCGACGTGCCGACGGCGCGGGCGTCGTGGCGCACCTCGACCGACGCGAAGCGGCTCGTGGCCCAGGGCAGGAGCGCGTCGAGAAAGATGAAGGCGCTCTCGTAGCCGTCGAACGCCCTTCGCAGCTCGGTCCGGAAGGCGCGGAAGCCGGTCACGATCTTCGCGACCTCCGGCGCCGTCACGGTCTGCAGGCACAGGCGCAGAATCGCGGACGCGAGGTTGCGCCAGAAGCCGTGCCGGCGCACGGGCGGCGTGCCGTAGACGACGTCGTAGCCCTCGGCGAGCCGGTCGAGGAGCTTCGGAACCTCCTCGGGCGGATTCTGCAGGTCGTCGTCCATCGTGACGACGACGTCGTGTCGCGCGGCCCGCAGCCCCGCGAGCAGCGCGTTGTGCTGGCCGTAGTTTCGCATGAGGTCGATTCCGCGGACGGCAGCGCGCTGCGCCGCGAGCCGCCGGATGATCTCCCAGCTCCCGTCCCGGCTGCCGTCGTTCACGAGGAGGATCTCGAACGCGGCGCCTCGGGCAGACAGCGTCCGGTCGATGCGCTCGACCAGCGCGTCGAGCGTTCGCTCCGCGTTGTAGACGGGGACGACGATCGAGACGCCGGGAGTCACGCCCGCGCGCTGGCGGCTCGGCCGGCGAATGGCCGGCGAGGCTCGCTCTCGCGGCGAACGGCCGCCGCGGGCAGGTGCGAGAGGGAGACGAGGCGCCCGCCTCGCGCAGCGCCCCGCGCGGGGTCGATCGCCCGGGTGGTGATATCGGCTCGCGGGTTCGTCACGGTCGCACGCGCCCCCGGTCCATTCGGATCGGAAGCCCTCCCGGCGACTTGACCCGGTGGGCGTCGCGGACGGTAGGACGATGCGACCTCGGTGCAAGGCCGGAGGCGAGGGCCGCAGGCGCTCGACGCCGGCGCCGCGCAGGCGGCCGTCCGCACTACGCCGCAGCGAGACGGCGCGCGACGGCGCAGGTACGCGTGACGAGGTCGTCGACGTGAAGCTCGCCGATCCCGGCGAGTGTCACGGCGACGCGTCCCTGCCACGGATCCGTGAAGCGCTGCGGGACGGGCCGGCCCGAGAGCCCCCAGAGCCCGCCGACGGTCGCGCCGTTGCAGTCGGTGTCGAAGCCCGCCGCGACCGTGTCGCCCACGGCTCGCGCGAAGTCGCTCTCGCCGGAGAGCAGGCCCCACACGACGAGGGCGAGGTTATTGCACGCGTGCGCCCAGGGATGGTCTGGATACCGAGCGGCGATCTTGTCCGGCGCATCGGTGTCGCCGGCCAGCGACCGGCCGAGCGCGACCGCGGCGGCTGCGCCCGACCGGGGCGTGATCGTCTCGAGCGCGGCGCCGGCGGCGGCGTCGAACGTGGCGGCCTCCGGAATCGCGGCCGCGAGCGCGGCGACGAAGGCGGCGGCCTCGATGCCGTCGCCGCGGTGGGAGAGCGCGGCGTCGCGCCGCGCCATCTCGGCGGCGAGCCGCGGGCGGCCGGGGCGCACCCAGCCGAAGAGGTCCGTGCGGATCTGCGCGCCGATCCACTCGCCGTAGGTCTGCGACGCGCACTCGGTGACGTCGAAGCCCGCCGCCTCGCCGAAGCCGAAGTGCTCCGGAGCGCGGGTGGCGAGCCGCGCCAGCGCTTCCCGTTCCGCGGTGAACGTCGCTCCCGCCGGCAGATGGCGGAACCACGCGCGCGCGACGTCTTCCGTCGTGAAGTCGGCGCCGCGCTCCTCGAGGACGAGGAGCGAGAGCACCGTGTAGTTGAGGTCGTCGTCGGGCTCGGCGCGCGTCATTCGCCCGCGACAGCAGCGCGCGGAGAGCGCCTCGACGATCGAGCCCGGAACGGCGGGCACGTAGTCGCGCAGCGGCAGTGCGCCGGCCTCGCGCAGATACTCGCGAGGCGCGCCGGGGCCGCGCAGCACGGTGAGCGCTTCGAGCGGCTTTCCGAGCTGGCAGCCGGAGACCCTTCCCAGCCACGCGGAGCGGATTCGCGCTTCGTCGATCCGACTCACCACCGCTTCCTCTGGCCCGTTCGCCCGGGCACGCGGGTCGCCCGCACTGGGGTCCTCGGAGCCGAGCGCGGCGTGGTGGCCGCGGTCTCCTAGCGCCGGTTGCCGAGGAGCCGGAGGAGCGAGAGGAAGAGGTTGATGAAGTCGAGGTACAGCGACAGCGCCCCGACGACGGTGTAGGAGCCGACCCTGTCCTCGGGCACCGCGAGCGCCATCTGCTTGAGCCGCTGCGCGTCCCACGCCGTGAGGCCGGTGAAGACGATCACGCCCACGATCGGGATCATGAGCTGGAGCGTCTGGTTCTGCCAGAACACGCCAACGATGCTTGCGAGGATCAGCCCGACGAGGCCCATGAACGCGAACTGCCCGACGCCCGCGAGGCTCCTGCGCGCGACCGTCCCGTAGAGCGCGAGCGCGCCGAACATTCCGCCGCACACGAAGAAGGCGTTGGCGACCGACTCTCCGGTGTAGGCGAGCAGGATGAGCGAGATCGTGACGCCGTTGAGCGCCGAGTAGAGCAGGAAGAGGGCGGACGCCGCTCCCGCCGCGAGGCTCGCGACCCGCGCGGAGAGGTAGAAGACGAGACCCAGCTCGGCGATCATCAGCCCGAAGAACAGGAATCGGTTCGAGATCAGCGCCTGCACCGCGCTCTCGCTGCCCGAGACGGCGACGGCCACGCCCGCCGTCACCGCGAGCCCGATGCACATCCAGCCGTAGACGCCGCGCAGGAACGCCGTGACCCGCTCGCGGGCGGCGGTCTCCGTGTCGAAGGAAGCCGGGATGCCGGTGGGCTGCGTGTTCATTGGAATCCTCCTTCCGCGGCCGCTGCCGCGCTGCTCTTCGATCGGCCGTCCGCGCCGTCGGCCGTGAGAGACTCGAGCGGCCGGCGGGGCGACCGTGCCGTCGAAGATCGCGCAGAATCGAAGAACCGAAAGGGCAGAAGCGGCGGGGAGGACGTCCCCGCCTTCAGAGTGCGCGCTCGGTGGAGAAGGGGTGGTCGGCGCCGACCTTGCGCAGCTCGCGGACGAACGAGATCGGCCGCGTGGCGTAGAACTGGACGCGCTCGGGCTCGTATGCGGCCTCGTAGAGCGCAACGCGCGGGTAGAGCGAGCCCTCGACGGCGCGGTCTCCGTCGAACTTCGCGTCGCGGACGCCTTCGAACGTCGCGCGTCCGTCGGGAGCGAGGCGGAGCTCGCCCGCGTAGAGCCAGTCGTAGAACGCAGCGCGCTCGACCGGCGCGCGCATGCTTCCGGGCCTGTCGCCGAGGATCGAGTACGCGACGAAGTAGCGAACGCCCATCACCTCGGGATCGAGGTCGCCGTCGATGTCGAAGACGTCGAAGAGCTCCGAACGGTTGATGAACACCTGCACCTGCTCGAGGCGTTCGGTCTGGGCCGGGAGGATCTGCCGCAGCTCGACGAGGTGGCCCGGGTTGACGTGCGTGCAGCCGTGCGACGCGGGGCCGCGCGAGAGGAGATAGGCGTTCGGAAGCCGCTCGCCGTCGCGGCCGCGCACGTCGGCCGTTCGCAGCGACTCCGGGAGCCAGCGCGCGTTGTCGAGCCGCAGCTCCCAGTACGGCGTGTGAAACGCGTTGTGCATGCGGGGCCCGACGTGCATGTACGGAAGCCACGGCGAGTAGCTGTACGTCGGCACCTCGGCGATGTGGTCGCTCGTGTTGCTGCGCTGGTGCGTCGTGAGCTGGCGCCGGCCGGGCGTCGGATAGAGCGGAATCTGCCGCCCGTGGTACGGCATGAACTCGTTCGCCGTACCGACGGGATAGATCGCGGTGAACTCGGCGAACTCGAGCGAGTCGCCCCGTGCCGGGTAGTGGCCGTGGCTCACCCGGTCGAGCAGCCGTACGAAGGCGGGGCGCAGCGCTGCGACGGCCTGCGCGCGCGACGGCGCGCCGTAGCGGGACGCCTCCGCGAGCAGCGCCTTCAGCTCCGACGACGTCGCCGCATCGAGGCTCGCCGGCTCGAGGAACAGCCGCGTCGGCAGCATCGCGTCGAGCAGGTCGACCTGGCGCTGCGCGTCGAGGCGGGCGGGGTCGATGCCTTCCGCCTTCGCGAGCCAGCGCCCGATCACCTCGTCGAGCGGCATCCGGATGCGGAAGACGCGGCCGGGGTTGAGGCGCTCCATCAGCGTGAGGTTGCGGTCGCGCACCGCCTGCGGGGAGAGGCTCGATTCGGCGGCAACGAGCCCTTCGAGGCCGACGCGCCTTTGTGTCGCCTCCATCGCGTCGAAGGCGGTGTTCTGCGTGACGCGGACCTGGCCCGCATCGATCAGCGATCGAAGCGTTCGCTCTCGGGCCAGCAGGTCCCGTGCATAGGCCGCGAGGACCTCGTCGGAGAGCGCGACCGTCACGCGGAGCTGGTTGCCGCGCCCGACGTGCAGGTGGATCCGCTCGGGGTCCGTCATCCGCGGCGCGTAGCCGGCGTAGAACGTCGGCTCGAAACGCTCGTAGAAGAGCCCGAACGCGGGCTCGGACGCCTCGGGCCGCGGAGAATACGCGCCGGCCGCGCTGACCGCGGGCGGCTGCGGCGACGGGCCGGCGACCTCGTCACCACCGTCGGCAAGGGCCGCCGCGGGGCCGAGCACCGAGCAGACTGCGCCCAGAAGAACGAGCCGGCGCAGCGCGCCGAGTACCGTCGCGAGCATTCGGAACCCCCCGGGAGGACGAGGCAGCGACCCGCGCAGGATACCCCGAGCGCGGCGCGCGCGACTCCCCGCGGGTGTCGCTCTCCGAACCCCGCGAAATCGAGAGGATCTTCCGCTCCGCGGGATCTGTCCCGTCCGCCGCCAATCAGTGGGTTCCGTGCGGTCCCCGCGCCGGGCGCAGCATCGCGCGGCTCAGATCTCTCCCATCAGCCACCAGTACCCGATGATCTGGCTTCGCGGGATGTCGGGGCCGACGGGGCCCTGGCCCCAGAAGTAGTCGTCGTAGTTCGTGAGCCAGCCCGGGCCGGCGGCGCCCATCGTGACGTACTGCCGCCCCGACGGCTCGAGGTCGTACGCCATCTGCGCCCACGCCTGCCGCACCTTGAGCGCGGGGATCGTGATGAAGAGGATCGTCTGCGGGAAGAGGTAGCGGCTGAAGCGCCCTGCGGTGCCGTTCGGCGTGTCGACGCACGATGCGGTGGTCTGGAATCCGTTGAGCAGGTGCAGGCCGTCGAAGACGTGGGCCCAGCGGTCCCAGATCGGCACGCCGCCGCTGTCGAACTGGAGAACGTTGCACGACTCGAGCTGCAGCCACTCGAGGTCGCGATTTCCCCAGCGTGCGTCGCCGGGGACGATGTCGCCGTCGTCGTGGCTCGCGTTGTCGAACGTGAACGATCCCGGGCTCCCGTGGCCCGTGTACCAGGCGAGGTCGACGTCGTCGACGTAGCTCGCGTCGTCGCCGTTCTGCGGCGCGCCGCTCTCGCGGAAGTCGCGCTCCCACGCGTTGGTTCCGGTCCAGTGGAACTGGATCGGGACTCCCTGCGCACCGAACACGGCGCTGAAGCCGGCGGCCGATTGTTTGACGCAGTTCCAGTCGTAGACGTTGAACTCGCCGCCCACGTCGAGGCGACCGACTCGCTGGACGGCCGCCGGCGCGGCTGCGGCGAGCACGGCCGCGGCGTTCACGTCGAGGATCACGCGGGCTTTCCCGACGAGGCCGTTGGCGTCGGTCACCGTGACGCCGAGCGCTTCCTTCGAGACCGGGTCGCGCGGGGCGACGTCGTACGCGACGCCGGGCCCGCTCGATTGCTCGTCCGACAGGTCGGTGGTGAGCGACTGCCACGAAAACGTGTAGGGCGGCGTTCCGCCCTGCACGCCCACCGCTGCCCGGACGTGCGAGCCCTGGACGACGCCGGCGTCGATCGTCGCGACCGGCCCGGCGCCGAGCACCGCCGGCAGGACGGCCGGCACGAGCTCCGCGCCCGACGGTCCCTTGCCGCGGCATTCCCAGTGCGGGAACACGGTCTGCACGCGCCGGTCGAGGCCCGGGGCGAAGTAGACGAGCCGCGGAGTCAGGAGCGACGAGCCCTCCGGGTAGTGCCGCGCGCACTCCCGCCGCGCGTCGAACGGGCTCTCGATCGACGCGAGGCGTCCCGCCTGCACCTCGCGCGTCGCGAAGTCGAAGCCGGTGGCTTCGCCCGAGGGCGAGAAGCTGATCCGCGCCTTCGCGCCGGGGCCGATGAGCGGGCGGCCCGCGAGCGTGAAGTCGAGACGCACGAAGGTGTCGATCGGCCGGGAGAGGGCCGTGTCGCCATCGAGCGACCGAAGATTCAGCATCGTGTGCCCGACGTGAACGGATCGATCCTCCGGATTGCCCGGGAGCTTCACGTCGGCCTGCGCGAATGCTCCTTCGAGCGCGGCGCGCGCCGTGCGATCGTCGGGCGGAGAGATCTTCGCGATCGCGTCGAGATCGAAGGCCTGCGCGAACGTCTCCTGACCGTCTTCGTCGCCGGGCAGGTTCGCAGCGCCGGGAGCCGCGGCCGCTCCGGCCTGCAGCATCGGCACGTCGCCGAGCCGGTCGCTCACGAACGCGAGCGAGCCGCCTTCGCGGTGCACCGCATCGACGCCGAACGCCGCGCCGAGGCGCCGCGCTTCGTCGGAGGTGAGGCCCTCCTTCACCACCTCGAAGACGGGCAGCACGGCCGGCAGCAGGCCCGACGGCCCCGGCGCCTTGAAGAAGGCCGCCTTCATGATGGCGAGGTCCGCGAAGTTCACGATCCCGTCGCCGTTCAGGTCGGCGCTCGGATCGCGCGTGAAGAAGACACGCTTCAGGATCGCGAGGTCGGAGAAGTTGACGACGCCGTCGTTGTTGAGGTCGGCGTCGCAGGCGTTGCCGAACTGATCGCCGTCGGCGTCGGTCTGCGACGAGTTCTTGACGTTCACGCAGTTGTCGAGCGCGTCCGGGACTCCGTCGCCGTCGCTGTCGGCCGGCGTCGCGGCGCCCGATCCGAAGGCCAGCAGCAGCGCCGCCGCTGCTGCCGCTCGCCGCGCCACGCGGCCGACGACGTCGTGCCGCCGGGCTCTTCCGAGGCTCCGCGCACCCGGGGCAAGGATGTCCTCTCGCCTTCGCATCGTGCTCCCCTCCGGCAGCGCGTGCTGCCCCTATGTGAGAAGTGGTCGCGCGAACCGGAACGTGTCAAGTGGCCGCCGCGCGGCGGCACAAGGCGAGAGCGCCCGCCGCACGCCTGTGTGGTGAGCGCCCCGCGCAGTCAGCGCCGACGCGACGCGACGACGAAGAGCGCGAGCGCGAGGGCGAGGAAGGGTGCGACCGACCACGCCGCGCTGTGCTGCAGCGTCGCAGCGAGATCCGCGCCGAGCAGGCGCGGCGCGAGGGCGAGGCCGTAGTGCTCGGCGAGCGGGACGGGCCGCAGGGCGCCCGAGGCGCCGACCACCTCGACGTCGATCCCGGCGAGCGCGGCTGCGGCGAGGCCCGCGATCGCGCCGCCCGCGATGAGGCCCGAGGCGAGCAGCGTTCCCGGCGACGATTCCGCGTCCGCGGCGGTTCGCCGTGCGCGCCCGTCCGCGAGCCGCCGAACGAGGCCGCCGAGCGCGATCGCCGCCGACGTCGAGAGCGGGAGGTAAACCCCGACCGCGAACGGCAGCGACGGTACGCCGCAAAGCTCCATCACGAGCGCGAGGACGACGCCGAGCAGGACGAGCCCCCACGGCAGCTCGTGCCCGAGCACGCCGTCGATGATGAGCCGGAAGAGCTGCGCCTTCGGCGCGTCGAACTTCGAGACCACCTTCTCGACGCGGCCGTCGGGCGCGCGCTGCTCGGGCTCGACGCCGCACACGCCCGGATCGACGAGGAACGCGATGCGATCCTCTGCGTCGAGCAGATACCGCCCGCGTGGGACGCCGCTCGTCGCCTCGCGCACCTCGAGCACGCGGTAGTCGGCGCCGCGAAGGTGCGCCGTCTCGCCGCCGACGGCGAGGCGATCGGGCGCGGCGGCGAGCGCGTCCGGCGTCGCGACGAATCCTGGAAAGCTCCGCGGCACGTACGTCGTCGCCGCGCGGTTGAGGTAGAGCAGCGTCCAGCCGATCGCGAGCGCGCTCGTGACGACGCCGGCGAGGATCGCGATCTGCTGCGCGCGCGGCGCCGCGCCGACGAGAAAGCCGGTCTTCAGATCCTGGCTCGTCGTGCCGCCGTTCGCGGCCGCGACGCACACGATCGCCGCCATCGAGAGCGCCATGCGCTTGTAGGGGATGCCCGTCCAGCCGGCGGCGACGAAGAGCAGGCACGTCACGAGCAGCGTCGCGACCGTCATGCCCGAGATCGGGTTCGACGACGAGCCGATCTCGCCGGTGATGCGGCTCGAGACGGTGACGAAGAAGAACCCGAGCAGGACGATGAGCGCGGCCGAGAGCGCGTTGATCTCGAGCATCGGCGAAACGGCGACCGCGACGCCGACCGCGATCGCGCCGCCCAGCACCAGCGTCATCGGGAGATCCTGGTCCTGCCGCGCGCGGTCCGCGCTTCGCCGCGCATCGAGGCTCGCGAGCCCGTGCCGGAACGCGTCCCAGATCGACGGCAGCGAGCGCGCGAGCGCGACGATTCCGCCCGTCGCCACCGCGCCGGCGCCGACGTAGAGCACGAACGCGTTGCGGATCTGTCCGGGGCTCATCGCGCGAACCGGGAGCGAGCCGCCGCCCACGAGCGGCGACGTGAGGTCGGGCCCGAAGATCGCGACCGCGGGGATGAGGACGAGGAACGAGAGCATCCCGCCCGCGAGCATCACGGCGGCGATGCGCGTTCCGATGACGTAGCCGACGCCGAGGAGCGCAGGGTTCGTCTCGACCGAGAACGACCCGGCCGGCAGCAGCCTCGCGAGCGACCACGACGCGGTCTCGCCGAAGAAGCGCCCGACGCTTCCCAGCAGGGAGAAAGCGGCGCCGAGTCCGAAGCCGCCGAAGACGGTTCTCGCGCCGCTTCCGCCGCGGTCGCCCGCGAGCAGCACCTGCGCGCAGGCCGTCCCTTCCGGATACGGAAGGCGCTCGTGCTCCTCGACGATCAGCCCG
>JABLTH010084662.1_pt1 | contig 11773 bp, 11 predicted proteins | sample 7875711 | NCBI WGS metagenome assembly JABLTH01 (sample SAMN14941262, study PRJNA633318) | bioreactor metagenome | isolation source: bioreactor | place: China | collected 2019-03-05 | reverse complement strand
CGCACTCACCGACTCGATGTCGAAATGCGCCAGCAGCATCGCCAGCAGCAGCTTCATTTCCACCAGCGCCAGGTAACGCCCCGGGCACGTGCGCGGGCCGGCGCCGAAGGGCATGCTCACGCGGCGGGCCGCGTTGCCGCCTTCCAGCCAGCGCGCGGGGTCAAACGTTTCAGGGTCGGGGAAATGGCGCGCTTCCATCGCCGGCGGGCGCAGCGCGCACCACAGCAGCGTGTCGGGCGGCACCTCCAGCGTGCCGATGCGCTGGGTCTTCAGCGCCTGCACCACCAGGAAGGGCGCCACCGGCTTCAGGCGCATGGCCTCGTGCAGGCAGCCTTCCACCCAGTCCAGCGCGCCCAGCTGTTCGGGCGTGATGCTTTCGATGTCGGGCGCGCGGCTTCGCACTTCTTCCACCGCGCGCTGCAGCGCGGCCGGGTTCAGCTGCAGCAGGTTCAGGCACCAGGCCAGGGTGTTGGCGGTGGTGTCCTCGCCGGCCAGCAGCAGCGTCATCACGTTGGCGGCGATCTGCTCGTCGTCGATCTGCAGCGTGCCGTCTTCGCTGCCCACGATCATGGCTTCCAGCAGGTTGGGCGGCTCGGCGCGGCGCGTGGGGTCGGCCGCCAGCCGCGCGCGTGCGTCGGCAATGAAGCCGGCGATGGTGCGCTGCACCTCGGCGATGCTGTCGTCCAGCTCGTCGTCGGCGCGCCGGCGCCACAAGCGCCAGTAGGGCAGCGGCGAGATGGCGCGCTGGTACAGTGCGGGGAACAGGCGGTCCAGGTGCTGCTGGATCACCACGCCGTCGCTTTCCAGCGTGTTGATGTCGACGCCGAAGGCCAGGCCGGCCACGCTGTCGACCGTGAAGCGCATCAGCTCGGGCTGCAGGTCCAGCGTGCGGCCTTCGTCGGCTGCGCGCTGCCAGCGCCGACGCAGGCGTGACGCCACACGCACGAGCGAAGGGAAGTAGGCGCGCACGCGCGGCGGGTCCAGCCCCGCCATCACCATGCGGCGCTGGCGCCGCCACAGGTCGCCTTCGGCCCCGAAGAGGCCGGGCTTCAGGCCCAGCTCCAGCGCCACCTCGGCCAGCTGGCGCGTGCGGCGCCAGCCGTCGGGGCGGTCGCGCAGCAGCTCGGCGGCGCGCTCGGCGTCGTTCAGCACCACCGCGCGCCGGCCCAGCGCGTGGAAGGTGAACAGCGGGCCGAATTCGCGGCACCAGGCTTCCACCTGCAGGTGCATGGTGGAACGCGGCAGCTGGAACAGGTTGCCCACGATCGGCCAGCCGCGCGGGCCGGGCAGGTCTTGAATGCGGGTGGCCGCGGGCCAAGGCTGCATGGCCGCGATTGTGGCCGGGCTATGCTCGGCCGCAAGATGCCCGACCCAAGCGCAACGCAACGCGTGCTGCTGACCGGTGCCACCGGCACCATCGGCCGCGCCGTGGCGCTGGAGTTGCGGCGCCGCGGCCACGTCGTGACCGCGCTGGCGCGGCCCCGGCCGGGGGCGGCGTTCGCATGGCCGGCCGGCGAACGCTTCGACGCCGTCGTCTCCTGCATGACTTCACGCACCGGCGTGCCGCAGGACGCCTGGGCGGTGGACCACCGCGCGCAGCGCGCTCTGCTGGACCTGGCGCGCGCGGCCGGCGTGGCGCGCTTCGTGCTGCTGTCGGCCCTCTGCGTGCAGAAGCCCAGGCTCGCGTTCCAGCAGGCCAAGCTGGCCTTCGAGCGCGAACTCATGGTCTCGGGCCTGGCGTGGTCCATCGTGCGGCCGACCGCATTCTTCAAGTCGCTCTGCGTCCAGTTGGAACGCGTGCGCGCCGGCAAGCCCTTCCTGGTGTTCGGCGACGGCCGCCTCACCGCGTGCAAGCCGATCGCCGACGAGGACCTGGCCGCCTTCATCGCCGACTGCCTGCACGACCCCGCGAAGCACAACCGCGTGCTGCCCATCGGCGGCCCCGGACCGGCGATCACGCCGCGCGAGCAGGGCGAGCGCCTGTTCGCGCTGCTCGGCCGCGCGCCGAAGTTCAAGTCGGTGCCGGTGGGCCTGCTCGACGCCATCGCCGGCACCCTGGGCACGCTGGGCCGCGTGCTGCCGCCGCTGGCGGCGAAGGCCGAGCTGGCGCGCATCGGCCGCTACTACGCCACCGAGTCGATGCTGGTGTGGGACGAAGCGGCCGGCCGCTACGACGCGCAAGCCACGCCCGAGACCGGCACGCGCACGCTGTTCGACTTCTACGCAGACGTGCTGGCCGGCCGCGCCGCGCTGCCCGACCGGGGCGAGCACAAGGTCTTCTGACTAGCGCAGCGGCCTGAAGAACTCGCGGATCTCGCGCACCAGCACTTCAGGCTGCTCCATCGCCGCGAAGTGCCCGCCCTTGTCGGCCACGGTCCAGCGCCGAATGTCGGAATACATATGCGCCGCCACCGAGCGCGGCGGGCGCAGGATCTCTTTCGGAAACTGCACGTAGCCCATCGGCACGTCCACCTTCGCGCCGGGCGGCACCGGCCAGGGCCGGTGGGCGCGCGCGTGGTAGGGCCAGAAGCTGGAGCCGATGGCGCCCGTGGCCCAGTACAGCGTGATGTCGGCCAGCATCTCGTCGCGCGGCACGGCGCTGTCGGGCGTGCCGTCGTTGTCGGTCCAGCTGCGGAACTTCTCGACGATCCAGGCCGCCAGCCCCACGGGCGAATCGTTCAGGCCGAAGGCCAGCGTCTGAGGCTTGGTGCCCTGGATCCACTGGTAGCCGGTCTCTTCCTTCAGGAAGTGACCCAGCTCGGCGAGGAAGCGGCGTTCTTCTTCGGTGGGGTTCTGCAGCAGCGCGGGGTCGCGCCGCACCGCCAGCAGGTTGAGGTGGATGCCGACCAGCGGCTTCGGGTGCGCGTAGCCCAGCCGGCTGGTGACGAAGGCGCCCCAGTCGCCGCCTTGCGCGCCGTAGCGCTCGTAGCCGAGCACGGGCCCCATCAGTTCGGCAAAGGTGTCGGCGATCTCCTCGATGCCGAAACGCGGCTGGCCCGGCTTGAAGCTCAGCGTGTAGCCGGGCAGCGAAGGCGCCACCACGGTGAACGCATCGGCCGGGTCGGCGCCGAAGCGCGCCGGGTCGGTGAGCATCGGTAGCAGGCGCCGGAACTCGAGCACGCTGCCCGGCCAGCCGTGCGACAGCAGGAGCGGCAGCGGCTTCGGGCCGCGGCCTTCCACGTGGATGAAGTGAAGGTCGATGCCCGACAGCGGCACCGTGTACTGGCGGAACGCGTTCAGCGCCGCTTCGTGTTCGCGCCAGTCGAAGGCGGTGCGCCAGTGCTCCACCAACGCCCGCAGGTAGGCCACCGAAGTGCCGCTGTCCCATTCGGGCAGCGGCGGCGTCTCGGGCCAGCGCGTGCGCGCCAGCCGTTCGCGCAGGTCGCGCAGCACCTCGTCTTCCACGTGCAGCGTGAACGGCTTCGGCGTGTTCACGCTCATGTCTCCGGCAGGCCGGCGCGCAACCCGAACAAGGGGCCGTAGCGGAAGCCGACCCAGGCGTGTTCGCGCATCAGCATCTCCACCCGCGCCGACTCGCGCTGCTCCAGCGCGTCGAACACCAGCTGGTGCTGCAGCTGGGCGATGCGCAGCTTCTCGTATTCGGCCGGCAGCGAGTCGCGGTCGAGCACGATGGAGTCGGCCGAAGCGAAGGGCAGGTGGTTGTTGCGGGCGATGGCGTCGGCGATCACGTGGCTCACGTGGGCCTGCACGATGCCGTCGTGGAAGCGCTGGTTCAGCCGGCTCCAGCGCGCGATGTCCTCGAACACCAGGTGGCCCTTGGCCAGCACTTCGTGCCCTTCGGCGATGCAGGCGGCCAGCCGTTCGCGCACCGGCGCGTCCATGCCGCGTTCGGCCAGATGGCGCGCGGCCAGCCCTTCCAGCGTGCCGCGCACCTCGATGGCGGTGCGCACGTCGGCTTCGGAGAAGCGCCGCACCACCAGCCCGCGCTTGCCCGCCTTCTCCAGCAGGCCTTCCTGTTCCAGCGAGCGGAAGGCCAGCCGCACCGGCGTGCGCGACACACCCAGCCGGTCGGCCACCGGGATCTCGGCCACCCGTTCGCCGGCCGGCAGCCGGCCGCTCACGATGAGCTGCCGCAGCGTGGCCACCACGCTGGCGGTGTCGGGCGTTTCCAGCTCTATTGGATCCATTGAAGCCGTCATGGTTTGCTTTTCAGGCCAGATTCAACCACAATTGGATCCAATCGCATCACCCAGCCAGGAGCCCGCGATGTTTCCGAAGAACGCATGGTATGTGGCCTGCACGCCTTCCGAGATCGACGAGAAGCCGCTCGGCCGCACCGTCTGCGGCGAGCGCGTCGTCTTCTTCCGCGGCCCCGAAGGCCAGGCCGTGGGGCTGGAAGACTGGTGCCCGCACCGCGGCGCGCCGCTGTCGCTGGGTCGCGTGGTCGAAGGCAAGCTGGTCTGCGGCTACCACGGGCTGGAGATGGGCTGCGAAGGCAAGACCGTCGCCATGCCGGGCCAGCGCGTGCGCGGCTTCCCGCCGGTGCGCACCTACCCGGTGGTGGAACGCTACGGCTACGTGTGGGTGTGGCCAGGCGAAGCCGCCAAGGCCGACCCCGCGCTGATGCCCAACCTGGCGTGGGCCGAGGACCCGGCCTGGACCTTCGGCGGCGGCATGTTCCACGTGCAGTGCGACTACCGCCTGATGATCGACAACCTGATGGACCTGACGCACGAGAAGTACGTGCACGCCACCAGCATCGGCCAGCAGGAGCTGGACGAAGTGCCGGCCCACACCAGCGCCGAAGGCGACGTGGTCATCACCCGGCGCGAGATGAACGCGGTGAAGGCGCCGCCCTTCTGGCAGGCCGCGATGCGCGGCAACGGGCACGACCCCGAGCAGACGGTCGACCGCTGGCAGCGCTGCCGCTTCGTGCCGCCTTCGAGCGTGCTCATCGACGTGGGTGTCGCGCTCGCCGGCCAGGGCGGCTTCGAAGCGCCGGCGGCGGTGAAGACCTCGGGCATCGTGGTCGACCTCATCACGCCCGAGACCGAGACCAGCATCTGGTACTTCTGGGGCCTGGCGCGCAACTTCAGGCCGGAAGACAAGGCGCTCACCGCTTCCATCCGCGAAGCGCAGGGCAAGGTGTTCCAGGAAGACCTGGAGATGCTGGAAAGCCAGCAGCGCAACCTGCTGGCGCAGCCGCAGCGCCCGCTGCTGAGCCTGAACACCGACCTCGGCGGCGTGCAGGCGCGCCGCATCATCGACCGCCTGGTGGCGGCCGAGGTGCCGGCATGACCACGCTGGCGGTGCGCGTGGCGCGCAAGGCGGTCGAGGCCGAAGGCATCTGCAGCTTCGAACTCGTAAGCGCCGACGGCCGGCCGCTGCCCGCCTTCAGCGCCGGCTCGCACGTGGACGTGCAGGTGCCGGGCGGCCCGGTGCGCCAGTACTCGCTGTGCAACGACCCGGCCGAAGGCCACCGCTACCTGATCGCGGTGCTGAAGGACCCCGCCTCGCGCGGCGGCTCGGCCGGCCTGCACGAACGCGTGAAGGAAGGCGACACGCTTTCGATCAGCGCGCCGAAGAACCACTTCGCGCTCGCGCATGACGCGAAGCGCCACCTGCTGCTGGCCGGCGGCATCGGCATCACGCCGCTGCTGTGCATGGCCGAGCGGCTGGCCACCGCGGGGGCCGACTTCGACCTGCACTACTGCACCCGTTCCGAGGCGCGCACCGCGTTCCGCCTGCGCATCGCGGCCAGCGCCTACGCGCCCCACGTGCGCTTCCACTTCGACGACGGCGCGCCGGCGCAGCGGCTGGACATCGGCGCGCTGCTGGCCACGCCGGTGGCGGGCCAGCATGTCTACGTCTGCGGTACGCAGGGCTTCATGGACGCGGTGCTGTCGACGGCGCGCGCGCGCGGCTGGCCGGCTTCACAGCTGCACTACGAATACTTCGGCGCCACGCCGGCCCCGACCGGCGGCGACCTGGCGTTCGAGGTCATGCTCGCCAGCAGCGGCCGCGTGGTGCCGGTGGCGGCCGACAAGACCGTGGCGCAGGCGCTCGCCGACGCTGGCGTGAGCGTGATGACCAGCTGCGAGCAGGGCGTGTGCGGCACCTGCCTCACGCGCGTGATCGAAGGCCAGTGCGACCACCGCGACCAGTACCTCACGCCCGAGGACCAGGCGGCGAACGACCAGTTCCTGCCCTGCTGCTCGCGCGCGAAGTCGGCGCGGCTGGTGCTGGACCTCTGAAGGACCCGGGTCAGCCCAGGTCTTCGTGCAGGCAGAGGATGTTGCCTTCCGTGTCCTCGAACCAGGCCGCCTTCTCCGAGCCCAGCACGCACACGTGGTCCACCGTCTTCAGGCCCGGCAGGTCGTAGTCGGCGAAACGCACGCCGCGCGCTTCCAGTTCCCCCACGGCGCGGCCGATGTCGTCGACGCGGAAGCTCACGGCCGTGTGCTGCGCCTTCGTGCCTTCGGGCTTGGGGAAGAGCGCGATCTCGGTGCCGCCGCAGCGGTAGACGAACTTGCCGTCGGGCTTGGCGCCCACCGGCTCCAGGCCCAGCCGCGCTTCGTAGAACTCGCGTGCCCGCGCCAGGTCTTTCACCGGCAGCAGGCAAGTGGCTTCGGTGCTGGGGAACGTGCCCATCGCAAACCCTCCTCGTGCCGCCCGCCGGGGCGTGGGGAAAGGTTACGCCGCGGCGTCGTGTCGCGGCGATACGCAGGCTTGCGACAGGGTCAAGGGCGCGCGTTCAGCGCTACGGCCCCACGACCCCGTCAGCGCCGCCAGTCGATGACCACCCGCCCCACGGTGGCGCGCTCGGCGGCGGTGGCCACGGCCTGCGCCCAGTCGGCGGCGGCGAACACGCGCGCCAGCGGCGGCACGAGCGCGCCGCGCTCGAACAGGTCCACCGTGTCTTGCAGCAGCTGCTGCGCGGCCACCGGCTCGCGTTCGCGGTACTGGCGCACGTCCACGCCCACCAGCGAGGCGCCTTTGAGCAGCGCCAGGTTGGCCTTCAGCGCCGGGATCTGGCCTTCGGTGAAGCCCACCACCAGGTGGCGCCCACCCCAGCGCAGGGTGCGGAAGGCGGTGTCGGTGAGGGCGCCGCCCACGGGGTCGAAGACGACGTCCACGCCGCCCGGCGCCGCGGCCTGCACGGCGGCGCGCCAGTCGGGCCGCGTGGTGTCGACCGCGTGGTCGGCACCCGCTTCCAGCGCGGCTTCGCGCTTGGCTTCGCTGCCGCCACCGGCCACCACGCGCGCGCCCAGTGCACGGGCCACCTGCACCGCGGCCAGCCCGGTGCCGCCGCCGGCGCCCAGCACCAGCACCGTTTCGCCAGCCGCCAGCCGGGCGCGGTCGCGCAGCGCATAGAGCGCGGTGGCGCCGGTGATGGGCAGCGCCGCGGCGGCATGCAGGTCGCAGCCTTCGGGCAGTTCGGCCAGCGCGTGGGCCGGCACGCAGGCCACTTCGGCCCAGGCGCCGCCGAACACGGTGGCGGTGACCGCGCGGCCGCTGTCTTCGCGCCAGCCGGCGAGTTCGGTGCCCGGCACGAAAGGCAGCGCGGGTTTCAGCTGGTAGCCGCCGCGTGCGTGCAGCAGGTCGACGTAGCTGATGGCGTTGGCCGCCACCCGCACCGCGACCTCGCCTTCGCGAGGCAACGGCACGGGCACTTCCTCCAGCCGCCAGGCGGCCGGGCCGGTGTCGAAAGCGTGGACTCGCAGCGCCCGCATCGGTGCAGATTTTCCCTGCAACGCCGCAGCGGTGCAGCGGGATGGCCCGGGTTGTTCACCGGCGACCGAAGGCGCAGCATGCCCGCCATGACCCGCCACCCGAACCGCCGCGCCGTCGCGCTGGGCCTGGCCGCGGCCTGCGCGGCGCCGCTGCTGCGCGCGCAGGACAACGCCTGGCCCGCGAAGCCCGTGAAGCTGATCGTGCCGTTCGCGCCCGGCGGCCCCACCGACACCATTGCGCGCCTGGTGGCGGAACGCCTGCAGGCGCTGTGGAAGCAGCCGGTGGTCACCGACTACAAGCCCGGCGCCGGCACCGTGGTCGGCACCCAGGCCGTGGCCAGCGCACCGCCCGACGGCTACACGCTGGGCATGGCGATCAGCGCGCACATGATCAACCCCGGCCTGCAGCCCCGGCTGCCCTACGACACGGTGCGCGACCTGGCGGGCGTGAGCCAGGTGGCGCTGTCGCACTTCGGGCTCTTCGCCCACCCATCGGTGCCGGCGTCCGGCGTGGCCGAGCTGATCGCCTACGCGAAGCAGAACCCGGGCAAGCTCAGCTACGCCACGCCCGGCGTCGGCACCGGCACCCACCTGGCCGGCGAGATGCTCAACCACATGGCCGGGCTCGACCTGGTGCACGTGCCCTACAAGGGCAGCGCGCCGGCGCAGCAGGACGTCATCGCCGGCCGCGTGCCGCTGCTGTTCGACGTGCTGTTCTCCTCGATGCCCTTCGTGAAGGACGGGCGGCTCAAGGTGCTGGCGCTCTCGAGCCCGAAGCGTTCGGCCTCGAACCCCGAGATCCCGCTCATCGCCGAGACGGTGCCGGGCTTCGCGGCGATGAGCATCATCGGCGTCATCGCGCCGGCCGGCGTGCCGCGCGACCTGGTCAAGCGCATCGGCGCCGACATCGGCCGCGCCGTGAAGTCGCCCGAGCTGACCGAGCGCATGGTGGCGCTGGGCATGGAGCCGGTGGGATCGGCGCCGGAAGAGTACGACGCGCTCATCAAGGTCGAGATCGCCAAGTGGGCCGACGTGGTCAAGCGCGCCGGCATCAAGATTGAGTGAGGTCGACGTCTGCGTGGTGGGCGGCGGGCTCGCGGGCCTGAACGCGGCGCTGCAGGCGGCGCGGCGTGGCCTGTCGTGCACCGCGTTCACCGGCGCCTCGCCCGGCGGGCTGCTGCTGTCCATCGAATCGGTGCAGGGCCTGCCCGAACACCCCGAAGGCATTCCCGGCTACGACCTGGGGCCGATGACGCTGGAAGCGGCGATGGACGCGGGGGTGAACTGCATCGGCGAAGAGGCGAGCACCCTCTCGCGCGAAGGCGAAGGCTGGCGCGTCGAAGGCGGCGGCCAGGCGGTGCGGGCGCGCGCGCTGGTGCTGGCCACGGGCAGCATGCTGCGGGCCCTGGGCGTGCCGGGTGAAGCGCGGCTGGCCGGCAAGGGCGTCAGCCATTGCGCCAGTTGCGACGCGCCGCTGCTGCGCGGTCGTGAAGTGGCGGTGGTCGGCGGCGGCGACGCCGCCTGCCAGGAAGCGCTCACGCTGGCGGCGCAGGCCTCGCGCGTGCACCTGCTGGTGCGCGGGGCGGCCTTGCGTGCGCAGCCGGCCTGGCGGCAACGCGTGGCCGCGCAGGCGACCATCGCCCTGCGCTGCGGCGTGCCGGTCGACGAAGGGCAGGGCGACAACGGCGTCACCGGCCTGCGGCTGGACAACGGCGAGACGCTGCCGGTGCAGGCGCTCTTCGTCTACGCCGGGCTGGTGCCCCGCTCCGCACTGGCGCGCGAGCGGGTCGACCTCACCCGCGAAGGCCGCGTCGCCGTGGATGCCGCGCTGCGCACCTCGGCCCCCGGCGTCTTCGCCGCCGGCAGCGTGCGCGCCGGCAGCAGCGGCCAGGCCGCGCAGGCCGTCGAAGACGGCGTGGCGGCAGCGAACGCCGCACACGATTTCCTGAAGGAAGGACCCCGATGACAAAGTTGCTCAGCGTGCACGACCCGCGCGGCTACCCGCCGCAGGTCACCGGCAAGCGGCTGGCGCCGCGGCTGGAAGCGCTCGACGGCAAGCTCGTCCACCTGGTCGACTGCCTGTTCGACAACTCCGAAGTCTTCATGCAGCAGCTGCAGGCCTGGTTCGCCCGGCACCTGCCGGCGGTGAAGACGCAGATCGTGAAGCCGCGCGAAAGCTGGGTCGACGACCCCGCGCTGCGCGCGCGCATCGTCGCCGAAGCGGACGCCGCCATCTTCGCCGTCGGCCTCTGAAGCACTTGCTGCCCGACGGTCGCCGGGCTCGCAATGGCGGTAGAAGCCGACGGGGTTCCCACCGTCGCCGTCCACACCCAGCCCTTCGTGCGGCTGGCGCGCAACGTCGCGCGCGTGAACGGCACGCCCACGCTGCGCCAGGCCTTCGTGCCGCAGCCGGTGGTGGGCCAGTCGCCCGAGGCGCTGCGCGCCTACATCGAGGGCACCGACCCGGTGAGCGGGCGGCCCTTCGTGCAGGAGGTGATCGAAGGCCTCACCGGCGCGCTCACCGAAGCCGACCTCGCCGGCGTCTCGTTCAGCCGCGAGACGCCGCGCCTCCTGGCACCGGCTTCCGAAGAAGACCTGCAGCGCCGCTTCGAGACCGAGCGCTGGACCGACTTCCTGCCCGTGGTGCTGCCCACCGAGGAGCGTGTGGCCGCCATGCTGAAGGGCACCAGCCGCCGCCCCGACGAAGTGGTCGGCCGCATGCGCCCCACCAACTACCGCGAGTTCTGGGAGTACACGGTCGAGAAGGTGGCCGTGAACGCGGTGATGGCGGGCGCGCGGCCCGAGTACTTCCCGGTCATCCTGGCCTTGGCCGCCAGCGGCATGACGGCGCGCCAGAGCAGCACCACCAGCTGGGCCGCGCCGGCGGTGGTGAACGGGCCGGTGCGCAACGAGATCGGCATGCACTGCGGCATCGGCGCGCTGGGCCCGTACAGCCACGCCAACGCGACCATCGGCCGCGCGCACGCGCTGCTGTCGCAGAACCTGCAGGGCGGCTCGGTGGTGGGCGACACCTACATGGGCAGCATCGGCAACGCCTACAACTACGCCTGCACCTGGGCCGAGAACGAGGAGCGCAGCCCCTGGGAGCCGCTGCACGTGCAGCACGGCTTCAAGGCCGACGAGAGCGTGGTCACGGTGTTCCTCGGCGGCTGGTACACGCAAAGCGGCTACGGCCCGCGCGACACCTGGGAGCAGCGCTTCCGCCACTGCCTGGCGGCCTGCGAGCCCTACAACCCGCCCATCGTGCTGCTAGACCCCAGCGTGGCGCGCGGCTTCGTCGAGCGTGGGTTCGCGAAGAAGCAGCAACTCATCGACTGGCTGGCCGAGAACGCCCAGGTCACGGCGCGCGAGTACTGGGACGACCCGTGGACGCAGACGCTGGTGAAACCGCACGCGGTGGCCGGCGTAGAGCCCTGGGCTTCGATGCTGGCGGCGGCGCCCGAGACGATGGTGCGCAAGTACCGCGCGCAGGACATCAGCGTGGTGGTGCTGGGCGGCGAAACGCAGTCGGCCTTCAAGATGGTGAGCGGCAGCTTCGCCCGCGCCAGGCAGGTGAAGGTGGACGACTGGCGGTGAACTAGAGCTCGCGGCCGGTCAGGCGGCGTGCGTTGCCCGCGCGGCGGGTGACGCCGCGGCGGTCGAAGTACTCCAGCACCTGGATCGCCAGGTTGCGGCCGGTGCCGCCGCGGTCGCGGAAGGGGATCACCTCGAAGCGGCCGTCGGGTGACGCGGCCGCGGTGTCGCGCGCCACCTGCAGCAGCGCCTGCAGCGTGGCGGGTGCGAAGAAGCGGTTGGCCGCGATCTTCACCAGCAGGCCGCGCGCGGCGGCGCGTTCGAGGAAGGCGCCGAGCGTGGGCAGCTCGAGACCCAGCAGCGGCGCCAGCTCGCCCGGCGGCGGTGGTCGCAGCGCATGGGCTTCGAACACCGCCAGCACGCGCGCCAGCAGCGCGGCGTCGGCTTCCGCCAGCCGCGCGCGGTGCGCCGGCAGCCGCCACGCGAAGCCTTCGCGCACCACGCCTTCATGGCCGCGCAGCGCGGCGCGCAGCAGCGGCGCGTCG
>JABLTH010047079.1_pt1 | contig 11788 bp, 12 predicted proteins | sample 7875711 | NCBI WGS metagenome assembly JABLTH01 (sample SAMN14941262, study PRJNA633318) | bioreactor metagenome | isolation source: bioreactor | place: China | collected 2019-03-05 | reverse complement strand
TCATCGACACCCTGCTGCCCAAGGACCCGGGCCGCTTCAGCTGGGGCGGCCACCTGGGCGCGCAGATGCAGCAGCCGGTGGTCGACGAGATCGAGCGCAGCGGCACCACGCTGGTCTTCACCAACGTGCGTTCGCAGGCCGAGATCTGGTACCAGCTGCTCATCGCCGCGCGCCCCGAATGGGCGGGGCTGGTGGCGCTGCACCACGGTTCGCTGGACAAGAGCGTGCGCGAATGGGTCGAGCTGGGGCTGAAGGAAGGGCGGCTGAAGGCGGTGGTGGCCACGTCGTCGCTGGACCTGGGCGTCGACTTCCTGCCGGTGGAACGGGTGCTGCAGATCGGCAGCCCGAAGGGCATCGCGCGCCTGCTGCAGCGCGCCGGCCGCAGCGGCCGCGCGCCCGGGCGGCCGAGTCGCGTGACGCTGGTGCCGACCAACACGCTGGAACTGGTGGAGGCCGCCGCCGCGCGCCGCGGCGCGCTGGCCGGGCAGGTGGAAAGCCGGGTCTCGCCTTCGAAGCCGCTGGACGTGCTGGTGCAGCACCTGGTGACGGTGGCGCTGGGCGGCGGCTTCACGCCCGACGCGCTGTACGACGAAGTGCGCTCGGCCCCTGCCTACCGCGAGCTCACGCGCGACGAGTTCGACTGGGCGCTGGCCTTCTGCGAACGCGGCGGCGACAGCCTCACCGCCTACCCGGAGTACCACCGCGTGCAGCCGGTGGACGGCGTCTACCGCGTGCCCGACCGCGGCATCGCCAAGCGCCACCGGTTGCAGGTGGGCACCATCGTCAGCGACGCCTCGATGCAGGTGAAGTGGCTCTCCGGCGGCACCATCGGCCACATCGAGGAAGGCTTCATCGCCCGGCTCTCGAAGGGCGACCACTTCGTCTTCGCCGGCCGCGTGCTCGAGTACGTGCGCACGCAGGACATGGCGGCCTACGTGCGGCTGGGTTCGAAGAAGAAGGGCGTGGTGCCGGCCTGGGCCGGCGGCCGCATGTCGTTCTCGTCGGAACTGTCCGATTCGGCGCAGGCGCTGCTGCACGGCGCCGCCCAGGGCGACTTCTTCGAACCCGAGATGCTGGCCGCGCAGCCCATGCTGGCGGCGCAGGCGCGCCTCTCGCGCCTGCCGCGGCGCGACCGCCTGCTGCTGGAGCGCTTCGCCTCGCGCGAAGGCTTCCACCTGTTCCTGTACCCGTTCGCCGGCCGCAGCGTGCACATCGGGCTGGCGCAGCTGCTGGCGTGGCGGCTGGCGAAGGCGGAGCCGAACACCTTTTCGCTCTCGTTCAACGACTGGGGGCTGGAGATCCTGGCCGCCAGGCCGCTGCCCGACCAATTGCCGGCCGACCTGTTCTCGGCGCGCGCGCTCACCGCCGACGTGCTGGCGAGCCTGAACTCGGGCGAACTGGCGCAGCGCCGCTTCCGCGAGATCGCACGCGTCGCCGGGCTGGTGTTCAGCGGCTACCCGGGGGCGCCCAAGAGCACGCGCCAGCTGCAGGCTTCGAGTTCGCTCTTCTTCGAGGTCTTCCGCAAGTACGATGCCGGCAACCGGCTGCTGGGCCAGGCCGAGCAGGAAGTGCTGGCGCAGGAGCTTGAACTGGCGCGCCTGGCCGCCACCTTGAAGCGCATGGCCGCGCTGCCGCTGGAGCCGGTCACCCTGAAGGCGCCCAGCCCGTTCGCGCTGCCGCTCATGGTGGAGCGGCTGCGCGAGCAGTTGAGCACGGAGAAGATGAAGGACCGACTCGAACGCATGCTGGCCGACGCCGAGGCGGCGCTGGTGGAACCGCCGCCGAGGACGGCGCGCCGGCGGGTGCGGCCATGAAACGCGTCGGCCGCCTGTTCGCCCTGGGCAACGCGGCGAAGCTCAGCACCTACCTGCTGGCGCTGTGGAAGCTGTTCCAGCACCCGGAAACGCCACGTGCCGCCAAGTGGGCCGCCATCGCCGTGCTGGCCTATGCGCTGAGCCCGGTCGACCTCATCCCCGACTTCATTCCCGTGCTGGGCCTGCTCGACGACCTGGTGCTGGTGCCGCTGGGTCTGGCGCTGGTGGTCAAGCTCACGCCCAAGCCGCTGTGGCAGGCGCGCCTGGCCGAAGCGGAAGTGGGCGCCGGCAAGCTGCCGCGGCTGCTGTGGGGCGCGGTCGTCATCGTGCTGCTGTGGCTGCTGGGCGTGGGCGCCTTCGCCTGGTGGCTGTTCACGCTGGTGCGGGGGGCCTGAATGGCGAAACCGGACGACGACACCGCCACCGACCGCCTGGCGCCGCTGGTGCTGGCGGCGGTGGGCGAGATCCCGAACGCGCGCACGCGCCGCGTGCACGACCCCGACGCGGCGGCGCAGGAACTGGCGCGCAAGGCGGCGCTGAAGGCCGCGCTGGTGGCCGGCGCGCTGGCATTGCCCACCGGGCCGCTGGGCTGGCTGACGCTGCTGCCCGAGCTGCGTTCGGTCTGGCGCATCCAGGTGCAGCTGGTGTCCGACATCGCGGCGCTCTACGGCCGCAAGACCGCGCTCGACGAAGCGAAGGTCCTGTACTGCCTGTTCCGCCACAACGGCGTGCGCGCGCTGCAGGACCTGCTGCTGCGCGTGGGCGACCGCTTCGCGGTGGGGGCGGTGCCGGCGCACGTGCTGCAGCTGGCGGCGCGCAAGGCGGCGGCTTCGCTGGCGCGCCGGCTGGCCGGCCGCGGCGTCTCGCGCTGGGTGCCGGTGGCCGGCGCGGTGGGCCTGGGCGCCTACGCGTACTACGAGACCGCGCGGGTCGGCGCCACCGCGCGCGAGCTGTTCGCCGCCGAAGTCGTGGAGTCGTGATCCGCCGCGTCAGGCGGCGGTGTTGCGCAGTTCACGCCGGCGGCGCGGGGCGCGCGCTAAGCTCGCCGCCATGAAACGGTTCGCCCTGCTGCCCCTGCTGCTGGCCGCCTTCGCGGCCACCGCCGCCCCGAAGAAGGCGCCGCCCGCGCCCCCGCTCACCGGCAAGGCCGTGCAGGTGATCGACGGCGCCACCTTCACGATGCAGACTGCCGAAGGCAAGGCGCTCACCGTGCGGCTGGCCGGCATCGAGCCGCCGGAGATCTGCCAGACCTGGGGCGGCGAGTCGCGCGACGCGCTGCAGGCCTGGCTGAAGGACCAGCCGCTGCAGTTGAAGACCGAAGGCCCCGAACGCAACGGCCGCGTGTCGGCGCACGTGTTCGTCGACGGCGCCGACATCAACATCCGCATGATCGAGGAAGGCCATGCCTTCAGCGTGCGCGGCCGTTCCGACCACGGCCCCTACGTCAAGCAGGAACGCATGGCGAAGGCGCTGCGGCGTGGCATGTTCTCCACCGGGCACGTGGAGACGCCGGCGAACTTCCGGCGCAACCACGCGCCCTGTCAGCCGGCGGTGGCCGAAGCCTCGAAGGCGGGCAAGTGACGACGAGCGCCCTGCACCCCACCGCCGCCACCGCCGACCCGGTGCTGCGCGCCGACCTGGAAGCGGCGCTCGAGTTCAAGCGCCAGTTCTTCTGGAACGCCTTCAAGGCGCTGGGCTACAACGGCATCGACGGCGACTACGTGGAGTTCGGCTCGCACGGCGCCACCACCTTCCGCCTCGCGTTCGACCAGATCCGCCAGCGCGGCCAGCAGCGCCACCTGTGGGCCTTCGACTCGTTCCAGGGCCTGCCCGTGCAGGCCGGCCCGCAGGACGCGCACCCGGTGTGGCAGCCCGGCACCATGGCCACCGCGGAAGGCGATTTCCACGCGCTGTGCCGCGCCCACGGCATGGCGCCCGGGCAGTACACCACCGTGGCCGGCTTCTACGACCAGACGCTGCCGCGCCTGGGCCCGACGGCCGCGCCTTCGAACATCGCGCTCGCCTACGTCGACTGCGACCTCTACAGCAGCACGCAGGCGGTGCTGGCCTTCCTGGCGCCGCGCCTCAAGCACGGCATGCTGATCGCGTTCGACGACTACTTCTGCTGGTCGGCGACCCAGGTCTCGGGCGAGCGCCAGGCCTTCCTGGAGTTCGAGGCGGCCCAGCGCGGCTGGCGCTTCCTGCGCTACCGCGACTACGGCTGGGCCGGCTGCTCGTACCTGGTCGAGAAGGCCTGAGCGAAGCGCGCTACTTCACCTTCACGAAGCGCAGCTCGAGCAGGTCGTTCGGCCACTGCGCCACCGACACCTTCTTCACCATCACCCAGTTGAGCGTGCGGCGGTACAGCGGCACGTAGGGGATCTCGTCGGCCAGCATGCGCAGCACCACCGCCACCATGGCGCGGCGGCGCGTGAGGTCGGGCTCCACGCGCATGGCGTCGATCAGCGAATCGAGCTTCGGGTTGCTGTAGCGGCCGGCGTTGAAGGTGCCCAGGCCGCCCTTGTCGTAGGTGCGGAAGAGCGCGTTCAGCGAGGCCCAGGCGTCGGTGTTGGGCGTCCAGCCGAATTCGACGAAGCTGGCCAGGCCCTGGCTCAGCTTGGGGAAGAACTGGTTGGTCGGGCTGGAACGCAGCTGGGTGCGGATGCCCACCTGCGTGAGCATCGCCGCCGCCGCCTGGCAGACGCCTTCGCGCCAGGCGATGTTCACGCAGTCCAGCGTGACCGCAAAGCCGTTCGGGTAGCCGGCCTCGGCCAGCAGCGCCTTCGCCTTCGCGGGGTCGTAGGGCAGGCGCTTGTCCAGCTCGGGCGGCGAGCCGTCGACGCGCGTGGACAGGAAGCCGCCGGTGGGCACGCCCTGGCCGCGCAGCACCTTCTTCAGGATGAGGTCGACGTTGATCGCGTGGTAGACCGCCTTCCGCACGCGGATGTCCTTGAAGGGGTTCCTGCCCTTCACGTCGCTGTCCTGCAGCTCGTCGCGCGCCTGGTCGAAGGTGAAGTACTGCTGGCCGATGTCGGGCACGCTGGTGATGGCCAGCCGGGTGTCGGCCTTCAGGCGTTCGATGTCCTGGAACGGCGGGTCCATCACCAGGTCGACCTCGCCCGAGGCCAGCGCGGCCAGCCGGGTGGCGTCGCTCTTGATGGTGAGGAAGGTCACGTCGTCGACGTTGCCGTGGCGCTTGTCGCTCCAGCCCCACCACTTGTCGTGCCGCTTGAGCACGGTGCGCACGTCGGGCTCGTACTTCTCCAGCCGGTAGGGGCCGGTGCCGTTGGCGTTGCGCACCGCGAAGGTCTCCTGCTTGGCGTTGAAGTCCTGCGCCTTCTGCACGCCGTGCTTCTCGCACCAGGCCTTGCTCATCATGACGATGAACTGCGTCTTCTCGGGCAGCACGGCGTCGGGCTGTTCGAGCTGCAGCTCGATGGTCTGGGCGTCGACCTTCTTGACCGCCGTCACGCCCTTCAGCTGGAAGGCGCGCTGCGAGGTGGGGCCCAAGGCGCGTTCGATCGAGAACACGGCGTCGTCGGCGGTGAAGGGCGTGCCGTCGTGGAAGACCACGCCCTGGCGCAGCTTGAAGCGCCAGGCCAGCGGGCCGTTGGGCGCCCAGGAAACGGCCAGCCCGGGCTCGATCTCGAACTTCTCGTTGCGCGTGACGAGCGACTCGTAGAGCTGGAACGCGATGCGCGAGTGGTACAGCAGGGCCAGCGACTGCGGGTCCATGGTCTGTGGGTCGAAGGCGGTGGCCACGCGCAGGCCGGCCGCCTGCACGGTGCCGGCCAGCGCCAGCAGCAACGCGAGAAGGGCTCGTTTCATGCGCATCAACCCAGCGTGCGACCGAAGAAGCGCAGGCTGCGGTCCCAGGCGATCTGCGCCCAGGCGGCGTCGTACTGCGTGATGCCGATGCGGCCCGGGCCCTGCGCCGTCTCGTTGGCGAAGGCGTGCTGCGCCAGGTAGCGGTGGCCTTCGTAGCGCACGCTGGCGGCCTTGAGCTTCTCTTCCAGCCCGTCGACGCCGGCGATCGCGAAGGCGCCGTCCTGCGTCGCCCAGTGGGCCAGCACCGGCGCCTTGATCTTGCCGGCGTCCACGTACTCCAGCGGCGGGTAGCCGTACCAGACGACGCCGGCGTCGGCCTCGGGCGCCATGGTCAGCGAGAGGATGGTGAGCGCGCCGCCCATGCAGAAGCCGGTGACGCCGGCCTTGGGCGCGCCGCGGCCCTTCAGGAACTGCAGCGCGCCGCGCACGTCCTGCGAAGCGGCGTCGCCGAAGTTCAGGCCCGTCATCAGGTGGTGCGCCTCCTCCGCTTCCACCGTGCTCTTGCCGCGGTAGAGGTCGGGCACCAGCGCGGTGTAGCCGGCCGCCGCCAGGCGCGCCGCCACGCCCAGGATCTGGGCGTTGACGCCCCACCATTCCTGGATGACGACCACCGCCGGCGCGCCCTTGCCGGCGGCGGATTCGAACAGGTGGCCCTGGACCTCGGCGCCGTCGGGGCGGCGGAAGCTGACGCGTTCGCTCATGAAGGGGTCTCCTGGTGGCGGTGCAATGCCGCGCAGGATACCGCCCCCGGCGTCAGCCTTTCAGCGCCGCCGCCACGGCGTCGGCCAGCGGCGTGGTCGGGCGGCCGATGAGCGCGCTCAGGCTGCGGCTGCCGTCGAACAGTTCGTCCTGCGCGCTGGCGGCGCTGGACTGCGCCAGCACGGCGGCGAAGCCTTCGGGCAGCCCCACGCCCACCAGCGCGGCGGCGAAGCCGGCTTCGGGCAGGTCCTGGTAGGCCACCGGCTTGCCGGACTGGCGCGCCACCTCGGCGGCGTATTCGGCCATGGTGAAGGGCTGGTCGCCGGCCAGTTCGTACACCTTGCCGGCCTGGCCTTCGCGCGTGAGCACCGCGGCTGCGGCGGCGGCGTAGTCGGCGCGGGGGGCGGCCGAGATGCGGCCGTTGCCGGCCGAGCCCAGCACCACGCCGTGCGCCAGCGTGGCGCCGATGCTGCCGGTGTAGTTCTCGGTGTACCAGCCGTTGCGCAGCAGCACGTGCGGCAGGCCACTGGTCTTGAGCATGGCCTCGGTCTCGCGGTGCTCGGTGGCGAGCGCGATCTTCGAGGTCGGCGCACGCAGGATGCTGGTGTAGGCCACCAGGCCCACGCGCGCGGCCTTGGCCGCTTCGATCACCGCCGCGTGCTGGCTGGCGCGCTGGCCCACTTCGCTGGACGAGACCAGCAGCAGCTTGGAAGCCCCCGCGAAGGCGGAGGCCAGCGTGGCGGGCTTCGTGTAGTCGGCTTCGCGCACCTGCACGCCTGAAGCGGCCAGGTCGGCCGCCTTCGCGGGGGTGCGCACGGCGGCGACGATCTGCGCCGCGGGCACGCCGCGCGCGAGCAGGTTCTGGATGACGAGGCGGCCGAGCTGGCCGGTGGCGCCGGTGACGACGATCATGGTCGGAATTCCTTGGAGAGACGTTGAGGAGGCGCGTACAGTAGCGGCCTGGCTTACTTTTCGTAAGTACATACCTCAAGGTGAGTTAAGGAGGTCGAAGTGAGTGGCAAGCGCCTGTCCACCCGCGTGCGCCGCGGCGACCTGCTGGCCGCCGACTGCCCTTCGCGCGACGTGCTGCAGCACGTGACCAGCCGCTGGGGCGTGCTGCTGTTCATGGCGCTGCTGGGCGGCACGCACCGCTTCAGCGAACTGCGGCGCAAGGTGGGTGGCGTGAGCGAGAAGATGCTGGCGCAGACCCTGCGCTGGCTGGAAGACGACGGCTTCGTCGAGCGGCGCAGCTTCAACACCGTGCCGCCGCACGTGGAATACAGCCTGACCCCGCTGGGGCAGGAAGTGGGTCAGCGCGTGGAAGCGCTGGCCGACTGGATCGAGGAGAACCTGGCGGTGGTGCTGGCGGCGCGGCAGGCGCCGGTGGCGGCGGACGCGCCGCCGCCCGGCCGCCTCATCGTGAAAGCAGGTCGAGCCGTCGCCAGCCGCGCTGCTGCGCCGCGGCCGCCAGCCGCGCGTCGGGGTTGACGACCACCGCTTCCTTCACCACCTGCAGCAGCGGCAGGTCGTTCGCCGAGTCGCTGTAGAAGACGCTGTGCCCGAAGCCTTCGAGCGACTGGCCGCGTGCGCGCAGCCAGTCGTGCAGGCGCGTCACCTTGCCTTCGCGCATGTTCAGCACGCCCTGCGTGCGGCCGGTGAAGCGGCCGTCGGTGCCGGTCTCGCACTCGGTGGCGATGAGGTGCTCGAAGCCCAGGTGCGCCGCCGTGAGTTCGGTGATGTATCGGTTGGTGGCGGTGGACAGCAGCACCAGGTCGCCGGCGTCCTGGTGGGCGCGCACCTGGTCGCGCGCCGCGCGCGGGATGGCCGGCGCCACGCACTCGGCCAGGAACTCCTGGCGCGTGGTCTCCCACTCGGCCGCGCTGCGGCCGGCCAGGGTGCCGACGTAGAAGTCGCAGAAGTCCTGCACGCTCACCGTGCCGGCGCGGTAGCCGTCGGCCATGGCGGCATTGCGCGGGCCGAAGGTGGCCGCGTCCAGCACGCCGCAGCGCTGCAGGAATTCGCACCACAGCTGGTCGCTGTCGCCGTCCAGCAGGGTGTGGTCGAGGTCGAAGACGGCGAGCTTCAAGGCGTGCGCAGGTGCCAGGCCTTGGGGCGCGTGAAGGTGCGGATGCCTTCCACCGAAAGCGTCAGGCCGACCCCCGAATCGCCGTGGCCCGACCAGGGCAGGCGCGGGCTCACGCGGTCGCAGCAGTTCCAGTACACGCTGCCGGCGTTCACGCGCGAGAGCAACGCCCGCGCGGCGGCTTCGTCCTTCGTGTAGACGCCCGCGGTCAGGCCGTAGCGGGTGTCGTTCATCAGCGCCACCGCCTCGTCATCCGACTTCACCTTCTGGATGCCGATCACGGGGCCGAAGCTCTCCTCGCGCATCAGCTCCATCTGGTGGTTCACGTTCGTGAACACGGTGGGCTGGAACCAGTGGCCGGGTCCGGGCAGGCGTTTGCCGCCGCGCAGCAGCGTCGCGCCCTTGCTCAGCGCGTCGGCCACCTGCGCTTCCAGCACCGCCAGCTGCGGCGCGCGCGTGATGGCGCCGATGTAGGTGCCCGCGTCGGTGGGGTCGCCTTGCTTGAAGCTGTCGACCGTTTTCACGAAATGCTCGACGAAGGCGTCGTGCAGGCTTTCGTGCACGTAGATGCGCTCCACCGAGCAGCAGCTCTGGCCGGTGTTGTACATGGCGCCGTCGGCCAGCGACTCGGCAGCGGCCTTCGGGTCGGCGTCGGCGCGCACGTAGGTCGGGTCCTTGCCGCCCAGCTCCAACTGCAGCTTCACCAGCTTGCCGGCCACCGCGTTGGCGATGCGCACGCCGGTGGCGTGGCTGCCGGTGAAGAAGACGCCATCGATCTTCTGTTCCAGCAGTGCGCCGCCCACCTCGCCGGCGCCGATGAGAGGCACCATCACGTCGGCCGGCACGCCCGCTTCGTGCAGCAGGCGGGCGATGTGCAGGCCCGTCTGCGCCGCGTATTCGCTCGGCTTGTAGAGCACCGCGTTGCCGGTGAGCAGTGCCGGCACGATGACGTTGCAGCCCACGAACCAGGGGTAGTTCCAGGCCGAGATGTTGGCCACCACGCCCAGCGGCACGTGGCTGATCTGCTCGTGCATGCCGCCGCCGTCGAACACATGCTCGTCGCGCACCGCGCCTTCGGCCTGTTCGAGGAAGAAGTCCAGCCGCGGCAGCAGGCCGTTGAGCTCGTTGCGCGCCTGCGCGATGGGCTTGCCCATGTCCTGCGTCAGCGTGGCGGCCAGCGTTTCCAGCTGCGCGACGACGGCGGCGCGGAAGCGCCGGACGATCTCCAGCCTCTCGGCGATGGGTCGCGCCGCCCACGCCGGTTGCGCGGCGCGCGCGGCGGCGGCCTTGCGTGCCACCGAGGCGGCGTCGTCGGCCGGCAGTTCGGCCACCAGGGCGCCGGTGGCGGGGTTGAAGACCTTCAGCGTGTTCATCAGCGTTTTCTCGCGGCGCGCGCCGCGGCCAGGAAGTCGTTGAGCATGGGGGTGTCGTCGAAGCCGTCGTGCGCCAGCGTGCGGTGGAACTCCGGGTGCCACTGCACGCCGGCCACGAAGCCCGCGCCTTCGCGGCGGATGGCTTCGACCATGCCGTCGTCGGGGCAGCGCGCCTCGGCCACGAAGCCGGGCGCCAGGTCCTTGATGCCCTGGTGGTGGATGCTGTTGGTGACGGCGTAGCTGACGCCCGGGTACAGGTCAGCCAGGTGGGTGCCGGGCACCAGCTCGATGTGGTGGAAGTGGCGTTCGTACTTGCTGCCGTCGCGGTGCTGCTTGGCTTCCGGCCGCTGGGTGGGAATGTCCTGCCACAGCGTGCCGCCGTAGGCCACGTTCAGCAACTGCAGGCCGCGGCAGATGCCGAACACCGGCTTGCCGGCGTCGACGAAGGCGCGCACCAGCTCGATCTCGTAGCGGTCGCGCACGCGGTCGCCGGGCCAGCGCGCATCGATCGGCTTCTCGCCGTAGGTCTGCGGCGCGACGTCGTTGCCGCCCTGCAGCACCAAGCCGTCCAATGCCTGCGCGTAGTGGTTCAGGTTCAGGTCGGCGCGCGTGACCACGCTTTCGGAGTCGACGGCCGGGATCATGACCGCCATCGCGCCGCCGTGCATCACCCAGTGGGCGACGCTCTGCTCCAGGTAGTGCAGCGTCTTGGTCCAGACGCCGCCCAGGTCGAGCACCGGCCCTTCGGGGTGGTAGATGCGGGCCGAGACGCCGATCAGCAGCGGCCGCAATGAATCGTCGATCACAGCGCTTGGGTGAAGAGTCTTTCGTAGTCGGCCGCCGTGGCCGGCCGCGGGTTGGTGGCGCCGGTGAAGTCCTTCTCGGCCAGCGCCACCAGGCGCGGGAAGTGCTCGCGCGTGACGCCGCGCGACGCCAGCCCGCCGGTGATGCCGATGGAAGCCTTCAGGTGCTTCAGCCAGGGCACGAAGGCGAAGCCGCCTTCGGCGATGCCGGCGGCATGCGCCAGTTCGTCGAACTTCTGCGGCACCGCTTCGTGGTTCCAGGCCAGCACGGTGTCGATCATCAGCGCGTTGGCCAGGCCGTGGTGCATGTCCAGCACCGCGCCCAGCGCGTGCGCGCAGGCATGCACCGAACCCAGGTCCTTCTGGAACGCGATGGCGCCCATCATCGAGCTCATCATCATGTCGCTGCGCGCGGCCAGGTTCTGCGGCTCGTGCACCGCCTTCGCCAGCGCGCGCGCGCCCACGCGCAGGCCTTCGAGCGCGATGCCGTCGCACAGCGGGTGGTAGGCCGGCGAGAGGTAGCTCTCGATGTTGTGGGTGAGCGCGTCCATCCCGGTGGCGGCGGTCACCGCGGCCGGCAGCGCGAAGGTGAGCTCGGGGTCGGCGAACACCGCCTTGGCCAGCAGCTTGGGGCTGAAGACGGCGCGCTTCAGGTGGGTGTCGTTTTCGCTCACCACCGAGCTGCGGCCCACTTCGGAGCCGGTGCCCGACGTGGTGGGCAGCGCCACGAAGTGCGGCAGCTCGTGGACGATGGGCTTCACGCCCGGCTGGTCCCAGCAGTAGTCGATGACGTCGCCCGGGTGCACCGCCATCAGCGCCACGACCTTGGCGACGTCGAGCGCGGCGCCGCCACCGAAGCCGATGACGCTGTCGGCGCCATGCGCCTTGAACGCCGCCGCGCCGGCCATGACCTGTGCCGCGGTGGGGTTGCCGAAGACGCCGTCGAACACGCCCACGTTCAGGCCGGCGAGGTGGCTCTTGAACTCGGCCAGCACGGGCAGGGCGCCGAGCGCCCTGTCGGTCACGATGAGCGGCCGCTTGAGCCCCTGCTCCTGCAGGTGGGCGGCGACGAGCTTGCGGGCACCGGCGCCGAAGTGGATGGTCGTCGGGAAGGCGAATTTGGTGATGGCCATCAGATGATCTCGAAGTAGCGCTTCAATTCCCAGTCGGTCACCGCGTCCTGCCACT
>JABLTH010045005.1_pt1 | contig 11793 bp, 7 predicted proteins | sample 7875711 | NCBI WGS metagenome assembly JABLTH01 (sample SAMN14941262, study PRJNA633318) | bioreactor metagenome | isolation source: bioreactor | place: China | collected 2019-03-05 | reverse complement strand
TTATTGAAGTGGGCTTCCTGCACGGGCACGACGTGCTCGAGGATGTGCTCGAGCACGCGGGCGGGGGATCCCACGGCGACGACCTCGCGCACGACGGCCTTGGGGTAGTACGCCAGCACGGGGAAGGTCTCTTTCTCGTAGACCTCCCAGCGTTTGCGGATCACGTCTTCCTTGGCGTCGTCGACGCGATTCTCCTTCAGGGCGCGGCGTCGGAGGCGCTTGATCATCTCTTCCTTGTCAGGGCAGACCAGGTGGATGATCGCCAGCACGTTCAGGTGGCGTTCGAGGAGCTTGGCCTGATTGACGTTCCGGGGAATGCCGTCGAGCACCAGGAGGTCGGCGTGGGGCTTGTAGTCGCTGAGGACGGTGCGGGCGTGCATGTTCTGGTGCCACATCTCGATGGTGACGTCGTCGGGGACGAGCAGGCCCTTGCTGGAGTATTCGACGAAGGTCTGCCCGAGCTTGGAGGACATATCGAGGGTGCGGAAGACCTCGCCGCAGGAGAGGTGATAGAAGCCCGGGATGGCGCCGAGGATCTTGCCCTGCGTTCCTTTGCCCGAGCCCGGAGCGCCGAAGAGGAGCACGGTCTGATAGCGGGTTGACATACGATGGTCCTCGTCAATGCCGATGGCGGCGATCCGCCGGATCGGCACGCCGGATTTATCGACCCGAAGGGGGATTGAGGCAACTGCTGTGACGAAAAAACCCCGCGAGGGCGGGGTTTGTGAACGTCCTTTCGCAACGCGGGGGCGAGGGGTTACTTCTTGCCGTTGCCCTTCTGCTCTTCGAGGGCCTTTTCCATGAGATTCTTGGGCATGGCGCGGTACTCGAGGAACTCCATGCTCGCGCTGGCGCGTCCCTGGGACATGCCGCGGATCGAGGTGGTGTAGCCGAAGAGTTCGGAGAGCGGGATTTCCGCGGTGATGAGCTTCACGACGCCGCGGTCATCGGTGTCGATGATCATGCCCCGGCGGGAGCTGATGTCGCCGGTGATGTTGCCGAGGTACTCGTTCGGGACGGTGACGACGACCTTCATGATGGGTTCGAGCAGCACGGGGCCGGCCTTCTCGGTGGCTTCCTGGACGGCGAGCCGCCCGGCCTGCTCGAAGGCGACCTGCGAGCTATCGACCGCGTGCGACGAGCCGTCGACGATCTCGGCCTTGACGTTGATCATGGGGTAGCCGAACTTGACGCCGGTGACGCAGGTCTGGCGGATGCCGTACTCGACCGAGGGGATGTACTCCTTGGGGATCGCGCCGCCGACGACCTTGTTGACGACGGCGATGTTGTCGGTGAAGTCAACGCCGTCCTCCTTGGCCTGCTCGGCGGTGTAGGGCATGAAGTTGATGGTGCAGTCGCCGTACTGGCCGCGGCCGCCGGTCTGCTTGACGAACTTACCGCGGACCCACTCGGCCTTCTTGGTGATGGCCTCGCGGTAGGAGACGCGGGGCTTGCCGACCTCGACGTTGATCTTCATGTCGCGGACGAGCTTGTTGCGGATGATTTCGAGGTGGAGCTCGCCCATGCCGCTGATGATGGTCTGGGCGGTCTCATCGTCGTAGGTGTAACGGAAGCTGGGGTCCTCGCGGCGGATGGTGGCGAGGGCGTCGGAGAGTCGGCGTTTGTCGTCGGTGCTCTTGGGCTCGATCGACATCGAGATGACCGGCTCGGGGAAGTGCATGCGTTCGAGGATGATGGGGTGGTCCTGGTCGCAGAGGGTGTCGCCGGTGTAGCTGTCCTTGATGCCGACGACGGCGACGATGTTTCCCGCGGTCACGGAGTCCAGCGGGATGCGGTTCTGGGCGTGCATCTCGAAGATGCGGCTGGCGTTCTCGCGTTTGCCGTTGCCGGGGTTGAGGATGCGGTCGCCCTTGTTGAGGGTGCCGGAATAGACGCGCATGTAGGTAAGGTCGCCGTGGGTATCGGAAACGACCTTGAAGACCAGGGCGGAGAAGGGGGCCTTGGCGTCGTGCGGACGGGTCATCTTCTTTTCTTTGTCCTGCGGGTCGGTGCCCTCGACCTCGGGCTTTTCGGTCGGGGCCGGGAGGTAGTCAACGACCGCGTCGAGCAGGGCCTGGACGCCCATGTTGCGGAGCGCGGCGCCGCAGAGCACCGGGTAGCAGGCGCGGGCGATCGTTCCCTTGCGCAGGGCGGCCTTGATCTCTTCCTCGCTCATCGGCTGCTCGTGGAGGTACTTGTCCATGAGGTTGTCGTCGAGCTCGGCGACCTTCTCGAGCATGTCGTGGCGCCACTTGTTGGCGATGTCCACCCAATCCTCGGGGATCGCCTTCTCCTTGGTGATCTCGCCCTGCTCGCCCTCGAAGTAGAGGGCCTTCATGCGCACCAGGTCGATGATCCCGACGAACTCGTTGCCCACGCCGATCGGATACTGGATCGGGATGCCGTTGGCGCCCAGACGGCTCTTGATGGTGCTGAACGAGAAGTCGAAGCTGGCGCCGAGCTTGTCCATCTTGTTGACGAAGCAGAGGCGCGGGACGCGGTACCGATCGGCCTGCCGCCAGACGGTCTCGGACTGGGCCTCGACGCCTTCCTTGCCGTCGAAGACCGCGACGGCGCCGTCGAGCACGCGGAGAGAGCGCTCGACTTCGATGGTGAAGTCGACGTGCCCCGGGGTGTCGATGAGGTTGATCTTGTACTCCTGGCCGTGCGCTTCCCAGGGGCAGGTGGTGGCGGCGGACTGGATGGTGATGCCGCGTTCCTGCTCTTCCTGGAGGAAGTCCATGGTGGCCGTGCCCTCGTGGACCTCGCCGATCTTGTAGTTCTTTCCGGTATAGAAGAGGATGCGTTCCGAGACGGTGGTCTTGCCCGCGTCGATGTGGGCGCAGATGCCGATGTTTCGGACGTGCTTGAGGTCGGTGACGATCATCGTGTCGGCCATGGCTTTGCTCTCGAACAATCGGGCGATGCTGTCGATCGCCCTGGCCGCCGCGCCCTTTCAGGGTGCGGTGCCGTGGGTGAATCCGTCTCGCTGAAACGCTGGGTTCGTCGTACTCGCCGGCCGATTGATGGGCGGCCCGCGTGGAGTGTGATCGGCGTTATGCCGCTGAATCGTCAGTCAGGGTCGATGTCGTCTTCCTCGTCCATAGTCATCGGCCCATCCTTTCCGCGTAAACCGGCGACCGAGCCTCAAATCGTGCATCAGCCGACTCTTGCGGAACCGCCGCCCCGAGCTGGCGCCACGCCGCCGAGGGTGCAAACAAGTCCCTTCCAAAGCGAGGAAAATAATAGCGCCGGACGAGGCGCGATCAAGGACCGACGGCACCCTTGGCGAGCGCTTCGAGGTGGGATCGTTCGCCCGGTTCGAGCATCCGGAGTGGGTCCAGGCGCATGTCGCGGTTGATTTCCAGGACCTTGGCCGCCCATTCGCCGGCGCGGGCCCTGTCACCCAACGATTCGAGCACCCGAACAAGCTCCAAAGCCGAGGTCATGCCGTGTGGATCCAGGCGGGCGCCGGCCTCGAATGCGGCGGCGGCGGCTGCCAGGGTCTCGCGGCGCCCCAGGGCGAGGCTTACCTCGCGGCGGAGTGTGCCGAGCCAATTCCAGGCCGACGTGGATGGCGAGAGTTCGACGGCGCGCTCCGCGACGCCGAGAGCCAGCGCGGCTTCATCACCGGCGGCCATCATCTCGCCGGCGCTGTGCCGCTCCGCCATGCGCTGCATCCAGAGCTTGCTGGCGGCCTGGAGCGTCGGGGTGTGGCGGGCGCGCTCGCCGGCGGCCTTGAGGATCTCGGCGGCTCGACCCGCGCGATCGAACTGCACGGCCGCGATCTCTCTCATCACATCGTCGGGGCGGTCGAGCGTGGCCTTGACCCCGAGCGAGCCAAGCATGGCGGCGATCTCGCCCGCGCTCCCGCGAGAGGCCTGAACGAACTCGACGTAGGCCTCACGGGCCTCGGCGACGGGTGTGACGAGCGAGGCGGCGTCACGCAGCCGTGATTCCCAGGACCACGTGCGCAGCGCGCCGAACGCGGCGGTGAACGCCAGCGCCACGGTGACGAGCGAGCCGAGGCGCGCACCGATCGAGGACAACGGCCTGGAGCCGTCCGTTGCGCCGGTCGGAGAAGATGGCGAGCCAGAGTCCGGGCCCGAGGCGGCGCCGGTTAGGGCCTGCACTCCAGCGCACAGGCCGCACACCATGAGCATCCACGCTCCGGAGCCCGGCCACACGGGGGTGACCTCGATCTGGGCGTGGGCGGCGAGGGCGAGTGCTGCTGCGGCGAGTCCGGCGGGAGTCTTGCCGAGCCGGTCGATCAGCGTTGCGACGCCGATGCCGACGCCGAGCGCGAGCGCCGCCGAGACCAGTCGAGCGATGGACGCCTCGGGCGTGCTCGACCGCAGTTCGACGAACGCGGAAAAGGCGGTGGGGGCGAGGATGACGAGGACGAAGGCTCGCGCCAGGAGTGGAGTTGGCCATGCTGCCCGCGAGGTCGAATCGGGCGACACGGATGGGATGGAGAGCGATTCGTGCGTGAGAAGCAAGCGTCCCGCGAGCGCGATCCAGGCGAGCCACGCGGCACACCAGGCAGCGCCGGCGAGCCCGAGCGTGCTGAGCCAATCGAAGAAGATGCTGTGGGGAGAGGTGACCTCTTCCGGGCTGAGGGCGGGCTTGGCGAGGAGGTAGGCATCTTTGAAGCCGGTCGGCCCGACGCCGGCGAGCGGATGCTCGGCGATGATGCGTGCGGCGCCCTGCATGTAGAACCAGCGGAAGAAGATGGAGAGTTCGGCGAGCTTCTCGCCGATCAGGCCGCGGAGGACGACGCCCAGCAGCATCCCACCGACGACGAGCACGCCGAGGGTGGTGCCGAGCGTTTCGGCGGCGCGGGGCCTCCCCGCGAGCTTGTGGCGCAGGACGGCGCCGAGGATGAGGAGCGCGACGCCGACGCAGGCGGCGGCGATGCCACCTTTCGACATCGAGAGCGCGAGCCCGGCCCCGGCGACAATGAGGCCGGCGCCGATGAGCGGCCTGACCCATGCCGGAAGGCTGTCGCGCACCCGGCGTGAGGCGCCAGCCAGCGCGAGCAGGGCAACAAGGCCCCCCGCGCAGATGCTGGCGAAGACGTTGGAGAGGCCGAACCAGCCGGTCGCTTCGTTCTGAAAGAGCCGGCGCTCAAAGGCGCGGGCCATCATCGAGCCCTCGCTCCAGCCCTGGGCCTCCAGGAACTGCGGGCGGTGCTGGTGGTAGGCGCGGACCGTCTCGGGGTGCTCGACGAAATACTGGAGTGCGCCCTTGGCGGCCAGGAGTATGACCAGCGCCAGGAGCGCGCCCCAGGCGAGCGAGCGGCCCGCGCGATCACGGGCGAGGGCAAGACCGGCAACGCCGGAGGCCATGGCGGCGCACCACGAGACACCGACGCGCAGGTTGTCGAGCGAGCCGTGATTGATGATCAATGAGTGGGCGAGCGCGGCGAGGGCGCCGACGGCCAGAAGAATCGGCGAGCAGACCGAGAGCCCTCGCGAGCACCACAGGACGACGGCGGCGGCGAACAGCGACAGCGCGTCGAGGATGAGCTGTCCGGTCGGGCCGAGCGAGGTCTGCGGCGTGGAGAGGAGTGTGGGGTCGCCCTCCCACATGGGGAACGGGTCCATGGACACGAGACACCGGGCCGTGACGCACGCCAAGAGCAGCGCGGCGGCGGCCAGCCGGGCCTTTCCGAGCGCGGTCATGAAGGGTGCAACGGCGTCGGGTCTTGAGTCAGTCACGCTTGGCCCCAGGCTCTCGCGGATGTTGTTCTGGTGGGAGACTCGGCGAGCTTTCGCGCGGCGGCACGGGGTTCAGGCCGCGCCAGCCCGTGGCGTGCTCGAAGGCGGCGAGGACGACCAGGGCCATGACGACCTGGATGCCGACCAGCGCGGCCTTCCACGCCTCGAGCGAGCCCAGGAAGATGCCGGCGATCCCGGTGCAGGCGGTGAGCCCCCAGATGACAAGGACGGCGGCCTGCTTCGACATGCCGCGACCCACGAAGCGGTGCGAGACATGCTGAAGATCACCGACCATCGGGCTCTTGCCCTGCGAGAGGCGGAGGATGGTGACGGTGGTGAAGTCATAGAGGGGAACGGCGAGCACGACGACGGGCATGAGCACGCCGTACCACGCGTTGGCGCCGGCCGGGCCTTCGCCGATGTAGGTTGTGCGGACGGTGAGGAAGGCCAGAAGAAAGCCGATGACGAGCGAGCCGCCGTCACCCATGAAGAGCTTGGCGGGCGGAAAGTTGAAGACGAGGAATCCTCCGAGGGAGCCGACGAGGAGCGCGAGGCACGCCGCGACGAACCACTGGCCCTGCACGAGCGCGCCGGCCAGAAAGCACGCGGCGGCGATGAGCGCGACGCCCCCGGCCAGGCCGTCCATGTTGTCGAGGAAGTTGAGGGCGTTGGTGACGACGATGATCCAGAGGACGGTGGCGAGGATGGAGAGCCACGGGCCGCCGACGCGGGAATCGAGAAAGGTAAGGAGGCGTGTGTCGCTGAACCAGACGGTGGCGAGGGCGACGGCGAGCATCACCGCGAGCTTGAGCCTGGGGCCCAGCGCCTTGCGATCGTCGAAGAGGCCGACAAGGTGGAGGATGGCCAGACAGGCCGCGAGCGTGAGGGCCGCGGGGCGCTTGGATGCCAGACCGGGGAGGTGGGGACGGATGGGCGCGAGCCATCCGGTGAACGCGTCGGCGGGGAACAGGCCGACAACGGCGATCGCGCCCAGGAGCGGGATCATGATCGCGCCGAAGATGGCGATGCCGCCGGTGTTTGGGACGCCCCGCGGCGCCAGCTTGATGTGGCCCGGGACGCCCGGGGAATCGAGGGCGTTGAGCCTTCGTCCCAGCACGACGGCGAGCCATGTCGCGGGCAGCGAGATCAAGAACGAGACCGCGATGAGGGCGAGGACGACCGGAACCATCGTTCGGTCAGAGTATCCGATTCAGGGGTGTTTGTTTGCGGCCGGCGCCTGCGCCGCGCAGCGCCCGACGCGGGCAGGATCGACAGATGAAACGGACCTGAGTGATCCGATTCCGGGGGGGGAGTGGTTCTGCCGCGATGGGTCAGGCGTCGTTCGCGCCGGAACGTCGGGCGACTCGCCGCGCGAGCGTCCACGGGAGCGTGATGATCGTGAAGATCGCGAGCGCCAGGAGCATGATCCAGATCAGGCGGAGCGGCCAGGCTCCTAGTTCGTCGATCAGCGTCGGCGTGCTTGGCTGGCTCGGTCCGGTGTAGGCATAGTTCGTGCGCATGAACCAGTTGAAAGGGACCATGAGCAGGATGGCATAGACAAAGGTGCGCCGGGCCGCGCCGAAGAAGTCGCTCCATGCGGGGCGGTAGCGCAGGACGACGAGGTCGTAGATCGCGCAGCCGACGATCTGCATGTGGTTGAGCCAGTAGAGCCAGAACTTCGTGTGGGCGAGCCCCTGCGTGATGATGGGGGTGAAGAAGGCCTGCGTGCACAGCCCGAACGCCCAGTAGTACGTGAGCGTGCGGAGCCAGCGTCGCTGCGTGACGAGGGCGGCGCCGCCGATCCAGCCGGCGAGGTCGCAGATGTGGAGCGGCAGGCTTTCGGTGAGGACGAAGCGGGAGGGACGGATGTAGTAGATGAGCATGAGCGCCTGGGCGACCAGGGTTGACCATCCGACCCAGGCACGGAGCACACGCTCGCGATCGTCTCGCCATCGCAGGCCGAGGTAGACCGGCGTGGCGATGCAGACCGCTCCAACGACCAGCACAGCCAGGTGGAAGAGGCCGAACGGACTGAAAGACTCGAACCAGTCGTCGGGCGCGCCCGGCGTGCCCGGGGGTGTGGTGGAGATCTGGATGAGCACGTCGTGGGGGGGTGTCACGTCTGGGCACCGGCGCCCGAGGGCCTGGCGGCGGATTCGTGGCGGAGCTGGCCGCAGGCGGCCTTGATGTCACGACCGCGGCTGGCGCGGATGTGAACATTGATGCCGCGGGCCCGCAGAAGTTCCTGGAATTCGCGGACGTGGTCGTCGAGGGGTCGTTTGAAGGGAAGGCCCTCCACCTCGTTGTAGCGGATGAGGTTGACGTTCGCGCGGAGAGTCCTGGCGAGCGTGGCGAGCTCGGCGGCGTGCTCGGGGCGGTCGTTCATGCCGCGCAGAAGCGTGTATTCGAGCGTGATCTCTCGGCCGGTCTTTTCGAACCATTTCTGGCACGACGCGAGCAGGTCCTTGATCGTGGTGTAATGAGCCCAGGGGATGAGTTCGCGCCGGATGAGATCGGTCGGCGCATGGAGGGAGAGGGCGAGCGTGACGGGGAGGTCGAACTCGCCGGCGAGGCGCTCGATCGCTTGGGGAAGGCCGACGGTGGAAATGGTGATCTTCCGCGCGGAGATGTTGAACCCCCACGGGGAGTTCATGATCCGGATCGCCCGGGTGACGTTCGCGAAATTGGCGAGCGGCTCCCCCATTCCCATAAAGACCACGTTGGAGATGCGCGGCGGCTTGCGCGCGGGCGAGCCGGATGCGGCGGCGGCGCCCTGAGCGGCGTCCAGATCCCGCAGCTGCCTCTGGAGGAGCCAGACCTGCTCGACGATGCGGCCGGCCGAGAGATTCCCGTCGAGGCCGCCCAGCCCCGAGGCGCAGAAGCGACAGCCGACCGGGCAGCCGATCTGCGAGCTGATGCAGGCGGTGCGGCGATCTTCGGTCGGGATCATGACACACTCGGTCTGGCGCGAGGAGTCGCCGCCGGCTGTGTCCAGCACGGTGAGCGCCGTCTTGGACTCACTCCCCCGGCTCTTCTCGGCGTCGTCCCACTCGATGAGCAGCTTGCCGACCCCGTCCGTCGCGGATTGGCGGCGGACGATCGTGCCGGAAAGAAAGGTCATGTGCGCGGCGAGCGTGTCGCGGTCGAGCTTCGAGAGGTTGCTCATCGCCGCGGGATCGGCGACCCCCTTCTCGTAGACCCATTCCATGATCTGGGCGGCCCGGAACTTCTGCATGCGGCGTTCGACGCACCACGTCTGCAGCTCGTCGAGCGTCAGGTCGAAGATGTGGGGCGAGGGGTGTTTCATGCCCGTGCTTTCGGGGCGCTGACGGTCAGGGCCGCCGCGCCGTAGGTGTCGGATGAAATCGGAGCCTTGACGACGCGGATGCGCCGGCTCTCGGGATCGATGCCGCGTGCGATCATCATTCGCTTCAGCGTCGCGGGAAGATTGAACTCCACGTCCTCGTCGACCACGTCCCACTGTTCCAGGGTGGCGGCGAAGCGGTCGACGAAGCGGCGGCAGATGGCGGCGACGAGGTCCTCTGGCGCGCTGGCGCCGGCGGTGAGCATGATGGTCGTCGTGCCCCCATGGCCCCGCCACGGGAGCGGGTCGGGGAGTTCGGTGACGTCGTCGACAAGGATCGCCGGCGTGCCGACGTTCTGCGCGATCTCGGTGAGGCGCACGGAATTGCTGGAGTTCTTGCTCCCCACGACCACGACGGCGTCGCACCGCGGCGCGATGGCGCGCACCGCGTGCTGGCGGTTGGTGGTCGCGTAGCAGATGTCCTCGCTGGGGGGGCACTTGATCTTCGGGAAGGCGCGCTTGAGGGCGTCGATGATGACGCCCGCGTCGTCGGTCGAGAGAGTTGTTTGGGTGAGATACACCAGCTTGGAGTCGTCGATGATGTTGAGCTTCGGGATGTCGGCCGGGCTCTCGACGACCTGGGTCGCGTCGGGGGCTTCCCCGCTGGTGCCCACGATTTCCTGGTGATTGCGATGCCCGACCAGGAGAATCTGGTAGCCTTGGCGCGCGTACCGCACGGCCTCGGAGTGGACCTTGGTGACCAGCGGGCAGGTGGCATCAATCGCGGTGAGGTTGCGCACGCGGGCGTGCTCGCGGACCTGCGGCGAGACGCCGTGGGCGCTGAAGACCACGATCCTCCCCTCGGGGACCTGATCGAGGTCGTCGACAAAGACGGCGCCACGCCCGGCGAGGCGGGCGACGACGTGCTTGTTATGCACAATCTCGTGATACACGTAGATCGGGCGCTCCTCGAGAACATCGAGCACCTGGTCAACGACGTCAATCGCCATGCGCACGCCGGCGCAGAATCCACGCGGGTTGGCGAGGATCACGCGGACGCTGGGCGAGCCGGACTGTGCGGCCGAGACGGCGACTTGCTCCACAGGGAATCGTAGGGGCGGCACGAGGCGTCCCGGCGCGGTACGCTTTGGTGCATCGGCCCGGCGCGTGACGCCGGCCCCAGAATCCGCACGCACGCCGCACGGATCGGAGACTTTCCTATGGCGATCAGATCCTCGCGTGATGGTTCGTCGGCATGGACCGCCCGGCCCGGCAGGGTGGGCGCCGGTGTGGTAATCCTCATCGTGACGGTGTGCCTTGGGGTCGTCGCGGGCGCCACATGGCTGGCCAAGAAGAGTCAGGCGCTGGCGGATGAAGCGGCCCTGCGGATGCGTGAGCAGGCGGAGAGGCAGGCGGCCGCGGCGGAGAGCAAGGCACGCGAGTCCATGAAGCTCGCCGATCAGGCCCAGCCGCCCGCGGAACCGATCCCCACGACCCTCGACCAGGCCAAGGCGGCGGAGTCTGCTCCGAGCGCGATCGACACATCGGCGATCCGGTTCGGAACCCGCGCCATGCCCCGGAGAGCGGATGTCGTGCGCATCGCGACCTACAACGTGGCGAACCTGTTCGACGACAAGGACGATCCGAACCTGAGCGGGCCCCACGAGGACATGGAGTCGGTGAAGCCCAAGACGGAGCTGGAGGGCGTGGCCGCGGCGATCCACGCGATCGACGCGGATGTGCTGGTGATCGAGGAGCTGGAATCGCAGGACGTGCTGACGTGGTTCCGCGATGCGTACCTGTCGGATATGGGGTACACGTCCGCGGTGTCACTGGACGCGGGCGATCCACGCGGGATCGAGCAGGGTGTGCTGAGTCGATTCCCGGTGGTGGAGCCGACCGTGTGGTTGCAGATGCCGCTGAAGGGCGTGCATCCCAAGGGTGCGGATGAGCCCGAAGGCACGCCGATTGTGTTCCATCGCTCCCCCTTGCGCTTTGACGTGATTGTGCCGGCGGGCGCGCGTGGAAACACGCGGGACTATGACTTCACGGTGTTCGCCGTGCACGAAAAGTCGGGGCGGAACAGCGCGTACTGGCGCGAGGCGGAAGCGGCGGGCACGGTCGAACTGATCCAGCGGGCCACCAGCGACGACCCGGGGCGGAATGTCGTCGTGCTGGGTGATTTCAATGCCGTCGCCAGCGACGCCAGCTTCCAGACCTTCCTGAGTTCCGGGTTGATCGACCTGTTCGCGGATCGGCGGGCGGACGACGCGGCGACGACGACGCACGAATCGGGACGCGTGATCGACCACATCCTGGTGAACCCGGCGATGATGCCCGAGGTGATCCGCGATTCGCGGTTTGTGTTCGGGACACCCGCCCGTCCCAAGGGTGTCGACTGGCGCACCTACCCGGCGCCCAAGGGGTACGCGTCGGATCACTACCCCGTGGTGGTCGATATTCGACCGATCGAGGGCGGCTCGCCGGTCCCAAAGCCCCAGAACCAAGGGGGCCGGGCCGTGGACCCTGCCGCCAAGTAGTCCACAGTGTCAAGATTCGGTTTTTCCGCGAGGGCTTTCGGCCCCGGACCACCATAGAGCGTGGTACTATCCGTTGGTCACACTGGAGGATGGTCCGGTTTGACTTCCGTTTGTGCCCACGCCCGTTCGGGTCACGGCGGTCGGATGGCTCGATGACCAGGAGGATTGCATGGACCGGACGCGGTTCACAGGCTCGGAGTGTCGAAAGCGCGGCTTCACGCTCATCGAG
>JABLTH010086000.1_pt1 | contig 11801 bp, 8 predicted proteins | sample 7875711 | NCBI WGS metagenome assembly JABLTH01 (sample SAMN14941262, study PRJNA633318) | bioreactor metagenome | isolation source: bioreactor | place: China | collected 2019-03-05 | reverse complement strand
GTTGTGCCCGGTGTGACCGGCTAAATCCACCAGGATGTCTATGCCGTCGGCTCTGATACGGTCAGCCAGTTGGGCATCGCTCATGCCACGGGTGTTCAGCCAGTGGTCGGCATAGGTCTGGTAACGAAGGGTGACTTCATCGTCACTGGTAATCTGGGCGTAGGCGTATATTTCAAACCGGTTATGGTCGTGGTGCGATAATAGCGGCTCCAGAAAATGGCGTATTGAGTGACGGTGAAGAGACGGTGATATGTAACCCACCTTGAGGCGGCGTTCGGGGACGGGAGAATTGTTCCAAGGTTTCCATTGCGTATGCAATGGCGCGCCATGATGTTCGTCGTACATCGCGTAAAACCGGTAAACCTCTTCTTCGCTCAACTCAGGATGATAGTTGGCGCAAAACAACAGGTTATCAAATGCACCTTCATATGCGGGGTTGATTTCCAGCGAGCGCAGAAAAACCTTGATGGCATCGTCAAACTGCCCCTTGTCACGAAATATCGTGCCAAGATTATTGTGCGCCTGCACCATGTCGGGCCTGAGAGTAATGGCGCATTCAAAATTGGCAGCAGCCTCATCCACGTTCCCCAGCGTATTCAGCGTATTACCCATGTTGTTCCAGACTTCGGCGATATCCGGCTGGATTGCCAGCGCGCGGGTATAACTGGCGATGGCTTCGTGGTAGTGCGCCACGTCGTGCAGCAACAAGCCCATTTGGTTGTGCGTGTCCGCATGGTTGGGATTGAGTTCCAGCGAGCGCTGATAGGCTTGCATGGAAAGGTTGGGGTCGCCCAACTCATGATAACAGCGCCCCTGCATGCTCAAGGCCATTGCAAAATCGGGACGCAATTCGATGGCGCGCTGATAGCCGGCAACCGCACGTTCCAATTGGTGATTCGCCTTCAGGGTGTTGCCCAGGTTGTACCAGGCATCGGCATCCCCAGGGTTCTGTTCCAGCGCACGGTTATAGCTGGTAATTGCGGCCTCTGCTTGCCCGGTTTGCGAGTATATGGCTGCCATGTTGTAGTATGCATCGGCAAAGTCGGGGCGTATCCTGATCGCACTCTGGTATTCAGCAATGGCTTTTTCAGCCTCTCCTGTCACCTCGTGATAAAGCAGCCCAAGATTGAAATGCGCCTCGGCGTAATTGGCTTGCAACCGGAATGCCTGTTGATAGCTTTCAATGGCGGCATTGATTTCCCCGGCCGTTTTCAAGGCACTTGCCAGATTATTATGGGCTTCGGCATATTCCGGGAAAAATCTTATAGCCTCACGGTAACTCGCAATCGCCTGTGCCGTTTGCCCCTGGACACCATACAAATCGCCCAGCGCCTTGTGAACATCCGCTTGGCCTAGTGCCAGCTCCAGGGATTTTTTCAGATGCCGTTCAGCTTCCGCAAGCTGTTTCCGGTCAATGTAGAGCGTCCCCAGCGCTTTCCATGCGAACGGGTGACGCGGATATTTGCGCATCAATTCCAGCGCGCCGCCCTCCGCCTCTGCAAACCTTGATTGCCGAAACAGCGTAACAACTGCGTCAATTTGGGCAGCCGATGGGGCTGCTACGTGAGGAGGTTTTTCCATGATGTGTGCAGACTCAAGTCGAAAAGCCAAAAATGTGGAGGGCAGGCAATCGGGTAACGTGCGTGGCCCATTCGCCGTGCGACACGGTTGTTACATTTCATCCACAAACACCCCGAATCTGACGCCCTGCGCTATGCGCTGTTTAAGCAAGGCAGCCATGCGCTCAGCCTCTTCCGCCATCAATGGATTTCCACGCAATGATTTCCAGAACTCCAGGCTTTCAGCACTGGTGTACCAACTGGAAAAGCTGCGTAGCCGTTCAATGGCAACCCGCGCTGTCGTATAGGCCCATTCAGTCTCATCTCCACTGACCGCAAGCGATTCAAATTCCGGCAACGCTGCCAGGAAAGGCTCATTCAATATGGCACCTGCCCTGTCGGCCAAGCCATTTTTCAATGCCTCTGCCCACGCCACCGCCAAGGCGCGCCTGCCCGCATCCAGCGCCAGCCGGATACCTGTCATCAGGCGCGGCGCAGTGGGTTCTTCCTGCAACATCAGGGGCAGAATTTGCTGAATCATCAGTATGATGCTGTAGCGCTCGCTGGCTGACAAAGCTTGGTTGCGCGCCTCAATATCCAGATTGAGCACGACGCGCGCCATTTCTCCCCATTTACCAATCGGCGGCGCGTTCAGCCAATTTTGAAGATATGGCGCAGCATAAGCACATGCGACAAGGCGATCCGCCCACAGGGTGTCCTGCGGCGCCGTTAACGTATCGGCGCTTGCAGCCGCGCGGCACAATATGCCTTTTGCTTCGAGTTCCTCGGCGCGTTGCGGCTTGCAGAAAAATAGGCTGAGGTCTGATGGTTCCAGTGGCTCGTCGGGGCGCACAGGCACCAGCAGGTCATATCCCGGCAGCAAGCGATAGGGTTGATAGCCATGTGCCTCCAGCAGCAATTTTGCGCTATGGTCTTCCTTGAGCGGATTGCGGAGTGAAGCCAGTATCAGTGGGGAGGCCGCGTCTATCAGCGGCAATACGTCTTGCACGCTGCCTTCATCTCCGTTGTTCCAGTCCAGGGAAAAGCGCACCAGATCGGGCCGGGTTGCGCCGTGTGGGGCGGCGGCGCTGATTTTCAGGTTGTCCAACGCATTTAATTCGATGGATTTTCCCAGCAGAATGGAGAACATGCCGGCCCTGCGAATGGCATACGTGTTGCCGCCTGACTGTGCAGCAGCAACAGGAACGGCAAACACCCCCGGATCCGCAGCAAAGTCGTAAAAAGTATAAAAATGTCCGGCGACTCGCGTCAAAAATGCGGATTCCGGCTCATACCATCTGCCCAGCTCCCGCACCACAAATGTAGGCATATCCTTGAGCGTATCGTGCAACACGATGGGGGTGCGCTCTATCTGCAATTCTGTAAATGCCGACCCCGTCAGCAAGCTTTCGATGGGCAGTTCGGAAAATTTGCGGTTCCACGCCTCTATCAACACATTTTCCATTTGCGCGGTGAAATTGCGAGGGTCGCGCAATATGCTGCTTTCCATTGCGACAGGAATACTTTTGTGCAGGGTTTTGATCCGTTCCGGATTGGCTGCCAGCGCAACGGCTTTGGCCACGTACTCGTCTTCGCTGAAGGCAATGCAGTCTTCCATATCAGGGCTGACGTTATTGATAATCGAGTAGGACATGCGTTGCGCGTGCGCATCGCCCACCAGGGTGACCACCGGCACGCCCATCCACAGGGCATCCACCGTTGTGGTGCCGCCGGTCAGCGGCATGGCGTCGAGCGCAATATCTATCTCGTTGTAGTACCGCAGGTGGCTACCTTCCGGGTGCTTTTCCGGGGCAAAAGTGATGCGATCGGCACCAATGCCGTGTTTGGAAAACTCGGCGAGTACGGATTCCTGCACACATGGCGTTTTGTAACCGCCGTGGCAGAGAAAGAGTCCGCTATCAGGCGTTTGGTGCAGAATGCGCGCCCAAAGCGCAATGGTGATGCGGTTAAGTTTGTACGAATTGTTGAGCGAGCCGAAAGTGATATAGCCCTTGCGCTCAAAAGGCGGTACCGGATTGATGGCCTGCTCGTACATCTCGCCAAACACGAGAAACGATTGCGGCATAAGCAACGGCTTCTCGACAAAATATTGAGCGTTTTCAGGCCCATCCAGCCAGGGATCCGAAATATGGTAGTCAAATTCCTGCAAACCCAGCGTGCAGGGATACCCCAGATAACTGATCTGCACCGGAGCCGGGCGGTACGCCAGCGCGGCAACCCGGTTATTCGCGGTGTATCCGCTCATTTCGATCAAAATCTGAATACCGTCATTACGAATACGATCCGACAGTTCAAGATCGGTCATCTTCCAGACGTTGACGAAATGGTCAGCATGTTCCTTGTAGGCCTTGGTAACGTCATCCTCGGCTTCTTCAGACAGATTGGAGTAAATATGGATTTCAAAGCGCGTACGATCAGCGTGGTTGATCAGCCCGCGGAAAAAATGACTGACCACATGCGATTTCAAATCTGGCGACACATATGCCAGCCGGATTTTTTGGCCAGGCGTAAACGCCTGGGGATGATCCTGAAACGGCGGGCGAAGGCGATTTAACGCAATGGACTTCGCAATATTAAGATGCGCCTTGAACAGCACGTCATTGGTTGCTTCATGACTGCTCAACAACGGCAAATTAGGCTGCATCAGCAGATTGCGATCCCGTATCTTGTCGTCTGTTGCCGCCAGCATGATGGGCAACATGACATCCGCGGCATCCCACAGGCAATAGGATTTGACAACGGCAAAAATGGGAATGGCCGCTTGACCCAGATTTTCGGCACCAACATACTTCAGGGAAACCTCCAGCGCCTCTTCCAGATTGTTTGAGGAATACAGCGTGGTAATCAGGCTGGAAAGCGCCTGCCTGTTGTGGGGCTCATATTTCATCGCATTCCGGTAATGATCCAACGCCTCATTCAGCGTCAGCGTCAGCGCTGCCGTGGCACCCAGCCCGATCAGCGCGCCCGCATCCTTGCCGCCGGAAAGCTTGTGCGCCTGCTGATACAGCTTTTCTGCTTTTTTGATTTCCTGCTTGCGCAGATGAAGGCTGGCCAGATTGGTAATCGCTTTAACATGCCGGGGATCACAAGCCAATGCGCGTTTCAGCCACATTTCAGTAGCATCGGCATCCACGTCATAATCCGCGCTGACCGCCGCCATGATGTTGAACACGTCGGCGTTGGTATCGCTGATTTCCAGAAGACGATTGCATTCCTGACGGCATTCCTCAAAACGCTGCGTGAGAAATTTGATCGAGGCCAGCAAATACCGGACAAGGTAGTTATCGGGATCACCCTCCAGCACTGCGTTGCAGACGGATTCCGCTTCAAGCAGGCGGCCATTTTGAGCCAGATCGAGCGCGGTTTGGTAAGTATTTTCAGTCATGTTTCAGCCTGTTTGCAGTCACGATTATCGGAATATGTCAGCAAGAATATCGCGCGTGTTTGGCTTGACCGTCAAGGCACCCCTGTCGCCATTAAACACCAGACAATCTCCCGGCGTATTCCGGTTAATCACGCTGGTTCCCTGGCTAATGACGCTGCGATCGCCAATATTGCAGCGTCCAATAATGGCGGTGTTGGGATACATCACCACGCCCTCCCCTAATACCGGCGCCACACCGTGATTTTTGCCTATCGTCGAGTTTTGGTACAGCACCAGATAATTGCCGTAGGTGGCCTTGGCCAGCACAATGCCGACTGAGTGCCCGATAAAGAAAACCGGCGGCATTTCAATTTCATAAAAACAATCAATGCCATTGAGTGTTTTATTCAGAAAGAACAGCTTGGCGCACACATGGGCGTGCTTTGCCCTGTCGCGCCGCCAGAGCGTATTGGCCAGATAATAGAGAAAAATGGCGTACTGGCTGGAGTGCAGGTAATCAAACTCGCCCTTTTTCCACATTACAACGCCGTTGATACAAGTTTCCAGACGTGCCAGTGCATCATCGAGACCGGCATCCAGCGGCTCCCGCACAGGATATTCATCAGGAAAAAACATGTTGAGCTGGCGCTCAAGATAATCCAGCAGATTGGCGCGCGTTGTGGCTTTTAGCTGCATATGGCTTTCCACCGGTTAATCGCCTTATGGCCGATACTGCGGGAGCGCAATTGATTGTGCGACTGCAACAACATCGCCCGGTGAACCGGGCTCCTACAGGGGGGTGGGGTAGGAGCCCTATTGATTGGGCGATTATCCGTACTCATTTGTTAACAGCCTCCAGAACCATTTGTTCCATCAACGTTTTTAGCGAAACCGGCATAAACCCGAATTCATTTTGTATCCGCCGCACATCTACCCGTGGAGCCTCTGCATGCGTATCCAGCGTGGGGTGAATCACACATCCCGTAATTGCTTCCACCAGCTGGAATACTTCGCTGTTGGGAGTATTGATGCCTGACGCCACGTTGTAAATTTTCTCCCGCCCGGTGGTGGCAATATCTACCAAGAGCCCGGCCACGTCATCCAGGCCGATGTAATCGCGGGCGAAATGCGGCGAGCTGGCGACCTGCAATTCTGCCTGCTCTCTTGCCTGGGATAACAGAGAAGGGATAAAACCATCATCCTGCAAAGAGTTCCCCAGCACACAGGCCAGCCTTGCCACACAGGCACGATTGTCACTCGTGGTAAGGCACAGGTTTTCACCCAGCGATTTGGAGAAGTCGTACAAATGCCTGGGGTCGGCAGGCGAAAACCGGAGTATTGCCTCTTCCCTGCCCTCCGCATCACCCAGGCTATCGTACAAGCGCGTGGAGGATAAATAAACCAGGCGCGTAAAATCCGCCCGCGCCAGTATCCGCGCCAACAAGGATACATGCGCCTCAACTGTGTCAAACGGGCGCGCGCGATAATCCGCCGTAAGTCCGGCGCAGTAATAAACCGTTCCCAGCGGTTTGTGGTAGAGCGCTGATTCTTCGTCCCGACCGGGTAGCCAGGGAGAATCCCCGCGCGCTTGCAGCAAGGCGGCCAGCCTGCTACCTACCAGGCCGCGCGCGCCGATAATGGTACTAAGAGCCATTACAGCAGCGGATGATGCAACGCGGGATCCCTGTGCCACAGGAGCTTGGGGCTGACATTGCGGCAAATGCGGAAAGCGGGCGACTCCACAATCGAGACGTCCTTGACCGCCAGCATGTTAAAGCCGTGAGGCGGCCCTTCCAGGTAAACATCAGCGGGCGGAATAATTTCGATCGGACGTCCCGACATGTTAACGTTGGAGTTGAAGTCGCGCACGGCAAACACGTGGTAACCCAACCCGGTCAGGTAGCTGACAATCTCGGTGTTATCCAGCCCGTTAGTCCAGTCCACATAGTGGCGATGCACTTCAAACACAATATTGGGCGCCGGTCCCGCCGGTTGGGCGAGTACCTTTTCCGCCCCCTTGAGCGCCCGCAACTCGGCGCCTTCAATATCCAGCATAATCAGGCCGCAAGCCGATTCGCCGCGCGCTGCCAGATAGTCGTTGATCGTAGTGGTCTTGAAGGCATCCTCGGCATCCGCCGCCACCGCCTCCGGGTGAGCAAAGGAATCGTAACCCACCAACGCCAGAGAGGCGCTTCCGGTATCCCACAAGCCCTCGGCATTGGGAATAATGTTGGTCAGCTTGTTCAGTTCAGCATTGTGCATCAGCATACCGCGCTGGTCATGGTTGGGCTCAAAGGCATGTACCACATTGCCCGCTTTTGCCGCAGCCTTGGCGACCAGTATGGATTGATCGCCGAAATACGCGCCCCCCACCACCACGTTTTTTGAATTGAGCGCGGCAAGCGTCAACAATAATTTTGTGGTTTGCGGCTCCCACGCGGCCTCCGGCTTTACCGGGTCGGACATCACAAAATCGCGGGCGATTTTGGAGCGGTAATAAAAATCCAGCAGAGTGCCATCTGCCAGTTCCTTACGCACCACCTGATCGTCATCGAACAAGGCATCTACCAGCGGACCGGTAATCTCCTCGCGCACGTCCACACCCTCGGCCTTGAAATGCGGCTCCATTGCCTTGACCCCTTCAATAAAAGCCTCTTTCCAGGCCGGGTTCCGGGCAATTTTGTTCAAGCTTGTTGCGATTTTTTCGGTATCCATTCACACACTCCAAAATATCAAATCATCAAATGTATCTTACATATCCAACACTATTTTGTTACCACCAGCAAACCCTGCCCGGTTGGCAATTCCAGGATATTGACTGACCTTTCTTTTGCCCACGCGCTGATTGCCTCATGCTGCTCCTTGCAAAAAGCCCAGCCATAATCATCAAAAAGTACCATGCCGCCATTAACCATCTGGTCAAAAATTGCATCCAGCGCTGCAACTTCCGCCCGCGCTGAATTTAAATCAACATGCAAAAAAGCAATTTTTTGCGGAGTCGGGTGTTCATGAAATACCTCCGGCACACGCCCCTTGATTACCTTGATGTTCGGGTATGGCTGGAATCTGGCAACCACGTCTGAATAGACGTAGGTGTCAACATACAAACTCTTGTTTACCTCTCCCCATGCCGCATTATTCAAATCTTCCGCAGGGATACCTTCAAAGGTGTCATACAAGTACCAGCCTCTATTTTCATTCTCAAAACCGATGTATTCCGCCAGGAAAAGCGTTGTATGCCCCTTGAAAACCCCAAGTTCCACAAAGTCGCCATTTAATTCAAGTGCGTTTTTCACACACCACAAAGCCACCGACAAATTCCAGTGCCAATTGGGAAGCGGCAGCAATGCACTGTGCTTATCTACAATGGAAATAAACTTTGGATCATTCAAAAAACTGGTTGCCCGACCCCAGGTGGCAAGCCCCACCGATACAAAAACACCACCCCGATCAGCAATCCCCTGCCACGGCAGGTTCACGGCTTCGATACTGCGCTGAATTTCCAATAAAGACGTATTAGCTGATGAAAAAATTTCCTTACGGGAGACATCCCCTATCCGGCTCTCGATGCGTTTGGATTTGACGTATTCATTTTCAGGGGCGTATTCACTCAACATAAAGAACAACAACTCTTCGATAACCGATCCCGTATCCAGCTGAAAATTCAGCAAGTCGCCCTTGGCTTTGCAAGAGGCGTATGTTTCAAGAACGGCATTGCAGGTCTCCACATCCAGATTCGCCGCAAATTTCGCGATGGCATACCCCACATTTTTATCGTTTATATCCAGCGTTATATCCATGTTTGGCTTCCTGACTCGCTTATTGTGCCGATCACTCAGCCTGTTAATTTCGGATAGGCCATATCCCGTGCTGAAATCAGGCTGATGGGCTCTGGCCAAACAATATCAAAAACCGGGTCGTTCCAGCAAAACCCGGTGGAAAGTTCCGGCTTGTAAAACTCTGACATCTGGTAAAACACTTCCGTATCGTCGCACAGGGTCTGGAAACCATGCGCGACCCCTTCGGGAATATAAACCGCACGGCGATTTTCCGCCGTAAGACTAATGCCGCACCACCGCCCGAAACTGGGCGAATCCCGGCGAATGTCCGCCAACACGTCGTAAACACCGCCCTGCGTGCAGCGCACCACCTTGGTTTCCTCATGCGGCTTTGTCTGGTAGTGCATGCCGCGCACCGTGCCTTTTTTCCTGTTAAAAGAAACGCTGCATTGCACCAGATTCGAGTTCAGTCCTTGCGCCAGAAATTCATCCCGGCAAAAGGTGCGGGCAAAAAAACCGCGTTCATCCGCTACCAACTCCGGTTCGATCACAAAAGCGCCAACAATTGGGATTGGAATAAACCGCATTACCAGACGCTCACCGCAGGCACCGCCACCGCAAACTGGCCGCCCCATTCGCGGATAAACGCCAGTTGCTGCGTCACTTCAGTTTTGATGTTCCAGGGCAGGATCAGCACAATATCCGGTTTGCGTTCGCGGATCACCTCCGGTGACAGCACCGGGATATGCGACCCGGGCAGGTGCTTACCCTGCTTGGATTCCGCCGCGTCACACACGTAAGGCAGCAGATCCGGTTTGACACCGGCATAGTTGAGCAGGGTGTTGCCTTTGGCTGCGGCACCGTAACCGGCAACCGATTTTCCTGCGCGCTGCCGCTCGATCAGGAACAGCAGCAGGTCATTCTTTACCCGGTCTGCGCGCTGCTGGAATTGCTGATAAACCTCCAGATCATCCATGCCGCGCCTGCGTTCTTCCGCCAGCAACGCTTCGACTGCCGGGCGCGTAGCGTGGCTGCCGGCATGATGGCAACCATAAACGCGCAGGCTGCCGCCGTGTGTCGGCAGCTCTTCCACGTCGTACACCCGCAGACCGGCCTGCGCGAATATCTTGCTGACGGTTTGCAGCGACAGGTAGGAAAAGTGCTCGTGGTATACCGTATCGAATTGCGTGTGCTCCAGCAGGCGCATCAGGTGCGGGAACTCCAGCGTTACCGTGCCCTCTGGCTTCAATACCGTCCGCAACCCGTTGGTGAAATCGTTGATGTCGGGGACATGAGCGTAGACATTGTTGCCCAGGATCAGGTCGGCCTGCTTGCCTTGCGCCACCAGCGCCTTGGCGCAGGATTCGCCAAAAAATTCGCGCAGGATGGGGATGCCCAGTTTCTCCGCCGCCGCCGCCGTGCTGGCAGTCGGCTCAACCCCTAGGCACGGGATGTTGGCCGCGACGAAGTTTTTCAGCAAATAGCCATCATTGGCCGCCACTTCAATCACCAGGCTGTTGTGGTTGAGTTGCAGGCGCGCGGTGATGTTTTTGACATATTCCGCCGCATGGACCAGCCAGCTTTTTGAAACCGAGGAAAAATAGGCGTAGTTTTCGTCAAACAGTTCATCCGCCTGGGCATAATCTTCGGTTTGCACCAGCCAGCACTTTTCGCACACAAACAACTTCAGCGGGAAGTAGGTTTCCGGGCGGTGCATGTCTTGCGGCGTGCGGTACGCGTTGGAAGGCGGCGCATAACCGAGGTCAAGAAAAACGTGCTCCAGCGGATGGTGGCAATGACGACAGTTCATAGGCGGCTCAAGTATTCAGGTAAGTTTCAATTTGTTTGAGTGTCACATCGCGCATGTCGCGACCTTCTCCATGCGCGCGATGCCAGGCAATGATGTGATGCAAAGCAGTATCCAGCTTCCAGCGGGGCTGCCAGTTCAGCCGCATTCTGGCTTTTGAGCAATCCAGCTTCAAATAATGCGCTTCGTGCGGGTGTTCGCCCTGATCCAGCAGCCAGGAAGCGCCCTCCCCCCAATTCTGGGTAAGCTTCTCCACAATCCATGACACGGTACGGGTGTCGTCATCGCTCGGACCGAAATTCCAGCCTTCGGCAAACTCCGCCCCGCTTTCATATAACTTTTCGGCCAGCAGCAGATAACCGCTCAACGGTTCCAGCACATGCTGCCATGGGCGGATCGCATGGGGACTGCGGATCAGCACCGGCTGTTTGTTCATGATAGAGCGCATGATGTCCGGGATCAGCCGATCCAGCGCCCAGTCACCGCCGCCAATCACGTTGCCGGCCCTGGCGGAAGCTACCGCCGCGCCGCCTTTGCCAGTAAAAAACGAATTGCGGTAAGCCGCCGTCACCAGTTCGGAACAACCCTTGCTGCTGCTGTACGGGTCAAACCCACCCATCGGTTCGTTTTCGCGATAGCCCCACACCCATTCGCGATTTTCATAACATTTGTCGGTGGTGACATTCACCAGACTGCGGACGCTGGCCGTATGCCGCGCGGCTTCCAGCACGTTCACCGTGCCCATGACGTTGGTAGCGTAAGTTTCCACCGGATTGGCATAGGAGTACCGCACCAGCGCCTGCGCCGCCAGGTGCAGCACAATCTCCGGCTGGTGCTCGGCAAACACCTGTTGCAGCCTGGCGCCGTCCCTGACATCGTCAATGATGGAAACCATGCCATCGGCGACGTTGGCGACTTCAAAAATGCTGGGTGTGGTTGGCGGTTGCAAGGCGTAGCCAACCACCTTGGCACCCATGCCTTGCAGCATCAGGCACAACCAGCTCCCCTTGAAGCCGGTATGCCCGGTGACCAACACAGTTTTTCCAGCCCAGAAGGCAGGGTTTATTGCCACAGCGTTAATCCCACACTTTCCAGGGCGCCTTGCCCGTAGTCCATAATTCGTCCAGATAAATTTTTTCGCGCAAGGTATCCATCGGCTGCCAGAAACCGCCATGCTCATAGGCAACCATGTTGCCTTCCGCAGCCAGTTTCTGCATGGGACCAACCTCCCAGCTTGTAGTATCGTCGGCAATTAAATCCAACACTTTAGG
>JABLTH010091233.1_pt1 | contig 11813 bp, 10 predicted proteins | sample 7875711 | NCBI WGS metagenome assembly JABLTH01 (sample SAMN14941262, study PRJNA633318) | bioreactor metagenome | isolation source: bioreactor | place: China | collected 2019-03-05 | reverse complement strand
GAAAGGCAAGCTCACCTCACCCCATGCATCCACTTCCTGACCACCGGCGTCAAAACCAGCGCAACCACGGCAGTCCCCAGCCCCAGCCACACCATCTGCTGAAACAGCGCTCCATACTTCGCCGTCGCCACGGCCCTATCGATCTGGCCGTCCGCGGGCACATCCAGTGCGGCCAGCTTGCCGAGGATCGAGGCCAGCTGCTCGGAGAATGAGGGTCCCAGCCACCAGGCGCCCATCATCAGGCCGGCTACTTGCGGTACGGAGAGTTGGGTGACGGCGGACAGGCCGATGGGGGAGAGGGCGACTTCGCCGACTTCGATCAGCAGGTAGGCGAGGACGATCCACCATACGCTGCCCAGTGCACCGGTGGCCGGGTCCGGATTGCCGGCCATCAGCGGCAGGAACGATAGGCCTGCGAAGGCCAGGCCGATGGCGCTCTTGGCTGGCTTCGAAGGGTTCAGTCCGAACCGTTCGAGGAAGGGCCATAGCCAGGCGGCGATGGGCGAGAGCAGCACGATGAAGAGTGCGCCCAGGTAGGTGAGCGAGCTGGCGCTCTGCGGCAGCACGATGCAGTCGCGCACGATGAAGACGATGCCCATCACGGTCAGGCCACCCAGCAGTACGCCGGGAAGGCGGCCCTGGCGCAGTCGCAGCGCGAGGGCAACCAGGAATGGGCTGAGTACCAGCGGCAGCGTGGACCATGGCACCGGATGTCCCTCGCGGATCACCAGCGAGGGGAACAGGTCCTTGGTCAGCATGCGGTCGTTGAACAGCACCCAGGAGCCGTAGGTCTGCTCGTACAGGGTGAAGAACAGCAGGCAGACGCCGACGAAGAACACGCAGGCCAGCATCTGCTGGCGCTGCACCCGCGTGCAGCGTGCGGTGACGTACCAGGCGAGCCAGCCGAGCCACGCGGCCATCGTGGCCACCTGCAGCCAGAGCACCGCGTTGCCCAAGTGCATCAGGGCCCATAGCGCGGGGAGTGCGAGTACGGCGCAGAGGTAGATTGTCCACTCCACGTTCAACGGTCCCAGCAGGCGTCGGCCTAGTGCCGCTGGGTTCGGCGGTTCGGCGTGGCCTTGAAGGTACTTCTGCCCGGTGAGGAATACGCCCAGTCCCGCGAGCATGCCGATGCCGGCGGCGCCGAAGCCGTAGCCCCAACCGAAGCGCTCGCCCAGATAGCCGCAGATCAGCGCGGAGAACAGCGCACCCACGTTGATGCCGGCGTAGAACAGCGTAAAGCCCGAGTCGAGGCGCGGGTCGTCTTCCGCATAGAGCTTGCCGACGACAGTGGAAATGTTCGGCTTGAGAAAGCCCACGCCGCTGATGATCAGCGACAGCGACAGATAGAACACGCTCAGTGCGAACAGGTCGCGATGCACGACGCCATCCGGTCCGATGGTCGCCGCATGTCCCTCCACGGCCATGCCGAGATGGCCCAGGCACAGTAGGACGCCGCCCAGTACGACCGCCTTGCGCATGCCCAGGTAACGGTCGGCCAGCAAGCCGCCCAGTACTGGCGTGGCGTAAACGAGGCCGCCGTAAGCGCCGAGTACCGACAGGCTTTCCGCGTCGCTGAAGCCGTGGTGCTTGATCAGGTAGAGGGCCAGCAGCGCTTTCATGCCGTAGAACGAAAAGCGCTCCCACATCTCGGTGAAGAAGCAGACGTAGAGGCCCTTGGGATGGCCGAACAGTTCCTCATGGTCGGGCGACGCCGGCGGGCTGGCGGGCGCGAGGCTGGCGGCGGGTTGGGCGTGATCCATGGGCTTGCCGGGCTGCAAAAGCGCCGAGTATAGCGAGCGCGGATTGTGTGTCGGCCGTGCCTTGCTGCGCTAGTCCTTGCGCCCGCTGGCGGGGGCTCTTACCGTCTGCGACTTCGTTCCACGAGGGAATCCCGTCCATGAAACCCCTGTTTGCCGCTCTGGCGCTTTCGCTGGCGACCCTGCCGGCCATGGCTGTCGAGGTCGAGAGCCACGCCCCGCATCCCTTCAATATCCGCGACCTGGTAATGATGGATCGCGTGGGCGATCCGCAGCTGTCGCCGGATGGGCGCTATGCGCTCTACACCGTGCGCAGCACCGACTACGCCGCGAACAAGGGCATCACCGCCATCTACCTGTTGGATCTGCAGCAAGGCGGCCAGCCCCGCAAGCTGGTGGATAAGGGCTCCTCGCCGCGCTGGGCGCCGGATGGCACGTCGTTCTATTACCTCGCCACCAAGGATGGCGTGTCGCAGCTCTGGCGCTGGGGCTCCAGCCAGGAGGCCGGCGCGCTCGGCAAGGCGTCCGGGTCGTCGAGCCAGGTGACGCATGCGCCGGTGGACGTCAACGCATTCGTGCTTTCGCCTGACGGTAAGCGGGCCTTGCTGAGCTTCGACGTTTTCACCGATTGCGCCGATCTGGCCTGCACCAAGGAGCGTCTGGACGGGCGCGAGGCCGACAAGGCGACGGGTACCGTCTACGACAAGGTTTTCGTGCGCCATTGGGATACCTGGGCCGACGGACGTCGCGCGCAGCTGTTCATCGCGGACTTGAACAAACCTGAGGAAGCTCCCCGCCTGCTCAGCCAGGGCATCGACGGCGACGTGCCGAGCAAGCCGTTTGGCGGCGATGACGAGTTCAGCTTCTCGCCGGACGGCCGCACGGTCTATTTCGGCGCGCGCATCGCGGGCAAGACGGAGCCGTGGTCGACCAACTTCGATGTTTTCAGCGTGCCCGCCGACGGTTCCGCGGCACCGAAGAACCTCACCGCCGCCAACCTAGCGTGGGACGCCTTCCCGCTCGCCTCGCCCGACGGCAAGACGCTGTACTACCTGGCTATGAAAGAGCCGGGTTCGGAGGCGGACCGTTTCGCGATCACCGCGCTGGATCTGGACAGCGGGCAGAAGCGCGAGGTCGCGCCGGACTGGGATCGCTCCGCCGGCAGCCTGAAGATTTCCGCCGACGGCAAGACCTTGTACGCGACGACCGACGATCACGGTCAGCACCCGCTGTTCGCGATCGACGTAGCCACCGGTAAGGTGCGCACCGTGGTGAGCGATGGCTCGGTGGGCGGTTATGACCTCGGCAAGTCCCGCCTGCTGCTGCAGCGCGACGACCTGAAGCACCCGGCCGATTTGTATGTCGCGGACCTGCAGGGCAAAGGCCTCAAGCAGGTGACGCATTACAACGCGCAACGCCTGAAGAACACTCGGATGGGCGATGCCGAGTTCTTCACCTTCAAAGGTTGGAACAACGAGACGGTACAGGGCTACGTGGTCAAGCCCGCCAACTACAAGTCGGGCCGCAAGTATCCGGTGGCTTTCATCATCCACGGCGGCCCGCAGGGGGCGATGAGCAACGCCTGGAGCTATCGCTGGAATCCGCAGACTTATGCGGGCCAGGGCTTCGCGGTAGTCACCATCAACTTCCATGGGTCCACCGGCTACGGCCAGGCCTTCACCGAATCCATCTCGGGTGACTGGGGCGGCAAGCCGCTGGACGATTTGAAGGCCGGCTGGAAGGCCGCGCTCTCCAAGTACAGCTTCCTCGATGGCGATCGCGCCTGTGCGCTGGGCGCGAGCTACGGCGGCTACATGGTGTACTGGATCGCCGGCGTGTGGAACGAGCCCTGGAAGTGCCTGGTCGACCACGACGGCGTGTTCGATGCCCGTTCCATGTACTACTCCACCGAAGAGTTGTGGTTTGAGGAGAAGGAGAACGGCGGCACGCCGTACGAGCATCCGGAGAACTACGAGAAGTTCAATCCGCTGAACCATGTGAAGGATTGGCGCGTGCCGATGCTGGTCGTCCACGGCGGCAAGGACTTCCGCATCCCGGACGTGCAGGGCTTGGGCGCGTTCACGGCCATGCAGCGCCGCGGCATTCCGAGCAAGTTCCTGCATGTCCCAGATGAGAATCACTGGGTGCTCAAGCCGCAGAACAGCGTGCAGTGGCACGAGACGGTCAATGCGTGGCTGAAGCAATGGACGGCTGTGGATGCGGGTAATAACGGCGGGAAGTGATCGAGCGAAAGTGATCCGCCAGACTTGAACGAAAAAGGCGACCTCCGGGTCGCCTTTTTCATGTGGGCGGCAGGTGCTGCCTCAGAGCCAGCGGGAGCGCTTGAGCCAGAAGTAGATGCCGCCGACCACGCCGATCACCAGGCAGATCATGGCGGGATAGGCCCAGCTTTGATCGAGCTCGGGCATGTGGTGGAAGTTCATGCCGTACCAGCTCGTGATCAGCGTGGGCGCGGCCAGCATGGCGGCCCAGCCGGCGAGCTTCTTCATGACCTCGTTCTGGTTGAAAGTCACCAGCGAGAGATTGATGTTGATCGCCGCGGCCAGCATCTCGCGCATCGCGCTGATCGATTCGTTGACGCGGAAAACATGGTCGTACACGTCGCGGAAATAGGCGCGCAGTTCATCCGGGATCAGATGGGGATGCATGCGCACCAGCTGGCTGATGATGTCCTGCAGCGGCGCCACCGCCAGGCGCAGGGTCATCAGGTCGCGCTGCATGTCGTACAGGCGTCGCACCGCGCCGCGCCTGAACGTGTCGCCGAAGATGTCCTTCTCCAGCTCCTGCAGCTCTTCCTTGAACTCGCGCACGATCGGTAGCAGGTTGTCCACGATGAAGTCGAGCACGCCGTAGAGACCGTAGCTGGGGCCGAGCGCCAGCAGATCCGGCGTGTGCTCGCAGGCACGGCGTGCCGGTGCGTAGGAGAGCGAAGCCCCGTGGCGCACGGTGACCAGATAGCGCGGTCCGAGGAAGATGTGCGTTTCGCCGAAAGCGATGTTGCCGTTCACCAATTGCGCGGTCTGCACCACGATGAACAGCGAGTCGCCATAGGCCTCGATCTTGGTGCGCTGGTGCGCGTGCTGGGCATCTTCGATGGCAAGGTCATGCAGATCGAACTCTTCCTGCAGCTTCAGCAGCAGCGATTCGTCCGGTTCGTGCAGTCCCACCCATACGAACGTGTCGGGCTCGTTCAGCACGTCGCTGATCGCGTCGAGGGTGATGTCGCCGATCCGCTTGCCATCGCGGGTGTTATAGGCGACGCAGTTGACCACCATGCCGGGTGGGGCGGTGTCGGTCGTCGTGTCGGAAGGCGCGCTCGTATGCATGCGCGCATGATGCCCAGGGCTTTGTGACGCGTTCAATAGCGAGCGGTCACGCGTCATCGATTCGAGGCTTCAGCCGACGCGTCGCAGCCCTCGCCGCAGGCTCCATGAGAGCGCCAGCCAGCAGGGGATCGCGAACAGCAGCCAGGGCTGGTTCTGCTGCACGGTGCCGGGGAGCAGGTGCAGGACGATGGCGGCGGCCAGGGCGATCAGTTGCAACAGGATGACGCGGTCGGCGAGGCGTGAAGCGGCCATGCCGCGGCGGGCGCGCCATAGCGAAGGCAGCAGCAGGAACGCGAGCGGGTTGAACAGCAGGAGGTTGGCGTTGGCCCAGGCGGAGTGGTGGGTGGTGAGAGTCCACAGCACCAGTAGCAGCACGCCGACGATGCCGGCGGCCACCAGGTAGAGCGTGCCGAGCAGGGCAAGACCGAGGGGCCAGCGCCGTGCGCAGGCGATCAGCAGGATGGCCAGGGCGAGGCCGGCTACGGCCAGCGGCATGCGCAGGTCGGGAGCGTGGTCGGGTGGAACGTCGAGGCGGTTGGGCGAGAGCAGCGAGCCTTCGCTGGTAAGCGCGCGGCTTCCGCCGGTGCCGTCATCGACCTTCACCTGGGCGAGCTCACGCTGCAGGACCATGGGCAGGAAGCTCTCCTGCCAGGCGCTGAGTGGCTGGTCGGCATACGGGCCGAGGCCAAGATCGAGGATCAGCATCAGCCAGGGCTGTGCGCTCATCAGGCGTGCGGTCTGCTGGCGATAAGTCATGCCGCCGGCGCGGTTCTCCAGCTGCTTGCGAAGGATCCCGCCGAGCGCGCGGTCCAGTGCGTCGCGCACGCGCGTCGTGCAGTTGTCGGCGTAGTAGTCGTAGTCATAGCGGGCGTGCTGCGGCTGCACGTTCCACACGAGGAAGTCGCGCAGTGCTGCCGCCTGCTCGGGGGTGAGCGCGAGCAGCTGGCGAGTGACGGAGCGGCCGGATTCGACATAGAAGCGCTCGTCCAGCTCGGTAGGCGCCGCGTCCATCAGGTAATGCATGCGGCCGCGCGCGAAGTTGAGCAGGAAGCCGCTTTCGTCGAAATCGAAAACGCCGTAGTTGAAGTTGACCGATTCGCCGCTGACCGTGTCGCGTACCTGGATGGCGTCGTGTCCGAAGCGCTCCCAATAGGTCTCGCCCGGTCCATAGGTGATCAGGGCGACGTCCAGGTTGGCGCCGGGCGCATCGACGACGCCCGCCCGGGCCTGCGCGAACACGCCTCCCAGCAAAGCACGCAACAGGAGGGTGCGAGCGATCAGGCTCATCGGCGGGCGTTTCCTTCGGATCGGGGTAGGAGCGGAGGTTCAGTCTTCCGCGAGGCGGGTGACGCGGAACTGTTGCACGCGGCGGTCGTCGGCCTCGGTGACGTGGAACAGGTAGCCGCCGATGGCGACTTCCTCGCCGACCTCGGGCAGGTGGCCGAACTCGGAGGTGGCCATGCCGCCGACCGTGTCGAACTCCTCGTCCGAGAATGCGGCGCCGGCCTGCTCGTTGAAGTCGGCGATCGGGGTGAGCGCGCTGACCGTCCAGCCGCCGCCCGCCTGCTCGTGCATGAGCTGGGGTTCTTCCTCATCGTCGTGCTCGTCGTCGATCTCGCCGACGATCTGTTCCAGCACGTCTTCGATGGTGATGAGGCCGGCGACGCCGCCGTACTCGTCGACCACCAGCGCCATGTGGTTGCGGGTGTGGCGGAACTCCGCCAGCAGCACGTTGAGGCGCATGGCCTCCGGAATGAGCACGGCGGGACGCAGGATGGTGGTGATGCTGAAATCCTGGTCCTTGCCCACGAACTTGAGCAGATCCTTGGCCAGCAGGATGCCGACGATCTCGTCCTTGTCCTCCCCGTGGACGGGGAAGCGGGAATGGCCGGATTCGACCACGGTGTCGAAGATCTCGCGCAGTGGCGCGTCGGCGGAGAGCATCACGATCTGCGCGCGGGGCACCATGACGTCGTCGACACTGAGCTCGGTGACCTTGATCGCGCCCTCGACCATGGCGAGGGTGTCGTTGGAGAGCAGGCCGTTGGCCTGGGCGGAGCGCAGCTCCTCGATGAGCTCTTCGCGGTTGCGCGGTTCGCCGGAAAACAGATGGCCCAGTCGATCCCACCACTTGCGGTGGGCCGGGCCGGTGGTACTGCCAGGGTCCTCGTTCATTACGCTTGCGGGTGTGCCCAGGGAGAGGGCGGAAAGCCGAGTCTAGCCCAAAACTCGTGACAATTCAGGGCGCAAGGCCCGCCGTCAGGCATGGCGGACAGCGGCTCAGGCGTACGGATCGGCGATGCCCAGGCCCGCGAGGATGCGGGTCTCCAGGGCTTCCATGGCCTCGGCCTCGGCGTCCTCGATGTGGTCGTAGCCCAGCAGGTGCAGCACGCCGTGCACGGTCATGTGCGCCCAGTGATCGCGCGGCTGCTTGCCCTGCTCGGCTGCTTCGCGCGCGACGACGGGCGCGCAGATAGCCAGGTCGCCGATCAGCGGCAGGCTTACGCCCGGCGGCAGTTCGGCGGGGAAGGAGAGCACGTTGGTGGCGTAATCCTTGCCGCGGTAGTCGCGGTTGAGCGCACGGCCTTCGGCGGTGTCGACGATGCGGATCGACAGTTCCGTGGCCTTGCGCCGGCGCGCGCCGCGCAGCGCGGCCTCGGCCCAGCGGCGAAAGCTGGCGGAAGATGGCACGCCGGCGCGCGGCGCCGCGTAGCCGACCGACAGGGTCAGCAGTGGCGAAGCGGCTGGCCGGCTGGCCTTCGCCTGGGTCACTTGGATTCCTCGGGCTTCTGCTCGAACGCCTCGTAAGCGCGCACGATCTTGGCCACCAGCGGGTGGCGGACGACGTCGCGCGAGGTGAAGAAGGTGAAGCTGATGCCGTCCACGCCGCGCAATACCTCGACCGCATGGCGCAGGCCCGAGCGCACGTTGCGCGGCAGGTCGACCTGGCTGACGTCGCCGGTGATCACCGCGACCGAACCGAAGCCGATGCGCGTGAGGAACATCTTCATCTGCTCGACGGTGGTGTTCTGCGACTCGTCGAGGATGACGTAGGAGTCGTTGAGCGTGCGGCCACGCATATAGGCCAGCGGCGCGATTTCGATGACGTTGCGCTCGATCAGCTTGGCGACCTTCTCGAAGCCGAGCATTTCGTACAGCGCGTCGTACAGCGGACGCAGATACGGGTCGACCTTCTGCGACAAGTCACCCGGCAGGAAGCCGAGCTTCTCGCCGGCCTCCACGGCCGGGCGCACCAGCAACAGACGCTGCACGCGGTTGGCTTCGAGCGCTTCCACTGCGCTGGCCACGGCGAGATACGTCTTGCCGGTGCCGGCGGGGCCGACGCCGAAATTGATGTCGTGCGAGGTGATCGCGTGTAGATAGCGGGCCTGGTTCGGGCCGCGGCCCTTGATGACGCCGCGCTTGACCTTGATGACCACTTCCTGCGCGCTCTCGGCCGCCTCGGCGGTGAGCGCGTCGATGCCCGATTCGGCCAGGTGCAGGTTGATGCGTGGGCCGGTCAGGGTCTCGTGTTCGGTGCTGTCGTAAAGCGCGCGCAGCACTTTTTCCGCGACGCGAGCGGGGGCGTCCTCGCCGATGACCTGGAACAGGTTGCCGCGATGGTCGATTTCCACGCCCAGGCGCAGTTCGATCTGGCGCAGGTGTTCGTCGAACGGACCGCAGAGGTTGGCGAGGCGGGCGTTGTCTTCGGGGTCGAGCGCGAAGTCGCGCTGATTGAGCTCGGTCATAGGCGCGCGAGATTAGCGCGCGGCGCGATGCAGGGCTACCGCGCCGTGCATGGGGCCGGTCGGCGGGAGATATCCCCCCGGTAGTACGGGCTTGCAAATAATTAATTGATTAATTAATTTTTGCGCCATGGCCCGAACCAAGCCCCCTTCGAAGGTGCGCCGTACTGCCGGCCGGCCCGCGCGCCAGGCCCGCGACGATCGCGATCTGCGTGCCCATCTGCTCGACGTTGCGCTCGAGCGGTTCGCTCGCGAGGGCATCGGGGCGACGCCGCTTCGCGCCATCGCGGCGGATGCCGGTGTGACGCCCGCGATGCTGCATTACTACTTCGGCGACAAGGCACAGCTGAAGCAGGCGGTGATCGACGAGCGCCTGCTGCCGGCGCTGCTGCCGGTCCGCGAACGCCTGGCCCAGGCCGGCGACGATCCTCTCGCGCTGGCCGAGATTTTTGTGCGCGGCATCGGCGAAGTGGTGTCGAGTCATCCCTGGCTGCCGCCGCTTTGGGTGCGCGAAGTGCTGTGCGAGGGTGGCGAGCTGCGCGACGTGCTGTTCCATCAGCTGCTGCCCAACGTGCCGAAACTGCTGGCGCAGCGCTTCGCCGCGGCGAAGGCGGTCGGTGCGCTGAACGCCGGGCTGGATCCGCGGCTGCTGGTGGTGTCGCTGATCGGGCTGACCTTGTGTCCCGCCGCGGGAGCGCCGATCTGGCGGCGTGTGTTCGAGGCCGACGATCTCGGGCCGGATGCGCTCGCCCGCCATACGCTGGCCGTGCTCGAAGGCGGTATCGCTACCCATCCTTCCGGAGCTTCCCCATGAACAGGCGCATCTTCCTCGCGGTGGCCCTGGCATGCCTGGCCGGCTGCCACAAGGCGCCGCCGCAGGCATTGGGCACCTTGGAGTACGACCGCATCAGCCTGCCCGCGCCGGCCGCTGAGCGCGTGGTGTCGATCGATGTGCGGGAGGGTGACGCAGTCGCGGCTGGGCAATCGCTGCTCAAGCTGGATCCCACGCATACGCAGGCTGAACTCGCTGCGGCGGAAGCCCAGGCGAAGCAACAGCAGGCGACGCTGCTGGAATTGCGCGTGGGGCCGCGACAGGAGGACATCGCCAAGGCGCGCGCCGATCTTGCGGCAGCCGAGGCACAGGCGCGCGATGCCCGCGCCTACTACCAGAGGCTGCTGCCGTTGCAGAAAGACAACTACGCGGCGGCCTCCGACATCGACCGCGCCCGCGCCGCGGCCGGCAGCGCGGACGGGCAGGTCGCGGCTGCGCGGGCGGCGCTCGATGCCTTGGTGCATGGCACGCGCCCGGAGCAGATCGCGCAGGGCGAAGCCTCGCTCGCGGCTGCCCTGGCGCAGGCCGAAGCGCAGAAGGTACTGCTGGGCAAGCTCGCGCTCGTGGCGCCTCGCGCTGGGCGCGTCGACAGCCTGCCGTACAAGCTGGGCGATCAGGCGCCGGTGGGCGCACCGCTGGCGATCCTGCTGGCCGGCGACGCGCCCTACGCCCGCATCTATCTGCAGGAGCCGCAGCGCGCGCGGGTGCGCGTAGGCGACACGTTGCGCGTGCATGTGGACGGGCGTGACAAGACCTATCTGGGCAAGGTGCGCCTGATCCGCAGCGAGCCGGAATTCACGCCCTACTACGCCTTGATCGGGGAGGACGCGGCGCGGCTCAGCTATCTGGCCGAAGTGATGCTGGGACCGGACGCTGCCGACCTGCCGGTCGGCTTGCCAGTGCGCGTGGATTATACGGAAGCCAGGCCGTGAGCGAGCACGCCGACCAAGGCACCGCGATCCGCGCGACCGGATTGACCAAGCGTTTCGGCGAGCTGACGGCGGTCGATCACGTCCGCCTCGAAGTGCCCTCGCGCCACGTCTATGGATTTCTCGGGCCGAACGGCTCCGGCAAGTCGACCACCATCCGCATGCGGTGCGGCCTGCTCACGCCCAGCGAGGGAGACATCGACGTGCTGGGCCTCAGCATCCCGAAAGAGGCGGAAGCGTTGCGCAAGCGCATCGGCTACATGACGCAGAAGTTCTCCCTGTTCGAAGACCTGAGCGTGCGCGAAAACCTGGAATTCATGGCCGCGGTGCAGGGCGTGCCCAAGGACCGCTCGGCGAAGCGCGTGGCCGAGCTGGTGGAGCAGTATCACTTCGGCGACCGCGAGAAGCAGTTGGCCGGCACCATGAGCGGCGGCCAGAAACAGCGCCTCGCACTGGCCTGCGCGGTGATTCATGAGCCGGAACTGCTGTTCCTGGACGAGCCGACCAGCGCCGTGGATCCCGAGTCGCGCCGCGACTTCTGGGAGAAGCTGTTCGAACTCGCCGACGAAGGAACGACGCTGCTCGTTTCCACCCACCTCATGGACGAGGCGGAGCGCTGCCACCGTCTCGCCGTGCTCGACCGCGGCGTGCTTGTGGCGGACGGCACGCCGGCGGAACTGACCGGGATGCTGAAGGGCAGGACATTCATCGTTTCCGGCGGCGACGCTCGCCGCGCGCAGCATGCCCTCGCCGATGCGCGCGAGGTACTCGGCGCCGCCCAGGTGGGCAACGAGCTGCGCGTGCTGGTGCGCGAGGGCGGGGAAACCGGCGACGAGGCGCGCTCCAGCTTGCAGCAGCTCTTGGCGGCGAAGGTGGAGGGGACGAAGGTCGAGCAGGTCGTGCCGAATCTGGAGGACGTCTTCGTCGCCGTGACGCGCCAGCCGCGGAAAAAGGAAGGTGCCACGTGAGCTGGCGCCGGCTCTGGGCCATCGTGATCAAGGAGCTGCGGCAGCTGAGCCGCGACCGGATCACGCTCGCGATGATCGTGGGCATTCCCGTGATCCAGCTGGTGCTGTTCGGCTATGCGATCAATACCAATCTGCGCGGCCTCGATGCGGGCATCGTCGATCAGGCCAATACCGCCGGATCGCGCGCGTTGGTCATGGATATGCTCGCGACCGGCGTGATCTCGCCGGTCG
>JABLTH010005520.1_pt1 | contig 11845 bp, 9 predicted proteins | sample 7875711 | NCBI WGS metagenome assembly JABLTH01 (sample SAMN14941262, study PRJNA633318) | bioreactor metagenome | isolation source: bioreactor | place: China | collected 2019-03-05 | reverse complement strand
GTCCGTGGCCGCGCATCGCCTTGCGTGCTTCCTTCAGTTTGGCCATTTCGTCCGGGGTCAGCACTTGCGCAAGCTTGGCCTTGGTGCCGTCGCCGATGGCTTTCATCTGTGCGTGGGCGGCTTCGCGGGCGGCCGGATCGCCGCGCTTGCCTTTCATCGACTCGAACACGGTACGGCGCTGGTTCTGCGCGTCGGTCATGATGGCGGTCACCTGTGCCGCGCGGTTGGCATCGAGATTGAGAATCTTGACGATGCGCTCGCCCGGCTGATGCATGCCCATGCCGCCAGGGCCTGCGAATGCGGCGCCGGTAGCAAGCAATGCTGCTGCGATGAGGGTGGTCTTGAACAGTTTCATTGCGGTCTCTCTTTCGTTGGCGTGGTGACTTCCGTCACGCGGTTCTTGATGAAACGGAGCGCTGCCGGTCAGAGTAACGGAGTTGGGTAGCGCTGATTGCCTTGGTGACTATTTGAACGCTTGACGACGGAAAAAAGCCGCGATTGGACCAGCTGGTTTGTAAGAAAGTGTGTTCGCGGACGATCACGCAGTTGCTGCTGGCAACAAAAAACCCCGGGCGCCGTGAAGCGGCCGGGGTTGGTGACTGGGTCGTGCGCGGTTAGCCGTGCTTGTGTTCGCCACCCTGCGGCTGCGGCCCGTGGCCACGATGCATGCGGTGCCCGGCGGTAGCGTCACGCAGCTTCTGCAGTTCATCGGCAGTGAGCACTGCGGTCAATTTGGTCTTGGTACTGTCGCGCAGGGCGATCATCTTGTCGCGGAAGGCCTGCTTGCTGGCGTCGTCATGGCCGGCGGTCTTGCGCGACTCCCACAGCGCCTGACGCTCCTTGCGTTCGTCGGCGAGGATGGCGTTGACCTTGTCGGCGCGGGCGGCGTCGAGGTTCAAAATTTTGGCGATGTCGACCGGCTGGCGCTGCATGCCCATGCCCTGGCCCATCGGCCCCATGCCCTTGTGCATGCCGTCGCCACCCATCGGGCCGTCGTGGGCGAGGCTGGCGCCGGCCGCGATGAGCGTGGATGCAATGAGGGCGGATTTCACGATCTTTTTCATGTCCTGATTCCTTGCTGAATGTGATGAGGAGGAAGAAACGCTCTTCAGCGCCTGACCGCTACATGGACTCGCGGCAGCGCAAAACAAGCGGTTTCATCACCTTATCGTTTGTAACGATTTGTTCGGCTGCGGCTTCGTCAGCACAGGACGATGATCAGCTTTTCAGCGAAACTACGGCGGCATATGGCGTATGGGCAAAAAATGGCAGTAGTCGACTATTGCCATTTGAAGCCCTGAGCCCTTTTCAAATAGGGCTTTAGCGCAAAAGCTGCTGCAGTTGCGAGCCGCTGAGACGATGCTTGTGGCGTGGGTCGGGCGCGCGCCCGCCTTCGCGCACGACCAGCCGCATCGGCCAGTCGCCATCGACGATTTCGTACTGCGCCACGCCATCGCGACCGAGATGCGGCGTGAACTCGACGTCGAGGTCGATCAACGCGTACTCGACTTCTTTGGGGTTGTCGGGTGTCAGCTCGATGCGGATTTCGCTGCCGGCATGCGCCCAGCCCTCGGCCACCGGGCCAACCAGTGCCGGATTGAAGCGCTGCAAGGCCTGCATCGCCTCCAGCGCGTACTCGCGCTGCGCCCGCAGTTGGGCCACCCACTCCGCGCCGCCGTAAAGCGCTTGCCAAGTCTGGATTTCGGCGATGATTTCGGCGTCGGAGGGCTGTGGCGTGCCGTGTGCGGCGAGCCCGAGTTCGGCCGCTGCCTTGCGGCGCGCCAGCGCCCAGTCGGTCAGCTCGGATTCGACAATGATGCGGGCGGCCGTCGCCGCCAGCGTAGCGCGTTCGTGGGCCATAGGGATCGGGCAGGCGCCGCGTGGACGAGGCTTTGGCGCCTGTCAGAACAGCTGCTGCCGCACCTCTTCGTCCTGCTTGCTGCGACCGCCTTCGTTGCCGGTGAGCGGATCGACAAAGCGGCGCGGTGGGAACTCGGAGTAGAACCAGTCCGACACCGCACCAGTATCCACCAGCCCCTCGCCATCGCCGCTGACCGTGGCGCTGACCACGCCGCCCGGCGGCTTGAGCGGGATTTCCGGCACGCCTTTCAGCGCCGTCTTCATGTAGTTGATCCAGATCGGCAGCGCAACGCCGCCACCGGTCTCGCGTTCGCCTAGCGACTTCGGCTGGTCGAAGCCAACCCAGGCGACGCCCACCAGCGACTGATTGAATCCAGCGAACCAGGCGTCCACGCTGTCGTTGGTGGTGCCCGTCTTGCCGGCCAGATCGCCGCGGCCAAGCGCCATCGCCTTGGCTGCGGTGCCGGCGCGCACCACGTCGCGCAGCATGGTGGTCATGATGAAGGCGTTGCGCGGGTCGATCGCCTGCTCGGCATCCTTGCCCGCCACCACCGGCGATTCTTCGAAGATGACGGTGCCCTTCGGATCGACGATCTTCTTGATGAAGTAGGGCTTGACGCGGTAGCCACCGTTGGCGAACACCGAGTACGCGGCGGCCATCTGCATTGGATTGGTCTGGCCTGCGCCAAGCGCGAGCGTCAGATAGGCCGGGTGCTGCTTCGGGTCAAAGCCGAACTTGGTGATGTAGTCCTGCGCGTAGCTCGGTCCAATTGAGCGCAGCACACGGATCGAGACCATGTTTTTCGACTTTGCCAGCGCCGTACGCACCCGCATCGGCCCCTCGAACTTGCCGTCGTAGTTCTTCGGTTCCCAGTCCTCGCCGCCGGTCTGCGCCGCCGGGAAGAACAAAGGCGCGTCGTTGATGACGGTAGTCGAGGTGATGCCCTTCTCCAGCGCCGCCGAATAGATGAACGGCTTGAACGACGAACCGGGTTGCCGGCTCGCCTGAGTGACGTGGTTGTACTGGTTCTTGCCGAAATCGAAGCCGCCGACCAGGCTGCGCACGGCGCCGTCGTTCGGATCCAGCGCCACCAGTGCCGCTTCCACCTGTGGCAGTTGCGTCAGGCGCGGGGCGCCCTTCTCGTCCTGCGTCATGCGCAGCACAGCGCCGCGGCGCAGGCGCTCGCCGGACGAGGCGTTTTCGGCCAGCGCATTGCGCACGAAGCGGATCGCCTCGCCTTCCAGGGTGTAGGTTTCGCCCTCGCCACGGGTGATGATCACACGCTTCGGACTGGCTTCGAGCACGACGGCGGTCAGCAGGTCATCGGCGTCGGGAAACTGCGAGAACGCAGTTTCGATTGCTTCGGCGAGCGCCTCCTTCGACTCTTTCGTCTCCTTGCCGTCTTTCGGCGGCGCCGGCAGTTCGACGTAACCTTCGGGGCCGCGGAACGCCTGCCGCCGCTCGTAGTCCAGGACGCCACGGCGAAGCGCCTGGTAGGCCGCCTCCTGATCGCGTGCCTTGATGGTGGTGGTGACCGAAAGCCCGCGTGTATAGGCGGTTTCCCCCACCAGATCGAACACGAACTGGCGAACCATCTCGTTCAGATACTCGGAATGGACGGTAGGCCCAGTGTCGGTCTTGAGCGTCGGCGGGGCCGCGAGCGCCGCCTTGTAGTTGGCGTCGTTCAGATAGTCCAGCTCGTGCATCCGGCGCAGCACGTATTGCTGACGCAGGGCAGCCCGCTTCGGGTTGACGAAAGGATTGAACGACGATGGGGCCTTGGGCAGCCCGGCCAGCATGGCAGCTTCAGCGACGGTGACCTTTTCCAGCGGCTTGCCGTAATACGCCTTGGCAGCGGCAGCGAAACCATACGCCCGCTGCCCCAGGTAGATCTGGTTGATGTACAACTCCAGAATCTGATCCTTAGTCAGATCGTGCTCAATTTTGAAAGTGAGCACTACCTCATTGGCTTTTCGCAGATAGCCCGCGACGCCGGAACGCTCTCGCGTCAGAAAGAAGTTGCGCGCCACCTGCATCGTGATGGTACCGGCGCCAGAGCGCGGCCCGCCGATCGTGTTGGTATAGGCAGCGCGGAGTGCGGCCAGCCAGTCAACGCCGGAATGTTCGTAGAAATTGGCGTCTTCCGCAGCGAGGATTGCCTGGCGGACATGGACCGGCACCTCGGCCAGCTTGACGATGCTGCGCCGCTCCTCGCCGAACTCGGCCAGCACCGTGCCCTCCTCCGACAGCACGCGAAGCGGGAGCTTGGGCTGATAGTCGGTCAGGACGTCAAGCGACGGCAAGCGGGCGCTGATCAACGCCCAGACAAGGGTTCCGAGCACGCCGCCTACCAGCAGCAGCCCCCCCAATACGGAAGCAAGGTACACCACCCAACGCTTGAACATTGACGTCCCTTATTTCCCCCGGAGGCTGATTCTGGCTGATTATTCCCGCCATGCCGCGAGGTCGCCGCCGCAAGACTGCTGTTATGCCAATGTTGTTTTTTTCGCCGATTATAGGCTGCCAAATCCGGGGCACGGCTTGCCACGGCGCGAGCCTTATGCAACACTCCTCACTCAACTTAAAGTTTCAGGCGACAAAAGTGGCCTAAACTCTCAATGCAAAAAGATTTTTTGGCTCAGCTCCGGGGCGCATTTGGGGCAAAAAGTACCCCGCTCATCGGCGTTGACATCAGCAGCACATCGGTGAAGCTGGTCGAGTTGGCGGGGACTCGGCAAAAACCCGAACTCAGTCGTTACACGATTGAGCCTCTGCCGCGAGATTCGGTCACCGACGGCAATATCGCCAATGTTGAGGCGGTCGGGGCGGCAATTGAGCGGGCGTTGCGCAAGCTCGGCTCGCGCACAAAGGGTGCTGCTGCGGCACTTCCGACCAGTATGGTGATCACCAAGCGCATTACGCTGCCAGCGACCGAGCGGGAAGACGATCTTGAGCAGGCGGTAGAAGGCGAGGCGAATCAGTACATTCCTTTCGCACTTGACGAAGTTAACCTCGACTACGCGGTTATCGGCCCGGTTGCCAACGACGACACCCAGGTTGAGGTGATGATCGCCGCCGCCCGCCGGGAAAAGGTGGAGGATCGCGTCGCTGCGCTGGAGTCCGCCGGCCTCAAACCTGCCGTAATGGACGTCGAGGCGATGGCGGTGATGAGCGCGTACGAGCTGATGGCGGAGGCGCTGCCCGGCAAAGGGATCGACCAGAACATCGGGGTACTGGACGTTGGCGCCACCTCGACGCGGTTTTATGTTTTCCGCAATGACGAGCAGATTTTCATGCGCGAGAGCCCCTTTGGTGGCAATCAGCTGACGCAGGAAATCCAGCGGGCCTACAACATGACCAACGAGGAAGCCGAAGCAGCCAAGCGTTCCGGCAATCTTCCGGCAAACTACGACAACGATGTCCTGCGCCCCTATGTTGATACCTTGGCGATCGAAGCGGCGCGCGCGTTGCAATTCTTCCTGACCTCCAGCGCGCAGGGCCAGCTTGACTATATGTTGCTGGCCGGTGGTTGCGCCTCGCTCCCTGGCCTTGCCGATGCAGTATCACGACGGACCAACGTGGTTGCCTCAGTTGCCAACCCCTTTTCAGAGATGGGCTTAAGTCCGGGTGTGAAGTCGCGTCAGCTGGCGGCTGATGCGCCAGCGCTGCTCGTTGCCTGCGGTCTCGCAATGCGGAGGTTTGACGCATGATTCGCATCAACCTGCTGCCGCACCGCGCGGCGAAACGCGCGCTGCGCAAGCGCGAATTCAATCTCATCCTGATTGGCACCGTGATCGGGGTTGCGGCCCTCTGGTATGTCGGCAAACTCTATCTCGATGAGCGCATCGCATCACAACAGCGCCGCAACGATCTGCTGGTTGCCGAGAACAAGAAGCTCACCGAGCAGATCGACGAAATCAAGAAACTGAAGGATCAGACCGCCGCGCTGCTGGCCCGCAAGCAGGTCGTCGAGACCCTGCAGGTCAACCGAAGCGCATCGGTAAAACTGCTTGACCAGTTGGTGCGCCAACTGCCGGATGGGGTGTACCTGAAAGCAGTCAAGCAGAACGGTCAAAAAATCAATCTGATCGGGCTTGCGCAGTCAAACGCACGGGTTTCCACATTAATGCGCAACCTTGAATCATCGCCTTACCTGCAAAACGCCGAGCTGGTGGAGATCAAGGCGGTGAACGACAAAAACCAGCAGCGCACCAACGAATTCAGCCTCAACATCAGCCTTAAGGGTATCGAGGCCCCCGCCAAGGCCGGCCCGACGCCTGCGACCGCCGCAACGCCAGCGGCGCCGAGTTCGCGCGAAAAGGTCATGCAGGCAATCACGAAATAGGGCGCAGCTATGACTTTAGACGAAATCCGACGCCTGAACCCGCGTGACATCGGGGTCTGGCCTCTCCCGGCAAAGATTGCAGCGGTCTTGCTGCTGATTCTGGTGTTGCTTGGCGCTGCTGCTTATTTCGGGTGGATGCCACAGTACGAGGAACTCGAGGGCAAACAAAACCAGGAACAAACGCTGCGCCAGGAATACACAGCAAAAAAAGCACAGGCGATCAATCTCGATCTTCACATCCAGCAGTTAAAAGAAGTTGAGCAGCAGTTTGGCGCCTTGTTGCGCCAGTTGCCCAGCAAGAGCGAGATGGACGCTTTGCTTTCCGACATCAACCAGGCGGGTCTGGGTCGCGGCTTGCAGTTTGAACTCTTCAAACCTAGCCAGGAGCGGCTACAGGACTTCTACGCCGAGCTGCCGGTCGATGTGCGTGTCACTGGCAATTACCACGACATTGGCGCGTTTGCCAGCGATGTTTCGCAGCTTTCGCGCATCGTTACGCTGAACGACATCGCGATTACGAACAAGGATCCGAAGGACATGGTGCTCACCATGGAGGCCGTGGCCAAGACCTTCCGCTACCTCGACGACGAGGAAGTCGCCGCCCAGCGCAAGGCCAAGGATGCGCAGAAGGCGCCGAAGAAATGAATGCTCGCTTGCTTACCGGGGGACTGTGCGCAGCGGTCATCCTGCTACTCGCCGGCTGCGGCGGTGGCGAAGACGATGACCTGCGAGCATGGATGAAAGATCAGGGGGCTGCATCACGCGGCAAGATTGAACCCATCCCTGCAATGCGTCCCTACGAAGCGTTTACCTACAACGCTTTCGACCAGGCGGATCCCTTCAAGCCGCGAAAGATTGAAACCGGAAAAGGGGCACGCGGACCCGACATGACCCGACGCAAGGAGGCCCTGGAAGCCTTCCCGCTGGAGACGTTGAAGATGGTTGGCACCCTGCAAAAGGGGCAGGCGATGATCGGCCTGATCAAGGCCAATGACAACCGGGTCTTCCAGGTGCGGCAAGGGAACTATGTCGGACAGAACTTCGGGGTAATCACCACCATCTCCGAGGGCGAGATCAATTTGAAAGAACTGTTTCAGGATGGCGCAGGTGACTGGGCCGAGCGTCAAACGAAGATCATGCTGCAAGAGCGGGAGCAAAAGAAATGAACGTCACTCAACTATTGCGTGCGTTTCGCAAAGGGAGCCGGGCGTCGTTCGTCATGGCATTGTGGGGTGCTTTCGCGCTAAGTACAGCGGCATCGGCACAGAACGTCATTGAGGATGTCGCGGTCGCCAAGGGCGCCGCTGGACGCACGACACTCACTTTCGCGCTGAAAACGCCGTTGGCGGCGGCGCCATCGGTCTTCGCAATCGCGACACCGCCCCGGCTTGTGCTCGACTTCGCAAATACGACGAGTGTTGGCAAGGCGACCAATGAAGTGACCGACTCGGTGCTGCGAAGCTACAACGTGGTGCAAGCTCAAGGGCGTACCCGCGTCGTGCTCAATCTTGTCAAGTCTCAATCGTATGAGGTGAAGTCGGAAGGCAACAAGTTTGCCGTCACTCTGTTTGACGCGCCGGGCACGGCCGTCACTGACTCAGCGCCAGAGACCGGGCGATTCACGGCGTCGACCAAGACCGAAGGTGCAACGTTCGCGTTGCGTGATGTCGACTTTCGCCGTGGTCAGGCTGGCGAAGGTCGGGTGATCGTCGACTTGTCGGATGCGAATTCTGGCATCGACATCAAACCGCAAGGCAAGGTATTGATCGTTGACTTCCTGCGCACCCAGGTGCCGCGCAATCTGGAGCGCAAACTGGACGTATCGGACTTCGGCACCCCTGTAGTGCTGGTCGATACATTCACTCAGGGCAACAACACCCGCATGGTTATTGAGCCCAAAGGCCTGTGGGAGCATTCGGCTTATCAGACGGACAACCGATTGATCATCGAGGTCAAGCCGATTGTCGAAGACCCGAACAAGCTGACACAGGGATCGCGGCCGGGCTACAAGGGCGAGAAGCTGTCGCTGAATTTCCAGGACATCGCTGTGCGGTCGGTATTGCAGGTAATTGGTGACTTCACGGGTCTCAACATCATTGTGTCGGACACAGTTACCGGCAATGTGACTTTGCGGTTGAAGGACGTGCCTTGGGATCAGGCACTTGATCTGGTCATGCAGGCTCGTTCGCTCGATATGCGAAAGAACGGCAATGTAGTCTGGATCGCCCCCAAGGAAGAGCTGGCATTAAAGGAGAAGCAGGAGTTGGAGGCGAAAGCTCAGGTTGCTGACATTGAGCCGCTTCGCACTGAGATTTTCCAGTTGAACTACCAGAAGGCTGATGATGTGCGCCGGATGCTGGTGCCTGCCGTCGGTGGGAGTGGGCAAGCGGGCGGCACCCAGGGCAACAATGGGGTCTTATCCAAGCGCGGCAACGCCACCGTGGATGCGCGCACCAATGTTGTTATCGTTCAGGATACACCTTCCAAACTTGAGCAAGTTCGAGCACTTATCCAGCGTATCGATATCGCCGTCAAGCAGGTCCTAATTGAAGCCCGGGTAGTCATTGCCGACGACAAATTCAGTCGCCAACTTGGAGCACGCTTTGGAATTGGCGCGGGCATATACAACAACGGCCGCAACTTGGGCATTACAGGTACGCCTATCGGTGACCCGAATCAAGCCAATGTGCCCGGAACCGGCATCGTAACCGGCTTCTCACCGTCTAGTTACTACTGGCGAATTAAGCCAGACAGTACAACGGGAGCGCTTACTGGTGAGTACATCAACTCGGTGCCGTATAACGTCAATCTGCCAGTCAGCAATCCAGCGGGTACCTTGGCGATGACTTTTCTCAATCTTGGCAATGGCAATCTGGTCAATCTCGAGCTCTCCGCAGCTGAGGCAGCGAACCGTGGGAAGGTAATTTCCAGCCCCCGAGTGGTCGCTACCAACAACACCAAGTCTTCGATTTCACAAGGTCAGGAATTCAAGTTGCGCGTGTCGGGTGGCGTTGGCGGTCAATCGTCAGTTGTCACTATTCGTGCTGTACTTGGTCTTGACGTAACGCCACAAATAACGCCCGACGGGCGAGTGATTCTTGATGTGGACGTCACCAAGGACTCAATCGCAGGCTTTCAGGATGGCAGTCCGATCGTCAATACGCGGCGCGTATCGACCAAAGTTATTGTCAACAACGGAGATACGGCTGTGTTGGGCGGCATCTATGAAGAGGTGATCACTGACTCGACAGACAAAGTGCCAGTCCTCGGTGATCTGCCGGCGGTGGGTAATCTGTTCAAACGTACCAATCGTGGCACCGACAAACAGGAGCTGTTGATCTTCCTGACGCCGCGAATTATCACGGACTCGACCGGTACTGTGAACTGATCTAATACGCGGTCTGGCAAAAAGCGCGGCCGAGCCGCGCTTTTTTTTGGGCTTATGCTAACTATACGTACATTGAACTCCCCGAACGTATTCCTGATTGGCCTGATGGGCTCCGGCAAGACAACCATTGGTCAGATGCTTGCCAAGCGGCTTGGATTACCATTCGTCGACTCCGATCATGAGCTTGAACGCCGCACCGGCGTGAGCGTGGCGACGATATTCGAGATCGAAGGCGAAACCGCATTCCGGGTGCGGGAAGCAGCAATGATTGACGAACTGACTCGTCGCGATGGTTTGGTTCTCGGAACCGGCGGCGGAGCTGTACTTAACTACGACAGCAGGCGCGCATTGCATTCGCGCGGCACCGTGTTTTACCTGCATTCCACACCAGAGACGTCTTTTGAGCGGGTACGCCGCAATCGCGACCGCCCGCTGCTAATGGTGACTGATCCGCTTTCTAAGTTGCGACAGTTGTACGAACTTCGCCACCCTTTGTACCTTGACGCCGCGCACCACGTGGTCGAGTCTTATCGGGATAGGCCGAGTGCGGTTGTGGCCGAAATCTTGACATCACTTGCGGAGCCGTTCGCGGACGTTGGCTCACCAACCACAGCGGCGCAGGTTGCGACCACTACAGATGATGATGACTCGGAGAAGTAGTAGCGCCCAACCCGAGACAGTGTGCGCGGCAGCCAGCCATAGAGCCTGACAACGTCTGCAACTCTGCCGACGCGATTCCACAAAATAGCGCAATCGTTACGCCGTGCGATGGTAAGAAAAACGGCGCCCCATAAGGGGCGCCGTTTTCACATCAGCTGGACGAGTGTTGGCAACCTACGTTGGCGCCGTACAACTCAACGTCGCGGACACCACCTTACCTGCAGAGTCCAGCACTATGGCGTTCACAGACGTGCCTGCAGGGAAGCCGGTACTCCCAGGCGGGAAGGTGGCCAACGTCGACCAACTCAACTCCAATGTTTGCCCATCCGCCAACAGCGTAGCAGTGAATCCTGGCTGTGAAGCGCCGACGCGATATGCCGGGGTGCCGCCAGTAATACTAAATCGGACAGTACGCGTACCGCTAACGGGCGTACACGTCCCCGCATTGGCAATGATGGTTACGCTCGGCGGAGAAATCGCCAAAGCAGCGGGTGTGACGACGGGTCGATCTTGTGAGCCAGGTTCGACGTCGTAGGACGCGGTGATGGTCCGTCCGGCAGTGTCTGTGATAGTGAGCGGCGCCGAGTAGGCGCCGCAGGTGACGGCCGCGCTATTGCTGGCGGTGAAGATTCCGCCGGAACGAGTCACGACGACCGTTTGTCCCGATGCGCCCGGCACACTCAAGGTCATAAACACCGGAAGCCCAGTAGTGACGCTGTAGGGCGGCGTTCCACCATAGATCACGTAGTCCGCCGTGCTAGCAGGGCATTCGTTCTTGTAGACACCCTTAACCGTGTACTTCGACGGGACGACGCTAAGCACGGCTGAACCGTCCGTCAACTCGATGATCGTGAACGTGGCATCCACCCGGTTGCCGCTAGTCAGATCGGTCGCGCGAATAAGCACAGCCTGAGACGGGATCACATTGTCAGCCTTGACCGTGATAACCGCAGAGCCGTTCTGGTCAGTAGCAATCGTTGCCGTCTTCGCGAGGATCGTCGCCGCTTGGTCCAGCACAAAGTTGTATGCCCCTTGCAGCACGTCAAAACGAACCTGACGATTTGGCAATGGCAGCGTATTAGCGCCTCGCAGCAGAATGCTCGCTGTAGCGGTCTCACCTGAGCAGATGGATGCCGGATTCGTCGCCGTCGCGACCGCACCGCACGGTGAGGAGGTGCGAGGCGTGATGGTCAACGTCCCAAGCAAGGGCGACGGCTTCACAGTAACGCTCACGGAAGTCGCCTGGTTGTAAGCGTCACGCACGGTCAAGATCACCGCCTTTTCCGTGTCGACAGAATTGGCGGTCAACGTGATGGCTGCCCCAGAAACCACTTGAGTCACCGGCAGTACTACCGCATCCGAAGTGAAGACCTGAAATGGGCCCACACCGCTATTGACCGTAACTACAGCCGGCGTTCCTGAGTACACATTCAACGAGCTGGGACTGATGATCAACGCTGGAACCGGTGTCGTTGCAAACGGATCCTGTGCGCCACCACCGCCGCAGCCAGCGATCAGTGCGAGCACCGACAGCAAAGCCACTGTTGCCAGCGACTTGATTGACGTTTTCATTGAAATCACGTTTGACCCT
>JABLTH010014630.1_pt1 | contig 11904 bp, 14 predicted proteins | sample 7875711 | NCBI WGS metagenome assembly JABLTH01 (sample SAMN14941262, study PRJNA633318) | bioreactor metagenome | isolation source: bioreactor | place: China | collected 2019-03-05 | reverse complement strand
CGAGGCGGTGGGCGCGGTGGTCGTGGACTTTTCCATGCCGGAGGTCGACGGCATCCAGCTTCTTTCCTCCATCCGCAACGCAAACTGCATGAAAATCCTGCTCACCGGCGTTGCCGACGAGCGCGAGGCGGTGGACGCGTTCAACGCCGGACTGATCGATTGCTTTCTGAAGAAAACCGACGTCGAGATGCCGCGCAAGCTGGCAACCGTGCTGGACAACGCGAAGCGCAAGCACTGCGCGGCTCGCGGGCACATCAGCCTGCATGAAGCAGGGTCGACCTACCGGGATCCGAGGATCGTCAAACTGATCGACGAGGTGGCCGCGCGGGAAGGCATCGTCGAATATTACTGGCGCCCCAATCAGGACGCGGTGCTGATGTTCGACGCCGAGGGCGCGCCAAGCGTATTTCTCGCCTGGAATGAGGAGGACTGGTCGTTTCACTGCGATATCGTGTCCGACGCGAACGGTCCGGCCGAATTGCGTCAAGGCATGGAGGCGCGCAGCATCATGCCGCTGTTCTGGCCATCGCAGGCCTATCGGCCGGGCCTCGCCGACGTCAAATGCGCGGCGCCCCTGCCCGTTCCGGGATGGAATGGCACGTTTTACAGCTGGATCCGCCTGGACGATACGGCCACCGAACGCGAACTGCCCACGTTGGCAAAATGGCGTCACGCTTGACGGATCATCCGCCTGTCTTCAATCAGGTCGTGCTGTCGTCGAGTCGGCAAGCACTCGATTTGAAGCAATCCCTGTCAATGTTGACAGTTATCGGCGGCGCCGACTTTTGTTTCAATAGCGCCCTATTCCGAGGGCCACCCACTATTCCAATCAGGTGGCACATTCATTCAGGGCAGGTATCAGAGGCGCGGAAGGGCCATTCAGCAAGCGACTGATACCGCTGAGTATTGTTTCAGGTGCCGCTTGGCAAGCCTTGGCGGATCTGGTTCGATCTACGCCGATATAACACAGCAAAATCAAGGCTCCCTGATATCCCCGCGCGACCTCGATCGGTCGGCGGCACGTTTCCGGATCCGGCGCCCATCGCGGTCGACCATCAATGAACGGATGGATCTTCGCGAATCGCGTGTGCAGTTCCGCCGCCCGCTCGACCGGATGCATGTCTCCAGCCGCTTCCTACCAGTCGATCAGCGCGGCCATTTCAGCAGGCAGATCCATGAAATCCGGCGGGGTTGTACTCGCACCCGCGATCACCACGTTTTCGCGGCGATACCGGCCCGCTTCTTCAGCATCGATGCCCTTCAACCATAGTCCCCGCCGCCTGCTCCGGTCGGGCGTCGTTGCTTTGCTGCGCTTCCAGCGCCATTCGACGTATCGGTTCAGGGCCGCGCGGTTTTCGGGTGATTCAGGGAGACACATCGGTGATCACACCTCGAAGGCCCACTTCCTCGCAGCGCCCACTGCCATCGCACGACATGGCCGATTTTCGGTGGATCCTCGGGCAGCGTTAGAATAGCGCCCCTTCTCATGGGAGACGAAAATGTCCTGGTTCGTTTACGAAGTACCCGAATACCACGAAGACGCTGCGCGCATCGAGCCCTTCAGCGACCTGCGCAACCGTGTGTTGAAAGTCGGTGACCCGGCCATGGCTGAAGAACTGGAAAGCGTTCGCGAGAACGCCGCAGCGACCGCCGACACGCCCGAGCGCCCCCTGCGGACTCCGGAAAATCCGCATGTCTTTCCGATTCCTTACGCCGAATCCATGATCCTGGTCGGGTTCATCTTCGATCTGAAACGCGAATTCCGGCAACTGGTCGTGTCACCCGTGGAAATGCCCTGGCTGAAAGACGCGTAAGAAGCGGTCGGAACGGAAGCGCGACCTCGCGCTCGCGCGCGCTTCCCGTTGACGTTTGGTCAGGCCCGGCACTCACTCGCGGAAGAAACCAGTGCCTGCGTCGGGCATCGGCGCAGGAGCGAACGTCGGCGGCAACGCGAAGGCGCGACAGGCGCAAGGTGCCTACGATCGGCGGTTCTCTACAACAACGACAACTGAGCCGGCATGCTTGTGCGACCTGCCTGATCGCTTTCCTTTACCGCCAGGTCCTGCCGGTCCGTGGGCTGTGCATCGCCGTCGCCCTGTCGATATTTCCGCGCCCAATCGACGCCAAGCACATTAGATGAGAACACAACGCCGGGCGCAATCTGAACAAGCTGGCTCATCCGCGGATTCTCCTGGAGCCTGTTGACAATATCAAGCAAACGAAATCAAGGATCGGGGAAGCACGCGCGCTACGGATATCCACTACTGCCGCCTTGAGTTGCGGCAGGCCCTAAAGGTAAATCATGGCCAGAGGCTACCCTTCTCGCCTAACCCACGCGCAGCCAGGCGGACCTCGGCGTCGTCGTTCCATTTCATGCTGCCCGAAAACAGGCTGACAGAACGAGTAACCGGAGACCAATCCCGGTCACGCAATGCATTCAGGTCAAGCGCACGCCCGAAGCGCGAAACTCCCGCAACCGGTCCTGCACGTCTAGTCCGGGTAATTCAGCCAGGTTCCGGCAATTGAACAGCGACAGCCGTTCCAACTTCGCGCCGCACAGGTCCAGCCTCGAAAGCTGCAACTGGTCCTCGATGCGCAGGGCAGAAAGCGAGGGCAAGCGTGATAGGTCGCCCAACGTGGAAAGCCCGCGCACGCGCAGGATTTGCAGCATCTCGATGGTTGTACTAGACAGGTCGTCGATGTCATCGCGACCGCCCAGGATCAGCGTCATTTCCCTCAAGTTCGAGATGGCCGAGATGAAGCCGAGCGGATGCTTTTTTGCATAGGAACTGAGCGTCAGCTTGCGCAGGCGGGATAGACCTGCGATCGCGTCGATATCCTTTGAATGGCCTTGGATGAATAGTTCGGTCAGCGATCCAGACCGCGCCAGAGGCGACAGATCGATATTCCGCTTATGGTTTTCAGCCAGCACAAGCCGCTCAAGTCGGCCAACGTCGATCGTGTCGAGGAAGTCGGGCCGATTCAGCTTGAAAACCCCGAAGCTCAGGCGTTTCAGCTTTGGAAGCAGGCCGACTTCTTCTTCATGGACGATTTCGGAAAGGCAATCGACTGCAAGGTCGCGTATTTCGGGCAAATGGCGCAGCGAGGCCGCATCGAACGGCGTCCGGTAGTGCCCGTAGAACCGGACCTGAAGGCGGTCCCCGGCTAGCTGGCAAGCTTCGTTCAGCGATTGCAGGATCACCGGGTTGTACGCTTCGGGCGTGCTGAACTGAACAACCAGCTGCCCGTGCTCCCCGCAGGCCTCCGCGATCTCGATCGGCGAAAGCGTTTTCGGGTCGGTAACCCGGCCACGGTCTACCTGCAGCATGCACTCCCCCGCTATTCGTTAATGGCCACGTCATTAGATGGCTATGGGCCACATCTTAGCGCCTCCTGAAGCCTGCTCGATATTGCGAACGCTGGTGGCACTGACTCAGCGTCGCGCGTTATCCGACAGTGATTTAAACAAGCCATATGAACGAAGCGGCTGCAGCAACGAAGGACGCGTAGCGCCGGGACAATTTATCGTATCGGGTAGCCATGCGACGGAACTGTTTGATTCGAACAAGGAACCGTTCGACCAGATTGCGGGAGCATGCCGGCCTGGGACCCGCGCGCGAATCGCTTGTATATGCTGTTCCAGCGCCCGAATTCTTCTGGGAGGTCGCGCCACGAGCTGCCTGTGCGGGCAATCCACGAAACAGCCTCGACAAAATCCCGGTTGTCGATTGCCGGTCGGCCTCGGCCTCCCGCCTTGCCGGGCAGCAACTGCGCAATGTGTTCGTATTGGTCACCTCGCAACAGCCTCCGCACCATGCCCGCCTCGCAAAAGACAGGATGTAAACAGATTGCCGTTGAAGGTGACAGCGCCGGACGTCGTCTCGTTGCTTTTGGTCGACAGCCCCTAAGCAGCCTGAACGTCGAAGTGTGCAGCTGCATAACGTGCACTGCAGTTCCACACCTCGACGCCGTCGCGGGTGAAGGTAGCCCATCCGTCCTTGACGATCACCTCTGCACCGGGAAAGACGTCACCATATCCATTTGCCGTGGCAGCGAAAACCGTTCGCTCGCGACACGTCGCCCAGTATTTCCCGTTTTCCAGGGTTAGCGGCTTTGTGCTCAATCGACGACTCGACTCATTGTTTGATCAAAAAACGATCGCGCTTCTTTGCTCCCGCAATCCATTGAGGCGCCCTGTCAGGGGCATGAGCAAGGTAAGCGCAATTCCCTATCATAAGCCGTGACGTCATGAAATCTGTTGTTATCGGCCCGGCATCGACCCTACCCTTTCTCGTCGCTTGTATTCACGGTCGCTAACCGGCCGTAGCGATCGGAACCGGGAACGAATCGACCATCAATTCCGCAGGTGCCTGCTTCGCGCCCGACCCTCGGCTTTCGACCGGCACGCTAGATCCGCCGGACATACCGCTCCGAAACGACCGTGCGTTGCTGGATCCATGCGACGGCAAGCTCCAGTGCTTCATCGCGTGCCTCCTGGGCATTGGCGAAATCGCCATCGACGCCGAGCGTGCGTGTTTCGCCGTCCCGGTCGGTGACCATGGCCGCTGCTGCGTAGCGGCTGTTTCCGGTGGCGGTTACCACCGGCCGGACCTCGCAGCCGTGATACGCGATGACGTTGTCCGTTTGCATATGACACCTCCTGCAGCGTGTTGCGCCCGAAGCGAGCCCGGCGATGCGGGATCTTTGCGTGCTTGCCCTAGCCGATATCGATCGTGCGACTGGCGGACTGCACCGGCTCCGATTTCGGCACGGTCAACGTGAGCACACCGTTGTCAAACTTTGCCAGGGTGTGGTCGGGGTCGGCGTTTTCAGGCATCGGGATCGTGCGCATGAAGCTTCCATGGGCGCGCTCCAGCCGGTAGCAGCCGTTTTCCTCGTCGCGCACATCCTGCCTTTTCTCTCCGCGCAGCACGATTGCCCCATCCTCGACGCTCAGCTTCAGATCTTCGCGCTCCATTCCGGGCAGTTCGGCGGTCACGCGCAGCACCAGCCCCTCATCGACGACGTCGATACGCGGCTGGAAGCGCGATGAACTGAAGTCGCCAAACCAGCGCTCGAGCACGCCTCGGCCGGCAAACGGGTCGTGAAAGAACGCCTCCATTGCACGCCACGGGTCGCGTGAGAACAGTCGCGGGATGTCAGGCCACGAGGCCCGCCACTGTTCGTCTGTCAGCGGACTTTCCGTGCCTTCCGCATCGGACTTGCGGGCAGTTCCGCGAAGGAACTTGAAGGGGTTCCACTTTTTCAAATCGGTATTCATGGCGTCCTCCGATTCAGCTTCAATCTGATTTCACCGCGTACTCGACCGCATCCCACCGCGCTTCGGTCGCGCTTGTCCAGCGTTCGCTGAAACGCGGCAGATGCCGGTCGATCAACACCTCATCGTTCCGTTCGATCCGGACTATCCGGACGATGGCGACGTAGCCGTCCAGTGCGGACAGGCAGGTCACGATCCGTCACACGGGAATCGCATGGAGATCGATCGCGTGTCCTTTACAGGACTCCTGCATAACATCAGACACCCACCCCCCTGCTCCCGGTTCGCGCAGGCGGCAGCGCGATCGCCGCCGCTCTGGTTGCCGACCTGCCGTTGCCGACGGGTCAGCCGGTCCTGACTTCAACGCGCCGTGGGCGCGCCTCGTCGCGGCGCGGGATTGTCAGCTTCAGCACCCCGTCCTGGAGGCTCGCCTCGATCCTTGACGTATCGAAGTCCGGTGACAGCGTGAACGTCCGGGCGAAGTGCGGTTCGCGGACCTCGGCATGCTGCAGCCGCAGATTTGCCGGCGTCGGCACCGCCGCCTCGGCCTCGATCGAGAGGTTGTTGTCGTGAACCTTGACGTCCAGCTTGTCCTTCGTCACACCGGGCAGATCCGCCCATAGCGTGACGACCTGGCTGTCCTCGTATATGTCGACGGCCGGGACGAGCGTGATCCGGCGCCTGGGTTGTTCGGTGCCGCGACGTGCGACGTTGGACGGGCCGCGTTCGGCCAGTTGGGTCGTGTCATTCATGATCGGCTCCTCGGATTAATGGACAGTGATGGCGCGCGGCCTGGACGATTCTCGCCTGCCGACACTGATCGACAGGCAGCCATTTTCGTAGCGCGCCTGGACCTTGTCCGGATCGGCGGTGTCGGGCAGCTCGATGACGCGCCTGAAGGCGCCGGCAAAGCGCTCCTGCGCATACGTACGCGTCGCGCTTCCCGTGTCGGGCTGTGTCGATTTGCGTTCACCGCTGATGGTCAGCAAGCCCTTGTCGATCGATACGTCGAGTTCGGTGGCGTTGATGCCCGGGGCAAAGGCGACGATCTCGATCGACTCGTCGGTCGCACCGATATTGATCTGGGGAAACGCGCCCAGCCGGCCAGCGCGGATGCTGGACGGGAAGCCGCCGAAGTGTTGCGCCATCTGCTGCTGCAGGCGGTCTAATTCGCTGAAGAGGTCGGTTCCGAAGTAAAGATCGCTCACGATCGTATCCTCCTTGAATGCAGCCGGGGGGCGAACGGGCCTACGCGCTCCAGTTCGCCTGCCAGACTGCCGGCAAACAAATAGAAACACGCAGCACGCGGGATCCGGAGGCCCGCGCGTCTGCCTGAGCGAAACTCAAGATAGACACTCTGCGAAAAATTTCAAGGTCCGTCGGCAGATTTTTGCACTTGAAATTCCGGTGCTGGAACCTATCATCGCAGCGGCTTGGAACTGCATGCGGAGGACGCCATGGAATTCGACACGGACTGGCTTACGCTGGGCAGGCATCGTATCCGGCTACGCTCGACGAAGGGCTTTCCGACCGAGACGATGCGTACTGTGACCGAGGTCGTCAGGCTCGCGATCGACAACAACATGAGCGCGCGGGCGCGACTCGTCGAGGTCGTCTGCCGGCACGAACAGACCTACGACGTGCTGGTCGGCACGACGATGGCGGAGGACAAGGTTTGTGCACCGCAACTTGAAACCGCGGTTGCGGTTGTGCTGGGCCTGTTGCCCGACCAGATCAACATCACGGTCACCCCAGTCACGCAAAAGGAGGTCGATCTGCACTTTGGCGTGTACGAGCGGATGCTGTCGGAGAAGCTGAGTACGGCTCCACCGACCCGCTGACCGATCGGTGCAGCGCTCCGCCGCGCGTCAGCAGCGTCGTGGCCGACATTCAGCTCGGCTGGACGCCAGGCGGGCAGGACCGGGCACTTGCTGCTGTGCCGTGTCTGAACCAGCGGGGGCGCGGTGAAAGGACGCATTGCCTGCCCGGGTTCCGGAATCCAGTTTGCGCCGACGTGTGATCCACGAGCATCGTTTCGACCGGCGCGGGACGACGAAGCGCACCATCTCGATGGGATCACCGCAGCTCAGCGTGCATCGGGAGACCGGCAACGCCGGCCTCCCATGCGCACGTCGCGGCATCTCCAGGCCCACACATCGCAAGCGGCTGCTCCGCTGCCGGAAAGCGGGATTCGAAAGTCGTCACGCTCAGCCGGCGTTGCGCTCGATCAGGAACCGGTCGCGACGGCCGCCTTTGATCCAAGCCGGCTCGCGCCCGCGCCCGCTCCAGGTCGCGCCGGTCTTCGGGTCGCGATAGCGCGGCGCCGATGCGCTCTTTCGCGGCATCGCTTTCGCCGCGCCGCCGTGGCGGCCGAATATCTGCCCGGCGGTCAGCCCATATTCGGCGACCCGGGTGCGAATCTCCTGTATGACGGCCTCGAGTTCGGCGAGCCGGGCTTCCTCGACGCGCTTCATCAATTCATCGGCTTGCGCCTTCAATTCGCGATAACCGGGCATGCAATTCCTCCACATTCTCTTGATGTAAAAAGACGAACGGCCGCGACGGTGCAATCTCGTGAAAAGGCGCGACCGGAACATCCATTCGGGAAAACCGGAAAACGAATCACGCGCGGCCCGGCGCGTTTTCGGCACGAAATTCACAAACCAGCTCGCCGCCGGCCGCGAGTTCATCGATCTGATCCAGCGTCAACGCGTCGATCGATGCAGCAATGGCATCCGAGATACCCAATTGCCGCTTGCCTTGTTCGTAATCGATACGCAATATGCGCTGCGCGAGCACGAGATACGCCCGGTTGAATTCCGCAATTGCATCGAAGATATCGCCCTGTCCGGTCATGACTGCTCCTGAGCCGACGGCGGTCGTCGCATGCCGCACGCGCGGCGCCTCGACCGGCCGTCCAGTAATGGATGCCTGAATCTATGTCAGGCAATCGACGTCATGCCGACAATTCCTAGATGGCATCCGACATATTCGAAATCGGCAATTGCAATTCACCATTCGCCATTCATCCCTGTCGGATTCGGCCTAGATTCGGTCGCCACTCGAAACGGGAACGCCCATACGATTGTCGAACGGCGCGGGTCCGGCCGCTCGAACGATATGGCACCGGCGAGCGACGATTGCATGCGCGCATCGCCACCTTCCCCCGGCATTGTTGATGCCTGATCCTGAACGGATGGAATTCGAAAATCATGTTGAAAGTGACGAAAGCCGTATTTCCGGTTGCCGGTCTCGGTACGCGATTTCTGCCGGCGACCAAAGCCAGTCCGAAAGAAATGCTGCCGGTCGTGGACAAGCCGCTGATCCAGTATGCGGTCGAGGAGGCGATCGACGCGGGCATCACCGAAATGATTTTCGTGACCGGGCGCAGCAAGCGCGCGATCGAGGACCACTTCGACAAGTCCTACGAGATCGAGGCCGAGCTCGAAGCGCGCGGCAAGGAAAAGCTGCTGTCGCTGGTGCGCGGCATCAAGCCGAGCCACGTCGACTGCTTCTACGTGCGTCAGGCCGAAGCGCTGGGGCTCGGCCATGCCGTGCTGTGCGCGGAGAAGCTGGTCGGCGACCAGCCGTTCGCGGTGATCCTCGCCGACGACCTGCTCGACGGCCCGACGCCCGTGCTGCGCCAGATGATCGACGTGTTCGATCACTATCACGCGTCGGTGATCGGCGTGGAGGAAATCGCGCCCGACGCATCGAGGTCGTACGGCGTGATCGAAGGCAAGCGCTGGGAGGACAACCTGTTCAAGCTGTCCAGCATCGTCGAGAAGCCGGAGCCGGCCAAGGCGCCGTCGAATTTCGGCGTGGTGGGCCGTTACGTGCTGAAGCCGAAGGTGTTCGAGCATCTGCGCGCACTGCGGCCCGGTGCCGGCGGCGAATTGCAGCTGACGGACGCGATCCAGTCGTTGCTGTCGGACGAGCAGGTGCTCGCCCATCGCTACGACGGCACCCGTTTCGACTGCGGCAGCAAGCTCGGATATCTGAAGGCGACGGTCGAGTTCGCGCTGCGGCACCCTGAAGTGGCCGCGGATTTCGAAAGCTACCTGGCCACGCGCATGTCGGCGCTGCTGGTCGCCTGACCAGGCGGGCATCGATCGCGAACCCGGTCATGTGGACCGCCGTCAGCGATCTCGGCGACGCGGCGATGACGCTGCCGCTGGCCGTCGTGTGCATCGCCTGGCTCACACGCTCGACGGCCGGACGGCGTCACGCGGCATCGTGGGCGCTGATGCTCGCGGCCGGCATGGCGCTCGTCGGCGCGACCAAGATGCTGTACGCCGGCTGCGGAATCCAGATCCGCCCGATACATTTCCGCGTGATCAGCGGGCACACGATGCTCGCGTCGGCAGTCTGGCCGATGGTGTGCGTGCTGGCGCTGAGCGGCGGCGTGCAACCGCGGGCGAGTTCGTCGCGATCGCTGCCGCTCGGGGTCGGTCTCGCGCTCGGCGCGCTGATCGGCGCCGCGCGCGTGTTCGACGACGCGCACACGCCGTCGGAAGTCGTCGCCGGCTGGCTCGTCGGCTCGGCGGTCGCGCTGGCGTTCATGTGGCGGCACGGCACGCCGCGCGTCGACGCACGCTACCGCGCGCTCGTCGCCGGCTCGCTGCTGGCCGTGTCGGCCGCCGCCTATGGGCGCCACGCGCCGATTCAGGCGGCGATCGAGCTGTATTCGCCGTTCTTGTGCGGGCGATTCGCGTTTCAGCCGTGAAAGCTGCGCCCGGACGGCGCCGTGTGAACGCCCGTCGCCCGCCTCCGGCACGTGCCCCGCTCGGCCGCCCCCGCCGGGAACGGACAGAATGCCGCCCGGATCGGACATCCCGGCTCGCCTGGCCGTCCCGTCGTCTATCCTCGGTCGCCGAAGCGCTTCGTCCCGGACGACGGACGCGCATTCTGCGTGCGACGCGGCACGCAAGCCTGCCCTCCCGGCAGGCATCTTGCCGCGCGTTGCACGACATCTCGCCGCGCGGCGCCGGCACGGCCGGCACGCAGCGGATCCGGAGCCTCCGATCGGGCACACGCATGTCGACCTTGCTCTTTTCAGCCAGCGTACTGTTCTTCTCGCTCAACGCGTTCAGCGTGCGGGCGACCTTCGCCGCGTATGTGCTGCTCTGCGCGCTCGCCTTCCTGCGCGCGCCGACGCTGATGAACCGGCAGCGCCACCTGTTTCCCGTTTGCACGTACTGGCTGATCAGCACCTGCCTCGCGTTCATCCTGTCCGCGTTCGGCGATTTCTACGTGAATTTCTTCATCAAGTTCGTGCTGATCCAGACGTACATCGCGCTGAGCTACTGGATGTTCGCGGGCGGCGTGCTCACGCGGGCATCGCTCGACACCGCGTGCAAGACGCTGATCTACGTGCACGCCGCGTTCTTCACGTTCCAGCTCGTCTTCTACCTCGGAACCGGCACCTTCATCGACTTCGACAGCTATGTGCGCGAAGCCGACTCCGAAGCGCTCTACGCGACCAAGGCGCTGTCCGACAGCCTGATTTCGATCCGCGCGCTGGGCCTGTATTCCGAACCGTCGTTCTATGCGATGACGGTCGTCCCGAGCGCGGTGATCCTGCTGTTGTCGAAGCGGCGCATCACGCTCGCGCCGGTCGTCGGATTCGCCACCGCGCTGCTCAGCTTCTCGGTCGCGTCGATGGCCGTCTGCGCGGCGCTGTGCGGGCTGCACGTGCTCACCGGGCGCGGGCGGCTGCGGACCCGGATCGCCGTCGTCGTCGTCGCGCTCGCATGCGTGCCCTGGCTCTACAACGTGTACGACCAGCGGGTGAACCAGTCGGTCGACTACGATGCGGTCGGCAGCCGGACGCTCGTGCTGACCGAGCTGACCGAGCGCGACGTCGTCGCGGGCGTGTTCGGCGGCGGCCTGTTCTGGGACGAGCGCAACAACGTCGGGAAAACGCATCTGCGCGGCTACCAGGTGCGGGACAGCTCGTTCTACGTCTACCTCGTGTTCGCCGCGGGCATCGCCGGTTCCGTCGTGTTCCTCGGTACGCTCGTCATGCTGTTTCGCCGCAAGGGCCGGCGCAAGTATCTGCTCTATCTGCTGCCGATCCTGCTGTTCAAGTATCACGTGCTCTATGGCATGCTCTGGCTCACCATCCTGCTGTTCGTCGTGCTGGCCGACCAGGACGCGCCGTACCGGCGCACGGTTGCCCGTCCCATCCCGAACGCGACCGGCGGCAAGCCGCTCGCGCACCTGACATGAACTCACTTCGACCTGCTTCGACGTTCCACGCGCTGAAACGGTCGCTGATCGCCGCGCTGTGCGTGGGCTGCGTGGGCTGCATGGCGACGGCGGCGCACGCGCAAGCCGTGCCCGCGCCGCCCGGCGAGGTGATCGCGCACAGCCGGGCCGCCACGCGCGTGTATCTCGGCTCACCGTCGCTGGCCGTGCTGCCGAACGGTGACTACGTCGCGAGCTTCGATACGTTCGGCGCCGCGTCGGCGCAGAACGAGGTGTCCGTGTTCACGTCGCACGACAAGGGCACGACCTGGTCGAAGCTCGGCGACGTGCCGGATCAGTACTGGTCGTCGCTGTTCGTGCTGAACGGTGCGCTGTACCTGATGGGCACCAACCGCTCGATGGGCACGCCGACGATT
>JABLTH010102301.1_pt1 | contig 11910 bp, 10 predicted proteins | sample 7875711 | NCBI WGS metagenome assembly JABLTH01 (sample SAMN14941262, study PRJNA633318) | bioreactor metagenome | isolation source: bioreactor | place: China | collected 2019-03-05 | reverse complement strand
GCCTCGTGGTCGATCGCGCTGGGCAGCGGCACCTCCGGCGGCACGCTGGCGCCGCTGTTCACCATCGGCAGCACGCTGGGCGGGGCGCTGGGCATGGTGGTGGCCCAGGCGATGCCGTGGCTGCACGTCGATCCGCGCATGGCCGCGCTGGTGTGCATGGCGGCGATCTTCGCCGGCGCCTCGCGCGCGTTCCTCACCTCGGTGGTGTTTGCCTTCGAGACGACGCTGCAGCCGCATGGCCTGCTGCCGCTGCTCGGTGCGTGCGCCGCGGCCTATCTGGTGTCCGGGCTGATGATGCGCAACACCATCATGACCGAGAAGATCGTGCGCCGCGGCGTGCGGGTGCCGTCGGACTACAGCGCCGACCCGCTGGACCGCATTGCGGTGGGCGAGGCGTGCACGCGCGAGGTGGTGACGCTGCGCGCCGACCAGAGCATGGCCGAACTGCGCGCCTGGCTGGCCCGCGGCGAGGACGTGTCGCGCCACCAGGGTTTTCCCGTGATCGACGGCGAGGGGCGCGCGATCGGCGTGCTGACCCGGCGCAACCTGTTCGATGCCACGGTGCCCGACACCGCCAGCGTGGGCAGCCTGGTCGCGCGTCCGCCGCTGGCCGTGCGCGAGGACCACAGCCTGCGCGAGGCGGCCGATCACATGGTGACCGCGCAGGTGGGCCGGCTGCTCGTGCTGGCGGCCGGGGACGCGACGCGGGTGGTCGGCATCCTCACCCGCGGCGACCTGCTCCAGGCGCATGGCCAGCGACTGCGCGAGGAACGCGAGCGACGCAAGCATCTGCGCCCGTCAAACTGACAGTTGTCCCAGTTGCCCGCGCGCAGGCATCTGGAGGATGCTCTGCGCACTGGCGGGCCGGCGTGGGGAGGGGCCCGGAGCAATCTCCGACGAAGGAATCGTGGTGACTGCAAAGCCGGCGCTGTGGTGCGCGATCGCGGTGTTCATGCTGCTGCTGCCGATGACGGCGGCCGGCAAGGTGTTGCGCGTCGTCGGTGACGACAACTATCCCCCGTACCTGTTTCTCGGCAGCGACGGCCAGCCGCGCGGCTACGTCGTGGACGAGTGGAAACTGTGGGAGAAGAAGACCGGCGTGCATGTCGAGCTGGTCGCCACCGACTGGGCGGATGCGCAGCAACGCCTGCAGTCCGGCCAGGCCGACGTGATCGACATGATCTTCCGCACGCCCGAGCGCGAGGCGCTGTACGACTTCACCGAGCCGTTTGCCACCGTGCACGTGGGTGTCTACGTCGATGCGGGCATCACCGGCATCGACGGGCCGGAGGCGCTGTCGGGTTTCAACGTCGGCGTGGAGCGCGGCGACGCCTGCGTGGACCGCCTGCACCGGGCCGGGGTGGACTCGCTGCACGAATACCCGGGTTACGCCGACATCATCGGCGCGGCGCAGCGGCTGGACATCCGCATCTTCTGTATGGACGAGATGCCGGCCAACTACTACCTGTACCGGCTGCAGGGCGACACGCGCTTCGTCAAGGCGTTCGACTTCTACACCGACGAGTTCCGCCGCGGCGTGCGCAAGGGCGACACGCAGACGCTGGCCCTGGTCGAGCGTGGCATGGCGATGATCACGCCGGCCGAGCGCGAGGCGCTCAAACGCAAGTGGATGGGCCAGCCGGTCAACGTCTGGCCCTACATGCGTACCTTCGGCTATGCGCTGCTGGTGGCGATCGGCCTCGGCGTGGCGTTGCTGCTGTGGGGGCTATCGCTGCGGCGGGCGGTGGAGCGGCGCACCCGCGATCTCGAGCACCTGGCCCATCACGACGCGCTGACCGGGCTGCCGAACCGGCGCATGCTGCAGTTCCGCCTCGAGCAGCTCACCGGTCAGGCGAACGCTTCGCCGCTGGCGCTGCTGGCGGTGGACCTGGACAACTTCAAGCGCGTCAACGAGAGCCTGGGTCATGCCGCCGGCGACGTGCTGTTGCAGCAGGCCGCCAGGCGCCTGGGCGAAAGCGTGCCAGAGCACGACCTGATCGCCCATCTCGGCGGCGACGAGTTCGTCGTGCTGCTGGCCAGCAACGTGACCGCGATGAGCGTGTCGGCTACGGCCGGGCGCATCCAGCGCGCGTTGTCCGAGCCGTACCTGCTGGAGGGCAGCGAGGTGGTGGTCGGTGCCAGCATCGGCGTGAGCCTGTTCCCGGTGGACGGGCGCGACGGCGCTTCCCTGCTCAGGAATGCCGATGCGGCGCTGGACCGCGCCAAGCAGTCGGGGCCCGGCGACTGCCGCTTCTACAACCGCTCGCTCACCGACCAGGCCAGCGCCTGGCTCCAGCTCGGCACGAAATTGCGCCGGGCCATTCGCGACGGGGCGTTCGAGCTGCACTACCAGCCGCAGGTCGACCTGCGCAGCGGCCGGGTGGTCGCGGTGGAGGCCCTGCTGCGCTGGCCCGGGGGCGATGCCGATGCGATGCCCGAGCAGTTCATTCCCTACGCCGAGGAGACCGGCCTGATCGAACCGATCGGCGAATGGGTGCTGGCGCAGGCGACGCGGCAACTGGCCGATTGGCTGGCCGACGGGCTGCCGCCGATCCGCATGTCGGTGAACCTGTCGGCGCATCAGGCAGCGGATGCGCAACTTCCGCTCTACCTGTTGCGCGTGCTGGCCGACTCGGGCCTGCCGCCGGGTCTGCTGGAACTGGAGATCGCCGAAGGTGGCCTGATGGAACACGGCGCGGCCACGGCATCGTTGCTGCAGTCGATGCGGCGGCTCGGGGTGGAGCTGTGCATCGACGATTTCGGTACCGGCTATTCCTCGCTGGCCTACCTGCGCCGGCTGCCGGTGCAGGCAATCAAGCTCGACCCGAGCTTCCTCGCCGGATTGCCCGACGACCATGGCTCGCGCGCCATCGTCGCCGCGGTGATCGGCATGGCGCACAGCCTGGACATGCGCGTGATCGCCGAGGGCGTCGAACAAGCCGCCCAGGTCGACTGCCTCGACGAAATGGGCTGCGACCTGGTGCAGGGCTGGCTGTACGCCCGGGCCATGCCGGCCGACGAGTTCCTCGCCTGGTATCGCGCGCATCCGGTGTGTGCGGTTCCCGTGCACTCCGACCCCTGCCTGAAGGGAGCAACGGATTCATGCGATACATAGTCGTCCTGCGGTGCTGCCTCACCTTGTTGCCGTGTGGCCTGGCCACCTCTGCGGCCGCATTCGACGCCGACATCGCCGGGCGCTGTCCCGCTGCGCATGCATGGATCGATGCGCGAAAGGCGCAGCATCCGGGCGACACCGACGAGGCGATGTCGCAACGCGATGCCGCCCGCCATTTCACCCTGCCCGAGGTCCGCGCGCAGCTGCTGACGCGCGCCAACAACGACGCACATGCGCGGGATGCAGCCATCGCCGCACCCGAGAGCGGACGTACCGCCTTGATGAAGCGCGTCATCGAGGTGGATCGGGACAATCTGGCGTGGTTGAAGGGCGAGGTCGCCGCACATGGCTTTCCTACCGTGGCGCAGGTGGGCGAGCAGGGTTTGTCGTCCGCGTTCCTTCTGGTGCAGCACGCCGATAGCGATCCGGCCTTCCAGCGCGCCTCGTTGGCCGCGCTCTCGACGCCGGCGCGCCGGCAGGGCATCTCCGGCCAGGAGTTCGCGATGCTCACCGACCGCGTGCTGGTGCATGACGGCAAACCGCAGCGCTACGGCACCCAGTTGTCGCCGGAACCGGGGCATCCGGAGCGCCTGTCGATGGGCGCTGTGGAGGACCCGGCCCGGCTCGATGCGCGTCGTGCAGCGGCCGGCATGATGCCGGAGGCCCAATACCGCTGCATTCTGCGCGTGGTCTACCACCTGCCGGACCCACCTGCACACGGATGATGATCCCGCTGCGGTCTAGACTGCCGGCATGATCGATCCTTCCAGGCCGGCTCCCGTCTCGCCACCCTCCTGGCGTCAGCGCATGCTGCACACCGTGGCCACCGTGCTGCTGGGACTGGTGATGCTGGCCAGCGGTGCCTGGGGCACGCTGGCGCTGTGGTACCAGTTGCCCGGCGGCACCGTCATGCGGACCCTGGGCAGCGCGCTGTGGTCGCTGCTGGTGCTGGGTCTCTTCGCGCTGGCGGTGGTCCGGCGCAGCGGCTGGCCGCTCGGGATCTACCTGGTCGCCTTTGCCGTGCTGCTGGCGTGGTGGGCATCGATCCGGCCCAGCCACGACCGCGTCTGGGCCGACGACGTGGCGCGCCTGTTGCGCGGCGAGGTGCACGACAACCGGGTCACCCTGGTCAACGTGCGCGACTTTACCTGGCGCAGCGACGACGACTACGACGTGCGCTGGGAAACCCGCAGCTACGACCTGGACCGACTGGTCTCGGCCGATGCGATCGTGTCGTACTGGGGCAGCCGGGCGATCGCCCACGCGATGATCTCGTTCGGTTTCGACGACGGCCGCCACGTGGTGTTCTCGGTGGAGATCCGCAAGAAGCGCGGCGAGGCGTTCTCCAGCATCGGCGGCTTCTTCAAGCAGTTCGAGACGGTGCTGGTGGCGGCCGAGGAGAACGACATCGTGCGCGTGCGCACCAACGTGCGCGGCGAGGACGACTACCTGTATCCGATGACGCTGGAGCGTCCGACCATGCGCCGGCTGTTCCTCGCCTACGTCGAGGCCGCCAACCGGCTGGCCGAGCGGCCGGCGTTCTACAACACGGTGACCTCCAACTGCACCACGCTGGTGTACCGCATGGCGCGGCAGATCAACCCCGGCCTGCCGATGGACATCCGCCTGCTGCTCACCGGGTACCTGCAAGGCTACCTGCGCGACCACGACGCCATCGACAACCGCGCGCCGGAAGCCGTGCAGCGCGCCGGTGCGCGGATCACCGACAAGGCCCGCGGGGTGCGGCCGGGCGAGGATTTCTCGCGCGCCATCCGCGCTTCCGCTTGACTCGGCAGCGCGGGCTTGCCGCTAGACTGCCCTGGGCATTGCCGGGCGACACGGGGACGCATGACCAGGCTTGAACTCAAAGGCGCGCTCTCGCTGCATGCCGGCGATCGTCCACTTGGCGGTGCGGACCGTATCGAGCTGCTGGCGGCGATCGGCGAGACCGGCAGCATCAGTGCCGCCGCCCGCGCGGTGGGCATGAGCTACAAGGGCGCGTGGGACGCCATCGACGCGATGAACAACCTCGCCGACGAGCCGCTGGTGATGCGCGCCGTCGGCGGTCGCCGCGGCGGCGGCACCACGCTCACGCCGCGCGGCCAGCGGTTGGTCGAGGCATTTCGCAGCGTGGCCACCGAGCATGTACGCTACGTGGCCCGGCTCGGCGCGCTGGGCGAGGCGTCGTCGCGCGACCTGCAGTTGATGCGCCGCCTCGCGCTGCGGACCAGTGCACGCAATCAGTTGGCCGGCACCGTTGTCGCCATCGAACCGGGCGACGTCAACGATGCGATCCGGCTGCATCTGCCCGGCGGGCAGATGCTGGACGCGACCATCACCCGTCCGAGCACGCAGGAGCTGGCCCTGGCTGTCGGCGTCGAAGCGATCGCCCTGGTCAAGGCCTCGGCCGTGGTACTGGCTCGTGCCGATGACGCCCGTGCGGGCGGCAACTGCCTGGACGGTCGCGTCGCGGCGATCCATCGCGATGCGGCGGACGCCGAGGTGCGGCTCGAACTGGACGGCGGCGGCGTGCTGGTCGCGGTGCTGCCGCAGGACCGGGTCGAGGCGCTGCAACTGGCCGAAGGGCTGCCGGTGCGCGCGCTGATCGATGCGTCCAGCGTGCTGCTGGGTACCACCGGCTGAGTCGATCAGGTCGATCGCGGGTCCGGACGGATGCGTCCGTCGCGGATCTCCAGCACCTGCTGCGCCATCGCTTCGACGTCGGCCGGATCGTGGGTGATCATCAGCATCTGCAGGCCCAGCCGTTCCTGCAGCGCGACGAGACTGTCGCGCAGGCGGCCGCGCAGGGCGGTGTCCAGCGCGGCGAATGGCTCGTCCAGCAGCAGCAGGTGCGGTTGCGGTGCCAGCGCACGGGCCAGCGCCACGCGTTGCCGCTGGCCGCCGGAAAGCTGCGACGGATAGCGGCCGGCCAGGTCGTCGATCTCGAACGCCGCCATCCACTGCCTGGCCGCCTCCGGTACCTGCCGCCGCGACGCGTTGCGCAGTCCCGGACGCAGCCCGAAGGCGACGTTCTGCGCCACGGTCAGGTGGGGGAACAGGGCATAGTCCTGGAACACGTAGCCGACGCGGCGATCGCGTGCCGGCAGGTCGACGCCGCGGAAATCGTCGAACAGGGTGCGCCCGGCCACGGTGACGTGACCGCGGTCGGGTCGCAGCAGGCCGGCGATGGCGCGCAGGGTAAGGCTCTTGCCGGCGCCGGAGGGGCCGAACAGCACCAGCCGGCCGGCGTCCGAGCGGAACGCCACGTCCAGCGCGAACGGCTGCAGCGGGTCGTCGAGGTAGCGCTGGATGGCGATGTCCAGGCGCATCAGGCGGCCCTCCGCGGAGTACGCTCGCGCGTCAGCCGGCTGGCGACCAGCAGCGCGACCACGCAGGTGACCGAGGCGACCAGCACCAGCACGTTGGCGCCGGTGTCGTCGCCCGCCTCGATCGCCGAATAGATCGCCACCGACAGCGTCTGGGTACGACCCGGCAGATTGCCGGCGATCATCAGCGTGGCGCCGAACTCGCCCAGCGCACGGGCGAAGGCGAGCAGGGAGCCGGCGACGATGCCGCGCATGGCCAGCGGCAGCGACACCCGCACGAACACCGCCAGCGGCTTCAGGCCAAGTACTTTCGCCGCGTCCTCCAGTTGCACGTCGACGCCTTCGAACGCGGCCCGCGCTGCCTTCTGCACCAACGGGAAGGCCGCCAGCGTGGCGGCGATCACCGCGCCCTGCCAGGTGAACACCGGGTTCATGCCCAGGTCGTCGAGCCAACCGCCGATCAGGCCGCGCCGCCCCAGCAGCACCAGCAGGTAGTAGCCGAGCACCGTCGGCGGCAGTACCAGCGGCAGGGTGAGCAGAGCGTCCACCGTCGCGTTGAGGCGCGAGCGCCAGCGTGTCAGCCCGTAGGCCACCGCGACGCCGAACACGAGATTGAGCCCGGTCGCCCACAGCGCGACCTTCAGCGACAGCAGCAGCGGCTGCCAGATTTCCGGCCGCACGGCGTCAGGGGGCCAGGAAGCCGAAGCGTGCCATCACCCGCTGGCCGGCGGCCGAGCGCAGGTAGTCGATGAAGGACTGCGCCTCGGCCACATGGCCCGAGTGCGCGACGACCGCGACGGGATAGGTGATCGGCGTAGGCGAGGGCAGGCGCAGGGCCAGCTTTACCCGGTCGCCGGCGATGGCGGCATCGGTGGCGTAGACGAAGCCGGCATCGACCTCGTCGCGTTCGACGTAGTACAGGCACTGCCGCACGTTCTGCGCCAGCACGGCGCGTGGCGCGAGGCGGGCGGCCAGGCCGGCATCCTGCAGCACGCGCTGCGTGTAGCGCCCCACCGGCACCGAGGCCGGGTCGCCCCAGGCGATGCGTTGGAACTCCGGCCTGGCCAGGTCGGCGAGCGTGCCGATGGCGGCCCGTGTCCCGGCGGGAACGATCACCACCAGCTGGTTGCCGGCGAAATCGACCCGTGTGCCCGGCACGATCGCACCCTGCGACTGCGCGCGGTCCATCGCCACCTGGTCGGCCGAGGCGTACACGTCGGCCGGCGCGCCGTTGAGGATCTGCCGCAGCAAGGTGTCCGAGGAGGCGAAGTTCAGCACCACGTGCGTGCCCGGGTGCGCCGTCTGGTAGCCCTGGGCCACCGCCTGGAAGGCGTTGGTCAGGCTGGAGGCGGCCGAAACCACCAGATCCCCGGCACGGGTGGTGCCGATGGTGACGAGCGCCAGCAGCAGGGCGGTGAGGCGGCGGGTAGGAAATGCGCGCATGGCGATGCCGGACGTCGTTATTAACCCAGCTATATAACGACGATTCCCACCGCCGGACAACCGCCCCGGTTCAGCGCGCGCGCAACATCGCCAGCGTGCCAACGAGCATCAGCCCGGCGGCGAGCGCGAAGCCGGCGGCCGGCGAGTGCAGGCTCCAGGCCAGCCCTACCGCTGCGCTGGAGACGAACTTGGCCACGCCGTTCACCGTGCCCAGCGCGCCGTAGCTGGTGGACAGCCGGTCGGCCGGCACCATCGAGGCGGTGACGGTCGACTCCAGCGCCTCCTGCACTGCGGTGTAGAGACCGGCCACCACGAACACCCCGGCGAGCAGCACCACGCTGTGCACCTGCCGCAGGACCGCCAGCGCCATCAACCCACCGGTCAGCGCGCCCAGCGCGTAGCCGGCGACGAGCACCGGGCGGTGGCCGACGCGGTCGGCCAGTGCACCGATCGGAAACGAGGCCAGCACCTGCACCACGTTGCGGCCGACGTACAGCAGGCCGGCCACCTGCGCGGCCCGCACCAGGCCGAGCGACGGCGCCAGCAGGGTGGTCGCGGCGAGGATCAGCAGGCTGTGCGAGAAGTCGCCGACGCCGAACAGGCCGACCGCGGCGAGGTAGCGCTTGAAGCTGGCCGGCAGCTCGCGCAGCGAGCGCATCAGGCGCAGCGCGGGATTGGGCGATTCGCCCGGATCGCGCACCAGCAGCAGGAACGCCAGCACCGCCAGCACGCCCGGCACCAGCGACAGCCACAGCACCAGCCGGAACGGCCAGGCCGCGTCCGCGCCGTTCAGCCCGCGCGCCCAGCCCAGCAAGGCCACGCCGAGCAACGGCCCAGCCACCGCGCCCAGTGTGTCGGCGGCACGATGAAAGCCGAAGGCGCGGCCGCGGGTGGTCTCGCTCACCGCCTGCACCACGATGGCGTCGCGCAGCGGCCCGCGCAGGCCCTTGCCGAACCAGGACAGCAGGCGGCCGGCGAGCAGCAGCGGCCAGCCTGCCGCCAGCGCGATCAACGCCTGGCCGGCGGGCGTCAGCGCATAGCCGGCGACCACCAGCGCCTTGCGGTGGCCGAGCCGGTCGGCGAGGTGGCCGGCCACCATCTTGGTGAAACTGGCCAGCGCATCGGCCGCGCCCTCGATCAGCCCCAGCGCGGCGGCCGGAACGCCGAGCACGGCGAGGAAGCCGGGCAGGATCACCGTGGTCGTCTCGTAGCAGAAATCGCCCAATGCGCTGGTGATGCCGGCGCCGGCGACGGTGCGGTTCAACCAGTGGCGGGATGTGGGCGGTGTCGGTGTGGCGTTCACGGGCGGTCCGTCGCGTCGGGGGGAGGGCGGGTGGCCCGGGCCAGGTCGGCCGGCGTGTCGATGTCGAGCAAATCGGCGTCCTGGTCGCGCGGGTCGAGCAGGGTCACGCGGGCGACCTCGCGCTGCAGCAGCGCGCGGGCGCCCTGCGCACCGGTGAGCGCGGCGAGCGCAGCGAAGTCGTCGCGGGGGAACAGGGCGGGCGGTCCGGCGCGGCCGTCGACGACCGTGGCGATGATCCGGTCAGGCGACCGCGCGTGGGCCTGCAGCAGCGCCGGCAGCAACCGCGGGCCGATCCGCGGCTGGTCGGCCAGCACCACCAGCACGCCGCTGGCGTGCGGATGCCGCGCCTGCAGGTCGCGCACGCCGGCAGCCAGCGTATCGCCCATGCCTCGTGCCCAGTCCTGGTGGACCTGCACTTCGAGCGGCAGGTCGGCCAACACCGGCGCCACCGCGTCGGCATGGGCACCAAGCAGCACCCGCACCGGTACGCCGCAGGCCAGCGCCTGGTGGGCGCTGCGACGGATCATCGGTTCGCCGTCGACCGGGGCCAACTGCTTGATGCCGCCGAAGCGGGCGCCTTCGCCGGCGGCCAGCAGCAGGATCACCGGCGTGCCGTCGGCGGCGTTCATCCGTGGATCGCCCCGTCGTTGTCGCGCAGCGGCCCGCCGTCGCGGCCGTTGAGCACGGCCATGATCTCGGCGGCCACCGCGAGGGCAATCTCCTCCGGCGTCTCCGAGCCGATGTCCAGCCCTGCCGGCGCGTGCAGGCGCAGCCCGGCCAGCGCCTGCGCACCGCGCATGCGGGCGACCCGCTCGCGCGAGCCGAGCGCGCCGGCATAGGCGACCGGCAGGCCGCGCAGGGCCGCCAGCCAGGTGATGTCCAGCTCCAGGTTGTGGGTCATCACCACCACCGAGGTGTGCCGATCCAGCGGCAGCGCGTCGCGGAGCCGCTCCGGGACCGTGCACACCGTGCGCAGGCCCGGCAGCGGTTCGTGCCGGCGCAGCCGCTCCGGATCGTGGTCGACCAGGGTGGTGCGCCATCCCAGCGCGGTCGACAGCGGGAGCAGGGCACGGGCGGCGGCGCTGCTGCCGATCACCACCAGCGCATGTGGCGGCTCGACCGTTTCGACCAGCACGTCGAGCGTGCCCCGCGGCGAGGGAAGCTGCAGCGTGCCCGCTCCGCGCCCTGGCCAGCCCGTGCAGGCAGCGGCCATGGCATCGCCGAGGACTGCGTCGCCGCTGCCGTCGAAGCGCACCTGCGCGTCGCTCCAGAGCAGTCGCCGGGGCGCGATCACCTGGTCGTCGACCGCGAACAGCGTGGCCAGGCGGGCGGATGCGCGCGATTCCATGCAGTGCGCCAGCGCGCCGGCGAAGTCGACGGCGCCCGGCGACGGCAGGGGTTCGACGAGGATCTCCAGTTCGCCGCCGCAGCCCATGTCGATCAGTACGTCCAGCCCGGACTCGCTGTTGTAGCGGATCCGGCGCGGCTGGCCGCTGGCGATCGCTTCGAGGGCCTGTCGCTCGATGTCGCGCTGCGGGCAGCCGCCGGACAGTTCGCAGACCACCGCGCCGCCCTCGTGCACCAGCATGTGGGTGCCGGGCCGGCGGAAGGTGGAGCCGCGCGTGCGGGTGAGCGTGGCGAGCGCAGCGCGTGGGCTGCCTTCGCGGTGCAGCGCGCACAGGGCATCGATCAGCAGGGCCAGTTCGTGCGGCGAATTCATCGCGGGGCGGAACCGGTCGGGACGGGCATCAAGCGGTGGTCCTGGTGGAAGTACGGGGAAGATGGCTGCAGGAATGCGGCGGGCAAGTCGTGCCCGCCGCGTCCGCCGGCCCGCGTCACGCCACCGTCGATCCGAGCAGGTCCTCGATCTTCACCGGCAGGTCGCGCACGCGCACGCCGGTGGCATGGTGCACCGCGTTGGCGATCGCCGGGGCCACGCCGGCCAGGCCGATCTCGCCGATGCCGCGGGCGCCGAGCGCATTGAGCTTGGTGTCCGGGTAATCGAGGAACAGCACGTCGACGTCCGGCATGTCGGCGTGGGTGGTCATGATGTAATCGGCCAGGTTGCTGTTGATCGCCTTGCCGTGCAGCGGTTCGTAGCGGGTGTCCTCGAACAGCGCCATGCCCACGCCCATCGCGATGGCGCCCTCGATCTGGTTGCGCCCGGTCATCGGGTTGAGGATGCGCCCGGCGTCGATCGCGGTGACCACGCGGCTGACCCGCAGTCGCGCGATGGCCGGCTCCCAGGTCACCTCGACGAAGTGCACGCCGTAGGAGTGCATCGAGAACTTCTTCGCCTCCTTGTCGCCGAAGCTGTTGCGCGACTTGCCCTTGCCCTCCACGTGCGCCAGCCGCGCCTGCTTCAGGATGTCGGCGAACGGCACGCCGTCGGCCGGGGTGCCGCTGCGCAGGTGCACGCGGCCGTCGGTGAAGACGAGCTGCTCGGGCGTGGCGCCGGCGAAGGCACCGTGGCCGGCGGCGGTGTCCAGCAATTGCTTCACTGCGTCGGTCGCGGCCTGCGCCACCGCCGGTACCAGCGAGCCGGTGACCATCGAGCCGCCGGAGAGCGGTCCCGGCGGCAGCGCGCTGTCGCCGATCACCACCTGTATGCGCTCGATCGGCACGCCCAGGTCGTACGCCACCATCTGCGCCAGCATGGTGTAGGTGCCGGTGCCGATGTCCTGCGTGCCGCTGGCCACGCGCACGCTGCCGTCGGCGTTGAG
>JABLTH010076156.1_pt1 | contig 11912 bp, 14 predicted proteins | sample 7875711 | NCBI WGS metagenome assembly JABLTH01 (sample SAMN14941262, study PRJNA633318) | bioreactor metagenome | isolation source: bioreactor | place: China | collected 2019-03-05 | reverse complement strand
GACCACCAGCTTCGTCGCCGTGCCCTGGAGGCCCCCGCGCGGGGCTGTGAACGGCACCGTGGGAACCCAGCTGAGTTGAGGCCGGAGTACCGGGCGGTCCGGCCTGCCTCACCTTGCAGGCCGCCCACTCATCGCTAGACTTGTATAGCAAGGACGTCCCCATGCTCGCCATCCGCCTCCCCGAAGACATCGAAGCCCGCCTCGAGAAGCTCGCCAAGGCCACCGGCCGCACGAAGACCTACTACGCCCGGGAGGCCATCCTGGAGCACCTGGACGACCTGGAAGACCTCTACCTGGCGGAGCGGCGCTTCAAGGCCCTGCTGGCGGGGAAGGACCGGCGCCTCACGTCCGAGGCCTTCTGGAAGGACCTGGAAGGCTAGGCGGCCGCCGTGGCGCGCTGGACCATCGAATACCTCGCCTCGGCGCGGAAGGACGCGCGGAAGCTGGATCCCGAGGCCCGCGCCCGGATCCGTGAGTTCCTCGACGTCCGCGTGGCCGCCCTCGAGGATCCGCGGGACCTGGGGGAGGCCCTCCACGGCCCCGTCCTGGGGCACCTCTGGAAGTACCGCGTCGGGGACTACCGGATCATCTGCCGGATCGAGGACGCCGTGCTCCTCGTCCTCGTCATCCGCCTCGGGCACCGCCGCGACGTCTACCGCTGAGATCGAAGCCGGCGCCCCGCCACGGGCGGGGGTTCAGCACGAGGGAGTCCGCCGCATCCACGCCCTCGCCCACCCTGCGGCACTCAGGACGCGCCAGGGCCGTGCCCGGCCGACCCCGGCACTGAAGGTCCTCGGGTCCAGCCCTACCGGTACATCGGCATGCCCGCCCGTTTCCAGGCTTTCATCCCGCCCTTCAGCACGTACACCCACCCGAACCCCTTGGCCTTGAGGAGCAGGAAGGCGCGGTGGCTGAGTTCGTCGGTGTCGTCCACGAGGACGATGGGGCGCTTCTCCCGGGGGTCGAACTTCTCGATCTCCCGGGGCAGGAAGGCCAGGGGGATGTTGGCGGCGCCGCGGATGTGGCCGGGCTTGGCGCTGAAGACCTGGGGGGGGCGGAGGTCGATGATCACGGGGCCGGAGCCGCTCATCAGCTCCTCCACCTGCCGCGGCTCCAGGGTGGGCCCGCCCCGCTTGGCGCGGCGGTTGGAGGGCAGGTCCATGAGCCACTTCGCGCCCCCCAGCAGGAGCACGAGGATGAAGGTGGCGCCCAGGATGATCCAGCCGGAGTACTCCCGCCAGAGGCCCTCCCAGTCGAAGCCGGCGGGCGCGGCTTCCTGGGCCTTCGCCGCCGCCTTGGCCGCGGCCCGGGGAGCCTGTTGGAGGACGAATCCAAGCGCGGATCCGAGCATGGGGACCTCGGTGATTTCGTCCCAAGATACTCCCAAGCGCGCCGCTTTTGTACCTTTGGCTCCGGAATGGCGCGGGAACATCCCGCGGGCCTCTGGCATCCTGGGAGGGTCATGACGCGGTCCCCCTTGGCATCCCGATCCCTTGCCTGCGCCCTGGCGGCGGCGGTCCTCCTCCTGCCGGGCTGCGGTTCCGGCGCCGCCGCGGGCCTGGGCACCGAGCCCGGCCAGCCCGCCGTGGCCGTCGGCGAGCGCCTCGAGATCGCCCTCACCAGCGAGGACCTCCTCCAGGGCGAGCCCGAATGGGAGCTCCAGGAGCTCCACGGCGGCGGCCTCCTGGGCAGCCGCGGGCGCAGCGTCACCTACGTGGCCCCGGCCTCCGCGGGGACCTTCCACCTCATCGTCCGGGGGACCCGCATGGACGGCTCCGCCGCCCGCTTCGTCCAGACCGTGCGGGTCATGCCCCAGGCCCGGGTGGAGCCCGCCGGCGCCACCCTGCGGCCCGGCGGCACCGCCGCCTTCGCCGCGAAGATCAAGGGCCTGCCCCGGGGCACCGTCGCCTGGAAGGTGGAGGACGCCGACGGCGGGACCATCACCCCCGACGGCCTCTACACCGCCCCCGCGCGGCCCGGCGCCTACCGCGTCATCGCCACCAGCACCGAGGATCCCGCGGTGGTGCTCGTCGCCACCGTGACGGTGAACTAGGCGCCCTCCGGCGGCAGCGCGAGCCCGAAGCGCTCGGCCGCCTCGCGGAAGGCCGCCGGGAGGGGCGCCACGGCCTCGATGCGCCGCCCGTCGCCCGGGTGGTCCACCGCCAGCTTCCAGGCGTGGAGCAGGGGATGGGGCATGTCCAGGGGCCGCCGCTCGGCGTCCAGCCAGCGCCGGGCGCCCCCGTAGAGCGCGTCCCCGAAGAGGGGCGCGCCGAGGTGCTGGAGGTGCACGCGGATCTGGTGGGTGCGCCCCGTGAGCAGCTCGCATTCCACCAGGGCCGCCTGGGGGGTGCGCGAGAGCACCCGGAAGCGCGTCTGGGCGGGCCGTCCCGCGGCGGCGATGGTCATGCGCAGCCGGTCCACCTTGTGGCGCGCGATGGGCTGGTCCACCAGGAGGGAGCCCAGCTCCGGCAGCTTGCGGCTGTGCCGCACCAGGGCCAGGTAGCGCTTCTCCACGGTGCGGGCCTTGAACTGGGCCTGGAGGGCCGTCCAGGCCTCCAGGTCCTTGGCCATGACGATGCAGCCCGTGGTGTAGCGGTCCAGGCGGTGCACCAGGCCGGGGTAGGGGGAGCGGGCCTCCTCGTCGCCCTCCTCGGCGCCCTCCTCGTCCGCGTTGGGCGCCTCCCCTCCGGAGCCGGCCGCCTCGAGGCTGACGCCCACGCGGCCCACCAGGGCGTTGAGCAGGGTGCCGCCGGCGTGGCCCGGCCCGGGGTGCACCACCATGCCGGAGGGCTTGTCCACGATCCAGAGGCGTCCGTCCTCGTAGAGGGTGGCCAGCCCCAGCTCCTCGCCGGCCACGTGCCGGGCCGGGGGCTGCAGCTCCGGCGCCTCCGTCTCCACCACGTCCCCGGCCCTCAGTTTCTGGCCGCCCTTGGTGGCCGCGACGCCGTTGACCGCCACGCGGCCCTCGTCGATCCAGGCCTCCCAGCGGGCCCGGGAGACCGCGGGCTCCGCCTGGGCCAGGAAGCGGTCCAGGCGTCCGGGTTCGGGGACCGTGAGGCGCATCAGGCCGCCTTCGCCGGCGCGCGGCGGCTCAGCACCGCCGCCAGGACGACGCCGATGGCCACGAAGGCCAGGGCCGTGAGGCGGCCGGTGGACAGCCAGGCCAGGCCGAACCAGGTGCCGCGGTCGAGGTCCCCGCGCCAGGTCTCCACCACGGCCCGGGCGATGCCCTCCAGCACGAAGTAGGCCGCCAGCACCTGGCCCTCGAAGCGCCGCTTCGGCCGCAGGGCCATCAGCAGGACCATGACGGCGAGGTTCCCCGCGAAGGTGTAGAGCTGCACCGGGTGGAGGTGTTCGTAGAGGGGCGTGCCGGAGAAGCGGGAGGCGTCGGCATTGGTGAAGGTGACGGCCCAGGGCCGGTCGCACACGGTGCCGTAGCAGCAGCCCGCCATGAAGCAGCCCAGGCGGCCGATGGCCTGGCCCAGGGCGGTGGCGGGCACCAGGGCGTCGCCGGTGGTCCCGAGCCGCAGGCCCAGCTTCTTCGAGCGCCAGAGGAAGGCCGCCAGGGCCGCGAGGATGCCGCCGTGGAGGTGCCCGGCGGCCCGCAGCATGCCCAGGGAGAAGACCTCCCGGGCGGGGGCGCCCTTCAGCAGCTCCACCACGATGTAGAGGACCCGGGAACCGACCAGCCCGGCGAAGAGCACGGTCATGGCCAGGTCCGAGACGGCCTCCCCGGAGATGCCGTCCAGCTTCGCCTGGCGCTTGGCCAGGGCCAGGGCGGCCAGGAAGCCCAGGGCCAGCAGGAGTCCGTAGGTGCCCACCTCGAAGGTGCCGATGCGGAAGAGGACAGGGTGCATGGGGGAGATTCCGGGGAGGGAAGCCTGGGACAGGGCGGGCGCTTGCGCGAAACTTGGGGGAGGAGGCCGCCATGGTCAGCGCGCGGGAACATGCCCTTTCAGCCGGAGAGCTGGCGGCGCGCCTCGGGGGCGAGCTCCGCCATTGTCCCCCGGACCACCCCATTTCCGAAGTCCAGACCCTGGAGGAGGCGGGGCCCCACTCCCTGAGCTTCCTCGCCAACCCCCGCTACGCCGCCAAGGCCGGGGCCAGCCAGGCCGCCCTGATCCTGGTGGACGGTTCCACGGACCTGGGGGACCGGCCCATCCTGGTGGTGGAGAACCCCTACTGGGCCTTCGCCCAGGCCATCGGCTGGCTGCACCCCGAGCCCCTGCCCGAGTGGAGCACCACGCCGGTGGACGAATCCGTGGAGCTGGGGGAGGACTGCCGCATCGCCCCGGGGGTGACCCTGGGCGCCCGCACGGTGGTGGGCCCCCGCTGCGTCCTCCACCCCGGCGTCCACATCGCCGAGGACTGCGTGCTGGGCGCCGACTGCGAGGTCTTCCCCGGCGTGGTGATGTACCGCCGCACCCGCCTGGGGGACCGGGTGCGCGTCCACGCCAACACGGTGCTGGGCAGCGACGGCTACGGCTACGTGCTGGTGGAGGGCCGCCACATGAAGGTGCCCCAGGTGGGCTGGGTGGAAGTGGGCGACGACGCCGAGCTGGGCGCCTGCGTCACCGTGGACCGCGGCGTGCTGGGCCCCACCCGCATCGGCGCCGGCACCAAGGTGGACAACCAGGTGCAGGTGGCCCACAACGTCACCGTCGGCGACCACTGCCTCCTGGTGAGCCAGAGCGGCATCAGCGGCAGCACCAAGCTCGGCAACTACGTCACCCTGGCCGGCAAGGTCGGCGTCGTCGGCCACGTCGAGATCGGCAGCCGGAGCATCGTCGGCGGCAACAGCGTCGTCGCCAAGAGCCTGCCCGAAGGCTCCTTCGTCACCGGCTTCCCCGCCCGGCCCCACAAGGAGTGGATGGAGGTGCAGGCGGCGGTGAACCGGCTGCCGAAGTGGATGAAGTCCCTGCGGAAGAAGGACTGATCCTCAGCCCTCCGCGCGCTCAAGCACGTCCAGCCACGCCTTCAGCACGAAGGCCGTCGCCCCCCACAGCGGCACGCCGGGCAGCTCCAGCCGCGGCACCTCCAGCGCCAGGCCCTGCCGGTCCAGGATCTCGGTGGTCCAGGGCGCCGACATCAGCGGTTCAATCGGCAGCATCAGGGCGTCATGCACCTCGCCGTCGTGGAAGGTGAATGAGGGCTCCGGCGCCTCCCAGCGGAAGAGCACCGGCGTGAAGCGCACCCGGGCCTTGGCCACGCCGTCGGGGAAGCAGCCGAGCTCCCAGAGGTGCTCGGCGACCCCCAGCTCTTCAAAGAGCTCCCGCCGGGCCGCCGCGCGGAAATCGCGGTCCGAGGGCTCGATCATGCCCCCCGGGAAGGCCAGCTCGCCGGCGTGCTGGGGCGCCGTGAAGCCGCGCTGCACCAGCACGACCCGGCGCGCGCCCGCCGCGTCCCCCCACAGCACCACCGCCACCGCCGCCCGGCGTTCGGACTCCGGGATGCGGAGGCTCAGCTTGTGGGGGTCGGGGAAGCGCTGGCCCGCCACCAGGCTCGCCTCGATGCGTGCCCAGGGGATGGGCGGCGCGTCCTCGGGCGGCGTCCAGACCATGGAAGTCAACGTCGACGCCGGGGCAGGGCTTGGCCCGGGTCCGGCGTGGGGGGCCAGGGGGGGACGCAGAGCGTCCGAAGGGCGCGGGCGGTCCCCCCCGGGAACATCAGCGCAGTTTCCCGAACACGCTTCCCCGCACCCGGGTGACGGTGAACACGCCCTTCACCCGCCGCACCTGCCCGATGAGATCCACCAGGTGCTCCCGGTTGCGCACCCGCAAAGCGATGTGGAAGAGCCCGCCCCCTTCGTCCAGGGTCGAGGCGTTGAAGCGCTGGATGTTGATGTTGGCCCGCTGCAGGGCCTCGCTGATGGCGGCCACCATGCCGGGGCGGTCCTCGGTGGTGATGGCCAGCTCGGTGTCGAACATCATGTGGCCCTGCTGGCCCCAGCCCACGCTGACCCGGCGCTCCGGATGCAGGGTCTTGGACTGGAGCTGCGGGCAGTCCGCGTGGTGGATCGCGATGCCCCGGCTGCGGGTCGTGTAGCCCACGATCTCGTCGCCCCAGATGGGCTTGCAGCAGTGGGCCAGGTGGAACAGGATCCCCACGTTGTCGTCCACCAGCACCGCGTCGTCCGCGGCCTTCTGGGGCTTGTCCGCGGCCTTCGAGCGCTCCCGCTCGGGCAGCAGCGGGTCCAGGAGCTTGTGGACGTTGAGGCGGTTGAAGCCCACCGCCGCGAAGAAGGCGTCCCAGCTCGGCTGCTTCAGCTCCTTCAGCCGCGCCTCCAGGGCCTCCTTCGCCTCGGGGGTCTCCAGGTTCAGCCCCGCGGCCCGGGCCTCCCGCTCCAGGCGGTCCCGGCCCATGGCGATGGCCACCTTGCGCTCCTCCTCGCGGATGAAGGCCTGGATGCGGCTCTTGGCGCCCGCGCTCTTCACCAGGGTCAGCCAGTCCCGGCTGGGCTTGTGGTCCGGGCGGGTGAGCACCTCCACCCGGTCGCCGTTCTGGAGGGTGTGCTTCAGGGGCACCATGCGCCCGTTCACCTTCGCCCCCACGCAGCGGTGGCCCACCTCCGTGTGGATGGCGTAGGCGAAGTCGATGGGCGTGGCACCCTCGGGGAGGCTCTTCAGGTCGCCCTTGGGCGTGAAGACCTGGATGCGGCGCGTGCCCAGCTCGCCCTTGAGGTTCGCCACCAGGTCCCGGCTGTCCCCGGCGTCCTGGTGCAGCTCCACCATGCGGCGCAGGAAGGCCACCTGGTTGATCTCCGAGCGGTTGGCGATGTGGCCTTCCTTGTAGGTCCAGTGGCTGGCGATGCCGTTCTCGGCGTGGTCGTGCATCTCCGGCGTGCGGATCTGCACCTCGAAGGCGTCGCCGCTGGGCATGAACACCGAGGTGTGGATGCTCTGGTAGCCGTTGTCCTTGGGCAGGCTGATGTAGTCCTTGAACTTCCCGGGGATGGGCCGGTACAGCGCGTGCACGAGGCCCAGGGCCGTGTAGCAGCTGGCGCGGTCGGGGCAGATGATGCGGTAGGCCAGCCAGTCGTGGATGTCCTCCAGGCCCTTCTCCTGGGCGCCCATCTTCCGCCAGATGCCCAGCAGGTGCTTGGAGCGCCCGTAGACCCGCCCCGGGATGCCGTGGGTCTCCAGGGCCGACTCCAGGCTCACCTTGATGGCCTCGATCATCTCCGAGCCGTGGGCCCGCTTCTCTTCCACCTTCTCCTTGAGCTCCGTGAAGCGCTCCGGCTCCAGGGTCTCGAAGGCCAGGTCCTCCAGCATCACCCGCACGTGGCCCATGCCCAGGCGGTTCGCCAGGGGCGCGTAGAGCTCCAGGGTCTCCCGGGCGATGCGGCGCCGCTTCTCCTCCCGCATGCTGCCCAGGGTCTGCATGTTGTGCAGTCGGTCCGCCAGCTTGACCATGAGCACGCGCACGTCCTTGCCCATGGCCACCAGCAGCTTGCGCACGTTCTCGGCGTTGAGCAGGTGCCGGTCGGTGAAGGCCAGCTTGCTCATCTTCGTGAGGCCGTCCACGATCTCGGCGATCTCGGGGCCGAACTCCTGCCGCACCGCCGGCAGGGTCATCAGGGTGTCCTCCACGGTGTCGTGGAGCATGCCGCAGGCCACGCTCACCGCGTCCAGCTTCCACTCGGCGAGGCTCTTCGCCACGGCGAGGGGGTGGAAGAAGTAGGGCTCGCCGCTCTTGCGGAGCTGGGTGCGGTGGCACGCCCGGCCGATGCGGAAGGCCTTGTCCAGCAGGGCCACGTCCCCGTCCGGATGGTGGCGGAGGAAGGCCTCCTTCACCTCCTGGTAGGCGCCGTCCAGGGTGAGGCAGGCGTCCCCGACGCAGGCCGTCCCGTCCCCCTCGTGGAGGGTGATGCCCTGGACAGCAGGGACGTCGGCCATGGTCCAGTGTCGGATGGCTCCGGACCGGACGCCAGAGGGCAAGTGCAGGAATGGCGGAGGAAGGGCGTCTTCAGGGGCGTTTCGACTGGGCCTCGAACCAGGCCAGCACGGCCTCCGCCTGGGGTCCGTGGGGCCGCCCCTTCAGCACCTCCAGGGGGATGGGAGCGAAGCCCTGCCCCTCGGCCACCGTCATCGCGGCCCGGGTCTGGGCGAACCAGAACTGGCGGCCGGCCTCCTCGGGCGGAGGCAGGGTGTCGCAGAAGAACACCTTCACGGGGAGCGTCTTCCGGCTGGGGTGGACCGAGAGCCGCGCGGGCGCGTCGCAGCGCTTCTCGCTGTTCTCCGCGTCCAGGTACCGGCCCTGGTAGTTCGTGGAGACCGGGGCGGCGCCCTTCCACCACTCCGGATGACGGAGCAGCATGCCCCACACCGTGTGGCCGCCGGCCTCCCAGCCCGTGAGCCAGGCCTTCTCTTCGCCACCGAAGCGGGCGTGGACGTCCGCCAGCACCGCCGGCAGGCCCGCCTCGTCGAAGGCCCAGCGGCCGGCCTGGGCGGCCAGGGCCCAGTCCTGGGGGCTGTAGACCCAGTGCTCGGCCTCCTTGTAGCGGCTGGGGCCGCTGGTCAGGGTGTGGGGCACCACGATGATCCAGGGCCGGTCCCCCAGGGCCGCCTGGAAGGCCCGGGCGTGGGCGGGGAAGTCCATGCCCGCGGCCTCGACGGCCACCACCACGGGCCACGCGCCGCCGGGCTTCCAGGCCTTGGGCAGGATGAGGTGGTAGGCCATGGGGTGCCTGGCGGCCCGCTGGACCGTCAGGCTGCCCGGGGCCTGGGCTCCCAGGAGGGCGGGAAGGGCGAGGAGGGCGGGGCAGGGCAGGGCGCGCATGGGGGCTCCGGGCGTCCGGGTCGGACCTCTACCCTACGGCAGACGGGGGGCCGGGTTGGCCCTCCGGGGCGAAGGCCCTCTCCCGGGGGGCCGGGCCCGACGAAAACAGGGACCGCCCGGAGGGGCGGTCCCTGCGCGGCGGGGCTCTCGGCTCAGTGGCCGGCGAGCGTCCCGCCGGGGTTGATGCTGATGCTGGTGTCGGTGATGGTGTGGCAGGCGATGCTGGGGCAGCCGCCGATGGTGAAGCGCAGGATCGTGTTCGTCGGGACCGGGCAGTAGCAGGTGTTGTAGAGGGTGGGCAGGACGCCGGCGTTGACGGCGTCCACCTCGCCGCCGAGCTGGCGGAGGGTTTCCTTGTGGAGGGCGAGCTTCTTGGAGGACATGGGGTCTCCTGGGAGAGGAAGGGGGGAAGGTTGTCCGGTGCGCTGGCCGTCCAGGCCCGGGGTCTGGGGCGAGTGTGCGGAGGGCCGCGGGCCCAGGGCCAGCGCGGGCCCGCGGGCGGCAGCGAGGCGCGCCGCGAGGGGCGTCGAGGCCCCCTGCGAGCGGGCCCGTGCCGGGTGTCGAGGGCGCGAGCCGCGGTGTGCGGGGGCGCGAGCGGTGGCGCGCCAGGCCGCCAGCGGCGGCCGGGGGCCTCAGCCCTGCTGGCCCCGGGCGAGGCCCAGGATCTCCCGCAGCCGCGGGGTCATGCTTCGGCTCACCTCCAGCTCCTTGCCGTCGGCGAGGCGCACCTTGGCCCGCCCGTTGGGCAGGCTGCGGTGGCCGATGACCGTCTCCGGGCGCACCAGCAGGTTGCGCTGGATCCGCAGGAGGGCGGCGCCAGGGAAGGCCGCCTCCACCTCGGCGAGGCTGTCCCAGGGGGAGCGGTAGCGCTGGCCGCCCGCCCAGGCGAAGACGGCCCCGTCCGCCAGCTCGAAGTGGCTCACCTTGCGGAATTCCAGGAAGAGGTGGCCGCCCCCGGCGCGCGCGGGGAAGCGGGCCGGGGCCGACGGCAGGGCCGGCCGGGCCTGCCGGCCCGCGGCGCGCAGGGCCAGGTGCTGCTGCACGCGCTCCAGGGCCCGGGCCAGCCGGTCCTCGAAGACGGGCTTGAGGAGGTAGTCCACGGCGTTGGCGTCGAAGGCGCGCACGGCGTGCTCGGGGTAGGCGGTGATGAAGACCGCCGGGATGGGCTCGGGCAGCTCCGCCAGGGCCTCCATGCCCGAGGCCCCCGGCATCTCGATGTCGAGGAAGAGGGCGTCGGGCCGCAATCCCCCGCCCAGGGCCTCCAGCAGCTCCTCCGCGTCCTCGAAGGCGCCGACCACGCGGCAGCCGAGGGCGCCGAGCATGCGGGAGACCCGGGCGCGGGCCAGGGGCTCGTCATCCACCAGGGCGACGTTCAGGGGGCTCATGGGGCTCCTGCGAGGGCGGGGAGGTCCAGGTCCAGGTCCGCCACGGTCCACTCGTCCCGGCGCTGGAGGTCCAGGCGGGCCGACTCGCCGTAGGCGAGGGCGAGGCGGGCACGGAGGTTCTTGAGGCCGATGCCCGCGCGGGCCCGTTCCTGGGCGGCGGGCGCGGGCCCCTCGTTGGCCACCTGGAGCCGGAGCCGGGCGCCCTCCCGCCAGGCGGCGAGGCGCAGGCGGCCGCCCCGGCGGGAGCGGGAGATCCCGTGCTTGAGGGCGTTCTCCACCAGGGGCTGGACGAGGAGGGGCATCACCGGCAGGACGTCCAGGTCCTCGTCCCAGCGCCATTCCACCTGCAGGCGCCGGCCGTGGCGGACGGACTCCACGGCGAGGTAGTCCTCCACCAGGGCGCGCTCCTCCCCCAGGGGATGGCTGCTCACCTCGGAGGCGTCGAGGATGCGGCGCAGCAGGCCGGCCATGGCGCGGAGGCAGTCCTCCGCCCGGGCGGGGTCCTGCTGGAGCAGTTCCGCCAGGCTGTTGAGGGCGTTGAAGAGCACGTGGGGATTGAGCTGGCCCTGGAGCTGGCGCGCCTGGGCCTCGGCCACCCGCTCCCGCATGTCCTCGCGCTCGTGCTCGAGCCGAGCCTGGCGGGACGTGAGCAGGCCCACGAGGAAGAAGGCGGGCCCCCAGAGGCAGAGGTCCAGGAGGTAGACCCCGAGGCTGTTGGGGCGCAGGCCGGCGAGGCGGTTGAAGCCGCTGTCCAGCCAGGTGATGGCCACCATCACCGCCTCCCCCATGAGGAAGGCCCGCAGGGCCGCGGACCAGGAGAGGGCGGGCTTCCCCGAGGGGCTCCGCCATTCCCAGGGCACCGGCGAGAGCCAGACCAGGGAGCCCATCATCAGCATGTGGCTCACCTCGTCCCCGAGGCGGCGCAGGGCGGGGGTGCCCTGGACCTGCCACTTCCAGAGCAGGAAGGGCTGCACCGCCAGGACGACGAAGGCGAAGGCGCCCCACAGCGCGAGGCTGCGCAGGCGCCGGGAGAGCGCGGTGCCGTCGGGGCGGGGTCCGGACAAGGGGCTAGTGCGGCACGCCGATGGTCACGACGGAGGTGGCCAGGCTGATGCTGGTGCAGCCGAGGCTGTTGCCCGTGACGCCCATGCTCACGGAGCAGAGGGCGCCGTCCCGGGCCGAGAGCTGGAAGACGGTGCGGTCCACGCCGCCGACGGCGGCCTGGGCCTGGCCCGGGTCCAGGCGGCGGAGGGTTTCACGGTTCAGGCTGAGGCGGGATGCGGGTCGCACGGGGCTCCTCCGGAGGACGCAGGGTCGGTGCGGAAATGCTAGGGCAGGCGCCCCGCCCGCCCGCCGCGAAGCCGCGAACCTGCTCGAACGGGGTGGCCAACGGTCGTTTCCGGGGTCGCGAGCCGCATGGGGGCCCGGCGAACGGGGGCTTGGTCGTGGCCTGCGCGTCCGGCCCTCGGAGGTTTGGACGCGGTTGCCGTTCGAATCCCCGACTCTCCGCCAGGACGTGGAACGCGGTTGCCGTGCGACCCACGCCGGCCGCCGGGATTCGCGCCGGCCCTGCGGGCCTGCGCTCCGCGGCACCCGCTGCGCCCGGGATTCCGGCTTTGCCGGACCGGCTGCGGGCGCTCGCGCGCCCTGCGCCTATCCCTGCCGGCGCGCGGCTGCCGTTCGAATCCCCCACTCACCGCCAGGACGAAAAAGACCGCCCGGGGGGCGGTCTTTTCTGGCGGAGAGTGG
>JABLTH010030945.1_pt1 | contig 11915 bp, 9 predicted proteins | sample 7875711 | NCBI WGS metagenome assembly JABLTH01 (sample SAMN14941262, study PRJNA633318) | bioreactor metagenome | isolation source: bioreactor | place: China | collected 2019-03-05 | reverse complement strand
GCGCGCCTTCTTTGCCTACTTTCTTGGCAAGACAAGAAAGTAGGTCGGCTCCCCGCAGGGGAGTCGAAACAGGCCGTTGCCTCGCACACCGACACCGCCCGAACCCACACGACAAGCGCTAAGTCACGAGAGCCGAAACAGGCCGTTGCCTCGCACACCGATATCGCTCAAATCCAAGCGCCAAGGCATCCATTCACTGGCGAAGAAACAAGCCGTTGCTCCGCAGACCACGATCGCCAACACCAAGGCGCGAGGTTTCAGTGCATCGGAACGCGCAGCCGCCCGCCTACGCCGCAGGCGTACCACCACCACCGCTCGAACCGCCACCCTCCCCATCCCCATCATGCAAATGCTCAATAATCGCCGCCACCCGATCCCCCAGGTACTTATTGGCCGACTGCTCCAGCGCCCGCATCATCTCCGCCTCCACCGCTGCCATCGCCAGCGGCCGGATGCGCCATAGGATGTCGACCAGCCGCGGCACATCCTGCGGCGGCGGCAGCTTGCCTTCGCCGAAGCGGTCGAGTTCGCCTACCACCATGGCGACGAGGCGGTCCGATACCGCTTCGAAGTGGCTGCGTGCGTGTTCGATGATGCCCAGCACTTCTTCCAGCGGGAAGCCCGCGCGCGCGATCTCGGCGCCGGCCTGCAGCACGCGCGGGCTGCGCGCGAGGTAGCCGAGGCCGTCGGGTTCGAGCAGGCCGAGGGCGATGGCCTTGGCCAGCGCCGGGCGCGAGACCGAGCGGCCGAACAGCCGCGCCAGCGCCAGGGGCGAGTAGTGCCGTGGCGTTTCGTTGGACCAGGGACTGGCGATGGCCGATTCGAGGCCGAGGATGGAGCGCAGGTCGTGGCCTTCGACGATGGCCTTGAGCAGCTCCATGATGTTGGCCAGCGTGTAGCCGCGTGCCAGCAGATGGTTGATCAGCTTGAGCCGGCCCAGGTGGGCCTGGGTGTAGATGCCGACGCGGCCGCGCCGTTCGGGCGGGTCGATCAGGCCGCGGTCCTGGTAGGAGCGCACATTGCGCACGGTGGTGCCGGCGGCGCGCGCCAGTTCGTCGATGGTGTACTCGGCTGCCGGCGGGCCGCCGGCCTTGCCGTCTTGCGCGGCGGCCGGGCTGGCGGGCGGTTGCGGGGAGCTGCGCTTGAAGAGGGCCATGTGGAAAATTCTACCGCGAGCGCCGTGGCGGCGCCGCTACAATGGACCGGCCCGTTCTCCCATGCCAGCCCACAACCCGCGCCGCGGCGCGGGGCGCGTCTCATGCACATCCATTGGCTCGAAGACTTCGTCTGCCTCGCCCAGGCCGGCAGCCTCGCGCGCGCCGCCGAGCTGCGCAACGTCACGCCGCCGGCCTTCGGCCGCCGTATCCAGGCGCTGGAGGTGTGGGCGGGCGCGCCGTTGATCGACCGCGGCGCCTTCCCGGTGCGGCTCACCGCTGAGGGGCGGCAGTTCCTCGAAGCGGCGCAGGAGGCCCTGGCCACGCTGGAGCAGGCGCGCGTGGCGCTGCGCGCCAGCCACCATGCCGATGCCGCCACGCTGACCATCGCCACCGGCAAGACGCTGGCGCGTTCGCTGGTGCCGGGCTGGCTGGCGGGCTTGCGCCAGGTCCTGCGCCAGGACCCGGAGGCGGCCGGGTTCCGCACGCGGCTGTCGACGTTCCCGATGCATGACGCGCTGGCCATGTTCGTCGAGGGCGATGCCGACTTCCTGCTGTGCTACAGCCCGCCCGACCTGCCCGTGACGCTGGACGATGCGCGCTACCGCTTCCACGCGGTCGGCGTCGAGCGGCTGGTGTGCGTGAGCGCGGCGGATGCCGGCGGCGGGCCCTTGTTCCGGCTGCAGGCGCGCGGCAAGGGCGCGGCGGTGCCGATGATCGCCTATGCCGAGACCTTGACGCTGGGCCGCATCGTCAACCAGGAGATCGCGCGGCGCAAGCTGGCGCCGCGCCTGGAGGTGATCGCCGTCAGCGATTTCGCCGAATCGGTGCACGAGATGGTGCGCCAGCGCATGGGCCTGGCCTGGCTGCCCGCCCGCCTGATCGCCGACGACCTGCACGCGGGCCGGCTGGTGCGCGCGGGTGCCGAGGCCGGCGGCGAGGCCGACCTGGCGCTCGACATCCGCCTCTACCGTCCGCGCGCGCCGATGCGCCCGCTTGCCGAGGCCTTCTGGCGCGCCGCCTCGGCCGCCTGAGCCGCGCATCACACCTTCGCGCGGGCCATTGCCGGATCGGCAAGGCGGCTTGCCAAAGCGGCATGGCCGGCTGCCCCGTGCTCACTAAGATCGGCGCTGAGCCAATTCCAAGAGCCGAGGAGCATCCCACATGAGCCGACTGCTGCGCGCCACCGGCGCCGCCACCCTGACCGTCCTTGCCATTGCCGCCAGCGCCAGCGCCCAGGCCGGCACCTGGCCGTCCAAGCCGATCAACCTGGTGGTGGGCTACACCGCCGGCGGCAGCGTCGACCTGGTCGCGCGCACCATCGCGCCAGAGCTGGGCAAGCGCCTCGGCCAGAGCGTGGTGATCGAGAACCTGGGCGGCGCCGGCGGCACCATCGGCGCGGCCCGCGTGATCAAGGCCGAGCCCGACGGCTATACCCTGCTGATGGGCTCGGGCAGCGAGGTGTCGATCGCCCGCCTGACCAATCCCGCGGTGCGCTACGACGGCGAGAAGGACCTCGCGCCGATCACCTTCGTCGGCACGCAGCCGATGGTGCTGGTGGGCAAGAACGGGCTGCCGGCCAGGAATGCCGACGAGCTGATCGCGCTGGCCAGGTCGCAGCCCGGCAAGCTGTCCTATGCCTCCTCCGGCGTGGGCACGCCGCTGAACCTGGCCGGCGAACTGATCAAGCAGCAGGGCAAGGTCAACATCACGCACGTGCCGTACAAGGGCGCCTCGGCCATGGCGACCGACCTGCTCGGCGGCCAGATCGACCTGGCGGTGATGGTGCTGTCCTCGGCGCTGCCGCATATCCAGGCGGGGCGCGTCCACGCCTACGGCGTGACCGAGGCCAAGCGCTCGACGGCCGCGCCCAACGTGCCGGCGCTGGCCGAGAGCCAGGCGCTCAAGGGCGTGAACATGGGCGTCTGGTTCGGCCTGATGGCGCCGGCCGGCACGCCGCGTCCGGTGATCGACCGGCTCAACGGCGAGATGCAGGCCGTGCTGGCCCTGCCCGAGGTGAAGAAGAAGCTGGCCGAAGCCGGCGTCGAAGTGGCGCCGCGCCCGCCCGCCCAGTTCGCCGCCTTCGTCAAGAGCGAGACGGCGCGCTACCGCACCATCGTGCAGGCAGCGGGAATCCACGAGTAAGGTAAGTGGCGGGTGGTTTCGTCCAGTGCCATGAGCATCGCACTGCGCCGGTGTGCTCCCCTCTCCCGCCTGCGGGAGAGGGGCCGGGGGTGAGGGCCGGCGCTGGCCGGCCGCAGTGGTTTGGATCACACTGTCGGCTTCGCCCTAGTGCTCGCGTGCTGGACAACACCGACGGCTTCGTCCTTGCCTTGGTGTGCTGGACCACACCGGCGGCTTCGTCATGCGTGGCGCCTTGCTAGACCACCCCTCTCCCCCACCCTCTCCCCATGCGGGGAGAGGGAGCCAAGACCTTGTGCTTGGCGCGCGGTGTTGGTGCATCTCACCGGCTTCGTCCAGCGTGATGGGATCCCCGCCCGCGATGGAATGCGCTATAGCTCGCTATAACCCGCTACAACCCGCTACAACCCGCTACAACCCGCTACAACCCGCTATAACCCTCTACACACCGCAGCAATCCGCATCCAGGCCGCCAGCGAGCGGCCGGCAACCCCTCCCGGCACTTCCGAACCCGATTCCTACCATGAGCCAAGACCAGGTCCGTCCCGCCTTCGATGCCTATCCCGTCGAGGTCGAGTTCCCCGATATCCAGCCCTATGCCGCGGGCAACACCGGCATCCCTTTCGTCTATACCTTCGACAGCGGCGTGGCCGGCCCGCATGTAATGGTCAACGCGCTCACGCACGGCAATGAAGTGTGCGGCGCCATCGCCGTCAAGGGCCTGCTCGATGCCGGCCTGCGCCCGCGCCGCGGCCGCCTGACGCTGTCCTTCGCCAACGTCGAGGCCTACGGGCGATTCGATCCGGCCAGGCCGGATGCCTCGCGCTTCGTCGACCAGGACTTCAACCGCGTCTGGAGCGCGGCCATCCTCGATGACGCCGGCCGCGACTCGTCCGAGCTGCGCCGCGCGCGCGCCATGCGCCCGGTGGTCGACACGGCCGACCTGCTGCTGGACCTGCATTCGATGCACGAGAAGAGCCGCCCGCTGATCGTGTCGGGGCCGCTCGACAAGGGTGTGGCGCTGGCGCGCGCGCTGGGCACGCCGGCCGATGTCATCGTCGACGAGGGCCATCCCGAGGGCCGGCGCATGCGTGACTATGCCGATTTCGGCGATGCCGCCAGCGCGCGCAACGCCCTGCTGATCGAGTGCGGCCAGCACTGGGAAACGGCGGCGGTGGAGGTGGCGCGCGACAGCACGGCGCGCTTCCTGCTGCTGGCCGGCGTGGTCGACGAGGCCGACCTGCCGGCCGGCTGGCTGCGCCCGCTGCCGGCCGCGCAGCGCGTGGTGCGCGTGACCGAGCCGGTGGTCGCCACCAGCATGGATTTCCGTTTCGCCGGTCCCTACACCGGCCTGGAGACCTTCGCCGAGGCCGGGACCGTGATCGGCTGGAGCAACGGCGAACCGGTGCGCACGCCCTACCCCAACTGCGTGCTGGTGATGCCTTCGCTGCGCCAGCTGCGTCCCGGCGTGACCGTGGTGCGGCTGGGCCGGCTGGAGGCCTGAGCGGCCATGCCCGGCAGCCGCCGGGCATCGGGCCGCCGCGGAATCAGGACGGCTGCGCGGCCGCGGCCGAGGCGCCGGCCGGGTTCTGCTGCACGCGCGGCGAGTCGGGAAACAGCTGGCCGACCAGGTCGTCGATCTTGGACCCCGGCGGCACCAGGTTGCTGAGGTTGGTGCCGCCCGCGCTGCGGTTGGCGTTGTAGATGGCCTTGCCCGCCCGCAGGCCGTCGCGGTAGATCGTGATGTCGGCCGAGTCGAGGAAGTTGGTCCAGTAGTTCTGGCCGCTGGCCAGGTAGACCGCCGTCATCTGGCAGGATTCCAGCGGTGCGCCAGGCGACAGCATGCGCACGTCGAAGCCGCGCGCCTTCAGCGCGTCGCGGAACTCGGGCAGGTAGGCATTGCGGGCCGACGAGCCGCTGATGACGCAGATCAGGGTATTGTCGGCGGCCGGCTGCTGCATCGCCGCGATGGGATCGATGCGTGCCAGGCCTTCCACCGGGGTGACGGCCTGGTAGGTCGAGCAGCCGGCGAGGATCAGGCCGAGGCCGGCGGCAAGCAGTGCTTTTTGCATGGGATGTCCTGGGGTCGGTCGGCGGGCGTCCAGCCGGGCCCGGCCCCCTGCCGGGACGCCGCACGGTCGCCTCCAGCCTGCACTGTATGTCCGCGCCGGCGGCGCCAATGGGCGGAACAGAGGGCAAAAGCCGACGCAATCGCCAGGGTGGCCGCGGCATGTCCGCGGCATGTCCACTGCAAGCAGCGCCCGGCCCGCGCCCGGCCGTCAGTTGGCCCCGCCGCGCACCAGGCAATCGACCAGCAGCGGCGCCGCGTCCACCAGGCCGGCGCCATTGCACTCCACCGCCACCTTCTGTCCGCGCCGCACCATCGAGGCGCGCTGCTCCACCACGCAGGAGCGGGTGCCGGGGCCGCAGATCTGCCGCTCGCGCAGGCGCGCGCGCACCACCTGGTTGGGATCGCTGCTGCGGATCTCCAGGTAGACGGCGTCGTTCTCGTCGCGCCGCACGCCGCTGGCGACTCCCTCGACGATGAAGTAGCTGCCGCGGTAGCGGTCGTCGGCCGCGCCGCCATTGTCGCGGTAGTCGTTCAGGATGGTGTCGGCCTGGTACTCCGGCAAGCGGTCGGCGGGCCGCGCCGGGTCGATGCTGACCGGATCCAGCACGCCGTTGCGCGGCACGCCGCGCGGCTGGCTGGCCGGGGTCTGCTCGCTCGCCGCTTCGTCATTGAGCGGGTCGGTGGTGCCCTGGTCCTTGCCGTTGCCGGCAAACCACAACATGGCCAGCACCGCCGCGCCGACGGCGAGAATGAGGCGCTGCTGCGTACGATTCAACATCTGCGATTCCTGTCTCGTCTCGATTCCCGGCGTGCTTCATGCGGCGCGCCTTCTCCTTGTCTTCACGCGGCCGCTGCCGGCCGCCGTGCCACTGCCCGGGTCTCCCGCCTGCCCTGTTCCACCCGGTGCCGCCTGCAGGTCGCCGGCATGGCGCCGGCCGGTGCCGCGGCGGGTCAGCCCCGATACTAAAGCGCGCTGGCTTCAAATTCCTTTCGATGCGCGCCGGCTTGGCCACCGCCGGCATGTTCCGTGGCCGCAAGTGCTGCACGGGACGCACCTCGCGGACGCCGGAACGATGGCAAGTGTACAGAACGGCATAAGACAGGGGCCGGATGGCCTGCGCCGGCATGTTGCCGGTGGCCGCCGGCGGTCTGAAGCGCCGGCAACGGCGAAGAGAGGCGGAAAGCGGAGAGCCGGAACAAGCGAAAAAAGGCTGCGTCGCCGCAGCCCCCGGAACGCGTCGGCGGGTGCGGCCGAGGCCGCACCGCCCGTCTCAGCGCGCCTGCGCCGGCACGCCGCCGCGGTTGGCCTTGATCACCGTCAGCGCCGCCATATTGACGATGCGGCGCACCGTGGCGCTGTTGGTCAGGATGTTGACCGGCGCGTTGGCGCCCAGCAGGAAGGGGCCGACGGCGACGTTGTTGCCGGCGGCGGTCTTCAGCAGGTTGTAGGCGATGTTGCCGGCGTCCACGTTGGGGCAGACCAGCAGGTTGGCCGCGCCCTTGAGCGAGGACATCGGCAGCACGCGCGCGCGCAGCGCCTCGTCCAGCGCGCAGTCGCCGTGCATCTCGCCGTCCACTTCCAGCTCCGGCGCCTGCGTCCGGATCAGCTCCAGCGCCTGCTGCATCTTCGAGCCGGAAGCCGAGCTGCCCGAACCGAAGTTGGAGCGCGACAGCAGCGCCGCCTTGGGCGCCAGGTTCATGCGCGCCATTTCCTGCGCGGCGGCGACCGTGAACTCGGCGATCTGCTCCGCGTTCGGGTCGTCGTTGACGTGGGTGTCGACCAGCGCCAGCGTGCGGTCGTCCAGCAGCAGGATGTTCATCGCCGCGTAGGTGCGCGCGCCCGGCTGGTGGCCGATGACCTGGTCGATGAAGCGCAGGTGGTCGTGGTAGGCGCCCACGGTGCCGCAGATCATGCCGTCGGCGTCGCCCAGGTGCACCATCATCGCGCCGATCAGCGTCAGCCGGCGGCGCATTTCCACGCGCGCCATCTCCTTGGTCACGCCCTTGCGGCACATCAGTTCCCAGTAGGTGGTCCAGTACTGGTGGAAGCGCTCGTCGTACTCGGGGTTGGTGACTTCCACGTCCTGGCCCAGGCGCAGGCGCAGGCCGTACTTCTCGATGCGCGACAGCAGCACCTCGGGGCGGCCCACCAGGATGGGGCGCGCCAGCTTTTCGTCCACCAGCACCTGCACCGCGCGCAGCACGCGCTCGTCCTCGCCTTCGGTGAAGACGATGCGGGCGCGGCCTCCCTCGCGCACGATCTGCTTGGCGGCGGCGAACAGCGGCTTCATGAAGGCGCCGGAACGGTAGACGAACTGCTGCAGCTGCTCGGTGTAGGCGTCCAGGTCGGCGATCGGGCGCGTGGCCACGCCGCTCTCCATGGCCGCCTTGGCCACCGCCGGCGCGATGCGCACGATCAGGCGCGGATCGAACGGCTTCGGGATCAGGTACTCGGGGCCGAAGGCCACGCCGTAGCCGCCGTAGGCCGCGGCCACCACCTCGTTCTGCTCTTCCTCGGCCAGCGCGGCGATGGCGTACACCGCGGCGTGTTCCATCTCCGGCGTGATGCTGGTCGCGCCCACGTCGAGCGCGCCGCGGAAGATGTAGGGGAAGCACAGCACGTTGTTGACCTGGTTGGGGAAGTCCGAACGCCCCGTGGCCACCACCGCGTCGTCGCGCACCGCGTGCACCTCGGCGGGCAGGATCTCGGGATTCGGGTTGGCCAGCGCCAGGATCAGCGGGCGCGCCGCCATCTTCACCACCATGTCCTGCTTGAGCACGCCGCCGGCCGACAGGCCGAGGAAGACGTCGGCGCCTTCGATCACTTCGGACAGCCGGCGTGCCTCGGTCTTCTGCGCGTAGCGGGCCTTGTGCGGGTCCATCAGCTCGGTGCGGCCCTCGTAGACCACGCCGGCCAGGTCGGTCACCCAGATGTTCTCGCGCGGCAGGCCCAGGTCCACCATCAGGTCCAGGCAGGCCAGCGCCGCCGCGCCCGCGCCCGAGGTGACCACCTTGATCTCGCGGATGTCCTTGCCCACCACCTTCAGGCCGTTGATGAAGGCGGCCGAGACGGTGATGGCGGTGCCGTGCTGGTCATCGTGGAAGACGGGGATCTTCATGCGCTCGCGCAGCTTCTGCTCGACGTAGAAGCACTCGGGCGCCTTGATGTCTTCCAGGTTGATGCCGCCGAAGGTGGCTTCCAGGCCGGCGATGATGTCGACCAGCTTGTCCGGGTCGGTCTCGTTGATCTCGATGTCGAAGACGTCGATGCCGGCGAATTTCTTGAACAGCACCGCCTTGCCTTCCATCACCGGCTTGGAGGCCAGCGCGCCGATATTGCCCAGGCCCAGCACCGCGGTGCCGTTGCTGATCACGCCCACCAGGTTGCCGCGCCCGGTGTAGCGGAAGGCGTTCATCGGATCGGCGACGATTTCCTCGCAGGGTGCGGCCACGCCAGGCGAATAGGCCAGGGCCAGGTCGGTCTGGGTCACCAGCGGCTTGCTGGCGACCACCGTGGTCTTGCCCGGCACGGGGTACTGGTGATAGTCGAGCGCGGCCTGGCGGAAAGTGGTCTGGCGATCCGTATCGGACATGGTCTGGTCTCCTGTCGGGGGGGGACGCCGGGGTGGCGGCGCGGGTCGGTCCCGCCGGCGCGGCGCAGGCGGAAAAGTGGTGCAGCCGGCTTTTCTTGGGATTTTCCGTGGGGTCGGCTGCACGGATTGCCATCATTCTAGGCAGCAGGCATAAGAACAACATTTTGATTTGCTATGCTTCCATCATCTTTACCTGATGGCTGGGTGGCGGGCGATGGAAGCTTGGGAGCATTTCGATGCGGATGAGGTGGGCAGGCGCCTGGGCGGGCGCCTCAAGATGCGCCATCTCAAGCTGCTGCTGGCCATCGAGCGGCACGGCTCGCTGACGCGCGCGGCCGAGGCCATGGCCAGCAGCCAGCCGGCGGTGACCAATGCCCTGGCCGAGCTGGAGTCCATGTTCGGCGCGCCGCTGTTCGCGCGTGGCGCGCGCGGCATGTCGCCCACCGAGCTGGGCCGCGTGGTGCTGGACCGGGCCCGCGCCATGACGCAGGACCTGGACCACCTGGTGCGCGACATGCAGGCGGTGGTGGCCGGCCATGCCGCCCACCTGCACATCGGCGTGATTCCCTTCGTCTCCGGGCAGATGCTGTCGGCCGCCATCCGCCGCACCCGCCCTGAGGGCGGGCGCCGCCTCACCGTGACCCTGCACGAAGGCACCAGCGACCAGCTGCTGCCCATGCTGCGCGACCACGTGCTCGACATCGTGGTGGCGCGCGCGTCCTCGGCGGTGCCGCGCGACGAGGCCAGTTTCGAAGTGCTGTACCACCAGCAGCCGCGCCTGATCGCCAACCGGCGGCTGGCGGCGCGGCTGGCGCGCACGGCGCTGGACTGGGGCAGGCTGGCCGAGCTGGACTGGATCCTGGGCGCGCCCAATACCCCAATGCGCGAGCAGGTCGCCGACCTGTTCCTCGGCGCCGGCGTGGCGCCGCCCACGCCCATCGTCGAGAGCTACTCGTCCAAGCTGATCGCCGAGATGATCGCCGCCAGCGAGACGGCGGTGACCATCGTGCCGGCCGATATCGCCGAGGAACTGGTGCGCATTGCCGGCGTCGCCATCGTGCCCTACTCCTTCGGCTGGACCCTGCCGCCGGTGGCCATGTTCGTGCGCGCCGACCGGCCCGGGCGCCCGGTCGACCTGCTGTTCGCCGAGTCGCTGCGGCAGGTGTGCCGCGAGGGGCTGCTGCGCGTGGCGGCGCCGCCACTGACGCCGACGCCGGCGGGCGGCCCGCTATGAGCGCGGCCAGCGCGCGGGCGCCCGTGCCGCCCTGCCGCGCCCGTCAGTACACCCAGGGAATCAGGCGCCAGGTGCGCGCCCGGTAGACGGCGTATTCGTCGCCGAAGTGCGTGCCCAGCAGGGCTTCCTCCGCATGCATGCGCGCCACCAGCGGCGGCACCATCAGCAGCGCCAGCGCCACGCCGGCCAGCGAGCGGAACACCAGCGCCCAGCCCAGCGCATTGACCAGCAGGCCGAGATAGCTGGGATTGCGGATGGTGCCGTAGAGGCCCTCGGTCACCAGCGTGTGGCCGGGCTGGATCGCCACCAGCCCGCTGAAGCGCCGGCCCAGCACGAACACCGGCCACAAGCGCAGCACACCGCCGGCGACGAACAGCGCCAGGCCGAGCCAGCGCACGCCGTCGCCGCCGAAGACCCAGCGCTCGTGGTGGTCGCACCAGGCAGGCAGCCAGGCGGACAGCAGGCCGAGCACGCCGAACACCGGCAGCACCCAGCGGTTGGCGCGGTCCTCGCGCTCGCCCGCGCTGACATTGCCCTCGCTGAACAGCGCGGTGACGGCGAGCGCCAGCAGGAAGGCCGCCGCGCCCACCACCGCGGGATGCGACAGGAAGGCCGCGAGTCCGCCGGCGCCCAGCACGGCCAGGCCGAGATAGGCCAGCGTGCCGGCCGCGTTGAACAGGGCGAGCCTGGGGGTGGTGTGCAGGGCGAGATGCATGGTCGTCAGCGCGAAACCGGCAGGATCCAGGCGCTGCGGCGCCGCCGGCCGCGCGCATCGGCCTGAGGCACCTGAAGCACCTGAAGCACCGGCCGCACCCTTCATCGTAGTACGCGCGCCCACCCGCGGCGAGGGCCGGGCGCGACGGCCGCTCCCGCCGTCAATCCAGGCTCAGGTGCGCATTGCGGATGACCGCGGCCCAGCGTTCGCGCTCGGCGGCAACGAAGGCGGCGAAGTTCTCGGGCGACTGGCCGCCGGGAAGTCCCCCCAGCTTGCGGATCTGTGCCTGCAGATCGGGATCCTGCATCGTCCCGGTCAGCAGCGTCTTCCATTGCGAGACGATGGCCGGCGGCGTATTGGCGGCGACGAAGATCCCGACCCAGGCGGTCGACAGGAAATCGTCGAAGCCGGCCTGCGCCATGGTGGGTACCTCAGGCAAGGCGGGCACGCGCTGCGCGGCCGTGACGGCCAGCGCGCGCAGCTTGCCGGCGCGGATATGCGGCAGCGCCTGCGTCAGGTTGTCGAACTGGAAGGTGGTCTCTCCTGCCAGCAAGGCCGTGGTGGCCGGCGTCGAACCCTTGTAGGGCACGTGGATGGGATCGGTGCCCGTGCGCATCTTGAGCAGCTCGCCCGCCAGGTGGCTGGTCTGGCCGATGCCGGCCGAGCCGAAGGAGAGCCGCCCGGGCTGCTGCTTCAGCTGCGCGACCAGCTCGGCGACGCTGCGCACGGGCGATTGCGCATTGACCACCAGCACATTGGGAAAGGCGATCACGTCGGTGATCGGCAGCAGGTCGGACGGACGGTAGGCGAGGCGTTGGTAGGCGCTGTAGTTGATGGCCTGCGGACCGACATTGCCGGCCAGCAGCGTATAGCCGTCGGCCGGAGCGTGCAGGAAGACCTGCGTGCCGATGATGCCGCCGCTGCCGGGACGGTTGTCGATGACGACGGGTTGGCCGATGCGCGCGCCGAGCTTCTGCGCCAGCATGCGGATGGGGATATCGATGGT
>JABLTH010059314.1_pt1 | contig 11925 bp, 16 predicted proteins | sample 7875711 | NCBI WGS metagenome assembly JABLTH01 (sample SAMN14941262, study PRJNA633318) | bioreactor metagenome | isolation source: bioreactor | place: China | collected 2019-03-05 | reverse complement strand
AGGAGAGCAACTATCGTTTTCATGTCTAGCATTTTATTTTATGAATGCGGGTAAAAAAATTGCCTACAACGTTGGGGGCTTTGCGCCGGTGGGGCGAGTTGTTGTGTCCGCCCGGAACTGAAGCCCGGTTTTGTTGTTATGCTGAAGTTAGCAAATAATGCCGAAAAGAAATCCGTCCGCCCGAAATGAAGCTGATAAGCGAGATGCCGCTGATGCCGGTTGTTCCGTCAAGCCCCACTGGAGCAAAACCCTATGTTAGCTGCTGTTTTAGTACTTCCACAAATCTGTTAGTTTAGATTCTTTGTACTTTAATTTCTTTGCTGTTTCCAAATCCTTTAAATAGCTGCTGTCACCAAGTTCTTGCTTTGCTCTTGCCCTCCAATAGAAGTCAATTGCATATTCTTTCTTCATAGGAAATTCACCGCTTCCATTCAAAAAATTGTAATCGTACATTGCTTCTTGATATTGCCCAGTCGATGCAAGGAGTCTGGCTCTCAATTTTCTGACATGGTAACCTTGCGGCCACCATTTCAAGGACGAGTCTAAATCTTTGATTCCATTTAATGTGTCGCTCAGCTTGAATTTTGTCCTACCTCTACCGTAATAATATTTTTCAAATCCTTGGGGTATAGTTGTGTCTTTCGTAAATGAATATGCAATGGCTTGAGTGAAGTCAACTATAGCCTCATTAAACATCCCCAGCATTTCTTTTGCAATTCCTCTGTCATTTAATACGACTGCATGATTAAATGTCGAGTCTTTATAAATTGCTTTATTAAAGTCGTCTATTGCCAGACTATATTGATTTGTTCTATAATATTCATAACCTCGTCTCCAGTACAGTTCTGCGTTGTTTGAATCTGTCAGTAATAATTTTGTAAAGCCCTTGATACCCTTTTTTCCTTGCGGCACGTCATAAATGACTTCCCAGCTTGTAGTTTGTCCATAAAAGACGGTTGAAACTAAAAAAAGGGCTATGAATAGAAAAGATTTCATAAATAAATGTGCTGTTCGAAAAAATAGCAGCTAACGTTGAGGGCTTTGCGCCGGTGGGGCGAGATGTTGTGTCCGCCCGGAACTGAAGCCCGGTTGTTTGTTGATATTGAAGATAACAAATAAAGCTGAAAAGAAATCCGTCCGCCCGAACTAAAGCCGATAAGCGAGATGCCGCTGATGCCGGTTGTTCCGTCAAGCCCCACTGGAGCAAAACCCTATGTTAGCTGCTGTGCTGGTTCACAGAGACAGACTTGATAATTTGTAGAAGTGAATTGTTCATTTCTTTAACTTCCTTTGTTTTTTCAGCGAAAACTAGTGTGGTTGAAGAAAAGATGAATAAGCTATTATCTCTGCCAAGGTACCAAAATTGCATAACCAAATCAGTTCCACCTTCAGTTGAATGTTTAGGAGGTTCTTCTGAAAGAACAATTCCATCATTTACCACTTCATATTTAAAGCCCTTCCTTTTAGCATCTTCTAACACATAGTCGCTCCCATGAGCCTTTTTACCATCTTTTCGAGTGAATGAAATAACGCTAACTCTAATTGTAATGGTTTCAATTCCCTTTGGGTAAAACAATAATGTCCCTTCCTTGTCATATTCCCACAAGTATTTTTTTGGAATTTTAATGGTATAAGCACCTCCACCAATCTCTAGCGTTTTATCGCCATTACCTTTTAAAAGTGAAAGTAGTTTCATGATAATTTAGAATGCAACATGCATTGCAGCTAACGTGGGCGGCTTTGGGCAGGTGTGGAATTAGAATTCCGTCCGCCGAAACCGCTGCCGATGTTTTTGTTTAGATGAAGTTAAGAACTAAAGCTCAAAATTGAACGTCCAGCCAGAACTGAAGATAGGAGATGCAGTTAGCAGAAATTAGTTTGTCCAGCCACACTTGCCCAAAACCGTTTGTTACCTGCTAGTGCTTCCCGGTTACACAACTAAGTTTCTGCCTTTAATTGCATTGCTTTTTGAAAATTTATTATAACAATTTCGGTCAGTTGAATATATAAATAAACTTTTTGAAACTGCATCTTTTAAATCCTTGTCTGCCGCTTTATTCTTTGTCGAAATATGAAGGTTTCCATATTGACAAATATTTCCTATGATATTCTGTCCTGGATCAACAAAGTGAACATAAGGCAAAATACCATTTGTTCGTATTAACCAAGCTAAGTGTTTTATAAATATTGGAATTTCTGCTGTGCCAACTTGCAAAGCTCCGTTGAATCGTTTGCCGATTTTGTTGTCAACTAAATACTGCAAAGCTTGCTGAAAGACTTTATAAGTGTCAAACCTTTTGAGCCAAGCAATATTTTCGTCGCCGAGAAAAATGAAATTGTCAAACCCTAGGTTGTTTGCCAAAGAAACCAATTGTGTTCCTAGTAATTTGATGTGCCCTCCGTACGATTTTGAGGGAAGTGTCAGAATATGATTAGAAAAAACTTTTGGGTAATTGAATACATCTTCATCGTCCTTAGAATTATAATGTCGCAAAGGAAGATGAGGAAACTTTTTGATAGCGTCTTGTCTGTTAATTTTGATTAGCATACGGTTTTAAATAGCATAGCAGGTAACGTTGGGGGCTTTGCGCCGGTGGGGCGAGATGTTGTGTCCGCCCGGAACTGAAGCCCAGAATTGTTGTTTTGATGAAGTTAATAAATAATGCCGAAATGAATTCCGTCCGCCTGAACTAAAGCTGATAAGCGAGATGCCGCTGATGCCGGTTATTCCGTCAAGCCCCACTGGAGCAAAACCCTATGTTGTACGCAGTTTGGTTACCGCCATTTCAGTTTATAAACCCCATTTAGGCTCAGATTGCTTTTTTGTTTGTTATAGTTGTCTATGTATGCAAGATTAATTATTGCAGACTCTCCATTAATTGTGATATTGCTCCCTTTGAGAAACTTGAAATATGTGTTTCGGTAAATTGTCTCAGTGCCATCAATTATCCCTTCAGGTTTTGGTATCTCAAACTTTGCGCTGTCTAAATAAGTTCTTTTTTGCAGTAAAGAAATTGGGTCATGTGCCATCAAATTGCTTTTTCGATAGACTGTGAGTGTGTACTTGTCTAACGTTTTTTCGATATAGGCCGTTTCGTTATTGTGAGCTGGATTGTAGATAAAATACCACGAGCAAATAGCTATTGTAAAAAATATTGAAAATAGCAGTATGATCTGTTTTACTTTTTTATGAATGTTCAAGTTCTTGTTGCCGCTTTGTAAAGAGACGATAGACTTAAATAGAAGCAGAGATACAAAATATGTGACAGCAAAAATGACAACTGCAATAAATAGTATAAGAGCTAGGATTATCATGCTGTCATAATTGCGTACAACGTCGGCGGCTTTGGGCAGGTGTGGAATTAGTATTCCGTCTGCCCGGTACCGCTGCTGATTATTTTGTTTAGATGAAGTTAAGAACTAAAGCTCAAAATTGAACGTCCAGCCAGAACTGAAGACCGGAGTTGCAGTTAGCCGAAATTAGTTTGTCCAGCCACACTTGCCCAAAACCGTTTGTTGTGCGTTCGTACATCTACTTGTGAAAGCCGTCATTGTCATAAGTCAAATATGGCTTTCCCAATCTAGCTAAACAACTGTCATTGCAACCACCACAACCACCAAATTCTTTAAAACAGTCGTCATTATTAATTAAGCTTAGAGTTGAGTAGTCATAAATATTTTGTCCAGCAAATTGGTCAACGATTGATAAGACCTTTCTTGCGTTAACTGTGTCAATGTAGAAATATAAATTTGACTCTAAAGAAACATAAGAAGTTTTATATTTTGCTTTTGTCGAGCTGTTGAAAATTGTAATTGTTTTATCATTGTCAAAATCCTGAAAACCTAAAATACCATCATCAATTCGGAGCTTAATATTTATTGTATTATCAATTGTGTAGCTGCTGTGTCTAACCCAAAATATTTCACGAACTCCTTTGTAAACTGGATAAAGAAGTAAAAGAATTGCTAGAAATATTTTATACTTTTTTTTCAATTACTTAGTCAATGATTATTGTTGGTTACGGAAAGTTGGTTTGTATGACGCACAACGAGCAGGGCTTTATGCAGGTTGGGAATTAGAATTCCGTCCGCCGACAACCGCTGCTGATTGAAATTATGATGTTGAATTTAAGAACTAAAGTTGAAAGTTGTTTGTCCAGCCCGAACCACAGCTTGGATTTGTAATTTGTTGATGTTTGCTGGTCATGCCCAACTTGCATAAAACCCCATGTTGTGCGTTCGTTTTAGTCTTGTAATTGTGTCTCCCAAATTATTTGTCCATCTTTTTCGAAGCATATTCCGATTCCGCCTATTCCATAGTCATACCCCAAATGATATTCGATTTTTCTGCCCTTAATAAATTCGGATAATTCGTTAGAGGTGTCAACCATTTTTGCAAACACAGATTTAATTTCTGTGAGTTCATTCAAAGCAGATTGTCTCGTTACGTTTTCCAAAAGATTATTATTTGTCCAACCATTAACTAAAAAATGCTTCTTGTCTTTAAAGCTAAAAGTCAAGTCTCCGACGTTTAATGAATGTCCGTCAGCAACTAAAGTGAGAGCTGTTTTGATTCTCTGTCTTAATTCTTCTGTGTCCATTTTAATCAATTGTCACACTGCCATTAAATATAAATTCAGTCTTGTCATTGTTCTCTGAAATTAAACTTCCAGTGACCATAACTGAATAATATTGCCCTAAAGGTGTAAAAGCTTTTTTGTCTGTCAACGGTACTAACTCTAAAATGGAGCTTTTGATTTCTTTTCCTTCAATCTCAGTCAGTAATTTTAAAACGAGCCTTTTACCACCCCGGTCTGAAATAATCGTTCCGAATAGGTTTCCTTTGTCCCAATTTGAAGGTTCGTGCACTATTATTCTTACTGTCTGTCCTTGTAAACTCATTTATGTATAGGATGTCGCTTTAAAATGACGCACAACGTTGGGGGCTTTGCGCCGGTGGGGCGAGTTGTTGTGTCCGCCCGGAACAGAAGCCCGAGTTTGTTGTTTTGATGAAGTTAGCAAATAATGCTGAAAAGAATTCCGTCCGCCCGAACTAAAGCTGATAAGCGAGATGCAGCTGATGCTGGTTGTTCCGTCAAGCCCCACTGGAGCAAAACCCTATGTTGCAAGCAGTTTTTTTACCCCACACCATTAACGCCCAGGTCAAAATACTTTTTTGTTGTCAAGTTTATTTTAAAACTGAAATAACAATTTCCGCCGTCTTCAACGCCGAACATTCTAGTTTTCCATTTGTCATTGTCCACCCTACAAAAGCAGTTTACCCAAATTTCTTTTTGTCCGTCTTTATTTGTCGCAACAATTAATTGCTTTCTATAATTACGGTTTTTCAAGTCAATGCTCCATTGTTTATGTTCTTTGTCTAACGAATTATTGTAGTCAGTAACACAAGCCAATAAAAAAGTGTCGACAAGCTGCAATTCAGATTGTGTCAAAGTTGCGGCTTTAAAAGTACTGTCAAAAGGATACCTGCTTTTTTTATTAAACTCAATGATGGCGGTTTTGGAAGTGTCAAACGAAAGACTGCTACTTTGCTTTTGATGAGTTTCGTCAGTCGATTTTTTATTAGGTGCTTGTCCGCAGGCAACAAAAGATGTCGTCAAAAAAACAAAAAATGTCAAAATGCTTATTACTGAACGGACTGTCATTTTAAAATTGCTTGCAACGTTGGGGGCTTTGCGCCGGTGGGGCGAGATGTTGTGTCCGCCCGGAACTGAAGCCCAGGTTGTTTGTTGATGTTGAAGATAACAAATAATGCTGAAAAGTATTCCGTCCGACCGAAATGAAGCTGATAAGCGAGATGCCGCTGATGTCGGTTGTTCCGTCAAGCCCCACTGGAGCAAAACCCTATGTTGTACGCAGTTTTAGAGTTTGTCAAATTTTTTCTTTAAACCGTACGCCTTTTCTTGTTCACCAGGTATGTCTAAAATCGATGTCCTGAACTCATGTTTGTAATGAAGTTTGTCATTTAGGAAATAATAATAGCATATTTGTCTGCGGTAATCTTTGATGTTTGTGTTATTGTATTTTGTAAGAAAGATTAACTTTCCATCTCTGAAATGATAATTATATATCCAAAACTTAGTTGTTCCGCCGTTAACTGGATAATGTGATTCTTCGATAGACAGAATTTCTCCGGTTGTTTTGTCGTACCAAACTCGGTAATTTAAACTGTCATAGTCGGATTTAAACCTTCGTTTTTTTGTCTTTAATTTTACGCTCCAAATACTATCAATTGTATGAACAATAGCAATTGAGTCCTGACTAAAAACATAAGTTGGTACAAGAAAAAGGAGAAGAAATATAAATTTACGCATGCAATAGGTTTAAGGTTTATTAGCGAAGCGCTGCCTATTTTATATTTTTAAAACAAATGTCCTTAGGTTACGATTAATTGCGTACAACGTCGGCGGCTTTGGGCTGGTGTGGAATTTTCCAACTGTCCGCCGGAACCGCAGTTGATTTTTTAATTAGATGAAGTTAAGAACTAAAGCCCAAAATTGAACGTCCAGCCAGAACTGAAGACCGGAGATGCAGTTAGCTGAAATTAGTTTGTCCAGCCACACTTGCCCAAAACCGTTTGTTGTAGGCAGCCTTAGTGACTGCGAGCTTTAAAAAGAGCTTTGCAGTTTTAATGACTTGACAAATCTGTCTTTTAAATTTCGTTTTGAGTTTTTGCTCAATGTTAGCAAAATAATAGGGCCTACGATTATTATAGATGCCATAATTGCATAGAAGTATGCTCCCTTCATTTCGATAGGAATTGTAACAGAAAAGTAAATGCATATGATCGGTAAAAAAATAAACAGCATAGGATAAATTGAATGCGGAACTACTTTTATGGAGACGGTGGTGGAATTACTGTTGCTTTCTGAAAATGTGACAATTAAATTGGTTGTTGGATATAACTGAAAAAATAATGGCATCCTCCATTTTGCGACTATTTTAATTTCGTTTTCGCTAACAAACTTTCCCGCAAGATTTGGTGGGTATTTAAAATTATTTCTTTCATGGAGCAGGTCGTTAATTTCTGTTTTAAACTCTTCCGGGCTTAAATCTGAATGATATTTAAAGTTCTCGTCCAATATTTGTTTGGGAAATAATTGCATACTCTTCGATGGTTGCCTACAACGTGCCACGGCTTTGCGCAGGTGTGGAATTTTCCAACTGTCCGCCCAGAACCGCTGCTGACGTTTTTGTGTAGTTGAAGTTAAGAATTAAAGCCCAAACTTGTTTGTCCAGCCCGGAACCACAGCCCGGCCAAGCAAAATGCTGAAGTTTAGATTGTCCAGCCACACTTGCGGCAAAACCGGATGTTGTGTGTAGCTTTTGTTGGGTGTCCGTAATTACAAAATCTAAGGTGTTGTCCTTAACCTTCGCTTTGTAAGCAAAACTATCGTCCAGCAATTGGCTGCTAGAATTATCAATATTATGAGCATTGAAATTATGGTCTTGTCAAGCGATAATAAAATTGAAAGTCCAGCAGAAGTGATTATTAGGTTGATTAGAAAATGTACTGCTAATTGCCAATTTTTGTAAGTGAGGTTCGTCCTCTTTTTTAAAATGCCAAACAATAAAAATGTCAGAGTCAACTGCATTAAAATAAAAGGTAAATACCAAAGTTTTGAGTTACTGTAATATTGTTGATGTTGTTTAATAACGAATTCTTGAAATGCTACTTCTTCACTTTGCTTACTAGCTGAAAGTTCTTCCACTTTTAAATCTGATTCGCCAATTGGAGTGTAAAAAAACACTTTAAATGTCGGTCTATACTTTGTAAATATTGACGGTTCGTAAAACTCACTATCCCTAAATATTCCAACAAAAAGCCATGTCAACAGAAGAAAGGTTAAGCCAATGTAAATGTATATGTTTGGTTTGAGGGTCGTCATAAAGTTACACACAACGTCGGCGGCTTTGGGCAGGTGTGGAATTCTCCAACTGTCCGCCCGGAACCGCAGTTGATTATTTTGTTTAGATGAAGTTAAGAACTAAGGCTCAAAATTGAACGTCCTGCCAGAACTGAAGACCGGAGATGCAATTAGCTGAAAATAGTTTGTCCAGCCACACTTGCCCAAAACCGTTTGTTGTACGCAGCCATGGCTCAATATTCAAATTTGCTATCTAATATTCTTAATAATTGTTTGAGAGTTGTAAAAAATGAATATAATTCTAGCGATGTATTGTACTTATAATTCAGATTAGTCGGGCCGTCGTTTGTGTATTCATGTAGGGCAATTTCTTCGATTGCATACGCTTGATAATAGTTTTTAGTCTGAACTCTAAGGTCGTACGATGGCGAATGTGTTATATAACCTAGGCTAAAACATTCCATCCCATTAATCGAATTTTTATAAATATATGGTTGAAAACTCTGCCTTTGTATTTTGGTTAATAAAAGCCAAAGTCTTGAAAAATTTGAATCGTTTTTTATTTCAAGGGTTTTTGATTTGGCAATTTTTTCAGCCGAATTATTTGTAAAACAATTTAGATATTTTTCTGCTTTCCAAACAGATTTATCACGATATAGCAATAAAGTAAATCCTAAAATAGTAATATTGCCCAAGCCTTTAACTGTATCCTTTTTTAGATAGCTAGAAAAAGGATAATTGGTTAAGGTTATAACTGTATCTGCATCGGATTTTGCAAGGGATACGGCTCTATTATTTATGAAGGTTGTATATTCTGTCTGACTAAATATTGATTTAGTATAAGCTAACAAGCTAAGAACTAATATAATCTTGATTTTTGAGTTCATTTGGTTGCGTACAACGTCGGCGGCTTTGGGCAGGTGTGGCATTTTCCAACTGTCCGCCCGGAACCGCAGTTGATTATTTTGTTTAGATGAAGTTAAGAACTAAAGCTCAAAATTGTTTGTCCAGCCGGAACCAAAGTTGAATAGCGCATAACTGCTGAAATTTTGTTTGTCCAGCCACACTTGCCCAAAACCGTTTGTTGTACGCTGCCCAGTTGATTGTGGCAGATATAAAGGGATATGCTTTTTCTGTACTTCAAAGTATATCCAGTTTGAATAAATTTTCCTGTTAGCTAAATTATTCTTTTTCGGCAGTTGAATACTAAATCGAACTCTATACTCTCCCTTGTCAAACAAATAATAGCCATTGATATTGAATTCCTGTATGTCACGTTGACCAATTTTTAGAGTGTCATACATATCATCCCAAGCCATTCCTGTACTGTCAAAACCAGGAGATTTATCAATGTTTGCCGTCTCCTGCAGTTTTTTATATTTTTTATTTTCTTTTTTCTCTACCTCAAAGCAATAGTCATCTTCACACAAGGAAAGATACCCAAAAGAAATATGCTTGTGAATGAGTATTTCTTTATCTGTTTGATTCTTGAAAATTAGTTTAATTGATAAGTCAGATTGTTTCGAGACATTAGAATTAGTAATTGAAGCATTTAACCTTAACCCCTTCTCCTGACTAAGTGAAGGAGTTATGAAACTTGCCAGAAAAAATATCGTCAAAGTAAGGTTTGAATACATAGAGTCAAGCAACTGTTTTGGGTAGCGTACAACGGGCCTGGCTTTGCGCAGACATGGAATTTTATGACTGTCTGCCCGAACCATTGCCGATAATTTTGTTTAGCTGAAGTTAAGAATTAAAGCCCAAAGTTGAATTGTCCGGCCGGAACCAAAGCTTGGCGATGCAGAAAAGTTGAAGTTTAGTTTGTCCTGCCATGATTGCGCAAAACCATGTGTTATAGGCTGGCGGCAGCCAGAAAGACTTTTTGCGGTGAAGCTTAAGCCCCGATTTTAAGAACGAATAAAGCAACTATCGCCCTACAAGCTGGCAAATTGAAAAGAAGTGCAGGCAGCAATTTGAATCAGCGCCAAAAACTGTATAAACGTGACTCCGCCGTATTGCCGATAACTGCAAAAACAACTACACTTTGCGGCCAGGAACAAGTTGAACGGAGCTGTGAGATTTAAAAGCGGCCAACCGTTGGGTAGCGGGTTGCGACTAACTCAAAAGAAGCTATGACTTGTAAGGCAAACTGAGAAGCGCCGCGAACAAGACTTGAGCGGCCAAGCCAACCGAAAAGCATTAGCGCTGGCGAAGTTATCGAAGCCCAAGCTGCCAGAAAGTAAAGGCGCTACAACAGAAAACCTGTAACTGCAGCCAAGCCGAATGAACTTTGAGCCGAATGTCGTAAAGCCGTCCATCAAGTATTGAAACAGAAAGGAGAGGAGCTGCGTGTTTTTGCCAGCGCATTTAGGAAAGTGTCCAACCGCAAAAAGATTAAGAGTATAATGCTGCCACCCTCTCGAAAACTAAGCTGCCAATTTTGTCTAAAAGCCAGCTAGCCTATAACGTCGGCGGCTTTGGGCTGGTGTGGTATTTTCCAACTGTCCGCCGGAACCGCAGCTGATTTTTTGTTTAGATGAAGTTAAGAACTAAAGCCCAAAATTGAACGTCCAGCCAGAACTGAAGACCCAGAGATGCAGTTAGCTGAAATTTGTTTGTCAAGCCACACTTGCCCAAAACCGTGTGTTGGCAGCAGTTTTATTGAGATTTCCAAATTTTGTAACCTTCTAATTCTTCCACGCTGACATTTTCATTTGCAATAACAACAGGTTTCCATTCTTCAAAAGCCTTTCTTGCTAATGGCGTATGTCCAATACCAAAACCGTCTTTATCGTTGATACTGCCCATACTTAAAGTTTTGAGGTCAATTTTGGATGGGCGAGTTGTGTATTTGTTTTTATAAATTCTCACATGAGCAATTTCAGAATCAATAACTAATACCTTAATAATTCCAAATTTGCCGTCTCCGTCTTCAACGGTACAAATTGCTCCTGCCTTAATTGTGTCAGTTGATTTTAGTTCTTCCATCTTGGTTGGTTCAATTGAATTCGTTACCGTTTGTGATTGCTGTTCTGTTTGATTTTGATCACTGCAACTAATGCATACACATGATAAGAGAATTAAGAGTAGAAGGTTATGAACAGCATTTTTAGTGTTTTTAATAGTCATAGAATTTATATTGAAAAGAAGTTGCTAAAAATTGCTGCCAACGTTGGGGGCTTTGCGCCGGTGGGGCGAGATGTTGTGTCCGCCCGGAACTGAAGCCCGGTGTTGTTGTTATAATGAAGTTAGCAAATAAAGCCGAAAAGAAATCCGTCTGCCCGATATGAAGCCGATAAGCGAGATGCAGCTGATGCCGGTTGTTCCGTCAAGCCCCACTGGAGCAAAACCCTATGTTGGCTGCCGTTTATTCCGATTGCTTTTCAAAATCAAATTCAGGAGAATCAAAAGCGTCGTTTTTCCCTATCACTATTGTCTTACCAATAAAATCACCAATCCTTTGACTTTTGTTGTTTCCCCGTGCTATTAAAAAGGCAATGAAACCAAAACACCAAGAAATTTCTATAACATCTGCAATTCTTCGTTTAAGAATTTGACTAAATGTTGCCTTTGATGCGTCTAATGAAACGACTTTTAAACCGACTAATTGGTGCCCTAGTGTGCCAGAGTAGATGGACTCAATAACTATGAAATATAAAAACCATAGAATAAATGGAGCAAAGGCAGGTAAACCAGTAACAGTTTTTCCGCCTTCTTCATTTGGTTCCCCAAAAACATAAATATAAACTATGGTGAGAAGAAAAATAAGTGTGTAGTCAATAATAGTAGCAGCAACTCTTTTTCCAATGTACTCTTTCGTTTTTGTCATACGGTGATTTTTGTAGGGTCTTTTAAATGGCAGCCAACGTTGGCGGCTTTGCGTCAGGTGTGGAATTAGAATTCCGTCCGCCCGGAACTGCTGCCGGTTGTTTTTGTTTAGCTGAAGATAAGAACTAAAGCTCAAAATAGAACGTCCAGCCCGAAACTGAAGCTGAAAAGACAACTAATGCTGAAGATTTAAATGTCGGCCACACTT
>JABLTH010018943.1_pt1 | contig 11942 bp, 10 predicted proteins | sample 7875711 | NCBI WGS metagenome assembly JABLTH01 (sample SAMN14941262, study PRJNA633318) | bioreactor metagenome | isolation source: bioreactor | place: China | collected 2019-03-05 | reverse complement strand
GTTTGCTCGGACGGTCTGACATGCGGTAGTGCTGTTCGTCGAGGCGGTAGGGGATATTCTGGTTGAGCAGGTAGATTTCCAGTTCTTTGGCGCTCTCGGCAAAGACATGGATTTCGGTATCGGCATGGGGCCCGGCGGTACCTTCCATGACGGCGCCGGTCAGGTAGGGCTGGAATTTCTGCAATAGCCGCATGGTATGCAGCGCGGCCTGCCGCAGTTCCAGCAGGTGAGCGGCATCGCTTTCATCTGCGTAAAGCGCGTGATATTCACGCAAGGCCGCATCAATTTCGCCGTTGGTCGGCAAGGGCGCATCTTGCGTGATGCCCATGGCTTTGATGGCTTTGCGTTTGGCGCGCGCATAGTCACTGATGCCTTCTTCAAACATCAGGCGCGCGGCAGATTGGGCAATTTCTTGCCTCAAGTCACTCGTAAAATCATCAAACATACTTTAGGCTTTTCGTAGATTGATTGCTAATTCGGGCTCAGCAGCTTGGCTGCCGGATTGGCTGGCAGTTTTCTATCCTCATTGTTGCCACTGTGTTCGCCGATCAGGCGCTCCAAAAAGGAGGGCTCTTCCTCTTCGGGCGCATGTTCACCCTCCGGGTCAAACAAGCCAGGCAGTGTTTCGGGTTTGGATTGTGGCAAGTGCTCTTCATAAAAATACTCATAAATGCCCGCATCGTCTTCGCTGATCTGCGCACCGGTGTAAGCATCTACTTTCAATTGCAAGACGCCCTCAGGCACTTTGTATTGATAAATCGGCTGACCTGACAGGGTTTGCTGCATATAGCGTATCCAGATAGGTAAAGCTGCGCGGCCACCAGTTTCGCCTCGGCCCAGGTTGTGCGGGTTGTCATAACCCACCCACGCGACTGCCACCTCTTTTGGGTGGTAGCCAGCAAACCAGGCATCAAACTGGTCGTTGGTGGTGCCAGTTTTACCGGCAATGTCGGGGCGGCGCAATGACAGTGCTGCGCGCGCAGTCCCATCTCTCACCACGTCTTGTAGCATGGTGGTAATGATGAAGGCGTTGCGCTGGTCAATCACCCGCTCGGCGGAGACATGTTTGCCTGGTTGCACGGCCTGAATCACCTTGCCGCGGCTGTCCGTGATCTTTTCGATCAGGTAAGGATGCACCTGATAGCCACTATTGGCAAAGGTGGCATACGCGGCCGTCAGCTGCCAGACCGTGGTTGAGCCAGCGCCCAAGGCGGTAGACAGATAGGCCGGGTGATCCTTGGGGTCAAAGCCAAATTTGCGCAGGTAGTTTTGGGCATAACGCGCGCCAATCGCATTCATAAGCCGGATTGAGATGGTGTTTTTGGATTGCGCCAGTGCTTCACGCAAACGCATCGGACCAGCATATTTTTCATCGTAGTTGCGCGGCTCCCAGCTGCTGTTGCTGCCAGTCTCGGTGGAGGTGAAACTGATCGGTGCGTCTTCAAACACACTGGCAGGGGAATAGCCTTTTTCAAGCGCTGCAGAGTAAATAAATGGTTTAAAGCTGGAGCCGGGTTGACGGCGACCCTGGGTGACATGGTTATATTTGTTGCGCTGGAAACTGAAGCCACCGATCAGCGCTTGTACCTGTCCGGTTTCAGGATTGAGTGCCATAAAGCCACTTTCCACTTCTGGCAGTTGTACTACCGACCATTCTTCACTGTTTTGATATACGCGAATGACCGCGCCCGGCTTGAGTGACAAGGGGGTGGGTTTGGCGGGCGGCATATGGTTTTTGACCAGCAGCAATGATTTGTCCTGCAGCTTGAGTACCTGGCCGCGCTTGGTGACCAAAGTGAGCAGGTTGGGTTCCACCTTGGTGACCAAGGCGGGCACAAATTGGTTGTAAGTGACAAAATCACGCAATAAATCAGCGGCTTCCGACGCCCTGAGTGTTGCCGGTAATGGCAACACTTGCTCTGCGCCACGGAACCCGTGCCGCAACTCAAAATTGATGATGCCTTGAATCATGGCCGTATTGGCAGCAGCCTGGTGTTTGCTATTGATGGTGGTATAAACACGCAAACCGCTGGTATAAGCCTTCTCACCATAGCGTTTATACAAGCTTGCCCTGACGATCTCGGCCACGTATTCCCCGCCCAGTGCCTGGATTTGGCGTCTGGATGACTGGAATTTAAGCGGTGCTTTTAATGCTTCTTGATAGGCTTGATCAGAGATCATGCCATAGCGGTGCATGTCGCGGAGTACTTCGTGCTGACGGTTAATGGCGTAGTCGGGATGAATGTAGGGATCGTATTTGCTCGGCGCTTTGGGCAAGCCTGCCAGTAACGCGGCTTCGGCCAGGTTCAGTTGTTTCAAGTCTTTGTCATAGTAGGTTTTGGCGGCAGTCGCAAAACCATAGGCGCGCTCACCGAGGTAAATCTGGTTGAGATAGAGCTCCAGAATCTTGTCTTTGCTAATGGCATGTTCAATTTTGATCGCCAGCAAGGCCTCTTTAATCTTGGTCCATAGATTGCGTGGCGTATCTGGATTGCTGAAAAAGTTTTTAGCCACCTGCATGGTGATGGTGCTGGCGCCTTCGTGCCCGCGTCCGGTCAGATTGTTTCGAATCGCCCGCAAAATGCCTGTGGTATCAATGCCGTTGTGCTGGTAAAAGCGACGGTCTTCAATCGCCAGAATGGCGTCTTTCATGACTTTGGGCGTTTGTTCAATCGGTACGAATGCGCGGCGCTCCTGACCAAATTCAGCCATCAAGCCGCCATCGGCGTCATAGACCCGCAGGGGCAATTTGGGGTGGTAATCCGTCAGTGCATCAATCGAAGGCAGGGAAGGATAGAGGATGCTGATCATCAATACCAGCAAGGCTGCGACGATCAAACTGCCAGTAATGAAGAGGAAAAGAAGGGACTGCAACCAGGTTCTTGAATTCATGCGTCTTGCTGCCATCGAGAGAATTACCTATGAATTGTAATCTTTTTTTGCTGATTCATAGGCAGTTAATTATGGAATCATGCAAATAATCAGGATTTCCCTGACTCGCAAAAATACATGTAAGCCATTGTTTACCCACTCGAATGCATGAGTTGGCATGGATGATGCATAGCAAGTCGGGCATGTAACTATTTATGAAGGGCAATACCGTTGAGTCTGGGCTTTTTACAGCGCAAAAAAACCAGTTTTATTGGTGTGGATGTCAGTGCAACCGCCGTCAAGATGGTGGAGCTCAGTGCCATTGGCAAGCAGCAATTCCGGCTGGATGGCTATGCCAATGTCACGTTGCCTAAAGGCGCAATCAGTGACGGCAATATCAATGATCTCACCCAGGTGGCTGAGAGCATGCGTGCCGCCTGGCGATTGCTGGGTTCGCGTGCACGTCAGGTAGTCTTGGCCTTGCCAACTGCGGCGGTGATTTCCAAGCGCGTGATTATGCCTGCCGGATTGCGCGAAGAAGACATGGAGCTGCAAGTCGAGTCTGAGGCAAATCAGTACATCCCGTTCCCGCTCGACGAAATGAATCTGGACTTTCAGATATTGGGCCCGATGGGGAAAAGCACCGATGAAGTGGAGGTGCTGATTGTGGCGGCCAAGAAAGAAAAAATCGATGACCGGGTGGCCGTGGCTGAAGAAGCCGGGCTCAAGGTGCAGATCATGGATGTTGAGGCCTATGCGACAGAAACGGCTTACCGTCAGATTTTGAGACATTTGCCTGATCACAGTAAAAAAACCGTGACCATGATTCTGGATATCGGTGCCTTTGTGACCCACATCAATGTGATGGTAGGCACACACTCCGTCTATGCACGAGAGCAAGCCTTTGGTGGGGCGACCTTGTCGCAAGAGATTCAGCGCCGGTTTGGCTTGTCGCCTGAAGAAAGCGAAATCGCCAAGCGTCAAGGCGGATTGCCAGCTTCTTATGCGCAGGAAGTGTTGCAGCCGTTTTTACAAAACCTGGCGGCTGAGGCTGCCAGAGCCGTTTCATTTTTCACTAACTCCACCCAATACAACAAAGTTGATCATCTGTTGTTGGCTGGTGGCGTGGCGGCAACCGATGGCTTGGCGGCACTCATTGAAGAAAAAACCGGCGTGCATAGCTTGGTGGCGAATGCTTTTCAGGGCATGGCGCTGGCCAGCAAGATTAAACCTTCCCAGCTTGAGACAGATGCCCCAGCCCTCATGATTGCCTGCGGACTGGCGCTACGCGGGGTGGATGCATGATTAAAGTCAATTTGCTGCCGCATCGTCAGATCCGGCGTGCCGAGCGTCAACGTGAGTTTGGCTTGATGGCGGCATTGGTGGCCGTCGCGGCCGCAGCCATTTTATTTGTGAGCTGGAGCTATATCCACAGCAAAATCCAGGCGCAGCAAGCACGGAATCAGCGGCTGCAAGACGAAATGGCAAGGCTGGATACCGAAATTGCCAATATTGGCAAACTGAAGGATCAGATCAAGCATGTTTTGGAGCGCAAGCAGATTGTTGAGGGCTTGCAAAGTGACCGTAACCAGGCGGTGCTGATTTTGGATGAATTGGCCAGACAACAACCCGAAGGTGTCTATCTCAAGAGCGTAAAACAGCTTGAGGATGAAATTGAGCTCAAAGGTGTGGCCGATACCAATGCCCGAGTGGCGACGCTGGTGCATAACCTGGCTAGCTCAACCATTATGCACAGCCCTAACCTGGTTGAAATCAAAGCCATCACCAACGTACAAGCAATCAAGGAGTATGAGTTTGTCTTGCGCGTGACCTTGAAGCGGGATGCTCCCCCTGCGGCGGACAAGCAAACCCCGGTGCCGGCTAAAGGATGACCTCGTATGCAATTGTCTGACTTTAACAATATTGATTTAAAAAATGCCGGTAACTTGCCGGTGCCAATGAAGGCGGCCTTGCTGGCGATGCTGGCTGCTGCCTTGCTGTTACTTGGCTACTTGTTTCTGCTCAATCCCAATCTCAAGGAATTAAAAGCAGAACAGGAAAAAGAGCAGGGGCTGCGTGATGAATACCTGGCCAAGAAAGTCCAGGCCTTGAGAATGAATGCCTATGAGCAACAGGTGGTCGAGATTCAGCATACCTTTGGCACGCTGTTGAAACAATTGCCGGATAAATCCGAAATGGATGGCTTGCTGACCGATATCAATCAGGCTGGATTAAGCCAGGGACTTTCATTTGAAGGCTTTGTGCCTTTGCCTGAAATATTTGCCGAGTTTTATGCCGAGAAGCCCATCAATATCAAGGTGTTGGGGCATTACCATGATCTGGGCGCCTTTGTGACAGAGGTCGCCAAGCTGTCACGCATCGTGACCTTGCATAACTTGCATATTCAGCCTGCAGGCAAAGATGACAAGCAGCCGCATAAAGACATGCTGGTGATGGAGGCCGTTGCCAAAACATATCGCTATCTCGATGCCGAGGAAGTGGCGGCGCGTAAGGCACTGGAAAGCAAGGCGGCTAAAAAATGACGATCAATCTGCAATGGATCCCGGTTGGATTGGCGCTTCTGCTGACCGCATGCGGTAGTAAGCAGGATGATGATCTCACCCAGTTTATGAATGAAGCAAACCAGACCATGGTGGCGCCGATAGAAGCATTGCCACAGGTACAAGGGTTTGCGCCCAAACAATATAACGCAGACGGTGTGTTGCATGATCCGTTTGTGCCCCGCAAGGCCGCGGTACACAACACGAATCAGCCTGACTTGAAACGGCCTAAAGAGCCGCTGGAAGCCTATCCGCTCGAAAGTCTGAAGTTTGTCGGCGTGATGAGCAAGAAAAGCATTATGTTTGCCACCATCCAAACGCCGGATAACCTTATTTACCAGGTCAGGCCGGGGTCTCATTTGGGAGAGCGGTTTGGTGTGGTCACGGCTTTGGGTGAGAACCGGCAAAGCCTGAAATATGAACTGAAGGTAAAAGAGACGATTCAAGACCCGGTTAGCGGTGAATGGTCTGAGCAAATGACAACGTTGGAACTGCAGGAACATCAATGATGAAAATATTTCCTAATCATATTGTCCGATTGGCATTGCTGATCGCCATGGCTGCCCAGATTGGTTTTGTGGCAGCAGAACCAACAGACGGAAAAAACCAGCTGCAGGCCGTGGAAGCCACCTTGCAACCCGGTGCCAAGCTGAATGTGCAGTTGCAGTTGTCGCAACCATTGGCAAGCGCGCCTGTTAGCTTCACGTTAAGTAATCCGCCCAGAGTGGTTTTTGATCTGCCGAATGCCATCAATGCGACAGGGAAAAATGTGATCCCGATCAATCAGGGGGTGTTGAAATCGGTACAGATCGCGCAAAGCAATGACCGTAGTCGAGTGGTGTTGAATTTAACCAAATCTGTACAGCACCAATTGCAATTACAGGGTGCATCCCTGATGGTCGGGTTGATTCAGGAGGCTCAGGAGGTGCCAGTCGCTGCGGCTGCAGCGAAACGCTTTTCGGAGCAAGCGTCGGGTGCAGCACATAAAATTGAGCACATTGATTTTGTGCGTGGCAGAAATGGTGAAGGCCGGATACTGGTTGATTTGTCGGATAGCCGGGTGGGCGTGAATGTACGTAATGCCGGTAAAACCGTGGTGATTGACTTCGCCGATACCGAGTTGCCCGAAGCGCTGCAACGCCGTTTAAATGTGATTAACTTTAATACCCCCGTGTTGTATGTGGATGCATTACGTCACGCGCATCAAGCGCAAATCGTGATTGAACCGCAAGGCGATTGGGAGCAATCGGCTTATCAGACCGATAAACGGTTGGTGGTGGATATCCGTCCGCTGGCAAAAGACCCGAACAAGCTGATTCAAGGCTCCAAGCAGGGCTATGCAGGGGAGAAGTTATCGCTTAACTTCCAGCGGGTTGATGTGAGGGATGTGTTGAAAGTGATCGCTGACTTCACCGGTAAAAATATTGTGGTCAGCGATGCGGTTTCGGGCAGCGTGACCATTGGTCTGAAAGATGTGCCCTGGGATCAGGCGCTGGATGTGATCATGAAAAGCAAAGGGTTAGACATGCGCGTCAATGGCAGCGTGATCTCGATTGCGCCAGCCGAGGAGTTTGCCGCGAAAGAGAAAGCACAACTGACCGCAGAAGCCGAGCGCGAGACACTGGAAGCATTACGTACAGAAGTTTTCTCGCTCAAATATCAGAAAGCCATGGACTTCAGGAATATGCTGCTGGGGGGTGGTGCGGGCACCACCGGAAGCAGTGGAGGGTCCAGTCCGTCCATGAGTGTTGGTGCGACTGGCTCTTCAGGCGGACGGATGAACCGTATCTTGTCTCAACGTGGTAGTGTGACTTTTGATGCCAGGACAAACACGATATTTGTGCAGGACACGCCGAGAAAACTGGATGAGGTGCAAGCCATCATCAATAAGGTGGATGTGCCTGTGAAGCAGGTGATGATTGAGTCACGCATGGTGATTGCCTCAAACACCTTCTCTAAAGCGTTGGGTGCACGGTTTGGTATTTCACAGACCGGTACACCAGGTACGGGGACAGGGATTTCAATTGGAGGGAGCTTGGGAAATAAACCGACCGCTTTTACACCGTCGACGAGCCCAACGACGCCAAGTACCTTTACTTTGGGTAACCAAGGAGGGACTATGCAGGCCCTATCCTTGAATACTGACCGACTCGCTAGTGGGTCTAATACACTTCCAACCGCCAACTACACAATTAGCTCCAATGGTCAGCCTGATCTCATGTCCAATCTGCCAGTCACCAATGCTTATGGCGGCATCGCACTCAGTTTGCTCAAGCTCTCGGCTAACTTGCTGCTGAATCTGGAATTGTCTGCACTGGAAGCCGACGCACGCGGCAAAGTGATTTCAAGTCCGCGCGTAACCACAGCCAATCAGCAAAAAGCCCGTATTGCACAAGGCGTGGAGATTCCATACCAAACTGCGACCAGCAGTGGGGCGACAGCCGTCAGCTTTAAAAAGGCCGAGTTGAGCCTGGAGGTGACGCCACAAATTACACCAGACCAGAAAATTATTATGGATCTCGATGTGCGCAAGGATAGTAAGGGTGAGGATACCCCAGGCGGTGTCGCGATCAACACGCAAAACGTGCAAACGCAAGTGCTGGTGGGTAACGGTGAGACCGTGGTATTAGGCGGGATTTACGAGCAAGTGTCGCGTAAATCTACGGACAAGGTGCCATTTTTTGGTGACTTGCCTGTGGTGGGTTATGCCTTCAAGCGCAACACCAGACAGGAAGATAAAACGGAGTTGCTGATCTTTATCACGCCTAAAGTCATGGACGAAACGCTGGCCTTGAACTGATCATTGCATGGCTTGCTGAACGATTACTGACAGCAGACAGGCTTTGCCTTAAAATGCCCAACTGAACAGTTGGGCATTTTTATGGGTACGCAAATACCAAATAACATTTTTTTGATCGGGTTGATGGGGGCAGGCAAGACCACAGTTGGCAAATTGATTGCCAAAAGTCTGGGCAAAACCTTCTACGACACGGATCACGTCATTGAGCAGCGCACGGGCGTTAAAATCCCGACCATCTTCGAGCTGGAAGGCGAAGCTGGCTTCCGCAAGCGCGAGACCGCCACGCTAGAGGAGTTTGCGCAGCAGGAAAATATCGTGCTGGCCACTGGCGGCGGTGCCATCATCGCACCGGAAAACCGCGAAATTCTCAAAAAATATGGCTATGTGATCTATTTGCGTGCAAATGTGAATGAGCTGTATTTACGCACGCGCAACGATAAAAACCGACCGCTGCTACAGAATGTCGATGTCAAAGCCAAATTGGAACAATTGTTCCATGCCCGCAATCCACTCTATACCGAGACTGCACACCTGATCGTCGATACCGGTCATCAGCCAGTCGCAGTGATTATCCAAAAAATTGAGAGCGCCCTGAAAGCGTTGGAGCCGTCATGCAAACCTTAACCGTCAGCCTGGCTGACCGTAGCTATCCTATCCATATTGGGAATGGCCTGTTACATCAGGCAGACCTGATATTGCCTCACCTCAAGCGCAAGCAAGTGGCGATTGTCAGTAATACAACGGTCGCGCCTTTGTATATGCAGAGTATTGCCCAGCCACTGCGAGAGGCAGGCGTGAGCGTGATTGAAATCATTTTGCCGGATGGCGAGGCCTATAAAAATAATGAGACCTTGCAAATGATTTATGATCATCTGCTACAACACCGCTGCGAGCGGAATACCACGCTGATTGCGTTGGGTGGAGGGGTGATTGGCGATTTGACCGGGTATGCTGCGGCGACCTATTTGCGCGGCGTGCCGTTTATTCAGGTGCCTACGACTCTGCTCTCGCAGGTGGACTCCAGTGTCGGTGGTAAAACCGGCATCAACCATCCGCTCGGCAAAAACATGATAGGCGCGTTTTATCAGCCCAAGCTGGTACTGGCGGATATTGATACCTTGAGAACCTTGCCGCAACGCGAGTTGTCTGCCGGCGTGGCTGAGGTTATCAAGTACGGGCTGATTCGGGATGCTGATTTTTTTAATTGGCTGGAAATCAATATGCCCGCCCTGATGGCGCTGGATCATGCCGTAGCCAGCTATGCCATTTACCGTTCATGTCAGAACAAGGCCGAAGTGGTTGTTGCGGATGAGCATGAGCAAGGCGAGCGCGCCTTGCTCAATCTGGGCCATACGTTTGGTCATGCCATCGAAAATGCCATGGGTTACGGTGTCTGGCTGCATGGCGAGGCAGTGGCGGCGGGTACCGTGATGGCGGCTGACTTATCGCAACGCATGGGCTGGCTGGATGCGGCACAAGTCGCGCGTATCAAAACCATCATGCACGCTGCCAGCTTGCCGGTGACTGCCCCTGATTTAGGCGCGGACGAGTATTTGCGTTTGATGCAACTGGACAAGAAAGTGGCCGATGGCCGCATTCGCCTGATTCTGCAACAGGCGATAGGTAAAGCCGTGATCACGGCTGATTACGATGCAGATAAACTTAAACAGACGCTTTCGCTGGCGGCCTGATTCAGAAAGCCCATGATGACACTCGCCGTTTTTGCTGCCCATCCAGAACAGTCTCGTGGCCGCAAGGTCGGCGAGCAGGAGTCCCCGTTGCGCAATGTTTTTCAGCGTGACCGCGACCGGATTATTCATTCCACGGCCTTTAGGCGACTCGAATACAAAACGCAGGTATTTGTAAACCATGAAGGTGACCTGTTTCGCACGCGTCTGACGCATAGTATCGAGGTCGCGCAACTGACACGCGGTATCGCGCGCACCTTGGGCTTGCACGAAGATTTGGCCGAGGCTATCGCGCTGGCGCATGATCTTGGGCACACCCCGTTTGGCCATGCCGGACAAGATGCGCTCAATCATTGCATGAAAGACTATGGCGGTTTTGAGCACAACCTGCAGTCCTTGCGCGTGGTCGATCTGCTGGAAAACCGCTATGCCAGTTTTGATGGCTTAAACCTCACTTTCGAAGTCCGTGAAGGTATCCTCAAACATTGCTCGCGCAAAAATGCGCAACTTCTAGGCGATGTCGGTGAACGTTTCTTGCGCGGTGAGTCGCCCAGCCTTGAGGCCCAAGTCACCAACTTTGCTGACGAAATTGCCTATAACAATCATGACGTGGATGACGGCTTACGTTCCGGCCTCATCACCATCCAACAGCTATCCAATATCCAGCTATTTGCCGAAAATATGCATGAGGTTAAAAAGCAATATGGCGAGATTGAGGAAAAACGGCTCATCCATGAAACCATCCGCCGCATGATCAATGTGCTGGTGGTTGATTTATGTCAGCATAGCCAGCAAGCGATTGCGCAGTTGAATCCGGGCAGCGTAGACGATGTGCGCAAAGCACCCGCTTATCTAGTCGGCTTTAGCCAGCCGGTCGTGCAAAAGAATCACGAATTAAAACAGTTTTTGCGCAAGCACCTCTATCAGCACTACCGGGTCAATCGCATGAGTGCCAAGGCCAGGCGGATTATTGAAGAGTTATTTAAGACCTTTATGGATAATCCGGCCTTGATGCCTGACGAGCACCAATTGGCCGCCAAGCAGGATCAGGCGCGGGCGGTGGCTGATTACATTGCCGGGATGACTGACCGTTATGCCATCCGTGAGCACAAACGCTTGTTTGCGGTTGAGGAGCACTGGTAGTGCGTGGATGATGGCGATGCAATAAAACAAGTGCAATAAAAAAGCTGCCCTTAGGCAGCTTTTTTATTGCTTGATAGCTTTAGCCTTATTTGGCGACTTGTTTCTCGCGCATTTCATCCAGCGTTTTGCAGTCTATGCACAAGGTGGCGGTTGGGCGTGCTTCCAGGCGCTTGAGGCCAATTTCGATCCCGCAGCCTTCGCAGTAGCCGTAGTCACCGCTGTCAATGTTACGCAAGGTTTCGTCGATTTTCTTGATCAGTTTGCGCTCACGGTCACGGTTGCGCGGTTCTAGCGCCATGTCAGATTCCTGGCTGGCACGGTCATTCGGGTCAGCAAAGCTGGTCACTTCGTCCTGCATGGTATGCACGGTACGATCAATATCGTGACTCAATTCTGCTTTCCAGTCATTCAGGATTTTGCGGAAGTGATCCTGCTGCTTTTTATTCATGTATTCCTCACCGGCGGCGGGCTGGTAAGGGGTAAAGGATTTGTTAACGGTATCTGCCATGATGGTTCCAACGAACGAAACTTCGAATAGTGAATGCCTGTAGCGGCATGGTTTATTGCATTACGTCAATCAACAATCGCGCGAGTTTACACCAGTTTCAAACCCCTGCAAAGCCTATTCGCAAGGGCAAGACTGCTTCGGCTTAAGCTTGCTCACTGAGTTCCAGCGCCTTCAAGGTATTTTCCATCAGCGTGGCTACAGTCATTGGGCCGACGCCACCAGGCACCGGCGTAATATGGCTGGCACGCTGGCTGGCAATCGCAAAGTCAACGTCGCCGGTGATCTTGCCATCAGGCAGGCGATTAATCCCAATATCGACCACAATAGCGCCAGGTTTAATCCACTCACCCTTGACCAAGCCAGGCTTGCCC
>JABLTH010010227.1_pt1 | contig 11945 bp, 5 predicted proteins | sample 7875711 | NCBI WGS metagenome assembly JABLTH01 (sample SAMN14941262, study PRJNA633318) | bioreactor metagenome | isolation source: bioreactor | place: China | collected 2019-03-05 | reverse complement strand
GGTGCCGAGATCCCGAACGAGTCGGCCGAGCGCCTGGGCCCGCGCGCATTCCACCTGCCGGCGCGCTCGGTGTCGACGATCGTCTGGCCGGCGCGCTGACCGCGGCGCACGTCGCGCTCGGCGGGACGCCGAGCGTCACGCCGCGCGACCGCTGCGGATCCTCGGAGAACCGTCAGCCGGCGTTCGCGTCCGCCGAGCCGGCCAGCCGCGCGAGCGGCGTCGTGATCCGCCACGCGCCGGCGGCGCGCGGCGGCGGCCGGTGCACCGCGACACCTTCGGGCGTCGCTTCGACGCCGAGCGCCTTGAGCAGTGCGAGCAGCGGCCCCGCATGCGCGTTCGAGTTCATCACGGGAAACTCGCGCATCGGCGTTGCGGGCTGGACGTAGGTCTCGCCGGGGCGCTCGCCGAAGTGCGCGTTGTACGCGTCGGGCGCGCTCCAGATGCCGTACCACACGTGCGGGTACGCGCGCGCGTGCGCGGCGAGCGTCTGCTTCTCGAGGCAGCGCCACGCGCGCTCCGGGTCGTGGAGCGCGAGGCCCCAGACGGTGATCGCCGAGACGAACGCCCAGACGCCTCCGTTCGTGTCCCAGCCCGCGGGAAGGAGCCCGGCGCGTACGGGATGCGGGCGGTCGAGGATCGTGGGGCCGATCGGTGACGGATCGCAGCAGCGCGAGACGATCGCGTCCGCGAGCGTTCGCCGCTGCGCATCGCTGCCGAGGCGAGCGACGAGGCACAGCGCGTTGGCGTCGAGGAACAGGTGCTCGCGGCCGAGCTCGCCGCCCGCCCCGTCGTAGCCGCGTAGAAACCAGCGCCCCGTCCACGCGCCTCTCATCGCTTCGCGCACGCCTTCGGCGAGCGAGCGCATCGCGGCGCCTTCCTCGGGAAGCAGCTCGGCCGCACGCGGGAGGACGTACACCGCGAGCGCCGAGTTGAACGACGACTCGCCGCGGCGATGAAAGGCGCGCCGGCTCGGAGCGAAAGCCGTGATCGGGTCGTTCCAGTCGCCGCTGCCGGCGCGGAGCAGGCCATGCGGGCCGAGGCCGACACCGTCGCGAAGGTGGCGCCACGCGCGAAGCAGCGCGGGGCGGGCCTCGTCGAGAAACTCGCGGTCACGCGCCGACCAGACGTAGTCCGTCACGGCCCACAGCAGAAAGAGGGGCAGATCGGAAGGCGCGGCGTGGATGCCGGCGGAGGTCGGAACGCCCGCGCCCGTGTGCGCATAGTGCAGCGACCCGTCGCGCCGGACGAGCCGGAGGCAGAGCCGCAGCAGGTCTCGCGCGCCCGCCGGATCGATCAGCGACAGCGGGAGCGACGCGATCGCGTAGTCGCGCGGCGCTCCCTGCAGGCCGTGGACGTACGAGTATGCCGAGCCCTGCGGAAGGTACCTGCAGCCGAGAACGGTGTCGCGGACCTGCGCGCTTCGCAGGTAGAGCGCGTGCCACGACGTCTCGCGCGCGAGCGCGGGCGCCGACGGAAGGTCGAGCCGCCACACGCCCTGCCAGCGACGGGCGCTCTCGTGCGGCGATGCCGCACGCAGCGCATCGAGGGCGGCCGGGACGTCGCCGTGCTTCGAGAAACCCACGGCGAACGAGAGTCTCGCCTGCCGCGATCCGCGGGCAAGCGCGACCTCGGCCTCGATGTCGGTTCTGCGGCCGCGCGCGGCGGCGCGGAGAATCGCGCCGCGCTCGCCGAGGGCCGCAACGAACACGACGCCCGGAACCCGCGGCAGCAGCGAGCGCCGGGACGGGCCTCGGCTCGACGTCGCCGGCTCGAGCAGCACGGCCCCGAGCGCCGGGTCGACCCGGGGGCGCAGCCGCAGCCGCCAGCCGAGCGCGCGGCGAACGGCGTCGGTCGCGGCGCGCGAGACCGAGCTCGCGGCGAGCATCGCGTCCCAGAGCGCGCGCTCGCGAAGCGTCGCCGTTCGCGGCGCGGCGATGCGGCGCGACATGAGGCCGCCCACGAGGAGCGGAAAGGGCGCGAAGCTCCAGCGTTCGGTGAAGGCGGGCGGCAGCTCGCCTTCGAGCGAGACGTCGACGCGAAGGCCGGCCGTCTCTCCGAACGGAGCCCAGACACGGCGGACGATGCGCAGGTTGCCCGCGTCTCGCTCCCACTGCGCGTAGCCGAACCCGAAGCGCGTACAGAGCTCGGCGGGCGCGGCGAGCGGCACGGGGAGCGAGAGGCGAACGAGCCCCTCGTCCCACGCGTAGAGCGTCACCGATCCGTCGGCGTGCGCCGTCGCCGTGATCCGGTCGTTTCCGACCTGGTGCCAGACGTCCTCGCGAACGGCGCTCCCGCGAAGATCGAAGCAGGCGAGGTCCTCCTCGTCTCGCTCCCAGTCGCCGAAATCGCCGCCGTCGCCTTCCGTCACCACGGGCCTCCGCTGCGCCACAGCATACGCTCGGCCGCGTCCGCGTTCCGGCGCTCGGCCGCTACGCCCTCGCACAGCGACGGGTGCGCGGGCTGCGGCGGACTTGCGGGAGGTCTCAGGCCGCTCGCAGGCGGCGCGCGGCCCGGCGGTTCCGGTCCCACTTCTCGATCGTGATCACCGGCAGGATGATCGCTCCGACGAGCGTCGCCCACAGCCAGTCGATCGGCGCGAGCGGCGCGGAGCCGAAGATCGAATTCATGAACGGCGCATAGACGTACGTCGCCTGCAGGACGAGGAGCGACGCGATCCCGACGAAGATCGTCTTGTTGCTGAAGACGCCGAGCGACCGGAGCGAGTGGCGCAGCGAGCGGCAGTTCAGCAGATAGAAGATCTGGAACACGATCACGGTGGTGACGGCCATCGTCTGGGCCTCGGCCAGGAGGAGGGCCTGCGTGAGGTGCCCGTTGCCCGGCGCTCCCACGAGCGGCAGATCGCGGAAGTACTCCCAGACGAACAGTCCGGTCGCTCCCGCGCACATCAGCGTCGCCGCGACGAAGGTGCGAACGATCACGAAGCGCGAGAGCACGGGCTCGTCGGGGCTGCGCGGCGGCCGCTGCATCACGTTGCGCTCGCGCGTCTCGAAGGCGAGCGGGAGCGCGAGCGCCACCGTCGCGACCAGATTGATCCAGAGGATCTGCGTCGGCTCCATCGGGAGCAGCAGCTCGCGAACCAGCGTCACGCTGCCGCCGACCTCCCGCTCGACGCCGTCGAACGGGAAGACCGCCACCGCGACGATGAGGATCATCGCGAGGCCGAGATTCGTCGGCAGCACGAACGCGAGGCTCTTCACGAGGTTGTCGTAGACACGGCGGCCCTCTTCGACCGCGGCCGTGATCGAGGCGAAGTTGTCGTCGGTGAGGACGATCGCCGCTGCCTCCTTCGCGACGCTCGTCCCGGTGATTCCCATCGCGACGCCGATGTTCGCCTGCTTGAGTGCGGGAGCGTCGTTGACGCCGTCGCCGGTCATCGCGACGACCTCGCCGCGGCGCTGCAGCGCCCGCACGAGGCGCAGCTTGTGCTCGGGGGCGACCCGCGCGAAGACGTGAGTCGTTGCGACGGCCTCGTCGAGCGCTTCATCGCTCATCTCGGCGATGCGCTGTCCGGTGATGACGGGCGGCAGCTCGCCGGGACGCGTGTGCAGATGGAGCCGGGCGCCGATCGCGCGCGCGGTCGACGGATGATCGCCGGTGATCATCTTGACGGTGATCCCGGCGCGGTGGCAGTGCTCGATCGCCTCGATCGCCTCGGGCCTCGGAGGGTCGATCATTCCCTGGAGGCCGAGGAGCGTGAGGCCGCCCCGGACGTCGTCCGGGTCGAGCCCGCCGTGTCCCGCCGGCACCCGGCGTGCGGCAATCGCGAGCACGCGCATGCCTCGGGCCGCCATGTGCTCGACCTTGCCGAGCGCCGCGGCGGAATCGAGCGGTGCGCCGGCCGCGTCCGCGCAGCGCCGCAGCACCACCTCCGGCGCGCCCTTCATCAGAATCGTCGCGTCGGCGGGCGACGCAGCGAACGAGAGCGGGCCTGCCGCGTGCAGCGTCGCCATGAACTGATGCTCGCTCTCGAACGGGATCGCGTCGCGCCGCGCGAAGCGCTCGCGGGCCTTCGCGGTGTCGATGCCGAGCTTCTCGGCCGCGACGACGAGCGCTCCCTCGGTCGGATCCCCGTTCACCGACCAGACGCCGGCCTTGCATTCGAGCGTCGCGTCGTTGCACAGGGCGCCGGCGCGCAGCAGATCCGCGACCGAGTCCGGCACCGAATCCGCCGCTGCGCCGCTGCCGAGCAGGTCGCCCTCCGGCGCGTACCCGACGCCGCTGAGCGCGAAGCCGCCGCCGCCCGGCGTCCAGATCTCCTGCACCGTCATCTCGTTGCGGGTGAGCGTTCCGGTCTTGTCCGAGCAGATGACGGTGGTCGACCCGAGCGTTTCGACGGCCGGCAGTCGCCGCACCACGGCGCGCCGCGCCGCCATTCGCTGAACGCCGATCGCGAGCGCGATCGTGACGATCGCCGGAAGGCCCTCGGGGATCGCTCCCACGGCGAGCGCGATCGCGAAGATCACCGTCTCGCGCAGGGCGGGAACGAGCTGCGCGCCGGTTTCGGCCATCGTCCGCCACGTTCCGATTCCGAGCATCGCGACCGAGATCGCGAGGATCGCGACCGTGAGCTGGCCCGCGATCCTCGCCAGCGCGAGCGTGAGAGGCGTCTCGAGGCCGGTCGTCTCTCCGAGCAGCTGCGAGATGCGTCCGAGCTGTGTGCCGGCTCCCGTCTCGACGACGACGGCGGTCGCGGTGCCGTAGGTCACGAGCGTCCCGCCGAAGACCATGCAGGTGCGGTCGCCGACGCCGGCGTCCGCGGCGACGGGCGCGAGGCCCTTTTGCGCGGGGACGCTCTCGCCGGTGAGCGCCGCCTCGTCGCAGTGCAGGCTGCGCGCTGCGACGAGGCGCATGTCGGCCGGCACGCGGTCGCCGCTCGCGAGCAGCACCACGTCGCCCGGAACGAGCTCGGCCGCCTCGATTCCGACCTTTCGGCCGTCGCGCAGCGCCGTCACGTTCTCGGGAACCATTCGCGACAGGGAGTCGATCGCCCGTCCGGCCTTGAACTCCTGAACGAAGCCGATCAGCGTGTTGAGCACGACGACGGCGAGGATCACGACGCCGTTCTTGACGCCTCCGGTGGGATCGACCGCCATCGACGCGACACCGGAGGCGAGGAGGACCCAGATCAGCGGGTTGTCGATCTGCCGCCAGAGCAGGGTGAGCGCGGAGTCGCCGCGGGCGCGGGGCAGGAGGTTGGGGCCCGTGCGAGCGAGGCGTTCGCGCGCCTCGCCGGCCGACAGCCCGCCGGACGAAGATCCCACCGCACGCAGCACCGCGTCGGCGTCGATCGCGAACCAGGGCGTCGGTGCGCCGCCGGCCGCCGGGTGCTGCACAGAAGTCATCGGGGGCTCCGGGTGCGGCCGGAAGGATATCTCGCGGCCGTGCCGGCGACACGCGCCGCGCACTGCGAAGCCGATCGTGCGACGGCTGCGCCGCGGTTGACCGACGGGATCCGCCCCCTACCCTGCGAAGACTCGAGGAGCTCCATGTCTGCAGCCTCGCCGGACTCGCCCTCCCGGGCCGAGAAGCTCGCCGCCGACATCGCGCGCCGGTCCGCTGCCGAGGCGGCGCGGCTGCTGCGGGGCGCGTCGGACGCCGTCGCCGCCGGCGCGCTCCGGCGCGTGCGAACCGTCGTCGCGGTCGATCTTCTCGCGGCCCTCGATGCCGGCCGCCGAACAGGAATCCTCGCGCGCCTGCCGACGGACCTCGCGGCCCAGTGGTCGTTCGACTGCGGATTCCCGAAGGACAGCGTGGGCCGCATGCTCGAGCCGCCGACCGCCGTCTTCACCGCGATGCGAACGGTCGGCGAAGCGGTCGAAGAGCTGCGCGAGCTGGTCCGGCAGGTCTTCGTCACGTACGTCTTCGTGGTCGACGCCGCGGCGCGGCTGGTCGGCGTCGTTACGTTTCGCGATCTGCTCCTCTCGGACCGCGAGAAGACCCTCGGCGAGGTGATGCTCCGCGATCCGTTCTCGCTGCACCCCGAGATGCCGCTCCGGGCAGCCTGGAAAGAGACGCTCAATCGACATTTTCCGGTGTATCCCGTCTGTGACGACGAGGGCCGGATCGTCGGCCTCGTACGAGGAAGCGCTCTCTTCGAGGAGCAGGCGTTCGAGATCAGCGCGCAGGCCGGCGCGATGGTCGGCGTCGATCGGGAGGAGCGCCTCGCGACTCCCTGGCGGCGGAGCCTTCGTTCGCGTCACCCGTGGCTCCAGCTCAACCTGCTGACGGCGTTCCTCGCAGCGGGCGTCGTCGCGGTCTTCCAGAGCACGATCGACCGCATGGTGGTGCTCGCCGTCTTCCTCCCGGTGCTCGCCGGGCAGTCCGGGAACACCGGCTCGCAGGCGCTCGCCGTCGCGCTGCGCGGCCTCACGCTCGGCGAGCTGCGAAGCGGCCGCGAGCGCGCGCTCGTGACGAAGGAAGGGCTGCTCGGCCTGCTCAATGGCGCCTTCGTGGGCCTCAGCGCCGGGGCCGGCATGTACCTCGTCGCCCGCGGCGAAGGCAACCCGAACGCGCTCGTGCTCGCGTTCGTGGTGTGGGCGGCGATGATCCTCTCGTGCATCGTGAGCGGAATCGCAGGTGCGCTCATCCCGCTGCTGCTGCGCAGGCTCGGCGCCGATCCCGCGACCGCGTCGTCGATCTTCCTGTCGACGGCGACCGACGTCACCTCGATGGGGCTGCTGCTCGGCCTCGCGGCGTGGGCGATCCCCTGAGCGACGCGGGGCTACTCCGCTGAATCCGGCTGGCGGTAGAGCTCGTTCAGGTACGTGACGAGGAGCCTCTCGCGAAGCGGCGCGGGCAGCGAGTTCATCAGCTCGTTCACCTCGGCCATTCGCGCGGGGAGGGCGCTTGCGCCGGCGCCGGCCATCGCGAGCATGCCGCGAAGCTGCTCGTCGCCGAGGCTCTTCGGGTCGAGGCCCTTCAGAACCGGCTCGAGCTTCGCCGCGAGGTCTCCCGACCTCATCGCTCTCGCCTTTTCGACGCACGTTCGAAGGTCGGACAGAAGCGCGTCGACCCAGCGCGCGCTCGCCGGATTGATCGAGAGGTGGATGTTCTCCTTCGAACCGCCGAAGCCGAGCTGCGGCTGAACGTACCATCCGCGCTGCTTCATCTCGTCGATCACGTGGAACACGCTCACTTCGTCCGACGTGAACGCGACGAGGTTCATCTCCGGCTCGCCGAGAAGGCGCAGGCCCGGGATCTCGCGAACGCCGGCCGCGATGCGTCTCGTGGCGTCGAGCACCGTGCGCGCGATCTCGAGGTAGCCGTCGTCGCCGATGAAGTGGAGGACGGCCCACGCCGCGGCGAGCGGTCCGCCCGACTTCGTGCTCTGCACGGTCGGATTGATGACGGTGTACCCCGTCCAGTTCGAGCAGGCGTAGATCTGGTATTTCCGCAGCTCCTTGCTCCGGTGCAGGAGCACCGACGCGCCCTTCGCCGCGAATGCGTACTTGTGGAAGTCCATCGAGATCGACGTGACGCCCGGAACGTTGAATTCGAAGTCGGGAACCGGCGCGCCGAGCCGGCGGAAGTAGGGCAGCAGGAAGCCTCCCATGCAGCCGTCGACGTGGAGCAGGAGGTTCTTCTCGAGCGCGATCTCGCCGAGTGCGCGGATCGGGTCGACGACGCCGTGCGCGTACGAGACGGCCGAGCCGACCAGCAGGATCGCGTTGCGGGTGATGGCGGCGCGCATCGCGGCCGGGTCGGCCCGGAAGGTCTTCGGATCGACCGGCACCACGACGGGCTTCACGTCGAGGTAGTGGCACGCCTTCTGGAACGCCGCGTGGCCCGTCGCCGGGAGCACCAGCTCGGGCTCGCGGATCTCGGGGTGAAGGTCGCGCGCCCGGTCGCGCGCGGTCTTGACGGCGAGAAGGATGCTCTCGGTGCCGCCGCTCGTGAAGTTCCCGACGACGTTCTCGTCGCCCTGGAGGTGCGCTGCGGCCATCGCGACGAGCTCGTTCTCGAGCGCGAGCGTGCTGGGGAAGACGGTGGGATCGAGCGCGTTCTCGGTGAGGTACATCGTGAAGGCCTGCTTGATGACCTCCTCGGCCTCGTGCCCGGGGTCGTAGACGTACGCCCACGTTCGCCCGTCGCGCCACGGCATGTCGTTCGCCCGGAATGCTTCGAGCCGCCGGAGGACCTCGTCGCGCGAGAGCCCGTGCTTCGGGATGTGCACCGCCTTCTCCTTCGATCGATCAGGACGACTCGGGATGGAACACGAGGTCCTTCTTCTCGTCGAGGGAGCTGCTTCGCAGCGAGCCGTCGGGAAGGCGAAGCGCGAGCCGGGCGCGCCGTGCCGTCGAGACGCGGTGCGGAACGAGCGTTTCGGGCTCGGTCACGACGCGAACCGTCTCGTCGAGCTCGAGCGCCGAGAGCACCACCGGCGCCGGCGGCGTGGCGTCGCGGTCTTCGAGCAGCGGAGCGAGCGCGTCGGGATCGGGCCGCGACGCCATCCGCAGCTCGACGCAGCGCATGGCGCGGTCCGCGTCGTCGCAGGCGATCCGGCCGCTCACGTGCAGCTCGCCGGCCATGCGGATCGAAACGCCCGCCAGAAGCGGGAGACGCGTCTCCATCTCGACGGCGTAGCGCGCTCCGAGCTCGATCTCGCGGCCGGCCCACAGCTCGACCATCGGCCGCCAGTCGGAGTCCGCGTGGCGGCGGAAGAGCGCTGCCGAGAACCGTGCCGGCAGCAAAGGAGCGCCGCCGGGAGGTCCGCTCGGCCGCGCGTTCAGCGCGTCGAGCTCGTGGTTGATGGCTGCGACCACGCCGTCGAGGTCCGGCGCCCCTTCGAAGCGTCCGTCCGTCGAGACGACGAAGCTCGGCCGCAGAGCGGCGCCGAGCCCCTCGAGGCCCGGGATCTCCGCGAGGCGAACCAGCGCGTCGGTTCGCGGGTCGGGCAGCGCAAAATCGTCGTACTGCACGCGCGCCCCGCCCGCGTTCGGCTCGAGTCGCACGCGGTAGCTCATCTGCATTCGCGATTCTTCGCGGTCCGCGTCGCTCACGAACAGGCTCGTCTCCTCGCCGGTGACGCGCGCCGTGAAGCCCGCCGGCCAGCCGAAGCCGAGCGAGACGCGCTCGGGGACCGGAGTCTCGGCCCGGGCCTCGGCTGCGGGCGGAGGCACGGGCCGGGCGCAGGAGAGCGGCAGGAGCGCCGCAACTACGCCGAACAGGACGTCGGGGCGCAACGAGAAGATCGAGCGGCAGCGGAGGATCGGGCGCATGAGGGCTCCGTGTTGTGTGGACGCCCCCTCCCGCATCGATCGTGCCCGATTCCGGCGCGGATGGCGAGAAGAAAACTGCGGTACGCGCCGCGCTTCGAGTCTGCGGCGGACTTCCGCGTCGGCGCCGTCAGAAGGTGTATCGCAGCGTCAGGTAGACCTCGTCACGCTCGGCGATCGCCGAGAGCCCTTCGAAGCGGGTCCGCTGCATGAAGTCGCCGCCGTTGTTCCCGAGCAGCGCCTGGCGCAGCGGGATTCGGCCGTTCGCCGGCGTCCCGAAGAAGTTGGCGACGCCGAACGTGGCGGAGAAGACCTCGGAGAAGCGGTAGGTCACCTGGCCGAGCACGCCGCCCGACTGCGACTGCACGTCGTAGAGGACCGTGAGGCCGGGAAGCAGGCGGTCCTGGAAGTAGCCGGTGAAGACCGAGAACGTGCCGAGCAGGCTGAAGGGCCCGTTCGTCGTGTACGTGCCGAGCCCCTGGTACTCGGGGAGATACCGAACGAACCATTGCATGTTGTAGAAGATCGTTCGGCTCGCGTTCAGGAAGTGCACGAACGTCGGGCGGTCGACCGAGATCGTGAGGTTGAGCGAGTCCATGTTCGAGTAGCCGCGGTCGCTGGTCGTGTTGGCGAAGGCCTCGTTCGCGAACCACGTGAACTCGAGGCTCCAGTTGGTCTTGGTCGTGTCCTCGGCGAAGTCGGTCGCGAAGCCGAGCACGTTGCGCTTCTGATAGAAGAGCTGGATCTCGCCGCCGCTGCTCCACAAGAAGTCGCGCCGCCCGTAGCGCCCGTTGCCGCCGGCCTGGACCTCGGGCCGCTGCGTTCCGGCGACGCTGAAGATTCCCTGGACGAACTGGCAGCGGAGAAGCTCGGCGGCGGTCGGAACGCGGTTCTGGAGAAACGGCGCGCTCGAGCACTCGCTCTGCGCTTCGCGGATCGTTCCGAGCGAGTAGAGCAGCATCATGAAGTTCCACGAGAAGCCGCCGAGCTCGTCCGCGTAGCGCTGGCCCGTGAGCGGACTGCGGATCGGGAAGGCGCCCGCTCCGCCGTTCGAGAGCAGGCACGCGGCGATCGGTTTGCCCTGCGCGTCGGTGGTGCCCGTACAGCCGTCGATCATCGGGTCGTAGCCGGGATCTCCCGGTCCGCGCGATCCCGGAAGCTGGACGAGCTGGCCGTTCACGGTCCGGGTCGCGATGGGGCCGCCGGGCTCGAACTGCGGAAACGCCTGCAGCATCGCGCTCGCCTCGGCGTTGAAGACGTCGATTCCCTGGTCGTCGCAATTCGTTCCGTAGAGCGGCCCGCAGCCGAGCAGAGCCTCCTGCTGCGTAGTCAGCACGCGGCTCAGGCTGAAGAGCGGCAGCGGGCCGCCGCCGGGACCGTCGCCGGGATCGGCGTTGAGCGTGACGAGGCTGAAGCTCGTTCCGGGAGGATATTTCGCGAGCGTCGGATCGGAGAGAACGCGAAGGATGAAGTTCCCCTGCAGCGGCGCGCCGGCGAAGACCGAACCGAGCGCCGCAGCGGGCGTGAGGCCGAGCGCGATCGGCACCGGCGAGTTCAGAAGATCGAGGATGCAGTTGCCCGCGAGCGCGGGAATGACGTTTCCGGCGATGCCGACGGTCGCCGAGCAGAAGACGTCGAAGAGCTGTCGGTTCGCGGGATGGAGCGCGAGCGCCGTCGCCGGCGTGAGCGGGTTTCCGTTGACGTCGAGCGGCGCGCCCGTGACGGGGTCCACCTTGCGCTCGTAGGTGTTGAACGTGTCGGCGGTCGGCACGTCGCTGTAGCCCCAGAAGTCGGTGATCGCGAAGCTGAAGCGTTCCCAGCGGAACTCGACCCGTGCGCCGAGCTCGAGGCCGGAGACGTCCTCCCACCAGTTCCACGGCCTCTTCTCGCCGGCGATTCCTGCGCCGACGAGGCCGTGCCCTAACAGGCCGAAGCTCTTCGCGCACACCAGGAAGATCGTGTACGGCTCGCCGCACTTGCCGAAGTCGATCGGCTGGTAGCCGTCGAGGTTCGCCGCCACCTCGATCCGGAAGTCCTCGAGCGGCCCCACGTCGTAGAGCGAGTAGATCGCTCGCGCGGCCCAGAGCGGGATTCTCGACTCCTCGAGGCTCGGCAGCGACGAGAGCGCGAGGTCCTGCGGGTTGAACTGATCCGTGGTGCGGAACAGCTCCGTCTTTCCCCAGACGATGTTCTGCTTGCCGAGCCGCAGGAACAGCGCTCCGTCGAGCAGCTCGAGATCGACGTACAGCTCTTTCAGCTCGCGGGTCTGGCCCTGGCTCGCGCCGTGATTCCACTGGAGCTGGTTCTGCGTGAAGTTCTGATCGAAGCCGCGGTACTCGTCCATTTCGCGCAGCAGCGCCTGCGACGGCGCGTAGAGGCCGTGCGCCTGCTGCGTGCCGAGGTTCTCGTTCGGGACCGGCGGCCGGTACGGAAGGGTCGGCTGCGGCGGGCGCGGGCTGGTGATGTTCTGGACGCTCGCGAGCGCGCCGATCGACCGGATCTTCACCTCGGGCGGCCACGGGCCCTGCGGCAGCGTGATCGGCCCGAGCGAGCCGCCGAGCTGCTTCGTCGTGATGAGCGCGTCGAGGACGGGCCGGAACGTGCCTTCGAGATTGTTGGCGCCGAGCTTGGTGAGGCCGTCGAGCGGGGGCGCCTCGTAGAAGCGGACGAGGTTCCCGTTCGGGTTCTGGATGCGGTGCGAGTCGCCCG